>BNJU01005342.1_pt1 | contig 82125 bp, 96 predicted proteins | sample 8539281 | NCBI WGS metagenome assembly BNJU01 (sample SAMD00202456, study PRJDB9452) | human saliva metagenome | isolation source: human saliva | place: Japan | reverse complement strand
ACATGTATTGCTGATCTGCGCGGTGGGGTGATACGCCCCGGAGAGGATGTGCCCGTGGCCACCTGGCAGAGCAGGGGCTGAAACAGTGGGGTGCGACGCGGTTTGTGGATGTAGATGTCGGTCGACCTCTTTAGTCGACGCGAGCAGCCGCCGGGCCTGGCGAAACCAGAGCCGATGATGACGACATGGCGGCGGGGCATATGACTCCTTCCGATTGCCAAGGCTAATCTACCTAAAATGATGCATATAAATCAGATGTCGCGCGCACTTGTTCCAGCGTTCCGATGCCGAGAACAGCTCCGCCGCCCTGAGCGGATTCAGGTTTTGCCCGTCGCCGTCGTCGGCAGCCTGCCGACGACCGCAATCCGACGCACCTTCTCCCAGGTGCCAGGGATTCGCCTAGGCTCTGACAGCGCAAGCAAGGTCGGCGTCATCGATGATGCCTGGGCGCGCCCGCGGGTGAGGCACGATGAGTGTGTGCAACGATTTATTCTGTGCGCTCATCCGGCAGGCCCACGACGATGCATCCGACACGACGTCCAGTGAGTTGCGGTAGAGCCCAATTAATTGTCGGGGAGCGACGAGCCCCTGGCCGTTGATCGCGTGGCGCGTCCCACCAGCGTGTGCAGCCAAATGTGGCATCCTGAGTGGCAGGTCGCCGGTGCAGCCACCTCGCCGCTCACGACGCCGGGCCCGCGGACCCAGATTCTGCCCATCCGCCCGTGTCGGCTCTGCGCTTGTCGGCGGCCAAGTGACGCGCAGGGTCCACGTAGGGGAAGCGGGAAACCGCGATCCGGCTGGAGCCAGAATCGGTGTACAATCGTACCCGCCCTGGTTCTGCTCGCGCCCCACTTACTGGATAGGCCGACCGCGCGCATCGCCTCCGGCGAGGTCCGCGGTCATCGCGTCACTGCTGATCAGGGGACGCACCCATTGACGATAGGTCACCGCCCCGCTCGCAAGTGTTCGTCCAGCATAGCACGAACAGATCGCGCACGCGAACATCATCGTGATCCTGTAGCGCCCGATCGCATCGACGACGCCGCGCGCGCCAGCGAGCCCGGAAACCGCGCGCATTCGAGGGTGCCGCCGTGCGTCCACACATCCATCGACGCCGCCAGCCTGATGTGCTCGCGGGCGCGCACACGCCCACGACCGACGACGTCGGCGCGTGTCGAAGCCCTCCCCGGAAGCTCGTCGACCCCCACCACATGACCCGTGGGTGAGCTCGAGGCGCGCGTCCCGGTGGACCCCGACGAACAAATAGTGGCGAGCTCTGGTCCTCCGCAGCGCGGGAGCTCGATGGGCGCAGCGCATCCGCCCACGCCGACAGGTCTGCAACGGCGACCCAGGCCCTGCGCCGACAGGTAGGCGGGGCGGAAGAGTACTCTCGTCGAGAAACACCCATGACGCCCGCCTGCTCGCATATCGAGGCGAGCAGCTGAGGGCATGCAGTGGAGAGCGTCACCGCGCGCAGCCACGAGGCCGCGACGAACGCGATGGGTCGCCACGGCGAAGCCTGCCCCGATGACGGCGATACGTCCTCGCCAATACCGGCGTCTTCACAGGCAGCAGCGAGGCGAGCGACCCCACGACAGCCTCGCACCCGCACTCGCCCGTCACCACATCCACGGAGGGGAGAGCCGATCCAGCCTGCGCGCGGCCGCTGTGAGCTTTCGCGCGGGCGAATAGTCGTCACGAGTCGCAGCGGCCTTCGCGGGCAGCCATGCGGCCGCGTGACGCCCTGAGCGCTCCCTTCAGGCGAGCTAGCACCGACCCGGCCTCCTGCAGCGTCGAGCCGGAGTTCGCGGGATGCTGCAGCCGCTCGGGGATCTCAAAGTCCGCGGGCACGCATACCCCGTCTGAGCAGGTCTGCGCGGCAGGGACGCAGAGGGGCTTACCGTACACACCCGCGAAGCCCATCTCGGCCCGGCGGCCATCTCCACGAACTCCTGCACCCAGCGGTCGATCGGGTGGTGCAGGGGAGAGGGACGCAGGTACTGCGTGAGCGTCAGCAGGTCGCAGCCGGACTCGTGCAGGTCGCGCATGGCCGCGCTGATCTCCTCGCGCGTCTCGCCCATGCCCAGGATCAGGTTCGACTTGCTGACCATGCCACGCTGCGGCACGCTGATCATCGCGAGCGAACGGTCGTAGCTGAAGGCGGGCGAATCTTCTGAAGATGCGCGGCACTGTCTCCAGGTTGTGCGAACACCTGCGGGCCAGCCGCCACGACCATGAAAAATCGATCGAGTCGGCCTGACCGGCGTGGTCGTCCACGAGGAGCTCCACGCCCGTGCCCGCTGGAGCTCGTGATGAGGCGGCAGGTCTTGGCGTACAGCCACGCCGCGCCGTCGGGCAGGTCGTCGCGGGTCACGCCCGTGATCGTCACGTAGCGCAGGTCGAGGTCGCGCACGGACTCGGCGATACGACGCGGCTCGTCCTTGTCGTATTCGGTGGGCGCCCTGCCGCAATGTCGCGTGGTCGCAAATGACGCGTGCACAGGGCACCAGTGACAGGAAGGTCGCCGCGTCCTGCCAGCACTCGTAGATGTTGGGACACGGCCCGGCACACACGTGCAGGCTTTCGCATGCGAGAGCGGAAACGCAGTCCCGTAGGTTCACCGGGCCTCGCAGTCGTGCGAACCACCCGGCTTTCTCGATCGGCGTCGCGAATTGCGCACCGACGCGCAGTAGCTTGCCCTCGACCGGCAGGGTACTCATAGCGTTGACCCTGCCGTGTGGGAAACAGCAGCGGGCGGGTTGCCAGGCAGGGCGATGCGCTCCACCATGCGTGGATGAGCTGGGTCGCAGCCTCGGCGACGGTTGTGATGGATGCCTCCAGGACAGGGAGGTCACGTCCGTCGTCGGTCAGGCTGCAGGGATGATCCCCTCGAAAGCGTGCCGGGCGATGTCGACGTTCAGGGCGATACTGCGCAGGGGTCGTGCGCCGCGCGCCACCTTCAGCCGATTGCGCAGATCTTGCGGTCGCGGCGCCCTCCTCGGTCAGCCACATCTCCGCGCGGCCTCGACGCAGTGCACGGGCAGGTCCCAGACCTCGCGACGGCAGCCGATCACCGAGGCCTCGACCGCGGGATCCACCGCACGAGGTCGACGGCCTCGCAGGCGAACAACGGTCGTAGACGACGACCCGTCTGCCAAAGCACGTGGCGGAGCCCGCGATCGGTACGGACGACAGATCGCCGTGAGGGAACATCTCGGCTTGGTGTGCGGCCCGCCGTCCAGGTGTGGGCGCAAATTGAGAACGATGAGCGTGTCTCGCCACCCGCGAGGACGTCCGCGGCAGGAGCGCTGAAGCGTCAACCTGCGTAATCGACCAACCCATGGTCGAGGAGGTTCAAAAATCTGTACGGCAGATCATAGTGCGGGGTCCCTTGCTAGATGGGGGTCCGGCTGCAACGCATGCGACTGCCTTCATTCTGCGTGTGCGCTGACCATCGCCCCGGGAAAGCGTGCGCGACGTGATGGCCCCTCGCGGAGTCCTGGACCCGGCAGCCTGGCGCAGTCCTGGGACCGCGTCGGCCTCGATCGTCGGCGACCCGACGCCCCCGTGCGCCATTCCTCCGCGCTCGACCCCACCGCCGCGATCGCGGAGCAAGCCGTGGCCGGGCCGAACGGGACGGGCAACCTACGACATGGTCATCACGCACCACCCGCTGCTCGTGCGCGGCGCGTCGTTCCTGCCCGTCACGGATCCGAAGCGGCGGCGTCGTGACGCGCTCATCCGCTCGGGCGTCTCTTCAATGCGCACACGAACGCTGACGTCGCCTGCGAGGGCGTGCCACGGCGCTCGCCGACCTGATCGGCCTGCGCGACACGGTGCCGCTCGAACCCTGCGGCGTGGACGCGGAGGGGCACGAGATCGGCCTGCTGCGTCGGAACGGTCGAGCCCACGACGCCTGGTGCTCGCCGACCACGTCGCCTCGTCCTGCCCCGCCGGACCCACCGGCCCGCTCTGGAGGGACGAGGCATGGTGAGGTCCCGTCGCCGTCCTGGGCGGTGCCGGAGACAGCGGTGACAGATGCGGTTCGCGCTGCGGACGTTGACGTGTATCTCGCGGCTGACCTGCGTCACCACCCGGCCTCGCGAACACTTGAGTGGGCGCACCCGCGCTCCTGTGCGGCTCCCACTGGCCACTGAGTCCCCGTAGCGTTGCCCGTCCGGCCTCGTCGCATCCGGGAGGCCGCGACGTGCGCCGATGGGAAGTTCACGTCGAAATCTCTATCGATTGTCACCGAGCCATGGACCAGCCAACTGAGTCACCCAGGGAGAACTAGCGAAAGCATCGCACACCGATCAGCTCGACTCTCAGAGCCTAGAAGCTCGACCAGAAGGAGTCGGCGCTGCGCCACAAGCGCGATTCTCACCCCGCGCACGCGACGGTGCGTGAGTTCGCTACTGCGTCGCCGACCCGCAGCGCGCCGCGATCAGCCAGAACGCCCTCATCGCCGACGTGGGCCGCGAGGTCACCCGCATCGAGCGACGAAATCGCGCGCGACCGAACGCCGCGCGAGCACGCAGGGCCGCATCGATAACACTAGTGGTGCCCCTGCGCGACATTTCGCTCATGGAGCACGAGATCGCCCAGATGGACCGCCGCCCGGCCAAGCTCGAGGACGACCTGCCGAGGCCGAGGAACGCATCGAGCCGCCCGCGCCGCCCAGCAGGGAGAAGATAGAAGGTGAGGCCCAGGCCATCGCCGCGACATCGAGCGCCCGCGTGCCGAGTTCCAGGCCGACGTCGCCGAGTCCGACGAGGAACTGCGCCGTCATCGCCGCTCGTCGCGAGCTCGCCGAGCGCCTTCCGCACGCCTGCTCGAGGAGTACGAGGACGCCCGCCGCCGCACGGGTGCCCCGGCCGTCATCGAGGTGCGCGACGGTTACGGATCGGCGGCCGCCGACCTGGAGCTCGATGGAACTCGAACGCATCCGCCTGACGCCCCACGACGAGCTGTACCTGACCGAGGACACCCCAGATCGTTAGCGCACGGCGAACACGCCGCGTTGAGACTCAGGCGCGAACCGCGTAGACATCCGCCAGGTAGAACCTCCGCTCAGCTTTGCAGACCGTCACCCGAATCCGTGGCGGTCACGGCTCGAGATGACGATGCGCGCGGTAGCTCACGCAGTGAACGCGGCGATCTCGCTCAACCGGCGCCCTCGACGACGAGGTCACCGACTGGCCCTCGTCGATACGCTGGCCCTGGGCGACGTCCTCTGGCGACAATGGCGCGACTCGCACGCGGCGCGTCAGCGCAGGGTCAGCCGACGTTGGCCTGTCCTCACGGGACGCCTCGATGCGACGCGAGCGGAAGTCGGCAAATCTTCTCGCCGAGGCGCGCCAGGACCTCGACGTCGGCGTTCGCGAGAAGGCCGTCGCGGTTGGGGGAACGTTCAGGAGACAGGTATATGCAGCCGACCGAGCCCTTCCCAGATCGAGAAGAGCTCGTCGACGCTGCGCACCTGGAGTCTCGACGTCGAGGAACTGCTCGCGGGTCGAGTGCGACCGGCGTGTACGCAGCCAGGGGACCGAGGCGGCCAGGGCCTCGCGCGAGCCCAGATCCTCGTCGCCGAAGCCACCTGACGGGAAACCCTCGTCGTCGGCCTTTCTGACTTCTGGCGCGCTCGGGCCTCGCGCAGGAGTGCGGGCACGACGCTCCACCTCGCTGGCGCACGGAGCGCACTTTCGTTGCCGCACCAGCGCACGTCCGGTCGCACACGGACGATGACGGCCCGTGAGCCAGCGCACGACCGTGTCGTAGATAGCGCCAGTCATAGACCGCACCTTGCTGTGCTGGCGCTCACCGCACGCGCCGTCCAGCCACACTGGAGAAGACCGCTGTGAGCAAGGTCTGATGAGCTGGCTTGATGGTAGTCGCTAGGCCCTCGCCCTGACCGGGTACGTCGTTCGGCTGGTCAGTCCTAGGGACAGGTAGCACGCGAACTTGAGGCGTGCGCGCGCGCCGCGTCGGAGACCTCGCGCACGAGGTCGCTGCGCCTCACCCTTCCACGGCGAGGATTCCACCTGAGTGCTTCGTGAGGCCGACGGCCAGCAGGCAAACCGTCGTGGTGCTTGGTATCGAGGATGACGCCGGGTCATGCCGGCATGCTGACTGAGAGCGCGCATCCACCGTCCACGTCCACGTCGGTGGCTAAGAGGCCGGTCTCGTCGGCCTCGCCCCATTCGCGATCCGTCACCGTGTTCGTGCCGAAGTGGATGAACGCGCATCACCCATTTTCTGCCACTGGAGCCGACGCGGTGGGCCGAATGTTGGCTAGGTGGTCCCGTTGATCATCGCGACGTTATTCCGCTCGTGGCTGCACCGGCAGGGCCTGCGCCCTGCAGGTCCCTGACAAAGCGATAGCCCAGGGTAAGCATTGTCACCATCGTGATGGTCGCGTCGTCCCGCCGTGCTTCGTCTTTCGGGCCGAATCGACGTCGATGACGTGCGTCGGCCCCGCGAGCATCCTGCAAGGTCACCGCGTGCGCAGCGTCGCGAGCGCCTCGCTCGCCCGGCCGTCCTGCCCGCGGCGTATCCTCCTGACGCCAGAGCGTGCTCGTCACCGTGCCGCGCCAGCGCTGGCATCGTGGGAAATCACCGAGCGCTTACCGTCGGCCTGCGCACGACGCGCAGCTCCCACACGTGCGCCCACGGCGCTCTTGTAGCCCTGCCCAGCCAGAGCGGGCATCAGTCGACGACGGTCCTGATGCTCTCGCGCAGGGGCTCGTCCAGCGCGGCGCCCACCACGTGATGACAGAACGCCGAAAACTCGGCAGGACACGCCCAGCCAGGCGGTGATCGGGAATGAGATCGGCGGGAGAGAGGACACCGAAGAGCCTGAGAATACTCGACACGGACGTCGCGCCTGGCACCGCCAGGCACCTGGTGCCACGGCCCGATGGCCCAAAGAGCACGCCTGCAAACAGGGACGAGGTGCCAGGCGCAGGGAGACGCCTCGCGAGAACTCTGACGGACAGGGCTGATGCGCGCCCAATCCTGAGCGTGGCGCCTGCGGGCCTGAGCCCAGGGCGACCAGCGTCTGCGACCGCGCGACGAGCCGCGGTCAGGGATGGGGACAGACCCAGGACAGGGCGGTCTCGCGCTCGGCGTTCTTCCTCCGACGGGGGCAACTCAGATCGGTGCATGACGACACCTCTATCGCGCCGAAGCCGCCAGGCGCGCCAGAATCGGTGCGGATCTGCTTCGGCGCCGCGCGCGAAACGCTCGAGGAAACCGTCCGGCCCACAGGCAGGGCGTGATGGCTACACGGCCACCCGCAACCTGCGGAAAGGCTACAGAAACAGAAACCACCGGCGCGCACGTCGGTAAGGGTGAAAGGTGAGTAAGAGTCACCAGCGGCGCGGAGACCGCGTCGGCCAGGGTAAACCCCCACCCGAGCAAGATACCGAGCAGCAGGCAGCGCGCCGCCCGCCCCTGCCTGCGCCAGAAGCTGCTGGAGGCCGTCGGTAACGACGGTCCTCAGATAGATGGCGCCACCGCGCTTTTTCCGTAACGGAGCGCGGACAGAACCTGCGCATAGGCCGATTAGATTCACAGAAGGCACCGACGCGCGTCGTCCTTCTGTCGCCGATGCTGCTGGGGGCCGCTCGGCCGAGCGAATCAGGCGCTCGGCTTGGCCGTCAGTGCGGCGCCTACGATGCCCGCCGTTCAGCAGCTTCGCCGGATCATCGTCTTCAGTATTCAGCAGCGGCATGAACTTCTCGTGGTTCTCAGACACGCCGCCACCCACGACGAAGAGGCCGGGTTGAGCAGAACCCACGGCTGTAGCGCTGGAGGGCGCTGTGCCCATCGCTCCTGCAGTCCAGTTCTGTAGGGCTTCCTGGGCCTGACGAGGTTCTTTCTGGCGTCGGTGCCGTCGATCCCAGCGTGGCCCAGCCCGCGTTACCGCCAGCAGAGTGCCGTTGACGATGATCGCCGAGCGATGCCCGTGCCCCTGAGTGGTAAAGCGACGATGACGCTGTCGCGACCTTTGGCGGCGCCAGCGGCAACCTCCCGCGATGCTTACTTCGCGTCCGCGTCGTTGAGGCGACAAACCGCACGGGCCCAGGTAACGCTCCATGAGGGCGTCAACGCTGACGTTTAACCCATCGACCGTCCAGGTTGGCCATGTAGCGATGACGTGAAAGATGGGGCGAAGCAGACGCCGATCGGAACGCCGACTCATCGCCGTGCTCGGATCGACGCGGCAGACCTTCGCCACGGCCCGAGTTGCCGGTGTACTGAACCTGATCGCCGATGTACTTTCCGCCGGTCCAGATTCACCAGCGCGCCCTTCACGCCGATCCGCTGATGCTCGATGCCGCAAGCGACCTGAACCGGCACCCTCCTCGAAATGTTCGGTTGTGGGTGCTAGTGTCCCATCGCTCCTCATTGTAACGGACGCCGCCTGAGGCAGAACAACGCGTTTTCAACATGAGCGGCCCGCCCGATTATGAGAGGCGGGCTGAGGGGCTCCTGGGACTTTGGCGTAGGGTAGGGACTCCGCCCCGTCCTCGGTGACCACGATCGTGTCTCGAACTCGCGGCGTGCGCGAGCGGTCGGCCGTGACGGATCGTCCAATCGCGTCCCAGCGCTCCCGACCTGACGGTGCCCAGCGTCAGCATCGGTCGATCGCGAAAGACCTGCCCGCCCATGATCGTGTCGTAGGCGGGCGCAGTATCGTAGTGACGATCAGGCCTGAGTGAAACGCCTCGCTGACGCCATGACGCGTAGTCGCGCACAACGCCGTCTGGCGCTTCGCGTAGGTTCTGATGACGCGCCCGATCACGTTGATCTCCGTGCCGCCCACGGCCTTGATGCCGCGCATCATTGCGTTCTTCGTGCGCCTCGACGAGCAGGTGCACTCGTCGACGGTGCCCACCTCAGATCACGGCACAGGTGACGTCGGACGCCGTCCCTTGTGCGCGATGTCGATGTTGGATGATGTCGCCCTTCGCGGCGGTCGTCGGGGACAACGCAGATGACCCGTTGATCGAGGAACACAGGGACTCAAGCGCGTATCCCAGACACGTACGGCAGGAGTCGGGCGAGCAGGTACCGTGCGCGATATGCGTCCAGCTCGTCGGTCGGTCACGCGCCCGGCGCGATGGCGGCGCCCGGCACTGATGGCACTGGCGGCGGCGCCTGGCCCGCGGATTTCGCGATCGTCCAGGGCTCTTGATGTCCGAGGCCGACGCGCTCAGCGCCGGAACATGTACAGCGCGCGATGTGATCAGTCACGGCGCGCCGGGCCGAGACGCGTCCGCTTCATGTGCTCCAGGGCGCGCGGCGTGCCAGCGGTGATGCTCCATGGTTTCCTCCTGCAAACGGGTGGCGTCAGTCCTCTAGCAGTTGTCGAAGCGGGGAAGCTGCGCTGCGCACGGAGCCAACGTAGTCTCGAGGCAGCCTCGCAGGGCGGCGCCGAGCTGGTCTGAACTTGGCGCACAAACGAGGGCGTCCAGCTGAGAGCCATCGGACCACACCCAGCACCTGCGTCGTCCGGAGCCCGGCTTTCTGCCGATGCCGATCGTCGCGATGGACAGCGTCTGGGCTCGCTTCGGTGGCGATGGAGGGTGGCACCATCCGAAGACGACCGCGTGCGAACGCGCCACCTCCTGACCGCCAGGAGAATCGCTGGCGCAGCTGCTCGAGCAGCAGTCGCCGCGGCCTCGTGGCGCGGGGCGAGCGTGTTCTCGACTGCGGGCAGCCCAGGTGCGGCGTGCACACGGATTCCGGCGGCCGGAGGCAAGATGATGCGCAAGGGCCTCGCCGCAAGCTTGACGGTGGGCGCCCGCTCTTACCAGGCGGGCGGTTGAGGCGAAGCGCATGTTGTCAGTGTCTCTCGCGTCGCGCCGAAGTGCAGCTCGGCAACGACTCCTGGCGCGCGAGGTGGAGTAGCGACGGCCGCTGTTGCGCGTTCGGCGTCTCCAGGGCCGCGGGCAGCGTCAAGCCGTGGCTGCGAGGATGACGCTGCCGAGAGCCACCGATGAGCAACATGTCGACGCTTACGGCCCTGAGGATCGTGCGCGTCAGCGTCGTCAGGCGGGTGAGCATGGTACCGTGATGCCTCGTCTGGCGCGCGCGATGCGCTGAACGCGCGCCACGGCGCGGGCGTTGAACAGGGAGGTTGGAGGATCGAGGTCGGGCCGCGCCTGGGCGGGTTCGTGATGTGAGACATTGACTTCTGCCGAGAGAGTCAGCAGTGCCTCACGCGCATTCACGCCCTTCCAGGTAGCGGCGGCGGCGACCCGCGGTGAGCTGTGCAGGATCTGGCGAACGTGTGCATGCGGAGGGACAGTCGCGTGATGCGCAGTGATCGAAACCCAGTAGGGAGAAGGCGAAGCGCAGTGCTGCGTCGGTGCAATGCGTGACCTTGATTCTTCTTGACGAGGCCGCTGCCGACGCACCGGCGCACCCAGGGCCTCGTCGATATCGAATGGCTAGATCTCGCTCGACGCTCCCGCGCCGTTCCGCGGGGCGCTTCTCGAGATCAAGCCCCGCCCGTGATCGCGAACCGTGCACCACTGGTCTCGCTCGAGCCCCTCCCAGCGCGGTCTGGCAGGTAAGAACTCGACAGCGCGGCAGCTGACCGAGGCCCTCGATCGCGCGGCAAGGATGTCCCCGCCGCCGAGCATGAGAAGCCCGGATGCTGGTCGAGGAATCCGTGGACGTGACGATTCCGACGAGCCGACGCGCGGCGGGCGCCCGCCACTGGGAGACCCTGATGGAAGAGGTCGCGACTTCTCGTCGCGATGGGCTGATATCGCTGAGGTCCTCGAGATCGAGCACGAGTGGTTCAACTTGACTCGCTGAACTTGACATCGATCACCCTGCGCGTCAGATGGCGACACCCTGCATATTGACGTAGCGCCTGCTGGCGGCGAGAAGGAAGAGGACGGTCACCTGGTGATGCGCACGCACACTCGCCGGGCAGTCCCACCGATGCTGGCCCGCGGCGTCCGCGGCAGCCATCGCGCGCCCGGTAGTCTTCCGCCTGACGCCCTGGATGCCACGCACACCGTGTTCCACCAGGTCGAGGGCCCCGCGGTCTGACAAGGACTGACCATGCGCACCTAGCGCGTCCTGGACCACTTCGCCAAGCGCCATGCCCGCCCCGAGGCGAAGACCCGCCTGCGTCCTCCTACTTTCTTCACCGAACCCAGCGCCGAAATGGACCCGTGTTCCCGCGAAGAAGGGCGGCCTCGGCTGATCGAGGGGCGCTGCGGCATGCCGTCAACCCCATCGTCCTGCGCGCCAACGGCATCGACCCCGAGGTCTCACTCGGGCTTCGCGTTCGGCATGGGTATCGAGCGCACGCTGATGCTGCGTCACGGCATCGCTGACATGCACGACATCGTCGAGGGAGACGTTCGCTTCTCCCAGCAGCTGGCGTCACGGAAGGGGAAACTGATATGCCTATGGTTCCGTTGAGCTGGCTGGTCGGACCACGGACGTCGCCGAAGCACCGACGCCCGCGCACTGGCGCCGCCCCTGGTGAAGGTCGGTCAGATAGCAAGATGATCCACCGGCGCGGCGTGACCGCCCACTCGTCGTGGGCCGCGTCCTGACCCGCGTGGAAGAGACGGCCCTCGAACGGCAAGATCGTCAACTACCGCCGCGTGGACGTGGGCGAGCACAACGATGCTCCCGGCACCGGTAAGGAGCCCTCGGAGCTGCCCAGCCGCGGCATTATCTGCGGCGCGCATAACTTCGACGTCGACGACCTGGTCGTGGTCTCTCGCCCGGCGCCGTCCTGCCCGGCGACTTCCAGATCGCCGCCCCGCAAGACCTACGGGTCACGTCTCCGACGGCATGATCTCGCTCAGCGCGAGCTTGGTCTGGGTGAGGATCACGACTGGATCATCAAAGTGCCCCCAGTACTTCCCGGACCGTGAGATTCGCGGTGTCGGCACCGACATCGTCAGCCCTGGCTGGGCCTGGGCGAAGAGGTCCTGAGATCAACGTGACCCCGGACCGCGGCTCTGCTTCCGATCGCGGCATCGCACGCGAGTACCTCCCACCTGACCGGCGCACGCCTTCCGTGACCTGGTGCGCCCGGCGTTGTCGCTGCCGAGCTCCTGCCGCCAACGCCGAGGGCTTCCCGTCGTCTTCGCCGACGACGCTCCGATCCGCGGGCCGCGTGTGGACCGCTTCGTCGGTCGCGGTGCGGCACGAACCCGGCCGCCCCCACGCCGCGTTGGGATGGTCGAGCGCCTTTTGAAGCCGCTTTCAGATGCGTTCCCCGTCGCCGCCCGTGGACATTACGAACTACGCCGCTGGACCTGGGCCAGCCGATGCACGCCTACGACCTGGGCGCGCTGGCTGCCCCTGATCGTCGTGGGCGTCGAGCGCGCGCTGACGAAACGCTGGTGACGCTGGACGAGGAAAAGCGCGAGCTCGATGTGCAGGACCCGCTCATCACCGACTCTCGCAGGGCGAAGGCTCCCTCGCATCATCGGCATCGCGGCAGGCCGTGCGGTGGCGTGTACCCTGAGGTCGAGGCTGGCACGACGGACATCCTCTCGAGGCCGCCCACTTCGACTCGGTGTCGATCGCGCGCAGCGCCCGCCGCCACAAGCTCCACCTGAGTCCTCCGCGCTTCGAGCGCGGCGTCGACCCTGGCCCCTGCCCGCCGTCGCAGCCCAGCGCGCCGTCGAGCTGCTCGTCGAATACGGCGGCGGTACTGTCGACGAGTGGGCGTCACCGACGTCGATCAGCGTCCCGCGGCAACAGTCATCTCGCTGCCTGTGGGCGAGGCCGAGCGCCTCACCGGCGTCGCCGCCCACAGCCCCTGAGCGCATCGCCGAGCTGCTGACCACCGTCGGCTGCACCGCTGAGGGACCCTCCGATGGTGTTCTTCACGGTGACCGCCCCTCGTGGCGTCCTGACCTGACCGCGGCCGACCTGGCTGAGGAGATCGCCCGCCCTGACGGCTACGACAAGATCCTGCTCATCTCGCTCCATGGCCCCCGCTTTACCATGCGCCTGACGCTCCGCGCAGAAGGCCCGCCGCCCGCCGCGTCCGCGCTGGTTCACGCAGGCCTCGTCGCCGAGTCGAGTCCCACCTCGCGTCCGACACGTGGGACCGCCAGGGCATCCTCGCGGGCGACCTCGCCGCGACGCTCTGCGCCTCGCGCAACCTGATGGCGGACGACGCCCCGTGGTGCGCAGCAGCGAGCGTTCGACACGCTGCTGACGTCGCGGGTCGCAACGTCTCGCGTTCCAACGCGGACGTCGCCGTCTTCGAGGTCGCTAAGGTTGCCCGTCCCGCCGGGACGGTGCCCGCAGGCCTGCCCGGAGCCGAGACGCGTCCTCTGACGAGGTGCTCGCTGCAGGCCTCGAAGCCGGTATCCCGCCCAGCCCTGGCACATCGGCGGCGTGCCTACCGGCGCAGCCGAGGCTGCTGGCGTCCTGTCCACGCCCTGCGCCTACGACCGGGCCGGACGCCCTGCGAGTACGTGCGTCGTGGCCAGCGATCTTGGCATGCGCGTCGAGGTGACACGCGCCTCGGATGGGACCGCGTCCCGCGCACAAGGGTAGCTCCTGATGCTCCGCTCCGCGACCGATCCTGCTGACGTCGCGCCCTTCCACCCGGCCGCGTCGCCCGCGTGTTCGTAGCGCCGGACGGAGCTGGTGGACGTGGCCCTGGCTCGAGCTCTCGCCCGCCTGCCTCGCCGCCTTCTGGCCTGCCCGCGCGCCTTCGTGCGCCTCGAGATCGACATGGACGCGTTGATCGCGCACATGGCCACCGATCCGATCCAGGCCGGCGGGCGTCCGACGTTCCTGCCGGCCAAGGAGGATATCGCCCGGCCGTTCCGGCCGACATTCGCGCCTTCGCGCGTCGAGCAGATCGTTCGCCAGGGCGTCTAGCTAACCGCTGAGTCTGTCGCCTTTTCGATATCCCGCGAGGGCGACCCAGGTACCTGAGGGCTACCGTTCGCTGGCCTTTTGCCCCTGCGACTGCGCGCCGACCGACTGCACACGCTGACCGCAAAGGAATCCGAGCCGTCCGCAAGCAGGTGGTACTAAGGCGCCGCTAGGGTCCTGAGCAGTCTGCGCGCGCCTGAGATCGCGCCTGCGTACTGACCGGTCGAATCTCGACGGTGGCGCTCCCACTCATTGTCGGTGTGATTCGGCCGCTTCGCTTTAGGATGTCTTATGCACATTCTTGTAACTGCAGCATCAAAGCACGGGGCGACGGACGAGGTCGCCGACGCCATTGCCCGGCGTATCGAAGCGAGTGGAATCACCGTTGATCGTCTCCGCGCCCGCCGACGTCACGTCGGTCTCGGGTTACGATGCCGTCGTTGTCGGATCGGCCGTGCACATTCTCCAGTGGATGCCTGAGGCACACGACTCTGCATGGAGCGTTTTATGACGAGTCGCCCGTCGGACGCGTATGGGGCCTTCCGTCGGCATGAATGGCGTTCCCAAGCCACACCGAGCAGGACGGGCACGCGCGTCGGCCCGCCCTCACGCAGCACGTCAAGTGCCGCGAGCTGCATACTTTCCCGGGGCGGTACAAGCCCTCCCTCCTGTCCCTGCGCGAGCGTTCGGTTGCCCGCCTGGCTGGAGTTGTCGAGGGGGACTTCCGTGACTGGGAGGCTATCGACCAGTGGGCTGATGAGATCGTCGAGGCGCTGAAGGCCTGAGACTGTCAGGTGGTGAGGGGTGAGGGCTCGCGACCACCCACTTGCTGCATTCTATGCATATGCATGTATAATCATGCATATGAGTTCAGTAGCAGCGTTCCCCAGCACTAAGAGTGCCAGGCACGAGATGATTCGCGACCTCCTGGCCTCCGAGTCCATCGGCAGCCAGGAGTCCCTTCGCTCACGCCTCGCGCAGCGGGGGATTGAGGTCACCCAGACGACGCTCCGCGCGACCTCATGGACCTGCGGGCCACCAAGGTGCGCAACGCCTCCGGCGCGCTTCATCTACACGGTGCCCGACCATGACGGGGGAGCCACCCACGACGGTGAAGCTGCCAACGTCCGCCTTCGCTCGCTGGTGCCAGCTCCTGCTTGTCACCTCCGTCAAGGTCGGCAATCAGCTGGTCCTGCGCACCCAGGTCGGAGCAGCCAACCTCCTGGCCTCCTCCATCGACTCCGTGCGCCGCGAAGAAGTCGCTGGCACGATCGCCGGTGACGACACCATCTTGGTGATCTGCCGCTCCGAGGAGGATGCGAGCGTCATCGAACGAATGCTCCTAGCCCTCGCAGAACCCGCGCGCGCTGCCCGAAAACTAGCCCCGGCCTCGTCCCCAACGGGCGGGCACACGAACCTTTAGAAACACCCCAGTGGAAGGGAAACCACTATGTCGAGCAGACCGCGTTGTCCTGGCCTACCCAGGCGGCCTGACACCCTCTGTCGCCATCGATGGATCGGAGAGCAGACCGGCCGGTGAGGTCGTCGCCGTCGCGGTCAGATGTCGGCCAGGGTGGCGAGGACCTCGCGTCATTCGCCGCCGCGCACTGACTGCGGTGCGTCAGCCTGGCGTCGCCGACGCCCGCGACGAATCAACCCGCCAACGAACACTGCGGATGCTCACTCTGAAGGCCGCTAACGCGCCTCTGGCTGACAGGCGAGCACCTGCCGCTCGTCTCCGCCCTCCTCGCGTCCCGTTAATCACCGCAGCACCTGGCCGGCGGCCGCCCGCGAATCTCGGCGCCACCACTGCCGCCCACGGCTGCACCGGCAAGCGCAACGACCAGGTTCGCCTTCGAGGTCTCCATTACGTCGATGCGCGCTCCGGACATGGACCCCATCTCCCCGGTGCGCCGACCTCGCGCCTGACCTCCGCGACGTCGCGCATCGATTACGCGGAAAAGCACAATAACCGCCGATCGAAACGACGGGCCAGCACAACCCTCTCCTCGATCGACCCAGAACGTGGCAAATCGCGCCATCGAGAGACGGGCTTCCCTGAGTCACCCGTGGAACGCTCCACCAAGGACGTCTACGTCTACACGGACGACCTGACCTCACCCGCTGCCGGATCGCAGTCGTCAACACCTTCGACAAGTGGCATCCCGTACCGCGAAGCTGACGGCCGCCCGTCACCCCGCTCGGGAGGGCCATCCAGGAAATGAACTGCCGTCGCTGACGCTGCAGGCATCGGCCGGATCGATACATGGTCGAGCACCGCCCTCGCTCGGCACTCAAGTCCCGCGAGATCTGCTGAGGCCCTCGGCGCCGTCGCGCCCATCGAGGCACCCGCCTCAGGCCCTCGAGTCGCTGCCCTCGAGCGCATGCAGCACCGCCACAAGCGACAGCTCGAGCAGACCTAAGGAGTCTTCGCCCACGAGGCCCAGTGGAGCCTGCCGCACGCGTCCGCGACGCCTTTCATCGAGCACACGCAGCAGTAGCGTCTCCGGCGACATTCGAAACAGATCCTGCACGGCGGACGCAAGCGACGGTCACATCGGTCGCCGCTCGGAGTCCCTCGCTCTACGACTTCAACCTCGCGACTACGCATGAGACCGGCGATGCCTCGATCAGTCCTCCCTGCGCGGCTTCATCGACATCTACGGCCCGTCCAAGTCGTGTACAGCGCGGATGCGCGCATGGGGTGTCGATAGTGGCACTGAGCACTCACTGAGGCTCTCACAGGAATGCTCTAGTTGGGTTTCGCGAGGTGGGAGTTGCCGGCAAGTGCATGCCCCACCGTCGCCTAGTGTTCGCGTGGCGACGTACCAAAAGAGTGCGGGCGATGGATGCCCCGCAGGCATTGATCAAGAAGAGGCCGTGCGTGAGCGCATGATGCGCCAGCACGGTCGCGGCCATGTCGTCGGTTTCTGCGGGCAAGGGCATCCGCGGAATTGGCGACATCGTCTCCTCGTCCCGATGCTCATCCTGTTGGCCGCTCTTCGTCGTGCTCTTCGCGGCCCGGCGGTCCCTTTGCACATGCCGCTGCTTCGACGACGATCAGCCCGTTCGTGCCTGGGTGCGCGCGACGCATCTGGTCGATCGATCCGGCGCTGAGCGCCCAGTATTGGGTCCTCCAATCCGTGCTGACGCTGGTGGCGATAGCCGTGGCGCAGCTGGCCTCCCGCCGACAGATCCCTGGTGGAGCCGCTGATTCTCCTTCAGTGGATCATCGCCTGTCCCTTCACTCCGAGGCCGTGGCTGCCTTCCTGATCAAGGGCCTTCTGCGCCACCCCACCCTGTGGGCGCGGGACATCGCCCGCCTCTGCGTAATTTCGGTGACGGTCGATTACCTGCGCGACTGATCCGCTACTCAGTGCAATCGCAACCCGTTAGCCTTCGTGTCCTCCTGCTGGCGGTGTGGTGTGTCTGGTCCTGCGCGCGCGTGCAGACGCGTGTCTTGCTGTGGACTCTCGCGGGCTAGCCGCGAGCGGCGTGACCTGGCGCTGACTCCAGTCTGAGACGTGCAGGCCCTGTCGACCGCGGGCCGTTTCGTCGTTTTGGCTGACTCCGTCGTTCAGCGCAACGTTCCCGTGCGCCTGCGACTGCGGGTGGTTGAATCTCACGGGCATAGTGCCGCCGCGCGATTATCGCTTTTGCCCGCCACTGCCGACGCTGATGCCTTCGACGCAGCTCGGATACGATGAGCGGCCGCCCGTCATCTGGCACTTCCGTCGCGCCGCTCATCGCGGACAAACCGCACCGGCGGCTGGGGCTGGTCTCATCGGTTGGCCCACGTGGCCTCGAGCCCTTCGCGGCGCTCGTCGTTCGCGAGGACGGGACGTCGACGAACCAGGCGCACAACGTCTGTGTGGAGGCCGCCCTGATCACCGGCTTGGTCGGCGCCTTCCCCGGTGACCTCCGCGATCGTCTGGACGCTCTTACTGAGTGTCGTCGGGCGTCGCCGTCGACATCGACGATCAACCTGTGGACGGGATCCTCGCGGTCCCTACGCGATCGCCATGTTCATCTCAGTCCTTTACCGAATCCTGTCTGCCTTTTCGAGGGCAACTCGATGCTCTTCGTCATCATCGCCACCTGGGTGAGCTGCGTGGCGAGGTGCCCATCGTGTGGCCGTCAGCGCACGCCAGCATCTCGAATACCTAAGTCAGGAACGTTCATCCCTTTGTCGACCTGGAGGTCCACCATGTCGCAAATCCGAAAACGCACGTGTCCCTGGGGTGGTCGCTCGCTGGCGGCCCGTCGCAGGCCCTGGCAGCGCTGGAGCGTGTCGACCCACTCGATTTTCGACTGGCCCACGTCGATACTGCTGGTCTCGCACGCGCACGCCGACGAGCTGCACCGCGTCGGTCTGCTCACCGATCGAATGCGCGGACATGCACGACGCGCTGTCCCGCCTCGACGCGATGTCGCCTCGCGCCTTCGCTTCCCTAGCCCCGACGATGAGGACGCATATGTGTCCCTGGAGCGCGCCTATCGACTGCGCTGGTGCGCGCGCAGGACTGGCGCCCGGTCTTCGCCCTGCAACGACCAGATCGCCACCCTCATCCGCGCGTATCTGCGCCAGGAAGAGGCGCCACCTGGCTGGCCGCGTTCCTCGGACATCGCCCAGGCCCCCGTCGGCTAGCGGGCTGAGCGCGCGGGCGACGCCGCCGCGCCCGGGTCGCACCCGGCGCAGCACGCCCAGCCCGTCCCGTCGCCCACCACCTGCCTGCCCACGTGGCCGCGCTGCGCGACGTGGCTGCGCGACTGGGATAGCGCGCGCCATCCCGCCCTACGGCCCGGGCGCGCTGGCTGCGTAATACGCCGGAATGGACCCGCGCCGCATTGCAGCGGCACTCGGTCTACTGGACCCGTCGAAAAACTCCCATCGACGGCACTCCGCGCGCGCGACGTCGTCGCCGAGTTCTCCTCCATCTGCGCCCAGATCGGCATCGACATCTCCCGCCTGAGCGAAGAGATCGCCATCTGGAACACCAAGCGAACCTGGCTACGCTCACGCCCTGACGACGCCTCACCGACCGGCCTGTCCATCACGCCGCAGAAGAAGAACCTCGACGTCGCCGAGCCTCGCGCGCGGCAAGGCTGGCGCCTCATCGGCGACCTGACTCGCCTACCTGCGGTCCCTCAAGGCCCTGCCTCGCGTACGACCGCGACTCCCAGGAGGACAAGGAGCCCGTCTCGACCAGATCGACACCCTCGACGTCCCAGCCCTGCCGTGGCGGCATGATCGACACGATGACCATCCACCCTCGACCGTCTCGCCGAGCTGGCCCCCAGGGCTTCTCCCTGGCCACCGATATCGCTGAATGGCCTCGTCAAGCGCGGCGTCCTGTCCCGCGATGCCCACGAGATCTCCGGAGCCTGCGTGCGCCTGGCCGAAGCTAGGGGAGTGGAGCTGGCGGACCTCGACCGACGAAGAGCCTGCCCAGGCCTCGTCCCACCTGGATCCCCAGGTGCGCCCGTGCTCACTGTCGAGGCTCGGTCGGTGCCTCGCCTGGGTCGAGGGCGGCACTCGCACCCGTGCGCGTCGCCGGAGCAGCCTGACGAGGCCCGCTGGCCTCGCGGATGCCCGCCAGTGGGCGGCGAGCGCTGCGCTAACGCCCGGCGCCACCAAGCCGATACACTGGCAGACACAACAACCCGTCAAACTCCGCAAGGAAGGACAACTTTCGGACAGAGCATCTCTGGATGACCTGTAGTGGCGGGCTGCCTGCGCAGCACACCGATCCCTCGGAGGCTTCGCGCACACCTGAGCGCCGGACCTGTCACCTTCCATTGCGGCCACGACCCGACTGGCCCCTCCCCTGCACCACGGACACCCTCGTCCAGCTGATCGTCATGCGTCACCTCCAGCTGGCTTGGCCACCGCCCCTCGCTCCGTGGGTGGAGCGACCGGCCAGATCGGCGACCCCGCCAGAGCGGCGAGCGTCAGCTCCAGTCGACTGAGGTTGTGCGCGGCTGGGCGAGCGCCTGCGCGCGCAGATTTCCCAGTTCTCGACTGAGGACCGGCCGCCGCGCAGATGGTCAACAACCTGACTGACGCAGGAGATGAGCGCCATCGACCTGCTGCGCACCATCGGCAAGCACTTCCGCGTGGGGACACCATGCCCAACAAGGACATCGTCGCGCGCCGCACGCCTCCGACGAAGGCATCTCCTACACGGAGTTCTCCTACCAGGTCCTCCAGGCCAACGACTTCTTGAGCTGTACTCGCCGCAACGGCTGCACGCTCTGAGACCGGCGGCACGACCAGTGGGGCAACATGGTCGGCGGCGTCGACCTCATCCGTAAGGTGGAGGGCGTCGATAACCCACGCCGTCATGACCACCCCCATCATCACCAAGCGCCGACGGCACCAAGTTCGGTAAGTCCGAGGGCGGGAGCCATCTGGCCTGACCCTCGAGATGTGACCCCTCACGCCTTCTACCAGTCTCTGGGCTGCAGGTGGCCGACGAGGACGTGGTTCGCTCCCTTTAAGATCTCTACTTCAAGACGCGCGAGGAAATCGAGGCCCTGGCTCTGAGGTCGCCGAGGCGCCCCCACCAGCGCGCCGCCCAGGCCCTGGCCGCCTCCGTCACCGAACTGGCGCACGGCGCGACCAGCTCGAGCGCGTTCTGGCCGCGACCCAGGCCCTGTGGGGCGGCGGCGACATCCGCGATCTCGACGAGGCCACCCTGGCCGCCGCGACCGCCGACCCGCCCCGCGCTTCCCTGACCCTGGGCGAGTCCATCAGTCGCCGACGCGCTCGTGGCGCTGGCTTCGAAAAAGTGGTAAGACCGCCGCACGTCGCACCATTTCCTCGGGCGCCTGCTGGTCAATCGCCAAGGTTGAGGATCCTGAGGCTGTTTTCTCCGCGAACGACCTTCTAGCGTGGTTTGGCTCATTCGCAGGGCGGGTCGCAGAACCCTGGCGGTCGTTGAACTGAGCTAACTGGTCGCGAGGAGCGGGCGCTCGGCAATTGCCGGCGCCCAAGTTTTCTGCTGTGTGTTTGTTGGGTTTTGCTGTAAAAGTTAAATACGTTGTTTTGGCTTTGACTTTTGGGTGTGGGGTGGTAGATTATCTCACCCGTCCCGCGGGACCCTGTGTCTTTGTGGTGGTGGTCTCACTGCCGGTGGTGGGCTGTTTGGTTTGCGTTGTCTAAAGGGGTGTTGTTTAGAACTCTGATAGTGTGTTGTTTTGCTTTTGTTTTATGCCCGTTTTTGTTTTGAGTGTTTTGCTGACTGCTGACCGGCTTTTCTGTTGGTTTTTCTGGGCTTTAACGTTTTTGTTTTTGTCTCGAGAGTTTGATCCTGGGCTCAGGACGAACGCTGGTGGCGTGCTTAACACATGCAAGTCGAACGCTGGAAGCCCAGCTTGCTGGTGGATGAGTGGCGAACGGGTGAGTAAACTACGTGAGTAACTGCCCCCTCTTTGGGATAACGCCCGGAAACGGAAGCACTACTGACATCTCACTTGCTCTCGCATGGGGGTTGGTGGAAAGGCGTTTTTCTGGTGGGGATGGGCTCGCGTGCCCATCAGCTTGTTGTGGGGTGATGGCCACCAAGGCTTTGACGGGTGCTGTCACCTGAGAGGGTGACCGTCACATTGGGACTGAGATACGGCCCAGACCTACGGAGGCAGCAGATATTGCACAATGGGCGAAAGCCCTGATGCAGGACGCCGCGTGAGGGATGGAGGCCTCGCTGTAAACCTCTTCGCTCTGCGGTCGCCGCAGCTTTGGGTTGTGGTGAGGGTAGTGAAAGAAGCGCTTACTAACTACGTGCCAGCAGCCGCGGTAATACGAGGGCGCGATGTTGTCCGGAATTATTAGCGTAAAGGGTTTGTAGGCGGTTGGTCGCGTTCGTGTGAAACCTCTGGCTTAACTGGGGGCGTGGGTACGGGCTGACTTGAGCGCGGTAGGGAGACTGAACCCTGGTGTAGCGGTGAATGCGCAGACATCGGAAGAACACCGGTGGCGATAGGCGGGTCTCTGGGCGTTACTGACGCTGAGGAGCGAAAGCGTGGGGAGCGAACAGGATTAGATACCCTGGTAGTCCACGCTGTAAACGTTGGGCACTAGGTGTGGGGGCCACCCGTGGTTTCTGCGCCGTAGCTAACGCTGTAAGTGCCCCGCCTGGGGAGTACGCCGAAGCAAGTAAAAACTCAGGGAATTGACGGGGCCCGCACAAGCGGCGGAGCATGTGATTAATTCGATGCAACGCGAAGAACCTTACATGGCTTGATATGCACGGCGGCACCGCAGAGATGTGGTGGCATTTAGTCGTGCAGGTGGTGCATGGTTGTCGCCGGCTCGTGTCGAGATGTTGTTGAGTCCCGCAACGAGCGCAACCCTTGCCCTATGTTGCCAGCACGTGATGGTGGGGACTCGTGGGGGACTGCCGGGGTTAACTCGGAGGAAGGTGGGGATGACGTCAAATCATCATGCCCCTTATGTCTTGGGCTTCACGCATGCTACAATGGTTGGTACAGAGGGTTGCGATATCGTGAGGTGGAGCAATCTTTAAAGCCAGTCTCAGTTCGGATTGGGGTCTGCAACTCGACCCCATGAAGGTGGAGTCGCTGGTAATCGCAGATCAGCAACGCTGCGGTGAATACGTTCTCGGGCCTTGTACACACCGCCCGTCACGTCACGAAAGTTGGTAACACCCGAAGCCCATGGCCTCAACCGCGTTTGTCCGAGTGGGTCGAAGGTGGATTGGCGATTGGGACGAAGTCGTACAAGGTAGCTGCAACGGAAGGTGCGGCTGGATCACCTCTTTCTAGGGAGCCCGTTTTGGGGAACAATGCGCATGCTGGCCGTTTGGTTGGTGTGTTGGTTGTTTTCTCTGTGCCTGATGTTTACCGCCCTGGTAGGGGTGGTGGGTGGGTGCGTGTTTTGGGTGGCATAAAACGTTTCTCCTTCTGCTGTTTGCGGTGGGGGCTTTCGCCACACCGTCGGTTCTACGTTCACACCGTGAGCGTCCGCTGCCTGTGTTGGTGGTGGTTGCCTGCGCAGCCAGCCAGCAGTCGTTGTGTTGTTGGTGGGCTGTGTGTGGTGGTTGTTTGTGATTTGTAGTAGTTGCGAGCATATTTTGTTCTGTACTGTTTTTTGTGTTTTGTTTAGTTTTGTTAGGCATTCGGTGGATGCCTTGGCATCAAGAGCTGATGAAGGACGTTGCGGCCTGCGATATGCCCTCGGGAGCTGAAGGAGCGAGCGTTATTATCCGAGGGTGTCCGAATGGGGAAACCTGAACCTGGGTTGGCTGGCTACCATCATCTGAACGTGTATAGGGTGGTGGGGGAACGCGGGGAAGTGAAACATCTCAGTACCTGTAGGAGAAGATATTCCGTGAGTAGTGGCGGAGCGAAAGCGGAGGAGGCTAAACCAGATGCGTGCCAGGAGGCGGGCCGTTGCGTGTTTGGCGTTAGGCCATGTTGGATCTCTTCTGCTGGGGGTCGCGCTGCATGATGCTGGGAGTCGAACAGTTTGGGATGGCTGACCGTAGAGCGTGAGAGTCGTGTAGGTGGACTGGTGTTGTGGTGTGGATGTGTAGCCTGAGTAGTGCGGACCCGTGAAATCTCGTGTGAATCTGCCAAGACCACTTGGTAAGCTTTCAAATACTACTTGATGACCGATGAGTGCAGAAACCGTGAGGGAACAGGGTAGTGCACTCGGGAGGGGAGTGAAATAGTACCTGAAACCGTGTGCCTGTAAGCCGTCAGAGCCTTGTGGGGTGATGGCGTGCCTTTTGAAGAATGAGCCTGCGAGTTAGTGATACGTGGCGTGCTTAACCCGTGTGGGGTATGCGTAGCGAAAGCGAGTCTGAAAGATGGCGTTTGTCGCGTGTTCTAGACCCGAAGGGGTGATCTACCCACGGTCGCTTGAAGCCAGAGGTAAGACTGTGTGGAGGACCGAACCCACCAGGGTTGAAAACCTGGGGGATGAACTCTGGGTAGGGGTGAAAGGCCAATCAAACTCCGTGATAGCTGGTTCTCCCCGAAATGCATTTAGGTGCAGCGTCGCGTGGTCCCTGGTGGAGGTAGAGCTACTGGATGGCCGATGGGCCCTGTGGGTTACTGACGTCAGCCAAACTCCGAATGCCATTAGGTGTAGCGTGGCAGTGAGACTGCGGGGGATAAGCTTCGTAGTCGAGAGGGAAACAGCCCAGATCATCAGCTAAGGCCCCTAAGCGTACGCTAAGTGGGAAAGGATGTGGAGTCGCGGTGACAACCAGGAGGTTGGCTTAGAAGCAGCCATCCTTGAAAGAGTGCGTAATAGCTCACTGGTCAAGTGGTTCTGCGCCGACAATGTAGCGGGGCTCGAGCGTACCGCCGAAGCTGTGGCAACAACGCGTTGTGCTGGCGCCAGGAACTGGAGTGCTGGTGTGTTGTTGGGTAGGGGAGCGTCCTGCACGAGGTGAAGCCTGGAGGTGACTTCTGGTGGATTGTGTGGGAGTGAGAATGCAGGCATGAGTAACGAATCTGCGGTGAGAATCCGCAGCGCCGATTGACTAAGGGTTCCAGGGCTAGGTTTATCCGCCCTGGGTTAGTCGGGTCCTAAGGCGAGGCCGACAGGCGTAGTCGATGGACAACCAGTTGATATTCTGGTACCGCGTTGTGACCGCCCATGCTGAAGTCATTTCAGTTAACTAATCTGCCCACCGCCCACTAAGCTTTTCGGGTTTGGTGGTGTGGGTCTTGGGGGTCCCTGGTGATTGTAGGCAAGCGTGTTAATAGGGTGACGTGACAGGTAGCTGCAGTGCGCCGATGGTTGTGCGTATTTAAGGTTGTGGCCCGTCCCTCAGGTAAATCCGGAGGGCATGATGGGTGAGAACTGATGAGGGTGACACGGTTGTGTTGTCTTGTGGTGATCCTATGCTGCCAAGAAAAGCCTCGACGTGAGGGCATGACGCGCCCGTACCCTAAACCGACTCAGGTGGTCAGGTAGAGTATACCGAGGCGTTCGAGTGAATCATGGTTAAGGAACTCGGCAAAATTCCTCCGTAACTTCGGGATAAGGAGGACCCCGTTGATTTCCCGCGCCATGCGCGCGCTGGTGGGGTTGGGGGGTCGCAGAGAATAGGGAGAAGCGACTGTTTATCAAAAACACAGGTGCGTGCGAAGCCGTAAGGCGATGTATACGCACTGACGCCTGCCCGGTGCTGGAAGGTTAAGAGGAACCGTCAACACCCCCCGGGGTGTGAAGCGGTGAATTTAAGCCCCAGTAAACGGCGGTGGTAACTATAACCATCCTAAGGTAGCGAAATTCCTTGTCGGGTAAGTTCCGACCTGCACGAATGGCGTAACGACTTCTCCGCTGTCTCAACCGTGAACTCGGTGAAATTGCAGTACGAGTAAAGATGCTCGTTTCGCGCAGAAGGACGGAAAGACCCCGGGACCTTTACTATAGCTTGGTATTGGTGTTCGCTTGGACTTGTGTAGGATAGGTGGGAGACTGTGAAGCTGCCGCGCCAGCGGTGGTGGAGTCGTCGTTGAAATACCATTCTGGTTCAAGCGGTCACCTTAACCTTGGCCCGTGATCCGGGTTGGGGACAGTGCCTGGTGGGTAGTTTAACTGGGGCGGTTGCCTCCTAAAATGTAACGGAGGCGCTCAAAGGTTCCCTCAGCCTGGTTGGTAATCAGGTGGCGAGTGCAAGTGTACAAGGGAGCTTGACTGTGAGACCGACGGGTCGAGCAGGTGCGAAAGCAGGAACTAGTGATCCGGCCATGGCACGTGGGTGCGTGGTCGCTCAACGGATAAAAGGTACCCCGGGGATAACAGGCTGATCTTGCCCAAGAGTCCATATCGACGGCATGGTTTGGCACCTCGATGTCGGCTCGTCGCATCCTGGGGCTGGAGTTGGTCCCAAGGGTTGGGCTGTTCGCCCATTAAAGCGGTACGCGAGCTGGGTTCAGAACGTCGTGAGACAGTTCGGTCCCTATCCTCTGTGCGCGCAGGAAATTTGAGAAGGGCCGTCCCCAGTACGAGAGGACCGGGATGGACGAACCTCTGGTGTGCCAGTTGTACCGCCAGGTGCATGGCTGGTTAGCTACGTTCGGAAGGGATAACCGCTGAAAGCATCTAAACGGGAAGCCTGCTTCAAGATGAGGTTTCCACGCCCCCCGTGGGGTGAGAGGCCCCCGCCAGACTAGCGGGTAGATAGGCCAGAGGTGGAAGCACCGCAAGGTGCTCGTGAGCCGACTGGTACTAATGGGCCAACACTAAACAACCACCCAAACAAACCGTTCGGGTGAACAACAAACAGCAGCAAAACAGCCGCAACCACTATACAAACCACGATCAACCCACACCCCCCAACCAAAACACGGGGCGGGGGATGGTGTTGAACGAATAATCTTGTGGTGGTCACAGCACCGGGGAAACGCCCAGCAACATTCCGAACCTGGAAGCTAAGCCCGGCAGCGCCGATGGTACTGCAACCGATGGGTTGTGGGAGAGTAGGACACCGCCACAACACAACAAAACCGAGAGGGACGGCCCGCCACAAGCGTGCCGTCCCTCTCGTTTCACACCCACACACCCACGACCTGTGGAAATGTCGTCTAGACTTGGGTGGTTGAACGCGCTGCACGCGCACCACAGACAAGAGCGCCTCGCGCGCAGGAATAGAGGTTTAGCACCATGGCAGAAGAGACTCAGGGACGCGGCGGATTCGGCCGTGGTGACTACTCAAAGCGTCAGCCTCAGTGGCGCGATCGCAACGACCGCCGTGACGATCGCGGCGGTTACCAGAATCGTGATGATCGTCGCGGTGGTTTCGAGGATCGCGGACGCGGTGGATTCGAGAACCGTGATGATCGTCGCGGTGGCTATCAGCGTCGCGATGACCGTGGTGGTTTCCCGCCGTGATGATCGCCGTGATGGTGAGCGCGACTTCCAGCGTCGCGACGGTGAGCGCCGCGACTTCGGTGGTCGCGATGATCGTCGCAATGATCGTGGTGGTTTCCAGCGTCGTGATGATCGCCGTGGTGGTTTCGAGGATCGCGGACGCGGCGGTTACCAGCGTCGAGACGACCGTGGTGGTTTCCGTCGTGATGATCGTCGTGATGATCGTCGTGATGGTGAGCGCGACTTCCAGCGTCGCGACGGTGAGCGCCGCGACTTCGGTGGTCGCGATGATCGTCGCAATGATCGTGGTGGTTTCCAGCGTCGTGATGATCGCCGTGGTGGTTTCGAGGATCGCGGACGCGGCGGTTACCAGCGTCGAGACGACCGACGTGGCGCCCCTCGCGACGATCGCCGCGACGGTGAGCGTGACTTCCAGCGTCGTGACGGTGAGCGCCGCGACTTCGGTGGTCGCGATGATCGTCGCAATGATCGTGGTGGTTTCCAGCGTCGTGATGATCGCCGTGGTGGTTTCGAGGATCGCGGACGCGGTGGTTACCAGCGTCGAGACGACCGACGTGGCGCCCCTCGCGACGATCGCCGCGACGGCGGCCGGTTTGAGCGTGACGCTCGTGGCCCTCGTGGCAACGACCGCCGCAAGGACGCCAACTACCAGAACTACTCGTCGACCGACGAGTATGTGTCCCCCAACGCGAATGAGCCGACGATTCCTGCCGGCGTGAGCGCCTGCGAGCTTGATGGCGATGCCGCGCGCGCACTCATGACGCTGTCCGGTCCCAACCGCGACATCGTCGCCCGCCACCTCGTGATGGCTGGCCAGCTGATCGACCTCGACCCCGAGGCCGCCCTACCAGCATGCGCAGGTTGCCGTGAGCCGCGCCACCGCGTCGACGTTGTCCGCGAGGCCGCTGCTCTGACCGCGGCGCCCCGGGCCGATATGAGGAGGCGCTGCGCGAGGTTCGCGCTGCGCGCCGTATGCGCGGCGACGAGTCGCTGCGCGCCGTTGAGGCCGATGCCGAGCGCGGGCTGGGCCATCCCTGACAAGGCCGTCGACATCATCGACGCCACCGATGCCTCGTCCCTTGAGCTGGCTCGAGCAGGTTGAGCTCTGCTCGTCTCCTCCGGCGCGCGTGCCGACCTGGGGACAGTCCGACGTCGGCCTCGTGATCGTCGACGACGCGCTGGCCGTGCCGCTTTACTCGGCTGATGACGAGCTGCGCCGCCTGCCTCATGGAGGTCAAGGCCGAGCGCCTGACCGAACTGGGCCGCACTGAGGAAGCTGAGGCCGTCATCGCCGAGATGCCCGCCGAGGTCGAGGACACCGACATCATCGACGTCGCCCTGTACCAGGACGCCGACGTTGACAACAAGCGCTCCCCGCTGCGTGGCTGCGAGACCGCCCTGGCTGAGGAGTTCGACTGCGCGCTGCTTGACCTGGACGGCACCGCCTGGTCCGGCGACGAACGTATCGAGCACGCGGCCGCCTCCGTGATCGAGGCACGTACGATGGGCATGACCTCCGCGTTCGTCACGAACAACGCGATGCGCACCCCTCAGCAGGTTGCCGACAAGCTCAACGGTATGGACTTCGAGGCGACCCCGAAATGAGCCACTGACGTCGGCCGGGACATCGCCGCGACTCGCGGCCGAGGAGCTCGAAGAAGGCGCCAAGGTGTTCGTGCTCGGCGGCGCCGGCCTGCGCCTCGCCCTCGAGGAGCAAGGCTTCGTGCTCGTGGATTCCGCCGACTACGCGCCTGCCGCCGTCGTTCAGGGCCTCGATAAGGAGGTCAACTGGGCCCTCCCGTCCGAGGGGGCCTTTGCGATCGAGCGCGGCGCAGCCTTCTACGCCTCCAACTCGACGCGACGCTTCCTGTCGAGCGCGGGCAGGCCCTGGGCAACGGTTCGCTGGTGCGCGCGATCCAGCACGCTACCCGCAAGCGTCCCACCGCCGGTGGCAAGCTTCCGAGCCTGGCATCTGCCGCCGCGCGAGCGAGCCTCGTCGGCGCGAAGAACCCTGATGGCTGTGGGCGACCGCCTCGAGACCGACATCATGGGCGCCGTCGCAGCTGGCGTGCCCGCGATGCACGTCCCGGACTCGGCGTCCACCAGGCTCGCGCGGTCCTGCGCGCCCCCGAGGCCAGCGTCCCTGCCCTACCTGGCGATTGATATGCGCGGCCTGCCTGAGGCCCACCCTGCCCCTAAGCATCACCGCGACGGCACCTGACCCGCGGTCTGTCGCAGGTCGCTGCGCGACGCGCGCTCACGTGCCTCACACTCGACGACGTTGAGCTTACTGACGATGTCACGATCTCCATCGACTCCTACCGCGCGCTCGCCGCGGCGGCCTGGGAGTGGGCGGACGGCTCCGCAACCCGGGTGACCCTGCCCCGAGATCACCGTCGTCGACAACGACGACCCCGCCTAGCATCGTGGTCGCGCCCGAGTCTGTCGTCGAGGAAGCCTCTTCCGAGGAGGAGTACCTGAGGGCGCGCCGCCGATGAGCTGCCTCGAGCCCAGCGCGCAGACCCCCGCCTTCCCGCCCGGTGAGGAGGAACTCGAGGCGCTGCTTGAGGCCACGGCCGACATGGACGACGAGGCCTGATGGTCCCTTCGTGAACAGACGGCCGCCCGCCTGGTCGGCTTCTGATGAACTCGGCGCCACGATGCAAATCTCGACGCTCGAGGCCATCGAGGCCGACCTGCGGCGGGCGCTGTCAGCCGACGTGCCCGCGGGAGCGCACGTTCCCGCGGGCGGCGTCGGAGCGCGTGAGCAGGAGAGGGACACCGCGTGAAACTGCGACGGATTGATTCGAGTAGTGCGCTGAGGCCTGGCGAAGTCGCGCCTCGGCCGCCGCGCAGATGGTCGAGGAGGGACGCGTCAAACTCGACGGCCAGGGTGGTCCTCAAGCCCGCGCGTCAGATGGACCCCGCTCAAGCCATCGTCGTCGAAGAATCCGACGACCCCGAGTACGTCTCGCGCGGCGCGCACAAGCTCGCGGGCGCCCTGGACGCCCTCGGCGAGAAGGTTCCCCTCATTGAAGGCCGCCGGTGCCTGGACGCCGGCGCATCCACGGGTGGCTTCACCGACGTGCTGCTGCGTCGGGGCGCGGCATCCGTCGTCGCCGTCGACGTCGGCTACGGCCAGCTTGCGGGAAGCTTCCAGTCGGACCCCCGCGTGGAGGTCCACGATCGTACCAATGTGCGCACCTGGACCCTGCATCGGTCGCGCCCGCCCCAGGCCTCGTCGTGGGCGACATGTCCTTCATTTCGCTCACCCTCGTTCTGCCCGCGCTGGTGGGAGCGGCCGCCCCCGACGCGGACTTCCTGCTCATGGTCAAGCCGCAGTTTGAGATCGGGAAGGAGCGGCTGGGCCACGGGGGAGTGGTGCGCAACCCGGAGCACCACGTTGAGACTGTCGACAACGTTGCTCGATGCGCGATGGGTCTGGGTCTCGACATCGCGGCCATCGCGGCGTCGCCGCTGCCCGGCCCCTCCGGCAACGTCGAGTATTTCCTGTTCATGCGTCGCGCGTACCCCGATCCGATCAAGGCGGATGAGCTGACGGACTACATCCGTCGCGCCGTCGCCGAGGGCCCCGCAGGGAGGCAGTCATGACACGTGTCCTCAGGTGCGTCACCGCAACCGAACGAACGCCGTGACCAGCGCTGTGACGCTGACGCATGCGTTGGCCGAACACGGCATTGAGGTCGTCGAGGACGCGTCCTCGGGCGGCATCGACATGGTGTTGTCGATCGGCGGCGACGGCACTTTTCTGGTGGCCGCCTCGAGCGCGCGTGCGCTGGGCGTGCCCCTGCTCGGCGTCAACGCCGGGCACATGGGCTTCCTGACGGAGCTCGGCTCGACGGGCACGGGCGACCTGGCGCGCAAGATCGCGCAGGGCGACTTCACGGTGGAACAGCGCATGACGCTGGATGTCACGATGGAGCGCACGGACGGTTCTAAGGCCTCGGACTGGGCGCTCAATGAGGCCGTCATTATGCACACGGACGTCGCCCACCCGGTGCACTTCGCGCTCGTGGTGGACGGCCAGGAAGTGTCGACCTACGGCGCGGACGGCATGATCCTGTCGACGCCCACGGGCTGACGGCGTACTCGTTCTCGGCGGGCGGCCCCGTCGTGGCCCGATACCGAGGCGATTGTCGTCGCTCCGCTGGCCGCGCACGGCCTGTTTACGCGCCCGCTCGTCGTGGGGCCGTCGGCCTGCGTGGAGATCGTTGTGCTCGACGACATGTGGACGGCGCCCGAAATGTGGTGCGATGGCCTGCGCCGCATGACTGTGCCTGCGGGTGGCATCGTTCGCGCGCGCGTGGGGTCCTCGCCGGTCCAGCTGGTTCGCGTCGATGACACTCCCTTCTCGGCGCGTCTGGTTCGCAAGTTCAATCTTCCCGTGCGCGGGTGGAGGGATGGCCCGCGGTGATTGAGTCTCTCGATATCGCCAACCTCGGCGTGATTGCGTCGGCGCACGTGACTCCCGGCCCCGGCCTGATCGTCGTGACCGGCGAGACCGGCGCGGGTAAGACGATGGTGCTCTCGAGCTTGCAGCTGCTCCTCGGTGCGCGCGCGGACGCGGCGCTTGTACGCAGCGGGGCCGACCGCCTCTCGGTCGACGGTATCTTCACGGTCGGCGACCAGATTTCGGCCCGCGTGGAGGAGGCTGGCGGCATCGTCGAGGGCGGCGAGCTGATCGTGGGGCGCTCGGTGCGTGCGGCCGGACGGTCTCGCGCGCACCTGGGCTCACGCCCGGTACCCGCCTCCGCGCTCTCCGAGATCGTCGGCTCGATGGTGACGATCCATGGTCAGGCAGACCAGATTCGTCTGACGGGGAGGCCGCCCAACGCCGCGCCCTCGACCAGTTCGGCGGCGCCACGCATGCCTCGCTCGTGCAGGAGTATCGCGAGGCTTTCCGAGCCGCCGTGGAAATCAAACATCGCCTCGATTCGCTGCGCGGAGACGCCAGCGACCGCGAGGAGGAGCGCGAGGACCTGCGCGCTGCCCTCGAACAGATCGAGGCGCTGGATCCCCAGGTCGGCGAGGAAGAGGACCTGATCCGCGAAGCGTCCCGGCTCGCCAACGTGGAGGACCTGCGTGCGCTCATGGGCGTGGCGCTGGGCTACCTCAAGGGAGACGACCGCGGCGACTTTTCGGGCGCGGTCGAGGCCGCGCGCAGCGCCTACGCTCAGCTCGACGACGCCGCGCGATCTCGACGAGGCCGTGGCTGAGTTCGCGGCGCGGGCGCGCAGTCAGGCCCTCGAACTGGACGCGCTGGCCGACGACGTGTCCGCCTACCTGTCTCGCCTGGATGCGGACCCTGAGCGACTCGCGCAGATTCACGCGCGCAGGGCTGCCATCATGACACGCTGCGCGGCCGGGCGGCCGACATCGAGTCCCTGCTGTGTGGGCCACACAGGCCCACGCGCGCCTGGAGGAACTCTGCGCCCCGGCCTCGGACCCCGAGGTCGTTGAGCGCGAGCTCGCGGCGGCCCAGCGCCTCGTCCTCGACGTCGGTGCGCGCCTGACGAAGGCGCGCACACGCCTGGCCCGTGAGCTCGCCATAGGGCGTCAACGAGGAGATCCACGCCCCTGGCGATGCCAGACGCAACCCTTCACATCGACCTGGAGCCCACCAAGCCGACCTCCCACGGTTGCGAAACGGTCGTGTTCCGCCTCCAGCCGCACCCGCACGCGCCCGCGCGCCCGCTCGGCAGGGTGCATCCGGCGGCGAGCTATCGCGCGTCATGCTCGCTCTGGAGCTGATGCTGGGACGCACCGAGGCCTCGTCGACGTTCATCTTCGATGAGATCGACGCCGGTATCGGCGGCCAGACGGCAACGGAGGTGGGCGCGCGTCTCAAGCGCCTGGCAGACAGCCGCCAGGTCATCGTCGTGACCCACCTGGCGCAGGTTGCGGCCTTTGGCGACCAACACCTCGTCATCGAAAAGAACGACGGCACGACGAACGTCCGCGAGGTCACGGGCACCGACCGTGAGGCTGAGCTCACCCGCATGATGGGTGGGGATCCGCACTCGCAGGCGGCGCGCCGCCACGCCTCGCGCGTCCTGGCCTCCGCCGTGTCACAATCGCAGGGATGAGTGACACACGTTCAACTACAGCAAGCGCCCGCACGGGGCGGGTTCGTATTGACGACCGACCCAAGCACCTCGCGACGCGCCTGGAGAGCGGCGACATCGCCGTCATTAACGTCGCTGACCTGGACAGGGACAGTGCCGCAGCGCTGGTGGCCGCAGGCCCAGCAGCGGTACTGAACGCCCAGCCGTCGCTGACGGGACGCGTCGCCGCCCTGGGTCCCCGGCTCATCCTCGACGCCGGCATCCTTCTCGTGGACGACCTGGGCCAGGACGTCGCGTCCCTGCGCGAAGGCCAGGAAGTCACGGTCACGGGCAGCAAGGTCCTGCTCGAGGGCACCCTGATTGCCACCGGCAACCGCGTCGAGGACGAGGATCTGGCGATCGAGGTCGCGGACTCGGCCGCCCTTTTCGCCTACTTTCGAAGGCGCGATTGAGGACTACCTGGCCAAGCGACGGCCCGACCGTTCTGCGCGGTGAGGGCGTCCCTGAGCTGCTGGGTCTGGCAGATCGGCCGATCCCTGCTGGTCACGGACGCCTCGGATGCCGCTGCCAGCTGCGCGCGCTGGCCCGCTGGCGCGCCGAAGCCGCGCCCTACGTCGTCGCCGTGGACGGGGGAGCGGACGTCGCCCTGAAGGCGCGTCTGCCTCTCGACGCAGTCATCGGCGACGCCGAACTGATGAGCGAGAAAGCCATCCGCAAGGCTGGCTGCTTCATCGTGCGCGTCGGCGGCGATGGCCTGGCTCCCGGTGCCCAGCGCCTGGACCGTATGGGCATCGTTCACTCGTCCGTCACGATGTCGGGCTCCTCGCTCGACGCGGCCATGGTCGTCGCCGCACACTCGCACGCAAGCGCCATCGTCACCGCAGGCGTGTCCTACGGCGAGGCCGAGTTGGTTGACGCTGGACGGTCCCTGGTCGCACCCGCGTTCTTCTCTCGCCTGGCGTGCGGTTCGCGTCTGATTGCTGCCCCGGCAGTTGCCGCCACGTTCCGTCCCCGCCCGCGCGGCTGGACCCTTGTGATGCTCGCGCTCGTCGCGCTCGTTCTCATGGGAGTGGCTCTGTGGTCCACCCCGTGGGGTAATGACCTGCTGTACCCGATCACGTCTTTGTTCTCGTCGCTCACGCATGCTGCTGGAGGAGCCCAATGATTAACTTCCGCTACCACGTCGTCTCGATCATCGGGATCTTCATCGCGCTGGCCGTCGGCGTCGTCCTGGGCGCCAGCCCGCTGCAGCGCACGATCAACACGGGCATGAATCCCTCCTCCTCGGCTGCGAGTTCCGACCCGGCGCTGAGCGCGCAGGCGGACGCCGAGGCCGCGGGCCTGAAGGCCCTGGCCTCCTCGACCCTCACCGGTTCGCTGTCCGGCTCGAAGATCGCCCTGGTCGTCCCTGCTGGGTGCTCCGAGGACGACGTGTCCGCCATTCGCTCGACCCTGACTGACGCGGGTGCCTCCGTCGTCGGCCGTGTCAGCCTGACCGACAACTGGCAGTCCACCTCCATGAGCCAGTACCGCTCGACACTGTCCACCTCGCTGTCCTCTCACCTGTCCTCGAGCGGCGCGAAGGGCGCAGCGCCGACGGCGTCGTGGGCCACGCGATCATTCAGGTGCTGACCGAAACGGGTCCCGAGACGGACCTGCTGCGCCAGATTCTCACCGACAAATCCACCCCGCTCATGATGATCGACGAGGACCCCGCCGGCGGGGCGACCACGATCGTCGCGATCGGTCCTCGCGCGCAGACGACCGCCACGGCCTCGTCCGCTCCGGGCGAGTGCCGACGCGTGGACCGGACTGGCTCTGGCAGTGGGCACCACCTCCGGCGTGGTCGTCGGAGACGGCTCCGGCCGCGACACGATGATCGCCCAGATCCGTACTCTCCGGCACCGCCGTCACGACCGTCGACTCGGTCGGAACGACCCTGGCGGCCGTCGACACGGCACTGGCCCCTGTCCCACAAGGCCACTGGCGCTCAGCCTACGGCGTGGGCACGGGCGCGCAGTCCGTCATCCCGACCGTCAAGTAAACCTGACACCTCCGGCACGAGCCCCTGCGATCTCCCAGGTCGCCGGGGCTCGCCCATACCCGCACGCCAGCCACGACCTCGGGTGTGACACTATACTGAGGTCCGTCCCGGGTACGAGACGCCCGGTGCCTCGCCGAGGTGACAAGTCCGCCGAGCGCGCGACGTCGACCCATCACGTAACGACCACAAGGAATGAGACTTTCGATGCGTTTCCTCTCCGCCGACCAGATCTCCTCGATCGAAGACCGCCACGCCCCACACGGTGACTGAGTCCACGACTGCCTGGAGCGGCCGGATCGTGGATATGGTGGAGGATCACGTCGTGGTCATCGAGGGCCAGGAACCCGTCGTCCGTCAGTACACGCGCCACCCGGGCGCCGTGGCCGTCGTCGCCATGCGCGGCGAGGAGGGCGCCGAGGAGATCCTGCTCCTGCGCCAGTACCGCCACCCTGGTGAACGCCTCCCTGTGGGAGATTCCCGCCTACTCGCTGGACATTCCCGGCGAGGACTCACGCGTGGCAGCCGAGCGCGAACTCGCCGAGGAAGCCGACCTGAAGGCGGCGCGCTGGGACGTGCTCTGTCGACTTCTTTTACCTCTCCGGGCGGCTCGACTGAGCTGCTGCGCGTCTTCCTCGCGCGTGACCTGGAGACCACGGAGACCAGCTTCGAGCGCGAGGATGAGGAAGCCACGATGGAGTACGCGTGGGTCTCGCCTCTCGACGCCCTGACTGCGTGCTCGCTGGGCGCCCTGCACAACCCGTCGACGGTCATCGGCATCCTCCGGCACACGCGGCACGAGGCCGTGGCTGGAGGGGCTGAGGGAGCCGGGTGCTCCCTGGCTTCGCTGATAACCCGATAATAGGCCGTAAGTCCCTCGACATGTGGGTGGTGTAACACTCCGATACGCTTTTCGCAACGCCTCTTTATCCAAATTAGCGTAGACTTCTTTCTAGAGAAAAGCACGGATTGAAGCGCGCGAGATGCGTGTCGGAGCGGAGGACAGGTGGCTGAAGAAGTAGACGCCACAACCCGTCAGCAGGTGCTCGATCTCATCGTTGAAAAGGGACCGGTCACGGCCTCGGCTATCGCCAAGGTCCTGGGCCTGACGACGGCCGCGGTACGCCGCCACATCACGCTTCTCCTCGACTCTAAGGAGATCGCCGAACACGAGCCGAGTGCCCCCTCCAAGCGGGGACGTGGACGCCCCGCCCGGCACTATGTGGCTACCGAGCGGGCGCACGTCCACCTTGCCGACGGGTATTCCGACCTGGCCACCAAGGCGCTAGGATACCTCGGACAAGTCGGCGGAGAAAAGGCCGTCGAATCCTTCGCAGCCGCGCGCTCGCGCGAGATTGAGCGCCGCTACGCGCCCATCGTGCGCGACGCGGGATCGGATCCCAGGGTTCGTGCCCAAGCGCTGGCAGACGCGCTCACGCAGGACGGATACGCCGCGACCGTCCGCGACATCGGGGGAGGCACGCTGGCTGTTCAGCTGTGCCAAGGGCACTGCCCGATCCAGAACGTGGCGGGGGATTTCCCCCAGCTGTGCGACGCCGAGACACCGCCTTTCGGCAAGCTGCTCGACGTGCACGTTCAGAGACTTTCCACGCTTGCGGGCGGCGGACACGTATGTACCACCCACATCCCGGTGGGCATGCCGATCATTCGCCCGGGTGCGAGGAATGTGCGACGCAAGTAGCACACGATTAGGAACGAGAGGTTGACACAACTATGACGCAGGCACCCGCCTCGGGCGCTGAGGACCGTCGTATGACCGATGACGAGATCATCGAGTCCATCGGCGGTTATGAATACGGTTGGCACGATTCCGACGACTACTTCCAAGGACGTCCCCACCGGCATTAACGAAGAAATTGTCCGTTTTATCTCGGACGTGAAGGACGAACCGCAGTGGATGCGGGAGCGTCGCCTCAAGGCCCTCGAGCTGTTCGAGCGCAAGCCGATGCCGGCGTGGGGCCCGGATCTGTCTCACGTGGACTTTGACGCGTTCAAGTACTACGTGCGCCCCACGGATCGACAGGTCAACGACTGGGAGGACCTCCCTGAGGAAATCCGTGACACCTATGATCGCCTGGGTATCCCCGAAGCCGAGAAGGCCCGCCTGGTCTCCGGCGTCGCCGCCCAGTACGAGTCCGAGGTCGTCTACCAGCAGATCCAGGAAGACCTGGAGCGCCAGGGCGTCATCTTCACGGACACCGACACCGGCCTGCGTGAGTACCCGGAAATCTTCGAGGAATACTTTGGCAAGTGTGTGCCGGCCGGCGACAACAAGTTCTCGGCGCTGAACACGGCCGCGTGGTCGGGCGGTTCCTTCGTCTACGTCCCCAAGGGCGTTCATGTGACGATCCCGCTGCAGGCGTACTTCCGCATCAACACCTCGGCCATGGGACAGTTCGAGCGCACGCTCATCATTGCCGACGAGGGTTCTTACGTTCACTACGTCGAGGGCTGCACCGCCCCCATCTACGACGAGAACTCGCTGCACTCCGGCGTCATTGAGATCTTCGTGAAGAAGGACGCGCGCGTGCGTTACACGACCATCCAGAACTGGTCGACGAACGTGCTCAACCTCGTGACCCAGCGCGCGATCGTCGAAGAGGGCGGCACCATGGAGTGGGTCGACGGCAACATGGGTGCCGCGATCACCATGAAGTACCCCGCCTGCTTCCTCATGGGCGAGCACGCCCGCGGCGAGACCCTGTCCATCGGCTTCGCCAGCCCCGGCCAGCAGCAGGACACGGGAGCCAAGATGGTGCACATGGCGCCCCACACCTCGTCCTCCATCGTGTCGAAGTCCGTCTCACGCGGCGGCGGCCGCACGTCCTACCGTGGCCTCGTGCAGGTCAACGCGCGTGCCCGCCACTCCAAGTCGAACGTACTGTGCGACGCCCTGCTGGTGGACAAGATCTCGCGTACCGACACCTACCCCTACGTCGACGTGCGCACCGATGACGTCGAAATGGGGCACGAGGCCACCGTCACCAAGGTGAGCGCCGACCAGCTCTTCTACCTCAGCGAGCCGCGGCCTGGACGAGAACGAGGCCATGGCCACTATCGTGCGCGGCTTCGTCGAGCCGATCGCCAAGGAGCTGCCGATGGAGTACGCCCTCGAGCTCAACCGCCTCATTGAACTGCAGATGGAAGGATCCGTCGGCTGATGACGACCCCCAACACTATTGTCGAGACCATGAACAAGGCCCACTCGCACGGGGCCGACGCCGAGAAGGCCCACCCTCGCGCGCGGACCGTCCGACCTCCTTCGACCTGACCGACATCGCGGTTCCCTCGCGGTCGCGAAGAGGACTGGCGCTTCACCCCGATGCGTCGCATCGAGCGCCTGTTCGAGCCCGCCAACTACGACGCGGGCGATGCTCCTGTCACCGTCGAGGCACCCGCCCCGGTCACCGTCGAGACCGCTGCCCGCGACGACAAGCGCCTGGGTACCGTCCTGGCTCCCGGCGACCGCACCGCAGTCGTCGCCTGGAACGGCTTCGAGCAGGCCACGATCGTCGAGATCCCCGCCGAGGCCGAGCTGGATGCACCCGTGCGCATCAACGTCTCCGAGGTCGAGGGCACCCGCGCCCAGCACATCGTGATCCGTGCGGCCGCCTTCTCCAAGGCCACCGTCATCCTGTCGCACACGGGCTCGGCTCAGGCCGCCCTCAACCAGACCGTCGAGGTCGAGGCTGGCGACAGCGCCAACCTGACTGTCGTGTCGCTGCAGGAGTGGGATGACACCACCCCTGCACGCCTCCAACCAGCGACCGGGCCCTGGGCCGCGACTCCAAGCTCACGCACATCGTCGTCACCTTCGGCGGCGACCTCGTGCGCCTGTGCGCCGACACGGACTTCCGTGGCCCGGGCGCCGAGCTGAACATGCTGGGCATCTACTTCGTGGACGGCGGCCAGCACCTCGAGCACCGCGTCTTCGTGGACCACTCCCAGCCCAAGTGCTTCTCGCGCGTCACCTACAAGGGCGCCCTGCAGGGCAAGGACGCGCACTCGGTGTGGATCGGCGACTGCCTGATCCGCGAGGCCGCAGACGGCACGGACACCTACGAGCTGAACCGCAACCTCGTGCTGACCGAGGGCGCCAAGGCCGACTCCGTGCCCAACCTCGAGATCGAGAATGGCGAGATCGAGGGCGCGGGCCACGCTCCGCGACAGGCCGCTTCGACGACGAGCAGCTCTTCACCTGATGAGCCGCGGCGTTCCCGAGGCCGAGGCCCGTCGCCTCGTCGTGCGCGGCTTCTTCGCCGAGCTGATCAACCAGATTGGCGTCCCCGAGGTGGTCGACCACCTCATGGCAACCGTCGAGGCCGAGCTGGCCAAGTCCCGTAACAACTGAGCTTTAAGGAATACACATGTCGACTCTGCGCATTAAGGACCTGCACGTCTCCGTCGAGACCGCCGAGGGCCCCAAGGAGATCCTCAAGGGCGTGAACCTCACCATCAACTCCGGCGAAATCCACGCCATCATGGGCCCCAACGGCTCCGGTAAGTCCACCATGGCCTACGCCCTGGCCGGTCACCCTGACTACGAGATCACCTGGCGAGGCGTGGCTCGACGACCAGCTCATCACCGAGATGAGCGTCGACGAGCGCGCCAAGGCTGGCCTCTTCCCTGGCCATGCAGTACCCTCGTCGAGGTCGCGGGCGTGTCCGTCTCCAACTTCCTGCGCACCGCCAAGACCGCGATTGACGGCCAGGCCCCCGCCCCTGCGCACGTGGGTCAAGGAGATGAAGAGCTCCATGGAGAACCTGCGCATGGATCCCGACTTCGCTGAGCGCGACGTCAACGTCGGTTTCTCCGGTGGTGAGAAGAAGCGCCTGGAGATCCTCCAGATGGAGCTCCTGATGCCCTCCTTCGCCGTCCTCGACGAGACCGACTCCGGCCTCGACGTCGACGCGCTGCGCATCGTGTCCGAGGGCGTTAACCGCGTCCACGGCGAGACCGGCTGCGGCGTCATGCTGATCACGCACTACACCCGCATCCTGCGCTACATCAAGCCCAGCCACGTTCACGTGTTCGTCGATGGCCGCGTCGCCGCTCAGGGCGGCCCCGAGCTGGCCGACGAGCTCGAAGAGAACGGCTACGACAAGTACCTGGGCCTCTGATACCCGTGCCTATGGATTTCACCGCCGCCGAGCTCGACGCGATTCGATCGGACTTCCCGATCCTGAGTCGCGTCGGGCGTGGCGGCGCGCCCATTGCCTACCTTGACGCGTCAGCGACCTCCCAAAAGCCGGCCAGCGTCATCGATGCCGAGGCCGACTTCTACCGGCGTTCCAACGGCGCGGTCCACCGTGGCACGCACCTGCTGGGCGACGAGGCGACCGACGCCTTCGAGAGCGCGAGGGGCACCCTGGCCTCGTTCGTGGGCGTGTCCCCGACTGAGATCGTGTGGACCAAGAACGCGACCGAGGCCATCAACCTGGTCGCCCTGTCCATGGGACACGCATCGCAGGGGCATGGGAGGCTCCGAGTCGGCCGCTCTGCGCGTGGGACCGGGAGACCGCATCGTCTGTACCCGCGCCGAGCATCACGCGAACATCGTGCCCTGGCAGCAGCTGTGCGAGCGCACGGGTGCCGAGCTGGCCTGGCTCGACCTGACCCCGGACGGCCGCATCGACTTGGAGACCCTCTCGGTCATCACGCCGAACACGCGCCTCGTGGCCTTCACGCACGTCTCAAACGTGACGGGTGCTGTCTCCCGGTCGCCGCGATCACCGCGGCGGCGCGCTCCGTCGGCGCGCTCATCCTGCTGGACACCTGCCAGTCCAGCGCCCACATGCCCCTCGACCTGTCCGCCCTCGACGTGGACTTCGCGGTCTTTTCGTCGCACAAGATGCTCGGCCCCACGGGCGCGGGCGCGCTGTGGGGGAGGAGGGCCCTGCTCGAAGCCATGCCCCCCGTCCTGACGGGCGGTTCAATGATTGAGTGGGTGACGATGGAGAGCTCGACCTTCATGGCTCCCCCCGAGCGCTTCGAGGCCGGTTCCCAGCCCGTCGCGCAGATTGCCGCGTGGGCCCACGCCGTGGACTATATGGCGGGACTCGACATGGCCCGCGTCGAGGCCCACGAGCATGCGCTCACGCGCATGATGCTCGAGGGCATCTCGTCGATCGAAGGCATCACAGTCCTCGGCCCCGACACGGACGTGGATCGCATCGGCGTCGTGGCCTTCGCCGTCGACGGGGTACACCCCCACGACGTCGGCCAGTTCATGGACTCGGTGGACGTCGCTGTGCGCGTCGGCCACCACTGCGCGATCCCGCTGCACGCGTTCTTCGGCGTTCGGTCCTCGGCGCGCGCGTCGGTGGCGCCCACAACGACTCCCGAAGAGATTGAGCGTCTGGTGGATGGCCTGTCGAAGGTGCGAACCTTCTTCGGCCGCTAGAATTGTGCGGAGTCGTCGGAACCGTTCGGAAAGGTAGCTATGGGCAGTCTTGACCAGTTGTATCAGCAGGTGATCCTGGATCACGCGCGCGAAAAGCACGGGGAGGGAGACCCTCGGGCCTGGAGGCTTCCTCGCATCAGGTCAACCCTGACCTGCGGCGACGAGGTCACCCTGGGCGTCACGCTCGACGGCGACACGCTGGCCACCCTGGCGTGGGACGGCGACGGCTGCTCGATTTCGCGCGCCCGCCGTCCATGATGACCGACCTGACTGCGGGTAAGTCGGCCGAGGAGATCGGGCCGCCCGTACCGCGATATGGAAGTCATGATGCATTCGCGCAACCTGGGCGTCGACGATGAGATCCTCGACGAGCTGGGAGACGCGGCCGCCCTGGAGTCCACGTCGCACTTCGCCAACCGCGTCAAGTGCGCGCTGTTGGGCTGGTACGCCCTGCGCGACGCGATGGCCAAGTCCGGTATCGATATTTCCACCGCAGGGCGAGCCCGCCGAGCAGTAAAGGAACAGTTATGAGCAACCCGATGGCTCAGTCTGAGCCCGTCGAGCAGCGTTTCGCCGTCCCCGCTTCGAACGAGGCCGTGGAAGGCAACGCTGCCACCCGCCAGATTGACGGCACCGACGTCATCGAACAGGGCACCCTGTCGGCAGATAACGTGCTGGAGGCCCTCAAGGACGTCATCGATCCCGAGCTGGGCATCAACATCGTCGACCTGGGTCTTGTGTACGGCGTCGTTATCGGTACTGAGAACCAGGTGCGTCTTGACATGACGCTGACCTCGGCTGCGTGCCCGCTGACCGACGTGATCGAGCGCCAGGCGCACACGATCCTGTCGGGCGTCACCGATGACGTGCAGATCAACTGGGTGTGTGGATGCCGCCGTGGGGCCCCGACCGCATCACGCCGGACGGCCGCGAGCAGCTGCGCGCGATCGGCTTCAATATCTGAGACGCTTTTACGCACAGTGTCCCCGGAACCGCTCGGTTCCGGGGACACTCGTATGTAACCAGTGGTCACTGGTCCCGCGCCTCCCGTTCTCTTCTGCGAGCGGCTCCAGTGTCGCGTGTCCCGTTCCTCATGATGTTCCGGTAACCTAATGTGAGTCACGGCATGAAGGAGAGGGGTAAGGCCCATGGAGATTCTCGACAACACCGAGGGCAAACGCCTGGGAGACTCCCTGCGTGCCAATCTTGACGACGAGGCGAAACTGTCGATTATCAGCGCGCACTTCAGCCTCTTTGCTTTTGGAGAGCTGCGCGAGGAGCTTGAACGCCTCGACTCCGTGCGTTTTCTGTTCAGTGAACCGACGTTTATTCAAGACATGGGACGGGTCGCGGGGGCGCCGGAGTCTGATATCGCGCAACGTGCGCAGGGTGAGAGAGAACGAGCGCTCGCTGACTCGGCCCTGGAACTGTCGTTGCACAACAAGCTCAACCAGCGCGCTCTCGCGCGGGCGTGTGCATCCTGGCTGAGGGAGAAGGTCACGCTGCGCTCCGTGCAGCGCGAGCACATGCTTCAGTTGACGCCCAGTTACATGGTCGAGGATTCCGCTGTGAGTCCCCATTTGTTTTGGGGACAGGGCGCCACCTTCACCCTGGAGGGACTGGGAGTTGAACGCCGCCCGGACACGCTGACGATGATCACCCATTGTGCGGGGGATGAGGCCAAGGCGCAGGTCGAATTCCTCATGGCGCAATTTGAGTCCGTGTGGGCCGACGACGCTAAGACCTGCGACGTCACCGAGCAGGTCGCTTCGAAGGTCGAGGCGCTGCACACAGACAATGCCCCAGAGTTCATCTATTTCCTGACCCTCTACCACATCTTCCGGCGTTTCCTCCAGGAGAACCAGGACCACAACCCGCGTGAAGACACCGGCTTTTTCGAGTCGGTGATCTGGGGCAAACTCTATGATTTCCAGAAGGACGCCGTCATTGGGGCGATCCGTAAGTTGGAAAAGTACAACGGCTGCATCATCGCCGACAGCGTCGGCCTGGGCAAGACGTTCGAAGCACTCGCCGTCATCAAGTACTACCAGCAGCTCAACAAGAACGTCCTGGTACTGTGCCCCAAGCGCCTACGTGAGAACTGGACGCTATGGACGCAGGCGAGCGATGAACGTAATCCCCTGGCTAAGGACCGATTCGCCTACAAGGTGTTGAACCACACGGACCTGTCGCGCCGCCGTGGGAAGAGCGGGGACACCGACCTGGAACACCTGCAGTGGGGGACATTCGATCTGGTGGTCATCGACGAGAGCCACAACTTCCGCAACAGGAGCGCGACCGGAGCGAGCACGAATCGCTACACGCGCCTGATGAACGAGGTGATCCGGGCCAACGGACGCACGAAGGTGCTCATGCTGTCGGCGACCCCGATCAACAATCGCCTCACCGACCTGCGTAACCAACTTGAGCTCATCACGGAGGGGCGCGATGACTACCTCGAGAAGACCGACGGCATCACGTCCATTGACTCGGTGATGCGGCTGGCACAAAAACGCTTCAATCTGTGGAGTTCGCAGGCGCATGGACGTCACACGACCCAGAGTTTCGCCGAGTACGTTAACGCTGACTATTTCCGGCTTCTCGATGCGCTGACAATTGCGCGTAGCCGAAAGCACATAGCGAAATACTACGGCACGCAGACGGGGACATTCCCCACCCGCCTCGCTCCACGCAACGTCCAGGAGCCCATCGACGTACGCGGCGAGCTGCCTCCTATCGGGGCGCTCTACGACATGATCAGCGACCTGACGTTCGCCCAGTATCAGCTTCTGTCCTATGTGCGCGAGGACGCTCGGCCGACCTACGAGGCCGACTACCGCGAGGGCTTCGGCAACGACTTCGGCAGTGAATTGCACCGGACAAACGCGGTTGCCGTGCTGATGCGTGTCAACCTCCTCAAACGCATGGAGTCCTCCGTGAGCGCCTTCCGTTCGACGCTGGGCCGCGTGCGTAGTTCCTGCGCCGACATCCTGGATCGACTCGCGGCGCTTGAGGCGCGCAATACCCGTGGGTCCCTCGGTTCCGTAGCGGTGGGTTACGGAATCGAGGGGCTCGAGGACGGCCTCGATGATCGGGATGCTGAGATGTTCGAGGTCGGGGCCCAGATTCGCGTCGACTTGCGCGACGTTGATCGCGAGGCTTTGTCCGCGGACCTGTCACGCGACATCGAGATCCTCGACGAGCTCATCGGTTACGCCCGCGCGGTGACCCCCGATCGGGATGCCAAGCTCGGCGAGTTGAGGACGCTGATCGCGGAGAAGACCGGAGCTGGACAGATCAATCCGCAACAGAAAAAAATACTCATTTTCAGCGCCTTCGCTGACACCGCGACCCTACCTGTACGACCAGTTGGCAGCGGATCTGCTCCGGACCCATGGCCTGACGTGCGCCCAGGTGACGGGCACCCGCAACCGCGTCGCTGGGAAGCGGCGGGCGCGAGGTGGCTTCGAGGATATCCTCGGCCGTTTCTCGCCACGTTCGAAGGAAACCAATGCCTCGCGGACCGTGAGGGCGAGATCGATATTGTCTTCGCAACGGATTGCATTTCGGAGGGGCAGAACCTCCAGGACTGCGATTGCGTGATCAATTACGACGTGCACTGGAACCCGGTGCGCATCGTGCAGCGCTTCGGCCGCGTCGACCGCCTGGGTTCGACGAACAAGCACATTCAGATGGTGACCTTCTGGCCGGACGTCGACCTGGAGTCCTACATCAAGCTTGAGTCGCGTGTGAAGTCACGCATGGCTCTGGGCGATGCGAGCGCCTCCGGTGAGGAGAATCTACTCACCCCCTCGGAGGACATGAACGACCTGGAGTATCGCTCGGATCAGTTGCGCACGCTGCGCAGCGAGACCCTCGACCTCGAAGACATGCGGCGAGGAATGTCGATCACGGATTTCGCGTTGGATGATTTCCGAATCGAGTTGGAGCGCTACATGAACGCGAACCCGGGCACACTGGAAGGCGCGGCGACGGGTTTGCATGCGGTCGTGTCGATCCCGGATGACCTGCGCGGTCAGATGAGCCCGGGAGTGATTTTCTGCCTTGAACGCCGTGAAGGCACCGATGGTACTAGCCGAGCAACCGAGCCGCTGTCTCTGGTTTACGTGCCGTGGGACGCGACGGACGCACCGATACTGTCCCACCCAACGCGTTCCCTGGACCTGCTCAGGCAACTGTGCGAGGGACACCATGAGCCACTGGCCTCACTGTGTGCGCACTTCAATCGAGCCACACGTGATGGTGAGGACATGAGCGAGTACTCGGCGCTGCTGACTCGGGCTGTCGCAGCGGCAATCAGGCAGGGAGAAGAAGCGACCCTGGAATCGCTGTTCACACCGGGAGCGATTGCCCAGGGAGCCTTGTCAGAGGCGGACTTCTCCCTAGTGAGCTTTGTGGTGCTCCCTGTGAGCTCCATCGACTGGGCATCGACACCAGCCCCTGCCACCCTGCGTACGTCGCTTCGAGCGCACGATTCCCACACATGTGCTGCTGCGTGAGGCGGACCTGACACGCACGCAGCGCGAGGGTCTGCGCAAGATCGAGGGGCTGACTCTCCTGGGAGTCGCGCAGGAGAGCACAACTCGTATCCCCGCGACAGCTGCGATGGATCGTCGTATCGATGCGGTGTTGTTCGTGCGGGCCTCCCTCGGCAAGACGCGCGCATTCGAGTCGACTGCCGCTCTTGTGCACGGCTGTTTTCCGCATCCATCACTCCTGATCCAGGAGAACACCCGCGGCGACGTCTGTCTGTCGGCAGCTCTGACGTCGCGCCGAAAGCGCGCGACAGGGGTTGAACGTCGACAGCATGGAAGTGGACAGCAGCATCGCTTTGTGGCGGCGCACGGAGCACGGGAAGGCGTTCCTGTCCGCGCTGGCTTTCGATGCTCTTGATCAGCGCTCGCTGACTCACCTGACCGAGGACATCATGGCGCGAATCCGCTTGGCTCGTATTGCTCGTCTTGTTGGCTTCTATCCGGATCCGGTTGTGTGTCGGAGCTCGGATGTGGTGGAGTTGATTGAGCGCTTGCTTGAGTGCCAGAGCAGGCAGGATCAGACTGCGTGCCCAGTGGAAGCGGCACGCAACCACGCAGCGTGAACGCCTGCGGTTACGAATTCCTCTCAGTGAGGCGATTAACCAGACGAAGGCAGCGGTCGACGAACTGACGAGGCGTTTGGGCCGTTGACGCTCACTCAGCGCCCGAGCTTCTCGCGCACGACCTGGGCGACCTTGCGGCGCAAGATCTTGCCCATCTGGTTGCGGGGTAGCTCGGCGATGAACACGATCTGGCGGGGCAGGGCGTAGTGGGCGATGGACTTTTCGGCCCAGTTGCGCACCTGCTCCAGGGTGAGGCGCTGGGCCCCCTCTTCCAGGATGATTGCAGCGGTGACCTCTTCGGTGGCGTCAGCCACAGGCACGCCCACGACGGCGACATCCGCGACGCCGGGCAGGGAGCGGATCGCCTCCTCGACCTGGGAGGGATAGACGTTGAAGCCGCCCGACAGGATCAGCTCCTTCTTCCGATCGGCCATCGAGATGAACCCATCGCGGTTAACGCCGATGTCGCCGGTCTTGAACCAGCCCTCGAGGTGAAGACGCGCGCGGTTTCTCGGGCGCGTTGAGGTACCCGCCGAAGACCCTGTGGCCCGCGCACGATGATCTCGCCGGGCTGGCCGTCCTCGACGTCCTGCGTGTCGTCCTCCAGGGAGACGAGTCGCAGCTGCGTGGAGGGGAAGGGGACGCCGAGCACGCCGTGGCGGCGCTTGGCGGACAGGGGAGCACCCGTCAGGACGGGCGCGGTTTCGGATAGGCCGTAGCCCTCGACGATGAGGCCGCCCGTGGCGGCCTCCCAGTTGGCGGCCAGTGTGGTCGACAGCGGCATCGCGCCGGCGACCGAGTATCGGATGGAGGACAGATCCGCGCCCGTCTCTTTCGCGCGCGCCAAGATGCGCTCGAACATGGGCGGGACACCCACGAAGAAGGTCACGGGTCGGCGCGCGTGCGCGTCGAGGGCCATCTGCGCATCGAACTTGGGCAGCAGCACCTGGGTGGCAGCCTTGCGCACGGCCGCGCACAGGAAGAACGTCAGGCCGAAGGCGTGGAAGTAGGGCAGGAGCGAGAAGAAGGTCTCGGCACCCTCGTGCAGCTTCCACACCCAGAACAAGCACTGGTTGACGTTGACGCCGATGTTGCGGTGGGTCAGCGGCGCTGACTTGGGAACGCCGTTAGTGCCCGAGGTGTGCAAGATGACGGCGCGATCATCGGGGGAGGGCAGCGGGTGCTCGGCGTCGATGGCGCGGGACGAGGCCGTGGCCCGGTCCCAGGAGACGGCGCCCGCGGGCACGGGGCCGCGCAGCTGGGCGCGCATGTCGCGTGCGCGCGGGGCGGGCAGGCTGAGCAAGAAACGCTGCGAGGCGGGCATGGTGCGGGAGATGTCCACCGTGAAGACCGTGTCGAGACGGTCAAGGGGGAAAGCATCCACGCACTTTTCCCACACGATCGCCACGCGCCCGCCGTGGCGCTCCAGCTGACCCTGCAACCTCCGCGGCCGGGGCCAGCGGGTTGTGCTGGGCGGCCACCGCGCCGATGCGCATGCACGCGTAAAAGGCAACGAAAGCCTGCGGGCAGTTCGGCAGCGAAATGGCCACCGTGTCCCCGGGCCCAACCCCGGCCTCGTGCAAGACGCGCGCGGCGCGCAGCACCTGATCGCGCACCTGCGCGTAGGTGGTGGTTGCCCCGAAGTAGTCCAGGGCGACGCGATCGGGGTAGAGGCGGGCGGTGGTGTCGAGGAGCGCGTACAGCGAGGTGTCCGGCGGGCACCTCGTAGGGCACTGCGTCGTAGTAGTCGTGCCTGGTCGGTGATGCTACGTGTCATGGCAACCTCCCTGTCATCGGCCTCGACTAGTGTACCGAGGGACACAATCCCACTCATACGTGAGGGGTACTCCAGGTGTCGCACGTCGCAATGTCGCCGGAGTCCAAACCTTCTGCAGCCACGTCGCGCGCTGCTGCGCCGCCGTGCGTCCAGGATTCGGGGTTGGTCGTCCCCGGTACTTCGACTGGAGACGGTCATCGCCAATCGCCTCGGCCGTCTGCAGCGCACCCATGATCTGATCAGCGCTCGGAGCCTGGAGGTAGGGCGTGCCCGTCGTCGGATCGGGGGTGGTCGAGGCCCAGTGCATCCACACGCCCGCGTAGCAGTCGGCCTGAAGCTCCGAACGCACGCCAGCGCCCTGAGAGCCGGTCTCGCGCGTGTTGTAGGTGCGGAACACGCCCCTGCAGGTTCTGGATGTGGTGGCCCCACCGTGGGCGACCACGTATTCCTGGGCGAGCACCGAATCGGATGCGCCGTACTGCGTCACCATGTCGTTGAAGAAACCGAGGTCGAGGTAGACGGTCGAATCGCCCGGGCAGTAGAAGGGGCCAACGGCGCTGGTCGCCGATCCGCACGCGGTTGACACACCGTCCGGAGAAGATCTGGAAATCGGGAAGCTTTGTAGGCAACGCCTGTGCCCTGATCGGCGAGCTGGGTCTTCCACACCTCATCCAGCGACCGTGCGGTGGCGACCATGCGGCACTCGACGCGCTTGTTCGCGTCCGCGCCAGTCTGGCACGTCGAGACGTCCACCGACGACGAGGACGAGGACGTGGAGGGGGCCGAGGACGAGATCAGGCTCGTCAGGTCAATGCCGGTGAGATACGAGAAGCCCAGGATTAGTAGGATACCCAGGAACGAGCCGCCGCCGGCACCCACGATCTTGCGGCCTGCGCCAGAGGTGCGCACGCGCGAAGGATCCAGGTGAATGTTGTCGTTGAAGCTCATCGATACCCTTGTACTCAGGGGGCGGCGCCCGGCCCTGATATCGACCGAGCATATCGGAACGGAACTCCTCGAAGCATCCGTCCTCGATGGAGGCGCGAATACTGTCGACCAGGCGCAGCGTGAACCACTCGTTGTGAATGGTAGCCAGCGTGGAAGACAGGATCTCCTTGGCTTTAAACAGGTGATGAATGTAGGCGCGCGTGTAGTGGGTGCAGGTGTAGCACTCGCAGCCCTGCACGAGCGGCGTGAAATCACGCTTGAAGCGCGCGTTCGTAAGTTGAAGCGCCCGTCGGGCGAATAGATCGCCGCGTTGCGCGCCACGCGCGAGGGGTTGACGCAGTCGAAGGTGTCGGCGCCCGCCGCGACGCCGGCGAAAAGATCCTCAGGCTCGGAGATCCCGAGCAGGTGGCGAGGGCGGTCCTCGCCCAGTTCCTCGCACACCCAGGACACGATCGTGCCCAGGTTCTCCTTCTCCAGGGCCCCGCCCACGCCGAAGCCATCGAAGCGCTGGCCGCCGACCTCCATGTCGGCCATCGTGCGGGCAGCCTCGCGGCGCAGATCCTCCCACTGTGCGCCCTGGATGACGCCCCACAGCTGCTGGTAGGGCTTGCCCGCGCGCTCGGAGGTGAGCCTGCGATGTTCGGCGAGGCAGCGCCGAGCCCACGCGTGCGTGCGCTCGAGAGACTCGATCTGGTAGTCGCGCGGGTGCAGCAGGGAGGTGAGCTCGTCGAAGGCGAACATGATGTCGGCGCCCAGCTGATGCTGGATCCCCATCGACACCTCGGGGTTGAAGCGGTGCTTCGTGCCGTCGATGTGGCTGGAGAACACGACGCCATCGTTATCGACCACCGCGTTGGAGGCCTTGATCGCCTGCATCTGCACGGCCGGGTCATTCGGGTCCGCCTTGCCGGAAAACTCCTGGGAGAGGACCTTCTTGAAGCCCGCGCCCAGGGAGAGCACCTGGAAGCCGCCCGAATCCGTGTAGGTGGGCCCCGACCAGTTCATGAAGGAGGCGAAGCCACCCGCCTCGTCGACGATGTCGGAGCCGGGCTGGAGGTAGAGGTGGTAGGCGTTGGCCAGGACCGCCTGGGCTCCCAGGGCCCGGACCATCTCAGGGGTGAGGGCCTTGACGTTTGCCTTCGTGCCCACGGGAATGAAGGCGGGAGTGCGGATAATGCCGTGCGCCGTGTGAATGACGCCCGTGCGCCCAAGCCCACGCTCGACGCCCAGGCGAGTGCCGACCTCGAACCCGCGGTCGGGGCAGTGGGTTCCCGACGAGGCCGTGGCGTCGAAGGGCGCACACTCCTCGGGCGAGGGGGCACGAAGCCAGTTATCGTTCATCGGTCGAACACCTCGTCCTTGTGTAGGCCTTCAACGCGGCGGATGGCAGCGATCACGGGGTAAGTCAGGGGCAGGAGGACAACTTCGAGCAGGACCTTGTAGAAGTAGCCGGTCACCAGGTAGTTGATGAAATTGCCCATCGACATCTCGCCGTAGAACAGAATCGTGCAGAACAGGACAGTGTCCGCGGCTTCGCCGACGATCGTTGAGCCGATCAGGCGCGCCCACAGGTGTTTGGTGCCCCACTTCTTGCGGATCCACACGAGCACGTAGGAATTGAGGAGCTGGCCGGCCAGGTAACCCGCGAGCGAGGCGACAACCGCGCGCCACACGACGCCCAGAACCGCCGCAAAGGCCTCCTGGTTCTCGTAGTCGGGGGCCGGCGGCAGGTACTGGACGATGAAGAAGGTGAGCGAGGCCAGGAACGAGGCCACGAAGCCCATGATGATGACCCGCCGCGCGCGGGCAAAACCGTACACCTCTGAGAGCACGTCACCGATGATGTAGGTCAGAGGGAAGAGAATCGCGCCCCCATCGAAAATCAAATAGTGGGTGGATGATCCCACCATGAACGCCTTCGTCGCGGCGATATTGGAAATAAGCAGCAACGCGACGAACGCGACCGAGATGATGTCGAGGGCGCGCACGGGGCGCGCCGATCCAGACGGGATCGGGCTATCTGACATGGGCACAATCCTCACAATACCGAGATGGAATGGTTATATGCACCACCCATTGTGCCCGCAATCGCTGCAAGGTGGGCCCAACAGGGATGGGCCCATCGGCCGGGTTGATTCGCCCACAACGATCCCTCCTCTACTCTTGGAGCGTGATTAACGTCCAGGACTTCGCTGCGAATCGGCGCCCGCGAACTCGTCAACCACGCGACCTTCCGCATCGACAAAGGCATGTGCATCGGCCTCGTCGGACGCAACGGCGCCTAGAAGACCACGACCATGCGCTCCTCGCTTACGAAGCCGACCGCGGGGAGCGGCCGAGCACACCGGAACCATCAGCTCCAACGGCACCGTCGGCTACCTCGCGCAGGACACCCACGTCGGCGACCCGCACATGTTGGCCCGCGACCGCATCATCTCCGTGCGCGGCATCGACTCGATCATCGCGCGCATCCGCAAGGCCGAGCACGAGATGTCCACGACTCGAAGGCGCCCGCCAGCAGCGGGCCATGGAACGCTACGTCAAGCTCGACCAGCAGTTCACCAACTCTGGCGGATGGGCCGCCAACGCCGAGGCCGCCCAGATCGCCCACCCCCTAGGCCTCGAAGACCGCGTCTCGACCAGACGCTCGACACGCTCGGGCGGCCAGCGTCGCCGCGTCGAGCCTCGCCCGCGTCCTCTTCTCCGACGCCGACGTGCTCCTGCTCGACGAGCCCACCAACCACCCTCGACCATGACTCGATCGTGTGGCTGCGCGACTGGATTAAAACCTTCCCCGGCGGCGTCATGATCATCTCCCACGACGTCAAGCTCCCTGGGCGACACCGTCAACCAGGTCTTCACCTGACGCCAACCGCGCCCACGTCGACATCTACCACCTGGGGTGGGCCGCCCACCCTCAAGCAGCGCGAGGAAGACGAGAGGCGTCGGCGCAAAGAACGCGCCAATGCCCCTCAAGAAAGCCGAACATCTCAAGGCCCAGGGCGAGAAGATGAGGGCCAGGGCGACCAAGGCCGTCGCCGCCCAGCAGATGCTGCGCCGCGCCGAAGAACTCTTCGCCCAAGCCTACGCCGAGATCGTCCAGGAAAAAGGTCGCGCGCCTGCGCTTCCCTCGACCCCGCTCCCTCCGGCCGCGTGCTGCTCACCGCCGAGGGACTCGTCCAAGTCCCTACGGGTCCTCGAAGTCTTCACCGGCGTCGACCTGGCCATCGACCGCGGCTCCAAAGTCGTCGTCCTGGGCCTCAACGGCGCGGGCAAGACGACGCTGCTGCGCCTCCCGTCCGGCATCGAAGAACCCGACTCGGGACGCGTCGTGCCCGGCCACGGGCTCAAACCGGCTACTACGCCCAGGAACACGAAACCCTGGACGAAACGCGCACCATCCGCGAAAAACATGGCCGAGGCCGCCCCCACCCTCGACGACACGCACGTGCGCAACATCCTCGGCCAATCTCTTCCAAGGGCGACGACGTCGAAAAACCCGTCTCCGTGCTCTCCGGCGGCGAAAAAGACCCGACTCGCCCTGGCCACGCTCGTCGTCTCCGGGCGCCAACGTCCTGCTCCTCGACGAGCCCACCAACAACCTCGACCCCGCCTCACGTGAAGAAATCTCGCCGCCCTGCGCGACTACGAGGGCGCCGTCATCCTCGTCACCCACGACCCCGGCGCCGTCACAGCCCCTCAACCCCCAGCGCGTCCTCCTTCTACCCGACGCCGACGAGGACCCAGGGACGAGAGCTACCTCGACCTCGTCACCCTGACCTGAGCCCGTCATCCACGCGAGCCGTCGCGCGCCCCTCACCGCGCGCGATCCCCATCACCTGCTCGCACTGGGCGACGCCCGAGCGCGCTCACGACAAAGCGCCGGGACCGGAATAACCAGCCCCGGCCTCGTCGATTGGCTCAGAGAACCTTGGAGAAGAACCCTGGTGCGCTCCTCCTGCGGATTATCGATCACGTCGGCGGGAGCGCCCGCCCGACGATCACGCCGCCGTCCATGAAGACCACCTGATCGGCGACCCGCGGGCGAAACCGATCTCGTGGGTGACCACGGCCATCGTCATGCCCGACGCGGCCAGGTCCTGCATGACCTGGAGAACCTCGCCCACCAGCTCCGGGTCGAGCGCAGACGTCGGCTCATCGAAGAGCATGATCTCCGGATCCATCGCCAGCGCTCGGGCAATCGCCACACGCTGCTGCTGGCCACCCGACAGCTCGGCGGGGTAGTGGTCCGCGCGATCCGCCAGACCGACCCGGTCAAGCAACCCAGGGCCTGCGCCCGGGCCTGACTCTTCGAACGCTTGAGCACCTGAACCGGAGCTCCATCACGTTCTCCAGCGCCGTCATATGCGGGAAGAGATTAAAACGCTGGAAACACCATGCCAATGTGGGAGCGCTGCGCGGCAATCACCCTGTCACGGCGCTCGTGCAGGACACCCTTGGAGTCCACACGGTAGCCCAGCAGGTGACCATCGACGTACACGCGGCCCGCACTGATGTCCTCCAGCATGTTCAGGCAGCGCAGCAGGGTGGACTTACCCGAACCCGAGGGACCCAGGATGACGCACACCTCACCGGCAGCAATATCCAGATCGATGCCGCGCAGCACGTGCAGATCACCGAAAAACTTATGGACTCCGCGCACCGCCACCATGGGCGTCACGCCGGTTGCCGTCTCCAGATCCGTACCCGTCATGGTGTCACATCCACAAATTTGAGCTTGCCATTCATCTTTTCGTCCTCATCCGAGGTCGTGCCGTCCGAGGCGGTCTGCCCGCCCGTGTTATCGCGCCGCTCGAAGCCCTTCGCGAAGTGCTTCGATGATCGACTGATCCACATGAGCAGACCTCGTGATCACCAGGTACCAGATCGCCGCGGCGATCAGGAGAGGTACCGGGGCAAACGTCGCCTGGCTGCGCTGACGCGCGATGAACGTCAGCTCAGCGTGAAGGGGATCGCCGAGACCAGCGACGTGGTCTTGAGCATCGAGATCGTCTCGTTGCCGATCGGCGGGACGATGACGCGCATCGCCTGGGGCAGGATGATCCTGCGGAAGATCGTCGCCCGCGGCATGCCCAGGGCGGTCGCGGCTTCCCACCGTCCCTTCGAGACGCTGAGCAGACCCGCACGCATAATCTCCGCCAGATAGGCGCCCTCGTTCAGGCCCAGGCCCAGGAACGCCATCCAGAATGGCGTGAAGTAGGTGGCCGTGTCGAAGCTGACCTCCCAGCCGAAGACCGAGCCGAGGAACGGTACGCCGAAGGACATCTGCGGGTAGAGCGTGGGCAGCAGCGACCAGAAGATCAGCTGCGTGTAGATAGGGCGTGCCACGGAAGAACCAGATGTAGGCCATGGCCACCCAGCGCAGAACTGGCTGACCGACTGACGCATGATCGCCATCGTGATCGCCAGGATAGTGCCGATCACCATTGCGAGGACCGTCAGGATGATCGTGAAGGCAACGCCCTGCATGAGGGATTGGGAGAACAGCCACTGGGCCACGACGTCCCACTGATAGTTCTTATTCGTGACCAGGCCGTGGATGGCCATCGCTGCGAGGATCGCAACGACGATTGCGCTGACCCACCTCCCCGGCCGGGGAACGGGCTTGGCGTTTATCAGAGCAACGCCGTCTTTCGTGCTTTCCATAAGAACCTCAGTCGGTGGTCGCCGGGTTGAGTTCGGCGGTCTTCAGGGCGGCTTCCTTCGCGCCGTAGGTATCCAGGATGTCCTCCAGGTAGCCGTTGTCCATCAGGTACTGCATGGCCTTCTGGACGGCCTCGGTCAGCTGGGCGTCATCCTTGTTGACGGCGACACCCTGCGGAGCGGACTCCACGACATCGCCGACCTGCTCGATCTTGCCGCCCGAGAGCGTGGCCGTGTAGCCGATGACCGTGGAATCAGCCAGGGTCGCGTCGTACTGGCCGCCGGTGACCTTGGTGGTGATGTCGGTCTGCTGCTCGTGCGGCATGATCGTGATCGTGTCCTTACCGTCGGCCACGCATTTCTCGGACAGCTTGGTCGCGTACTCCTCCTGCGCGGTGCCGGTCTGCACGCCGATGGTCGCGCCGCACGGGTTGGTGGGGTCGAAGTTCTTGGGGTTGCCCGCAGCGACGCCGTAGGCGGATCCGACCTCGACGTAGGAGATCAGGTTCGTCTGTGCCTCACGCTCGGAGGTGATCGTGAAGGAGGAGATACCGACGTCGAACTTCGTGCCGAGCGCGGGGATGATCGTGGGGAACTCGGCGTGGGTGGTTGTGCCGTCGCCGAGGCCCATGACCTTGGCCAGCGCCCTGTTGATGTCCACGTCGTAGCCCTGCGCGGTCTGCAGGTCTTCACCCAGGAACTCGGCGGGGGCGTAGTCGGCGGAAGCGCCGTTACGCAGGACGTCTCGGGCCTTGACCTCATCGGGGACCAGGTTGGCAATCTCGGCGACAGTGGGGATCTGCGAGACGTCGTACGAGGCCGTGGCTGAGCTGGTTCCGCTCGCGTTCGATCCGCCGGTCGTTCCATTGGTGGACGCGGTCGGGTCGGCGCAGGCGGCCAGGGGCAGTGCGGCCGCTGCTGCGAGTGCGAAGAGAGCGTGTGCCTTCGTGATGGTCATGATGTGCCTTCCGATGGGGTGGGGGCCGTGTGCCCCGCTGTTGCTATCATTATGCACCTATATGCATAGCGATGCATATTATGCGTTTCGTGTCACGTATCAGTCGACCGTGGGGTTGAGCTCGGCGGTTGAAAGCGCCGCGCTATCGGCGCCGTAATGGGCCAGGATGTCCTCCAGGTAGCCGTTGTCCATGAGGTACTGCATGGCCTGCTGGACGGCCTCGGTCAGTTCCGCGTCGTCCTTGGCGATCGCCACGCCCTGGGGCGCGGACTCAAAGACGTCGCCGAGCTGTTCGATCTTGCCGTTCGAACCGGCGGCGGTGTAGCCGATCACGGTTGAGTCGGCCAGGGTTGCGTCGTACTGGCCAGAAATGATCTTCGTGGCGATGTCGGTCTGCAGCTCGTGTGGCATGATCGTGATCTTCCCCTTGCCGTCAGCCTCGCACTGCTTGGACAGCTCTTGCGCGTAGGTCTCCTGCGCGGTACCCGTCTGCACGGCAATCGTCGTGCCGCAGGGGTTGGAGGTGTCGAAACTCTTCGGGTTGCCCGTCGCCACGCCCCACGCTGAGCCGACGTTGAGGTAGGAAACCATGTTGACCTGTTGCTCCCGCTCGGAGGTGATCGTGAAGGAGGAGATGCCGACGTCGAACTTGGTGCCAAGGGCGGGGATAATCGTCGGGAACTCGGAGTGCTGCGTCGTGCCCTCCTCGAGGCCCATCACCTTGGCCAGTGCCTTGTTGATGTCGATGTCGTAGCCAATGGGGGTCTGCCCGTCGGTGGCCATGTACTCGGCCGGTGCGTAACCGGTTGAGGCGCCGTTGCGCAGCGTGCCCCGCTTTTTGACCTCCTCGGGGACCAGTGCTGCGATGGTCGGGTCAGTGGGGATCTGGGACACGTCGTATGCGGCGGTGTTCGACGAGGCGGCGGTAGCGGACTGTCCGGCGCTGGTCGTGTTTGTCGTCGGGTCGGCGCAAGCCGCCAGTGCGACCGCCGAGGTGGCTACGGTCAGCGCTGCGAGAATCTTCGTCGTGTGCATGGTTATGTTCCTCAGTATCTGTATTGGAGGTGCTCGCTGATACTGATTATGCAAACAGATGCATACTATGCATGTCCAGGGGGTCTCATATCCTGATGTATAGCGGGCGAGCACCATGTGCTCGCCCACTTGACTGTATGGTTCAGTTTCCGCGCAGTGCACGACGCGACGTGCGTGCCCGCAGAGGGTCGACGCCCTTGGGAATCGGGGGTTCGCCCGAGCGCAGCGCATTAATGCGCGCCGAGACCTGGGGGACCTCCTCGGCCGTCAGGACGTTCTTCAGCCTGCGCAGCTCGCGCTGCAGATCCTTGAGGGCGATCTGGCCCTCGTCGTGACCCACCTGAATCTGGTGGATGGGCACGTTGCGCATGATCTTGGTAATGCGCTTGGACTCGGTGTTCAGGAGAGCGCGGACACGAGATGTGGGGCCCTCGGAGATGAGGACAATGCCCGGGCGGCCCACGATGCGCCAGACGAGATCCTGCTCGCGGGTGAAGGCGACGGGCTGCTCGGGGATGATCCAGCCGCGCTGGATCTGAGAGAGTGCGACCTTCACGGCGCCGGTGGTCTGTTCGACCTGGGCGTAGAGCGCGCGGCGCGCAAGGAAACTCAGGAGTGCGAGCGCTGCGGTGATGGATCCCATGATGCCGACGACAAGCCAGCCAATCCAGGAAGTATTCGTCAGGAATGCCAGCAGCAAGAACAGGGCGATGACGAGCGCGGCAGTTCCCAGGAGCATCCACGGGAGTGCCGGATACGTGCGTGCGGTCAGTCGATACGCGTCGAGGATGTTCTGCAGAAGCGCCTCTAGCGGGGGGATTCTTTTCACCATAGCATCACCATTCTACGTGTATAAACCCCGAGAAAGTCCACGCGTCCGACCTGACGCTATGTGAAATGAGTTGCATCACATTGTGTGAGTTTGGACAATATACCCATGGATATCGGGGGTTATGAGATCGGCCAGGTGTTCCACGTCGGAGCGCGCGGGCCTCTATGGAAGACACGGTCGAGCGCTTTACGAGGCGCTGATCGCGCTGCGGTCGTCGGCGGACGGGCAGGCCTCGCTTGAGCGATGGAAGGCCTGGGCGTCCGTGTCCTCGCGCCACGTCGTCGCCCTGCGCGACGTGGCTCGATCCGAGGACGGGCGCTGGGCGATCGTCCAGGATTTTGTTGCTTACCGCCCACTCGACGTCGAGATCGGCTCGGCCGACCCTACGCCCCAAAGCCACGCGCCGCCAGATCATCGAGGGCATCGCCGCCTACCTGAGCGCGCTGCACGGGCGGGCATCGTCTCGCGGGGACCTGACGCCTGCAAACATCATCGTGACACCGCAGGGGCGTGCGGTCATCATCGACCCTCATTGACGAGATCCGGCAGGGGAGGGGACCCCGGATGGAGCCTGGGACACTCAGGCATGGAGGGGGACCGGCAGTGCCTGCGCCAGATCGCCTCCCTGCTACAGATGGACGAGGCCTTGGCTGACTTGGGTTTCGACGCTGCCGAGCGCGTGGGGTCAGGAGGCACCCCGCTGATCCCAGACCCCGATGAGCACGTTATTTCGCGTGAACCCGTCGACCCTGAGCAGGTGATCGCCGACCTGCGTGCGGCGGCCTTGCGCGAAGATACCCTGACTGAAGAAGAGCTGCGTGCCTCAACCCAGTCGGATCGCGCGTCGCGTCCCCGTCGTCACCGTCGGGCTTGGTTGCTCGTCGCGTGCCTTGCGCTTGTCGGCATCGGAGCCGGCGCAGTAGGTATATGGGCGTGGTCCGCTCTGGGCACCCCGCGCACGCCCAGCGTGCAGTCCACGACGCAACAGTCTGCCGACACCGAACCCGATCTGTGCGATCCCGCAGTGGCCACCGACCTCATCAATCACGCGATTGCCACGCGCGATCAAGCGATGAAAGACGCGGACGCAACCAAGCTCAACGATGTCCTCGGCGGTGAGCTGCTGGAACAGGACACGGGGCGCATCGAGACGATGCGCTCAGAGGGAGTGCAGGTGGTGAAGCTGTCCTCGTCGATCCAGGATCTGACCGTCGTGACCTGCGAACCGGGGGCCGTGGACGTCAGTGCGACGCTTGTCGTCACCGAGTCGGAGACGTGCAAGGACGGCGAGTGTGATCAGCACGGTGCCCCCAACTCCAGCGGCTTGATTCTTCGCGTCGATCCGGTGTCCGGCAAAGTCGTCTCCGCGCGCCTGGCCGATGCGCCCGCAGCGCAGTCGGGCCAGTAGCGGCGGATGCGCGAGACGCACTGATGGGGTGGGCCCGCGGGCCCACCCCATCAGTGCGTGTAGAGACGAATCAGAGAGCCAGGTCGGCCTCGAACTCGCCGGCCTCGAGGCGCTTCTTCACGTCCATGAGGAAGCGCGACGCATCCCCGCCGTCAATCAGGCGGTGATCGTAGGACAGCGACAGGTAGACCATGGAGCGGATCGCGATGACATCGGCGCCGTCGGCCCCCTTCATCACGACGGGGCGCTTCACGATCGTGCCGACGCCCATGATCGCGGTCTCGGGCATGTTGAGAACGGGCGTGTCGAAGAGCGCGCCACCCGAACCGGTGTTCGTCACCGTGAAGGTGGAGCCGGACAGCTCGTCGGGGCCGATCTTCGAGTCGCGGGTGCGTGCCGCCAGGTCGTTGATGGACGCGGCGATGCCGGGGATGTCCTTCTCTCGCCCGCATTCTTCATGACCGGGACGAGCAGGCCACGCGGCGTATCAACGGCGATGCCCACATGCTCGTAATCGAAGTACGTGACCTCCTTGTCGCTGATGGTCGCGTTGAGCTTCGGGTGGTAGGCGAGAGCCTCCGTCGCGGCCTTCACGAAGAAGGGCAGGAAGGTCAGCTTCGTGCCGTGCGTGGCCAGGAAGGCGTCCTTCGAGCGGGCGCGAAGCGCGGCCACCTTGGTGACGTCCACCTCGATGACCGTGGTGAGCTGGGCGGCAGTCTGCAGGGACTCGACCATGCGGCGAGCGATCGTCTGGCGCAGGCGCGACATCTTCTCAGTCGTGCCACGCAGCGGCGAGGGCTCACGGGTGGCCTCGGCCTTGGCAGCGGGAGCGGCGGGGGCGATCGGAGCCGGAGCAGCAGCGGCGAGGCGCGGCGGCGGCAGCAGCCTCGACGTCCTCACGGCGCACGCGGCCGCCAACGCCGGAACCCGACACGGTGGCCAGGTCAACGCCGAGCTCGCGCGCAAGCTTGCGAACGATCGGGGTCACGTACGCGCTGCCGGTCGCGGCCGCGGGGGACGCGACGACCGGAGCGGCGCTCGCCTTGGCGGCCAGCGTCGAGGCGTTCGGGAACGGGTCGACAGGGGCCGGAGCCGCGGGGGCAACCGGGGCAGCAGGCACCGCGGGAGCAACCGGGGCAGCAGGGGCCGCGGGAGCAACCGGAGCAGCAGGCGCAGCCGGGGCGGCAGGTGCGACCGGTGCCGGTGCGGGCGCGGCGCTAGCGGCTGCGGGGGCGGCGGAAGGAGCGGTCGCGGAAATGATCGCGACGACGGTGCCGACCTCGACGGTCTCATCCTCGGGCACGCGGATCTCGGTGAGGAAGCCAGCCACGGGAGCGGGGACCTCGGAATCCACCTTGTCGGTGGAGACCTCGAGCAGCGGCTCGTCGGCGTCGACGGCGTCGCCCACGGCCTTGAGCCACGTGGTCACGGTGCCCTCGGTGACGGACTCGCCAAGCGCCGGCATACGCACCTCGGTGCCCTGGGCAGGCGCGGGCGCGGGAGCCGGAGCGGGTGTCGCGGGAGTAGCGGGAGCAGCCGGAGCCTCAACCGGGGCGGCGGCGGGCGCAGCGGCGGGGGCCGAAGCCTCGGACGCGTCGCCGATGCGCGCGATCTCGGTGCCGACCTCGACGGTCTCATCCTCGGGAACCAGGATCTCGAGAAGGACGCCGGCGACGGGGGAGGGGACCCCGGAGTCGACCTTGTCGGTGGACACCTCAACGATGGGCTCGTCGAGCTCGACGGTATCGCCGACCTGCTTGAGCCACGTCGTAACGGTGCCCTCGGTGACGGACCTGCCCAGAGCGGGCATGGTCACTGACGTTGCCATGTGTGTTCTCCTAATAAAGCTGTATCAGTTGTGGACGTGAAGGGGCTTGCCGGCCAGCGCCATAGCTGCCTCGCCGAGCGACTCGTTCTGGCTCGGGTGTGCGTGGATCAGGGACGCGACGTCCGAGGGGTACGCCTCCCAGTTCACCATGAGCTCGCCCTCACCAATCTGTTCCCCGATGCGCGCGCCGATGCCGTGGAAGCCCACGATCGGACCGCCCTCAACCGAGACCAGCTTGATGAGACCCGACGTTGCCAGGATAGACGACTTTCCATTGCCGGCGAGGTTGTACTCGACCGTGCGCACCTGATCGCCGTACTTCTCGCGGGCCTGCTTCTCCGTCATGCCGACCGAGGCAATTTCGGGCTCGCAGAAGGTCACGCGCGGGATGTCGATGTCGGCCTGCATCGTCGGGTTCAGGCCGGCGATCTCTTCGGCGACGAAGATACCCTGCATGAAGCCACGGTGGGCCAGCTGGAGGCCGGGGACGATGTCGCCAACCGCGTAGATGTTGCCCACGCCGGTGTGCAGACGATCATTCGTGATGACAAAGCCGCGATCCAGCGTGATGCCGACCTGTTCGTAACCCAGGCCCTCGGTGACGGGGCCGCGGCCAACCGCGACCAGCAGGACGTCCGCATCGAAGGTCTTGCCGTCTTCGGTGGCCACGTGCACGCCCTGCTCGGACTGCGTCGCGGAGGCGAAGCGTGTGTTCGTGTGGAACTTGATACCGCGCTTACGGTAGGCGCGCTTAAGCTGCTTGGAGATGGCCTCGTCCTCGTTGTTGGCGAGGTGGGGCAGCGCCTCAATGATCGTGACCTCGGCGCCGAAGCTGCGCCACACGGACGCGAACTCCAGACCGATGACGCCGCCACCCAGGATCACGGCAGAGGAGGGAACCCAGTCCATCTGCAGCGCCTGATCGGAGGAAATGATGCGGCCACCAATGTCCAGGCCGGGGATGGAACGCGAGTAGGAGCCGGTCGCCAGGACGATGTTGCGGCCGGTGATGCGCTGGCCGTTCACCTTCGACGGTGTTCGCGTCGGCCAGGCGGCCCCAGCCGGAGATGAGCTCGACCTTGCGGGACTTGAGCAGCCCCTGCAGGCCCTTGTACAGGCCGGAGATGACCGAGTCGCGGTACTTGCCGACCTGGGCCATGTCGATGCCGTTGAAGGTGGAGTTGACGCCGAACTTCGCGGACTCGCGCACGGCCTCGGCAGTCTCGGCGGCGTGCAGGTACGCCTTCGTGGGGATGCAGCCGCGGTGCAGGCAGGTGCCGCCCACCTTATCGCCGTCGATGAGGGCGACTGTCATGCCCAGCTGCGCGGCGCGCAGGGCGGTCGCGTAGCCGCCGGAACCCGCACCCAGAATGACGATGTCGTAGGTCGATTCGCTCAAGGTAGATAACTCCTCGTTGATGAGCTTGACGCTCAGGTGATTGTTTGCATGACGGGCCTCACGGTCCATATAGGCCTATTGTCCCACGTTTGTGCAACGCTGTCTCCAAGCTCGATGTTCCATCACGGTGTATCAGGCCACACGACTTGCCGTGGTTCGACTGACAAATGAAACGCGGTGCAGCGCGACAGACCTGTCGGTAGGATCGGAGCGTGCATGAACAAGACACGACTCATGACGGCGGTGGCGCGCGCGATCGGCGCCCGCCCTCCCTTGGGCTAGGGCGCATTATTATTGCGCTGTTTTGGCTCTTCGGGGCCTGGATTTTCGTGACGGCTATCGTTGATCTCTTCCATGGGCAGGGTAAGCCCTGGGGGCCGCAGATCGTTGCGCTCCTGGCCGGGGTTGACTACCTCGTTGCCGCCGTCGCCCTGACGCATAACGGCAGGCGCATGCGCCAGGTCGGCTGGGTGACGATCGGTCTGTCGATTGCCGTCCCGATCGTCCTGTGGGTCGCCTCGCTTGGCCTTGAGGAGCTCAACTCGGCGCGCTCGGCCTGGACTGGCATGGGCGTCGACTTCTACTACCTGCCTTTGCTCGTCTCCCTCATCGGCGTCGTGTGGATGTGGCGCTCGAATCCGCGCAGGATCGTCTCGCTCGCCGAACAGGTCGAGCGTCAAAGCCCGCTGTGGAAGTCGAACTGACCCAGGCCTCGTCCCCGAGGTGAGCGCGCGATACGAGGCCCGGCGGAGTGATCCGACCCGGGCCTCGTTCGTCTGTGCGCGGTGGGGCTACACGCCGCCGGGGAAGCCCAGCTGACGCCAGGCCTCGTACAGGACGATCGACGCCGAGTTTGCCAGGTTGAGGGAGCGCACCCCCTCCACCATCTGGATGCGCACGCGATCCGCCACGCGCGGGTGATTCATGGCGTCCTCGGACAGTCCCACCGACTCGCGCCCAAAGAGCAGGCCATCCCCGTCCTCGTAGGAGACGTCGGAATACATGGTGCTCGCGTGGCCCGTCAGCGCCCACACGCGCCCCGGAACCTGTGCGAGAGCCTCGTCCAAAGACTTGTGGACGCGCACGTGTGCGAGGTCGTGGTAGTCCAATCCCGCCCTGCGCAGCTTCGCGTCGTCCATGTCGAAGCCCAGGGGCTCCACCAGGTGCAGCATTGAGCCCGTGCAGGCCGACAGGCGAATCGCCGCGCCCGTGTTCCCGGGGATCTCCGGTTCCCAGAAAATGATGTGCAGCATGTCCTCAGGCCTGGTGGGTCACGGTCAGGGACGCGCGCGCGATCGTGTGGTTGAGCGCCACGAACGAGGCCATGGCCGGGGTCGCGTCGTCGTCCAGACCCAGGGAGTCCGTGTCCAGGGCGTGCACCGTGAAGATGTAGCGGTGCGGGCGGTCCCCGGCCGGCGGAGCGGCGCCAAAGTAGGACGCTTCGCCCGCGTCGCCGCGCAGGTGGAATGCCGGGCCGTCGAGCATGAGGTCGGAGGCTCCGGCTCCCGCTTCCAGGTGAGTCATCGACGCCGGGATGTCCAGGACCGCCCAGTGCCACCAGCCCGAGGGGATCGGCGCGTCCGGATCGAAGCAGGTGAGCAAGAAGCTCGCCGTGTTTCTCGGGGAAGCCCTCCCAGGCCAGGTCGGGGGAGAGTGAGCCTGCGCGCGCGGTTGCCGACTCCGGCATCGGCGCGCCGTCGGTGAGGGTGGACGAGGTCAGGGTGAAGCTAGGCATATCGATGCCCTCAAAGGGGACGGGGGCCAGGGGGCGAGTATCGATGGACATGTGTGCTCCTTTTCTTGTGCCTCCATTGTCGCGTATGAGAAGGGGAACGTGCGCTCGGGACGCAGATGTGTGAGCGGGGTTCTACACTCCTTCTATCGAACAGATGTTCTATAAGTGTTGGGGAAGGAGGAGAGATGTCCGACGCTCGTGTGCGCCTGCTGCAGGCTCGCCAGGCCCTGAGCCGCGCAGAAAACTCGGTCGGCTTGCGTGGGCGCGTCGCCATCGAGGAGTCGCGTTCCCCGGGCGCTTGTGCCCCGGTGCTCCAGGGGCCCGTGGAAAGGGGGCAGCTGATCCGCCTCCTCATCGACGCCTGCCCCCTTGAGGGGTGGATCGGGCTGTGCGGAGTGGGGCATATCGGGTGGGAGTGGGCGCAGAAACAGGGCATGGATCTGGAACGCGTGCTCGTCCTCAACCCGGGCGAGGGGGCGAACGTGGGACAGCTGTGCGCGCTGCTCCTGGACGCCTGCGACGTCGTGTGCCTGGATCTGCCTCTTCTGAGCCGGACCGAGCAGCGCACCCTGTCGGCCCGAGCGCGATCTCTGGCGCGCACCCTCGTGACGCTGCGCGCCTGGCCTGGGCTCTCGCGCAGCGTGAATGCGTCCAGCCAGATGAAGCTGGTGGTCTAAGTGCGCTACATGGCCCTGTGGGTGCCCGACTGGCCCGTCAACTGCCTGGTGGTCGACCTACCACCGGGCGGGCACGGCGCCGTTGTCCATGCGGATCGCGTCGAGCTTGCCAGCACCGCCGCCAGGCGCAGCGGGGTGCGATCCGGCATGAGCGTGCGGGAGGCAACGTACCTGTGCCCGGACCTGGTGTGTCTGCCGCGCGACCGGGACCGGGAGGCCCGCGCTTTTAGCTCCGTCATCGACGCCTTCGACACGGTCGCGGTCGGGCGTTGAATGTCTGCGCCCGGGCCTGGCCAGATGCCGGGCGCGCGGACCCGCGCGCTGGGCCGGTGGCGAGGAGGAGGCTGCCTCCCGACTCATCGAGGCGGTCGAGGCGGCCGTGGGCGTCGAGTGCTTCGTTGGGATCGCCGACGGGCCACTGGCCTGCGTTGAGGCGGCCAGGTCTGGCATGATCGTACCCGCCGAGGACACCCGCGACTTCCTCGCGGCACTCGGGCTGACCCGCGCCCTGGGGTGCGTGCCGGTGTCCATGCGCCAGCGGGCTGAGGCCACCGTCGAACTCCTGGCGACCCTGGGCATCACGAGCTGTGCGGACCTGCTGGCGCTTGGGCGCGGACCCGTCCTCGAGCGCTTCGGCGACGTCGGCGAACGCCTGTGGACCCTGGCCTCGGGAGGCGACGTCGCGATGCCGTCCGCCGGGCGCGCCCAGCCGGATATCTCGGTAGAGCGTGACATCGACAGCGGAGGTGAGAGCGTCGAGACCGTGACGATGCCCGTGGCCCTGGCGGCTGAGGAGATCGCGGGTCTTCTCGCGCGCTCAGGCCTGGTGTCGCACACGCTGCGCATCGATGTGGAGGACACGGGGGCAGGGGCACGCGCCCGCACGTGGAGCGGATGCGACCTGTCGGTTCCCGCCGACATCGCGCTGCGCGTGCGCTGGACACTGACGGGGTGGATGTCGAACGACCAGGGCCCCAGCGGCGCGATCCGGTCGATCCGCCTGACTGCCTGCGACCCGCATCCCGGCCAGGGGGCCTCGGCCCTGTGGGGGCGCGGGCACCGCCAGGGGGGACGTGACGCGCAGCGCTGTGCGCATCCAGGGCCTGGCTGGCCCGCACTCCCTCCTGGTCCCGCGCGTCCAGGGCGGCTACGACCCGCGTAGTCGCATCGTCATGGCCAGATGGGGCGAGAGCGAGCCCCTGCGCTCGCGCGCGGGAGCCTGGGAGGGGGCCATCACTGATCCGCCGGCCACCCTCTTTGACGAACCCGTGCCGGTGCGCCTCACGACCGCGGCTGGGGCGGGCGCCGACGTGTGCGTCGACCAGCGCGGGGCGCTGAGCGCGATCCCCGGCTACCTCCTCGCGGGGTCCACCCGCACGCGAGAACGAACGTCCGGCCACGCGCATCGCGCCGACCTGCTGGCTCCCGGTGAGCGCACGCAGATCCGTGCCATCGAGGGTCCCTGGCCCGTGGGAGGGCGCTGGTGGGCGGGGGGAGCGCGCCCGCGCCTACGTGCGTGCCACGCTCGAGGACGGCCGCGTCGTTTTGCTCGTGTGGAGCGCAGGTGAGTGGATGGCGGAGGGGCTTGATAGCCAACGGCGCCGCGCTAGTTGCGGTGCCGTAGACTGAAAGGATGGTAAAATCTGTCCCTGAGCGACACTCTCGCATCCCTGTCGGACGACGACATCATTGCCCTCGTCGGTCCTGCGACCTGGGCGAACGGCATGCGCCTGGCCGCCTCCGGGGCCGTGGGTGAGCTGACGTGGGACGATGACGGGAGCGCCCTGGAGGCGCGCGTCAAGCGACAAGGGGCTGTCCTACCGCGTGCGCGTCACCGCGGGAGCGGTGCGCCCTGTCGTTGGCGTGCGCCTGTCGGCTGCGCTCGGACCGCCCGCACACCGTCGCCACGCTGCTGAAGGCCGCCGAGGAGCTGCGCGAGACGCGCCCGTCTGAGCCCGAGTGGATCCGCGTCCTGCGCCAGGTGCTGGGCGCGACCCGTGAGCGCAGTGGGGAGGCGCTCGCGCTTGTCATTGACGCGCACGACCCGAGCGTGGAGACGACGCTGACTCCTTTGCGCAGGACGTCCTCGAGCGCGTGGAGTACGAAGCGGGCATCCTGGCTTGACCTGACGGCGACGCAGTGGACGTCGGTGACGGACGGCCTGGATCCGACGCACGTCTCGCTCCTGCGTGAGGGGTATCGTCTCGCCCACGAGGGCCAGTCCTGGCATGCGCGCACGGAGGTCACGCTCGGGGCGCTTGGGGAGCACGCGTACACGTGGCTGACGCGCCTGGTGCGCGCGGGGGTGGAGCTGTTTGCGTCGGCGGATGGGCTTGAGCCGTTCACGCTGTCCCATGCGACGTGGGACGCGGACGTGGACGTGACGACCGACGAGAACGGCATATCCCTGCGGGTCGTGGCGCGCAACGGGGAGCAGGTTCTTCCCACCCCGCGCATCGATCGCAAGGCGGGGTTGCTGCTGCTCGACGGTGGGACGCGCGCGGCTCGCATTGAGGGTGTGCAGGCTCTGGAGGGCTTTCCCCTTGGTCGCGCGCTGACCATCCCGGCCGCGGACGTGGCGCAGTTTCGCGGCGCGTGGCTGCCGTCGCTGCGCAGGCGTTTCGTCGTGAGCTCCTCGGATGGCAGCTTCGACGCAGAGGCGAGGCCCATAGTTGTGCTCGTGGGGACGGTGCGCCGGGACGAGGACGGCGTCGTCGTGCGCTGGTGGGCGGAGTATGAGGAGGGGCAGACCCTGTTCGCGCACGCCCGTCGCGCACAGCATGGGGACGAGGCCGTGGCCGACCTCGTCGGTCGCGTGAACGCGTGGTGCGGCGCGCTGCGCTCCGACCTGTGGGTGAATATTCCGGGGGCCGGGCGCATCGCCCCGTGGCACGTCCCGGAGTTTCTCTCGACCTTCGTGGACCGCCAGACGATTGACGGCCTCGTGTGGGATGTCGCAGAGGACGTGCGGGCCATCACGGTCGCAGAGGACGGGATGGGTATCGACCCTGGCTGTCGAGGAGGGGGAGTCGGACTGGTTCGATCTGAACGTGCGCCTGCTCGTTGGCGACCGCTCGCTGAGCGTGCGCGAGGCCCTCGCGGCGATTGCGCGCGGGGAGGAATACGTGGAGGTCGACGGCGTGTGGGTGCGCCTGGACGGGCCTCGTATCCGTGCAATGGAGGCCCTGCTCGACGAGGCCCGGGCGTTGACGGGCTGGACGGGTGAGGGTCTGCGCCTGACGAGCGTGCAGGTGGGCGCGGTCGCCCTCGTGGAAGAACACGCCGATTCGGTGTCTGCCTCCAAGGCGTGGCGCACGCGCGTGGCGGCGCTGCGCGGCGAGGCCGCCGAGACGGGGCGTGCGCCGGTTCCTTCCCTGGCGCGGGTGCTGCGTCCCTACCAGCGCGCCGGTCACGCCTGGCTGACCTCGCGCCTGGGCGCGGGATTGGGCGGGATCTTGGCCGACGACATGGGCCTGGGCAAGACCGTTCAGATCCTCTCAGCGATCGCCTCTCTGCGTGCCGCGGCCCCCGACGCCGGGCCGGTCCTGGTGGTCGCCCCCACGTCGGTCGTGGGGGTCTGGGCCGAGCAGGCCGCGAAGTTCACCCCGGGCCTGCGCGTGCGCTGCGTGAGCGAGACGGCCTCGCGCAGAGGAACGACGATCCAGGAGGAAGCCGAGGCCTCGGACATTGTGGTCACCTCCTACACGCTTGCGCGCCTGGAGGCCGACCAGTGGCGTGAGGCGGCCCTGTCCGGCGTCGTTATCGACGAGGCGCAGGCCGTGAAGAATCCCCGCACGGCCATCTACCGGGCGCTGCGTGACATGAACGCCCCCTGGCGCCTGGCGGTCAGCGGCACGCCGATCGAGAACTCGCTGGGTGACCTGTGGTCCCTCCTGTCCCTGACGTGCCCGGGGCTGCTGCCCCCGTGGGATGCCTTCACGCAGAAGGTGCGCCGCCCCATCGAGGGAGGCGACCCCGATATGCTCGCGCGCCTGACGTCCTACGTTGCGCCCTTCATTCTGCGGCGCACCAAGGAGGAAGTGGCGACCGACCTGCCCGACAAGATCGTTGACGTCGTGCGCGTTGACCTGGGCAAGGAGCATCGTCATATCTACGACCAGTACCTGGCCCGCGAGCGCGCCCGGATCCTCGACCTGTTGGCGGATCCGGACGCCAATCGCATGAGTGTGCTGGCCTCGATCACGAGGCTGCGTCAGCTCGCGCTCGATCCGGCCCTCGTTGGGCGTGAGGAGTACGCGCACGTGGGGTCGGCGAAGGTTGAGTATGTGGCCGACCGGCTCGATGAGATTGTGCCACTGGGGCACCGGGCGCTGATCTTTAGCCAGTTCACGTCGTTCCTGGCGCGTATTCGCGTCGTGTTGGAGCGGCGGGGAGTGTCGGTCGTGCAGCTGGATGGGTCGACTCGCAACCGTGAGGAGGTTGTCGAGCGTTTCCGCTCGGGCGAGGCTCAGGTGTTCCTGATTTCCTTGAAGGCGGGGGGTTCGGGTCTGACGTTGACGGAGGCGGATTACGTCTACGTGATGGATCCGTGGTGGAATCCTGCCGCCGAGGAGCAGGCCATCGACCGGGCGCATCGCATCGGCCAGACGAAGAAGGTCAACGTGTATCGTCTGGTGGCTACCGACACGATCGAGGCGAAGGTCGTTGAGCTGCAGGACCGCAAGCGTCGGCTGATCTCGTCGGTCATGAACGGGACCGGCACGGGTGCGAGCCTGAGCGTTGCCGACCTGCGCGGCCTCCTCGACTAGGGGACCTTCGGCGCGGCCTCAGGGGCGCACGGCGACCTTGAGGCCTGCCCGTGAGCGCACGGCCTCCAGCGCTTGCTCCACCTGCGTCAGGGGGAACTCGTGGGTGATGAGCGGGCTGAGGTCGAGCGCGCCGCTGGAGAGGGTGTCGACGGCTGCCGCGTAGTCGTCCAGGGTAGCGTTCGCGCTTCCGGAGACGGTGAGTTCGCGGTAGTGGATCAGGTTGGGGTCGATGTGGGCGCTCGTACCGGCAGGAAAGCCCGCAAAGCAGGAGATGTGGCCGCCGATGGCCGCGCACTGGGCGGCGATGGGGACGAGGCCGGGGTCGCCCACCGCGATGATGACGACGTCCGCGCCGCGTCCCTGTGTCCATTCGAGGACCTCGGTCACGAGGTTCTCGCCCCTGTGAGGCTGTCGCGACGCTGGCTCCCACGGCGAGGGCGGGGAGAGGCGTGATGGCCTTCCGCAGGCCATGACGCTGGCGCGGCGGCGGCGGCCAAGGCGCAGTGGATGAGGCCGATGGGGCCCGTTCCCAGGACGAGGACGCGCGAGGTGGACCTCGATGGGCAGGCGGGTGAGCGCGCAGGCAGCACGACAGGGGCTCGGCCAGGGCCAGGAGGGTTGGGGCGATCTCGCGGGCGGTGGGCGTGATGCACGGCAGGGCGTGCTCGGGTATGCGGATGACGTCGGCGAGTCCGCCGTCCACGCCGGTGCCGAAGAGGGCCATGTTCGCGCAGACGTTGGAGCGTCCCGAGGTGCAGGGGGCGCAGTGGCCGCAGGTGATTTCGGGGCGAGGCCCACCTGGGTTCCCGGGGCGGGCACGTCGATGCCCGCGCGCAGGCCGGGGCCGACGCGCCATACGCGTGCGGCGATCTCGTGTCCCAGGATGACGCCGGGGGACACGCCGTTCGTCTTTTGTCCCGTCATGATGCGCAGGTCGGTGCCGCACAGGGTCGTAGCCTCGACGGTGAGGAGGACCTCGCGCTCGCCCAGGGCGGGAATCGGCCGAGTGTCGAGGGTGAGGGAGCCGGGCGAGGTCAGCGACGCTGCGATCATGGATTCCATGCGACCAGGATAGGGTGTGCCGGGCGTGTTGGGTGGGGTTCGCACGGTGCGCGCACGTCGCCACAGGATATCGAACATGCGTTCGATAGGATGGTGGGGTGATCGACGAACCACGATACGCGGAGCTGCATGCCCACAGTGCCTTCACCTTCCTGGAAGGCACCGACGAGCCTGCGGATATGGTGGCCCAGGCCTCGCGCCTGGGCCTGGAGGCGCTTGCGATCCTTGACGTGGATGGCATGTACTCGACCGTGCAGACCACGATGGCGGCGCGCAGCTGCGGCCTGCCGATCGTCTACGGCGCAGAGGTCACCCTGGACCCGGCCTCGCTACGCGCGGTCCTTCCCGGGGCCTCGTCCCCCCGGGTGGGGGCTCGCGCCGGGCGCGGAGGACGTGGGGATCAGGTTGCCGATCCTGGCTGCCAGCCCGCGCGGCTATGAGAATCTCGTCGGCATGATGAGCGATCGGGCGCTCGCACAGGTGGGGGAGCGCGCCCCGCGCATTACCCTTGAGGACGTGAGCGGGGCCGGGGGAGACCTGCTCATCCTGACCGGCGGGAGGCGCGGCCCCCTCATGCGTGCACTGCACGCGGGCGGGCCCACGTGGGCGCGGCGAGTGGCGCGCGCGTTGGCCGAGGCGGCGGGCGGGCAGGACCGACTCCTCGTCGAGTGGCAGGCCGCTTGCGGGGACGGCCCACAGGTGGGGGACACGCTCGCTGACCTCGCGCGGGGCGTTGGGGCCAGGCTGGTCGCCACGACCGGGGCGCGCATGTCCTCGCCCTCCAAGCGCGCGCTCGGCGACGTCTTGGCGGCGACCCGACTGCGCTCCTCGATGGACGAGGCCCTGGCTCACCTGGGTGCGTACCGGCCCTTCTTGCGCGCCCCAGCCGAGATGGCGCGCCTGCACGCCGCGCACCCGAGCGCCCTGTCCCACACGTGCGAGGTGGCGCGTGATAGCGCCTTCGACCTGCGCCTCGTGGCCCCCAGGCTCCCGCGTACTCGCGTCCCAGGCGGCCACACGCCCCAGACGTGGCTGGATCACCTGGCGCGTGAGGGTGCCCGCGAGCGCTACGGCACGCGCGAGGAACATCCCGGCGCATGGGAGACGATCGATCGGGAGCTGGGCGTCATCGAGCGCCTCGGCTTCGCCGGCTACTTCCTGATCGTCAAGGAGATCGTCGACTTTTGCGCTGCGCGAGGCATTTTGTGCCAGGGGCGTGGCAGCGCGGCGAACTCGGCCGTGTGCTTTTGCCTGGGGATCACGGCGGTGGACGCGGTACGTCACAACCTGCTCTTCGAGCGCTTCCCTGTCGGATGCGCGCTCTGGTCCGCCCGACATCGATGTCGACATTGAAGCCTGTCGGCGCGAGGGAGGTCATCCAGCACGTCTACGAGCTGTATGGGCGCGAGCGCGCGGCGCAGGTTGCCAATGTCATCACCTACCGTCCGCGTTCGGCGATGCGCGACGCGGCCCGGGCGCTGGGCTACCCGGCGGGCAGCGCTCAGGCGTGGGCGCGGGGCAAGGGGCAGGCACCGGCCCTCGTGAGCGAGGCCGCGGGGGCCCTGGCGCGTCTGCCGCGCCACATGGGCATCCACTGGGCGGCATGGTGCTCACCGACCAGCCGGTCTCGCGTATCTGCCCGGTGGGGTGGGCAGCCATGGAGGGGCGCACCGTGTTGCAGTGGGACAAGGAGGACTGTGCGGACGCGGGCCTGGTCAAGTTCGACCTGCTCTCCCTGGGCATGCTCACCGCGCTGCGCGTGGCGTTCGACGAACTGAGGGGAGGGGAGCGCAGGAAGGAGCATCCGCCCCTGCGCGGGTGGGCGCCTCGTGCCCTGCCCGGGGTGGGGGATCGTCCGATCGGGTTGCACACGCTGCCCCCGGAGGACCCGCGCGTCTATGACCCTGCCGTGCGCCGCCGACACGGTGGGAGTCTTTCAGGTGGAGTCGCGCGCGCAGATGAACACGCTGCCCAGGCTCAAGCCTCGATGCTTCTACGACATCGTCGTGGAGGTGGCCCTCGTGCGCCCGGGCCCCATCCAAGGAAACGCGGTCAACCCCTACCTGCGCCGGCGTGCGGGCCGCGAGCCGGTCACCTACCTGCATCCGCTGCTCGAGCCCGCGCTGCGCCAGACCCTGGGCGTCCCGCTCTTCCAGGAGCAGCTCATGCGCATCGCCACGGACGCGGCCGGCCTGTCGGGTGCGCGCGCCGACCAGCTGCGCCGCGCCATGGGCTCCAAGCGCAGCCCCGAGCGCATGGAAGCCCTCAAGGGTGACCTGATGGCGGGGATGGCCCAGCGCGGCATCGACGCGCCCACGCGCGAACGCATCTTCGACCAGCTCAAGGGATTCGCCGACTTCGGCTTCCCCGAGTCGCACTCGTTTTCTTTCGCGCACATCGTCTATGCCTCCGCGTGGCTCAAAGTCCACGCGCCCGAGCACTTCTACGCGGCAATCCTGTCCTCCCAGCCGATGGGCTTCTACTCGCCCGCGACCCTCGTCCAGGACGCGCGTAGGCACGGGGTGGCGGTCCTGGGGCCCTCGGTCAACGCCTCCTTCCTGGATGCGGGCGTGCAACGCGCGCCCGACGTACAGGGCGCACAGGAGTACCAACAGGGGCGTCCCGACCCGCTCCCGTCGCGACAGACCGTTCCCCTCGACGTCGATCCGCTCCTGGCGGTGCGCATCGGATTATCCTCGGTACGAGGCCTGGGCCGGGCAGCCCGGCGCATCGTGCAGGCCAGGGAATCCGGGCTTTTCACCAGCCAGGTGGACCTGGCCGCTCGCGCCCACCTGAGCGCCTCCGACATGGAAAAGCTCGCCATGGCGGGCGCGCTCGACTGCCTGGGTGTTGGCAGGCGTCAGGGCGCCTGGTCGGCGGGTGCGCTGGCCGCGCCGACCGTACGAGAGGGGGAGTGGCAGCCCTTCCTGCCCGGCACAGAAGTCGGAACGCGCGTGCCCGACCTGCCCACCCTCACTGACGCGGAACAGATGCGCGCGGACGTCGAAGCGACGGGGCTGACCCCCGGCGACCACCCTTTTTCCTACCTGCGGGCCACCCTCCCGCCCGGCGTGGCGCGCGCAGCCGACCTTGGGGCCCACCTCGACGGCAGGATCGTGGACGTGGCGGGGCTGGTCACCCATCGCCAACGCCCCTTCACCGGCGGCGGCGTCACTTTCCTCTCCCTCGAAGACGAAACCGGCTTCGTCAACGTCTCGGCCTCCGTAGGTACCTGGACCAAGTTCCGGCGCGTCGGCCTCGAATCTGACGCCCTGCTCGTACGCGGCACCCTCGAGTGGGGCGACGGCGCGATCAACGTGCGCGCCTTCCGCCTCACCCCCGTGCACCTGCCCATCCAGGTGCGCTCACGCGACTTCCGCTAAGCGCGCGCGTGCGCGCGGCCAGCGGGGATCAACAACGCACGCAGATCCTCAACCGTCTCACACACCAGGTCGGCGTCATCGAGCCCGTCCTGCGTCGCATAGCCCCAGCCGACCCCGATAACGGGAATACCCGCCTCATGGCCGCCGCGCACATCCCAGATCGAATCGCCCACAATGACGGGGTGCGACACGTCCGCACCCAGCGCACCCAACCGCGCCACGGCCTCGTGAATGACCGTCGTCTTGGACGAGCCGGGATCCGGCGTCGCCCCCGCAATCACGTCGAACGCCTGCGACAGCCCCAAGCGCTCCATCTGCGCAATCGCCATCGGTGTCTGCTTCGATGTCGCCGTCGCCACCGGCACACCCGCGCGATGCAGATCCCACACCAGCTCGGGAACCCCCTCAAACGGCTCCGGATCCAAATAGTGATGCGCATATAGCTCGCGGTAACGCGCCACAAGGTCGGCGAGCAACTGGCCCGAGTACCCGAGCTCACCAAAGGAATGCCACAGCGGAGGCCCCACATACGTGCGCAGACGCTGATCATCGGGGATAGGTAGCCCAAAGTCTGACAGAGCCGCGCGGAATGCACCGATCACGGCAGGAGCGGAATCGACAATCGTCCCGTCAACGTCAAACAGAACAGCAGAAATGGGTAGAGTCACTAAATCCCCCGGGTTGTTGGTGCTTTCTTAGTCACTATGCCCTATTATCCCCAGAGAAGCATCCAAAACGACTACGAAAGAGGTACACGTGGAAACGCGAGCACGGCTCACCCCGATCGTCCAAGCCAATAGTGCACGTGCAGCCGCGTGGCGAGTCTTCTTCGAGGCGTCCGGACGCCTGCAGGGAATCCTCGAAACGCGCCTGAAGCGCACCTATGGCGTCTCCATGCCGGACTACAACATCCTCCTGGCACTGTGGGAGGCCCCCAGCCACCGCCTACGCATGGGCGAGCTGGCCGAACACGTCGTGTACTCGCCATCGCGCGTGACCTACCTGGTCTCCAATCTGTCTCGTGATGGCTGGGTCGAGCGCATCCCCTCCAAGGTCGATCGACGCGGCTATGACGCGTGCCTCACGACACAGGGCATCCAAACTGTGCTTGCTGCCACAGAACTGCATCAGCAGACGGTCGCCGAGTACCTCCTGGACGGTATGACGGACGCCGATATTGAAGCAATTGCAAAGGTTTTCTCGACTCTGGACTCTCGCCTGAAGGGCGACGCAGCGGAATCCTGATTTCGATTGGCGCATGCCCATCAAGTCGTGTTAAGCTTCTACTCGCTTGCGGATCACAACGGTTCGCACCGATCACCTGCGCGGGTGGCGGAATAGGCAGACGCGCTAGCTTGAGGTGCTAGTCCTCATTTTACGAGGGTGGGGGTTCAAGTCCCCCTCCGCGCACGAAATGCCCCGGGGCCGAAAGGCCCCGGGGTTTTCCATATGATCGATCAGGAGGCGCCGTGCGTATTGATATGTGGCTCGACACATGTGACCCGTGGAGCTACCTGGGTCTACGGCACCTGCGATCCGCCATGGCCAGCTTCGACCACGGCGACCAGATCGAGGTCTACCTGCATGCCTACCTCCTCGACCCTGATCTGGAGGCCGCCGTCGACAAGCCGCGCATCGTCGCTTTGGTTGAATCCGGGGCCGCGACACTTGAAGAAGTACGCGAGGCCGACGACCGCATGCGCGCCCTCGGTACCCGAGAAGGCATCCGCTTCGACTTCGATTCGCTCATCATCGCGCCCACCTCGCGCGCGCATCGCGTGATCGCTGCCGCCCACGACGCCGACATCGACGACGACACGGTCGCGGGTCCGGACTCGCTCCACCTCAAGGTCGCCGAAGCCATCATGCGTTCCCACTTCGAAATGGGCCTGGACGTGTCCCACCCCGAGGTGCTCATCAGGGTGCGCCCAAGACATCGGCATGCCGCCCGACCTTGCAGCCCTGGCCGTCGGCGACGAGGAATGGGCCTCGCGCGTCTACTCTGACTACCAGATGGCGATGCATATGGGCGTCGCCTCCGTTCCCACCTACGTCCTCGACGGCCAATTCCTCGTCGACGGACACCAGACCGTTACCGCATTTTCCAACATCCTGGCCACCGCCTGGGATAACGCGAGAAAGGACCGCGCATGAGCGAGAAGGACACCACGGCCTCGTCGGCACCGAAGGGCGCACCCAGCCCCATGGAACTGGTGCTCCAGTTCCACCGCACCTACTCGATGCCCATCCAGCCCTTCACGTCGCCCACGCTGGACTACGAGCGCCTGGGCATGCGCATGAGCCTGATCGCCGAGGAGTTTGCCGAGCTGATGGGCGCCGTCTACGGGCCGCGTGCCCGCGCGATCATCGAGGAGGCAACCGCGCAGGCCGTCGCCTCCGACGAAGGGGAGCGTGACGTCATCGAGTCCGCCGACGCGCTGGCCGACCTCGTGTACGTCATCTACGGCATGGCTATCGAGTCTGGTATGGACCTGGACTCGGTGCTGGCCGAGGTGCAGGCTTCGAACCTGTCCAAGCTCATGCCCGACGGCTCCGTCAAGCTGCGCGAGGATGGCAAGGTGCTCAAAGGCCCCAACTTTTTTTCCAGCCGAATATCGCCCGTGGCCTGGGCTTGAGGAGCCCGAGGACACGGCCAATGCGGACTAAGGTCCCTTATCACGCGCGTTCGTGAGCGTGAGGTGACACAATAGACGCGGTCCAGTAAAAGGAGGAATGTCATGGCACGCGTCGCAGTCATCGGCGGAGGTTACGGAGGCGTCACGGTCGCCAAGGGGCTCGATCCCTCGCGGACGTCATCCTCATCGAGCAGAAGGACCAGTTCGTCCATCACGCGGCCGCCCTGCGCGCCGCCGTCGACACCGTGTGGGAGCACGCCATCTTCATGCCCTACACGAACCTCCTGAGCCGAGGCAAGGTCGTGCGAGGCACCGTCTCCGCCGTCCACGGCACGACCGTTCACGTGTTCGGCCACGATCCGATCGAAGCCGACTATGTCGTCTTCGCGACCGGGTCGACCTACCCCTTCCCGGCCAAGTACTCCTCCTACCGTTCCTCCGTGGCCAAGGCTCGCCTGGAGCAGCTCCACGAAAACCTCTCGCGCGCACGCTCCGTCATGATCGTCGGCGGCGGAACGGTCGGCATCGAGCTGACCGGCGAGCTCGCCAGCGCGTTCCCCGGCCTGGACATCACGATCGTCGAGGCTTCGGACCAGATCCTGGGCACCCCCGGCTACACCGACGCCCTGCGCAATGAGATCAGCGAGCAGCTGGCCGTCCTCGGCGTTCGCGTCGTCACCGGCTCCGAGCTGGCCTACCTGCCCCCGCAGAACGTCGGCGACCTCGCCCACTTCATGGTCGAGACCAAGAAGGGCGACGTCATCGAAGCTGACCTGTGGTTCCAGTGCTACGGCGCGCGCGCCAACACCGGCTTCCTGATCGGCAGCGAGTACGAGTCTGTCATGCACCCCGACGGTACGATCCGCGTCGAGCCGACCATGCAGGTGGCGGGCCACTCGACGATCTACGCCGTGGGCGACCTGACCGATGTACGCGAATCCAAACGTGCCGACGCCGCTCGTCAGCAGGCCCGCGTTGTCATCGCGAACATCACCGCGCAAATCGAGGGCGAGGAACCCGACGCCCACTACGTTCCCACGAAGGAATGGGTCATTCTACCGCTGGGCCCGAACATGGGCGCCTCGCAGCTGCTGGATTCCGACGGTCAGGCGCGCATCCTGGGTGCCGACCAGACCGCGGAAATCAAGGGCACAGACCTCATGGTGTCCGTGATCCGTTCGCAGCTCAACCTTCCCTGAAAAAAAGTGTGCGTTCTCACGGTAGACTAAGAGCCATGACTGGAGATGCCCGCCGCGCTGACGCGCCTGCTCAACGCTTTCGAGAATCACTTCGACATCGCACGCGATGGAGACGAGGCCGACGACGCCGCGCTCGAAGCCGCCGAACTGGCGCTGCGCGACGCCTTCTTCACCTACGACGACATCCTCTTCACCCAGCTGGGCGTGGAGCTCCCCTTCGACATCCTCGAGGACATCGACGAGGACGACGATGAGGATGACTACGACGACGAGGACGACGACTTCATCGAGGTCGACGACTAAGGGGGCATCTTCTCGCTCAGGAGATAAGTGTGGGTGACATCGACGTTGATACAGACCTCCTACGATGGCAAGCAATATCGTGCGATAACGGAGAGCAGGCACTCAGCGAAGTCTGTCAGCTCATAGCGCCAGATGTTGGAAACGCATCATCGTCGTGCGCGAGCGTAGCTGCAATGTTCAATGATGCCGCAACGTGCCTCGAGCAGCGGACACGTGAACTTGCTGCTCGTATCCGAGCTGTCGCCGACGATTTTGACTCGAACGAGGGCCGCTCGACGGTGACTATCGCTGCGTCAGGTGAGGGGGGATCGTAATGGCGTCAGTGCAGGGACTTGAATGCGTGTGTCCTGTCGACGCTGCTCCGGTCTATCAGTTCGCGGAGTCTTTGAAAGACCAAAATAAGACCTTTGAAGATGCGCGTGGGGATCTGCACAATGCTCGCACAACCATCACCTCAAGTATGACAAGCCGGGCCACCGATAGCCTCATCGACGAGCTCGATCGGCAAATCGCTCGGATCGATGAGACTGTCACGCACCGTCAAACACTCATCGATGCCACAATGACATTTCACGATGAGATTGTCACGTGCAAAGCTCGTTTCTCAAATATAAAATTCCAAGCTTTATGTAACGGGCTCACGGTTGATGACAATACGATTATCGACCCTGCGCTGTCCGGTACTTCGCAATCGGGTGCTGCTTCTCTTAGTCCGAGCTACGAGGTTGCTCGTGAAGCCGCCTATCACGCATACAGCGATTTTTCGGCAGCGGAAGAAACGTATCGGCAGGCCTGTTCATCACTGATTGGAGTCTTGTCGTGGCTCGACGATTACTTCGGGGTTCACCCCGATCTTCAGGCAATTCCGACTAGCACCGGTTACGCTAGCGCTACCGCTGATGCCGCTGTCTGGGGAACCATTGCTTACCGCCACTCCGTCTTTCGCCCCCGAGATCCTGGCACCGGACGCTTCATCAGTAAGCAGGAAATGGGGGTTGCTCGTCAGGCCTGGGAACGCACAAAGCCCAACAATTGGTCCGCTGCTCCGGGGCGTGGTCGAGATGCGCTTCGATTTAAAGGCTGGGCGGCCAGAGGGAGCAGGATCCTCGGTCGCGCAGCGGTCGTTGGCGCAGTCGTTGATGGCGGGATCGCAGCCTGGAATCAGTGGGAAGCCGATTCGACTAACCCCGCAATGGGGCAGGGCGAGAGAATCGCACGAGCTACCACATCAGGTACGTTGTCGGGTGGTGGAGCGCTAGGAGGTGCTCTAGCTGGCGCAAAATTTGGGGCATTTCTCGGCAGTTTCACTGCGAATCCCATTGGTATCGCCGTTGGTGGTGCTGTCGGTGGAATCGTCGGAGGATTAATTGGGTCCGGCCTCGGGCAGTGGGCAGCTAACGGAATTAATTCATTTATGTCGGATCAGATTCATGGATGAACTAGTCGCTTTTCTCTTTTCCTGTGCGCTTATTGCCGTATGGGGCCTTGAGATGTTTTGCGATTCACCGCGGCTCGACTACTTTCATGCCATTCGACCGACAAAGAACATGACGGCGCTGACCATTCCGAGTTTCGCCTTTGTTATTCTTGTTGTTGCCGCAGCGAAGACTCTCGAGAAGTACTGCGGAAAACTTCCTCACGCGGTATCTGCCGGTGTTCTGGCATTGTGCGCAATTGGTATGTTTGTTTTCCTCATCTCGTTATTTCCGATCAATCTGCCACGCGCCATGTACCCCGAGTACCAAGCCGAGAGACGTCGGCTCAAACGCCTGCAGCGCGAGTACGAACACGATCCCATGTTTATGCGTCGGGGCCCCTCGCTCGCTCAAACGCGCGAATGCCACTGCACGGCGCAGCCCAGCGACGGGGAGAAGACATGGCGCGAATGAACACAGAGTTCGGACGTACCGTGGTGACGGTAACGGACGGCGAATACGCGATTATCGCGCAGATCGCCACGGCCCTGCGGCGAGGAGGTGAGGACGGTCTGCGTGCGCTCTTGTCCACGCAGACCACAGACTCGCGGATGCTCGTCTACGGCGGAGTCGCCACATACGACCACCGACTCAGCGCGCAGATCGAGCAAAACCACCCCGGCCTCGTCCAAGGAATGTACCGCATCGACCTGTACCGCTTTGACACAAACGGTCCGTCACGCGCTGCCATCTACCCCAGCGAGAACAGGTGGAGCGCCGCAACCTCACACAAAACGGAGCGACGGATCACGAGCATCGAACCCGAGGACGGCCTGTCGATGATCATCTCAATGCTCGGCCTGGCGGCACGCACGGGAGAGACCTATCCACCCCACATTGCCCCTCAGCGTCCTTCACCTTCTCCATGAGTCAGCTGAATCTCCCGGAGGATACCCCGTGCCTGCGCCCACCATGGTACGTGCAGAAAAGCCGCTGCTTGCCATGCGCAAGAAATACCGCTCCGACACGCGAGCGGCCAGCGGTCGATACCCGAGCCGCACACCACTGTTCACAGCCATCACCGAGCGCAGCTGGAGCCTGTCGTACGCGGCACTGTGGGATAACGAAGCGGGAGACTACACGGACATTATCCACCTGTTCGCCATCCCCGATTGTCTCTACGAATACGGGGCGCCGAGCGATATAAGCAACGGTACAGAGCTCCTTGAACTCACGCCCGTGTCGAGCACCGCAGCTGTTACGCGCGTGATTTCATGGCTTCCTCACAGCCCCACGCTCGACGCACTCTACAACGCTGTATCGGAGGAACTATCATGATGGACATGCTCCCTGACGGCTGGGCACTCATCGACCCAGGCGAAGCCCGGTCGGGCAGCCCCCTCGCCGACATATCAGCGACTCCTGGCATCCAACGCGTCGGTGTCGCCGTACAGGGTTCGGACGATTGGCACGACACCGTCGTGCTCACCAGTACCGATGTCCCCGATGATATGACCGACCGGCAGTGGCTCTCCGCCGCAGTGGATGAGAGCAGTCGCACGCTCCCGGGTTCGTACGTTGTCGACGTTACCCCCTGGAGTATGGATGCCGACACAGCCATCGTGGCGACGCTCGTCTCAATCGTCGACGGCCGAAGCCTCACCACTTTCCAATGGACCTGGGTAGCAGGTGAGCCTCGCCGCGTGTCCTACTGCCTGACGGGTACATGTCGAACCGAGGACTGTGGGTTGGCGCTCGACACCTTTGTTGACATTCTTGGCATGATCGGAGAAGGCCAATGATTCACATCCTCCCGGGTGTCGACGCGCCCTACGCGCTCATGACCCAGGCTGACCTGAACGCGCTAGCAGCCGCGGGACAATCAACGCGCACCTTCGAGTCGAAACCGACAGATCAACCTGGGACCAGCGACGAGCACGTCACGGCGCACATTGGGGACACCCTGGCGAACACATGCACGGTCGTCACCTCTTGGACTGCGACGGCTACCGCCATGAGGCGCTTCCAGTTTTTCATCGGGGAAAACTCACGGCGTCGTTGTTCGGTGCGAGGGAGGAAATCAATACCCACGCGGAGACGATGACATCTCTGTGTGGCGGCTGGAGGCCTGCGAGGTCCCCAGCGCTTTCCTGGCGTGCAGCGAACTGCGTCGGCGAGGAGCAGACCTGCCCTTCCCGGTGATTGTGCCCTCATCGCTGATGGCGGCACTAGAGAGCGCTCACCTGCCGACAATCGCCTCCAACATGAGGTCTTTTGCGCAGGGAATGCACGAGTACGTCAGAGAAATCGGGGACGAGGCAACCGACCAGTTCGCTCATGACATTCTTGCGGATGAATGGGCAACACAGTCAATCGTGTTCGATACGAGCGCGCGCAACAGCAACGAAGACGTGAGCAGTCTCTTCCTCCTATCAACTACGCACGCGCTGTGCGCGCTTATCTCCGACGATGAGTTTGCTGCCATGTATCCCGGCATGGACGCAATAGACCTGCCACGGCGATTGTTTGAGCGTCATTCCCGCGTCGTGGCCTGTGCGATGAGGCCCATGCTCGTCTGGACAAGAATCGCCGACAAGCTGGTCGTCTGATCCGGGTTGCTACTGGGCGACCTCGGACAGCACCTCGCGAATCGGGGCGGGCAGGGTCG
>BNJU01005397.1_pt1:57500-82152 | contig 82152 bp, 86 predicted proteins | sample 8539281 | NCBI WGS metagenome assembly BNJU01 (sample SAMD00202456, study PRJDB9452) | human saliva metagenome | isolation source: human saliva | place: Japan | reverse complement strand
TCGTACTTTATGCGAGAAGGTGAGAAGTCAGGGAAGTCCGCAAAAGTTTTAGTGAAGGTAGATGTTCCTGTGACAGAAAAATTCATCTGAAGAAGTAATCGTAGAAGGCCTATTGAAAGTCTTATTCTACAATTCTTCCCTATTATTTAGCTACAAGAAAAATCAGATAATCCGTAAAATATCATAAATCATACAGTCCAAGAGTGAACAGTCCGCTGTGTAATTCTTGGTCTTTTTGTTTCCGCTTTCACATTATATAATAAACTTACAAAAACAATTCAAAAGGAGAACAATTATGGAAGTCATTTCAAGTGTTCTAAATTGGTTTTCTAGCAATATTTTGCAGAATCCCGCATTTTTCGTAGGTTTATTGGTGCTAATAGGATATGCACTTTTGAAAAAACCTGCTCATGACGTTTTCTCAGGTTTCGTTAAAGCAACAGTAGGGTATATGTTGCTCAATGTGGGTGCTGGTGGTTTGGTTACAACCTTCCGTCCAATCTTGGCGGCCCTTAACTACAAATTCCAAATCGGTGCAGCGGTTATTGACCCTTACTTTGGACTTGCTGCAGCAAACAACAAAATTGCAGCAGAGTTTCCAGATTTCGTTGGAACTGCAACTACAGCTCTATTGATCGGTTTCGGAGTAAATATCTTGCTTGTAGCTCTTCGCAAGATTACGAAAGTAAGAACCCTCTTTATTACTGGTCACATCATGGTACAACAAGCTGCGACTGTATCTCTTATGGTTCTATTCTTAGTCCCACAATTGCGTAACGCTTATGGTACAGCAGCAATCGGTATCATCTGTGGCCTTTACTGGGCAGTTAGTTCAAATATGACTGTTGAGGCAACTCAACGTCTGACTGGTGGTGGCGGATTTGCGATTGGTCACCAACAACAATTTGCAATCTGGTTTGTAGATAAAGTTGCAGGACGCTTTGGTAAGAAAGAAGAAAGCCTAGACAATCTTAAATTGCCTAAGTTCCTCTCAATCTTCCATGATACAGTTGTTGCCTCTGCTACTTTGATGCTCGTATTCTTTGGAGCCATTCTGTTAATCTTGGGTCCAGACATTATGTCTAATAAAGAAGTCATCACTTCAGGAACTCTATTCAATCCTGCTAAACAAGATTTCTTTATGTACATTATCCAAACAGCCTTCACCTTCTCAGTTTACTTGTTCGTTTTGATGCAAGGTGTCCGCATGTTCGTATCTGAGTTGACAAATGCCTTCCAAGGTATTTCAAACAAATTGTTGCCAGGTTCATTCCCAGCAGTTGACGTTGCAGCTTCTTATGGATTTGGTTCTCCAAACGCTGTCTTGTCTGGATTTGCCTTTGGTTTGATTGGTCAATTGATTACAATTGTCTTGCTCATTGTCTTTAAACCCTGTCCTTATTATTACAGGATTTGTACCAGTGTTCTTTGATAATGCAGCCATCGCGGTCTATGCTGATAAGCGTGGCGGATGGAAAGCAGCCGTTATCCTATCATTCATTTCAGGTGTCCTCCAAGTTGCTCTAGGAGCTCTCTGTGTAGCCCTTCTCGACTTAGCATCTTACGGTGGTTACCATGGAAATATCGACTTTGAATTCCCATGGCTTGGATTTGGATATATCTTCAAATACCTCAGTATTGTCGGTTATGTACTTGTATGTCTCTTCTTACTTGTTATTCCTCAACTTCAATTTGCCAAAGCAAAAGATAAAGAAAAATACTACAAGGGTGAAGTTCAAGAAGAAGCGTAGTTTCTAGAAAAGGAGAAAATAAAATGGTTAAAGTATTAGCAGCGTGCGGAAATGGAATGGGTTCATCTATGGTTATCAAGATGAAGGTTGAAAATGCTCTTCGTAAGCTTAATCAAACAGACTTTACAGTCAATTCATGTAGTGTTGGTGAAGCTAAAGGTTTAGCAGCAGGCTATGACATCGTAATTGCTTCTCTTCATTTAATCCAAGAATTGGAAGGTCGGACTAATGGGAAATTAATAGGGCTTGACAACTTGATGGATGATAAAGAAATCACTGAAAAACTCAGTCAAGCACTACAGTAAAAGGTTGGAGGGGGCTGGACAGAAACTGAGAGTTATCGTTTCTGTTCTTCTCCCTCTTTTAATAAAGGAGGCAGATATGAATTTAAAACAAGCTTTAATTGAAAACGACTCGATTCGACTAGGTTTAGAAGCTAAAGACTGGAAAGAAGCAGTCAAGGTAGCAGTAGATCCCTTGATTGAAAGTGGAGCAATTTTGCCAGAGTATTACGATGCTATTATCGAATCGACTGAAGAGTATGGCCCTTACTATATCTTAATGCCAGGTATGGCCATGCCCCATGCTAGACCTGAAGCTGGAGTGCAAAGAGATGCCTTTTCATTGATTACCTTACAAAATCCTGTTGTATTTTCAGATGGGAAAGAGGTCTCAGTTTTGTTGGCGCTAGCAGCAACAAGCTCAAAAATTCACACAAGTGTAGCCATTCCACAGATCATTGCCTTATTTGAATTAGAAGATTCTATCGCACGTTTACAGGCTTGCCAGACTAAAGAAGATGTCTTGGCGATGATTGAAGAATCTAAGGATAGCCCTTATCTCGAGGGATTGGATTTGGAAAGTTAGAAAGAGGAATAAAGAGATGACAAAAAGAATACCTAATTTACAAGTTGCATTAGACCATTCAGACTTGCAAGGAGCTATTAAAGCAGCTGTTTCTGTTGGTCATGAAGTAGATATTATTGAAGCTGGAACTGTTTGTTTGCTTCAAGTTGGAAGTGAGCTGGTTGAAGTCTTGCGAAGCCTTTTCCCAGATAAGATTATTGTGGCAGACACAAAATGTGCCGATGCTGGTGGAACAGTTGCTAAAAACAATGCCGTTCGTGGTGCCGATTGGATGACTTGTATCTGTTGTGCAACCATTCCTACTATGGAAGCAGCTCTAAAAGCTATCAAGGCTGAACGTGGAGACCGAGGCGAAATCCAGATTGAACTTTATGGCGATTGGACTTTTGAACAAGCTCAGCTTTGGTTAGATGCTGGTATCTCACAGGCTATTTATCACCAATCTCGTGATGCTCTTCTTGCTGGTGAAACTTGGGGTGAAAAAGACCTTAATAAGGTTAAAAAACTCATCGATATGGGCTTCCGTGTTTCTGTAACAGGTGGTCTGGATGTAGATACTCTCAAACTTTTTGAAGGCGTTGATGTCTTTACCTTTATCGCAGGTCGTGGAATTACAGAGGCTGCGGATCCAGCAGGAGCAGCGCGTGCCTTCAAGGATGAAATCAAACGAATTTGGGGGTAAATCATGACACGTCCGATTGGAATTTACGAAAAGGCGACGCCCAAGCACTTCACTTGGAAAGAACGCTTGGAGTTTGCCAAGGAGCTGGGCTTTGACTTTGTTGAAATGTCGGTTGATGAAAGCGATGCTCGCTTAGCGCGCTTGGAATGGAGTAAGGAAGAACGCTTTGAAGTGGTCAAGGCTATTTATGAAACGGGTGTCCGCATTCCGACTATCTGCTTTTCTGGGCATCGTCGCTATCCATTGGGATCAAATGATCCAGCCCTAGAAGCCAAGTCGCTGGAAACCATGAAGCAATGTATCGAGTTGGCGCAGGATTTGGGTGTGCGGGTCATTCAGCTGGCGGGCTATGATGTCTACTATGAGGAAAAATCGCCAGAAACACGAGCGCGCTTCCTCAAAAATCTACGCAAGGCTTGTAATTGGGCGGAGCAAGCGCAGGTTATTCTTGCGATTGAGATTATGGATGACCCATTTATCAATAGTATCGAAAAATACCTGGCTGTTGAAAAGGCTATCAACTCGCCTTATCTCTTTGTCTATCCAGACACAGGCAATCTCTCAGCTTGGCACAATGACCTCTATAGTGAATTTGTTATCGGGCACCAGGCCCTGGCAGCTCTGCATCTCAAGGATACCTATCCTGTGACTGAGCAGTCCAAGGGGCAATTCCGCGATGTGCCTTTTGGTCAAGGTTGTGTCAACTGGGAAGATGCTTTCAATATTTTAAAGCAAACCAATTATAATGGACCTTTCCTAATCGAAATGTGGTCTGAAAATTGTGAAACTGTAGAAGAAACACGCGCAGCCATTCAAGAGGCGCAAGCTTTTCTCTATCCACTAATTAAGAAAGCAGGTTTGATGTAAGATGAATCAAGTAATTAATGCTATGCGTAAACGAGTCTGTGATGCCAATCAATCATTGCCAAAACATGGACTTGTCAAATTTACCTGGGGCAATGTATCGGAAGTCAATCGCGAACTCGGTGTCATTGTTATCAAACCATCAGGTGTAGATTATGACGAACTGACACCTGAAAACATGGTGGTGACTGACCTAGATGGTAAGGTCCTAGAAGGAGATTTAAGACCATCTTCTGACCTCCCAACTCATGTGCAGTTATATAAGGCTTGGCCAGAAATTGCTAGTGTGGTCCACACACATTCGACAGAAGCCGTTGGTTGGGCTCAGGCGGGCCGTGATATTCCTTTTTATGGGACAACTCATGCCGACTACTTTTATGGAGCAATCCCGTGTGCTCGTAGTTTAACAAAAGATGAAGTAGAAGTAGCCTATGAAAAAGATACTGGGCTGGTTATCGTAGAAGAGTTCGAACGTCGTGGTCTTAATCCTGTTGAAGTTCCAGGGATTGTCGTACGCAATCACGGTCCATTTACCTGGGGCAAAAATCCAGAGAATGCTGTTTATCACTCAGTTGTACTAGAGGAAGTATCAAAGATGAATCGCTTCACAGAACAGATCAATCCAAGGGTTGAACCTGCTCCCCAGTACATCCTAGAAAAACACTACCAACGTAAGCATGGACCAAATGCTTATTATGGTCAAAAGAAATAAGAAAATGAATTGAAAAGAGGCTGGGACCTTTCGATCCAAGCCTCGCTTTTGTAGTTGTAAATATCCAATGGTAAGAGTTTACAGCATATAATTGCAAAGTCTATACGAATGTGATACCATTATAAAGTTGTTTTGGAAGCGATTGACAAATAGAGGGGGATGAAATATGGTGTTAGATAAGGCGAGCTGCGACTTGCTTCAATATTTGATAAATCAAGAGACGTCCAAAACGATAATGACGATTTCGAAAGATCTTGAACAGTCTAGAAGAAAAATCTACTATCACATTGATAAAATCAATGATGCTCTGGATGATGAGAACTTGCACATCATCAGTCTGCCCCGGATTGGTATCCACTTAACCGAGGAACAAAGAGAAGCTTGTCGTCAATTATTAGACGAAGTTGATTCTTATGATTACATCATGAGTGTCAACGAGCGAATGCAGTTGATGCTTCTTCTGATTGGTATTTCCAAAGAGAGAATCACACTTGAAAAACTCATGGAATTAACAGAAGTCTCTCGAAATACAGTCCTTAATGATTTAAATAGCATTCGTTACCAACTAACCTTGGAGCAGTATCAAGTAACGCTTCAAGTTAGTAAATCTCGAGGCTACTATCTAAATGCGCACCCTCTTAATAAAATCCAGTATCTCCAATCTCTCCTCTATCATGTCTTTATGGAGGGGAATCCCGCCTTTGTAGCTATTTTAGAGGATAAAATCAAGGAGCGATTAGAAGATGAGAAGCTGCTTTCTGATGAAGTCAATCAATTCTTCAAAAAGCAAGTTCCACTGGTTGAGCAAGATTTGGGGAAAAAAATAAACCATCACGAAGTCACTTTTATGTTACAGGTTCTGCCCTATCTTCTACTTGGATGTGATACTGTTACTCCTAATCAGGACAAGCATCAAGAAATTGAGCAAGAATTTTCATTGATTCGAAAGAGGATTGAATACCAGGTCTCCAAGAAACTAGGAGAACGCTTGTTTGACACATTTGGAATTTCTTTTTCAGAATTAGATACCTCTCTACTAGCTGTTCTCTTATTATCCTATCGAAAAGATCGAGACATCCATGCAGAAAGTAAAGATTTTCAACATTTGAGAATGGCTTTGGAAGAGTTTATTTGGTATTTTGAATCTCAAACCAGAATGGAGATTGAACAGAAAGAAGATTTATTGAGAAATCTCGTGATTCATTGTAAAGCTCTACTGTTTAGAAAAAACTATGGGATCTTCTCAAAAAATCCCTTGACTAGGCAGATTCGTTCCAAGTATAGTGAGCTTTTTGTGATTACAAAAAAATGTACAGAAGTGCTAGAAGAAGCCTGGCAGATTCGATTAACAGATGATGAGATTGCCTATCTGACAATTCATGTTGGAGGATTTTTAAAGTATACTCCATCGATTCAAAACGATACCAAGAAGATTTATATTGTGTGTGATGAAGGAGTGGGCGTTTCCAAACTCTTGCTCAAACAATGTCGCTTCTATCTTCCAAATGAACAGATAGGGGCAGTCTTTACAACTGAGCAATTCAAAAGCGTGGAGGATATTACTCAGGTTAACTTGCTGATTACAACCAACGATGAGCTTGAGAGTCGCTTCCCAGTGCTAAAGGTAAATCCTATACTTGAGGCAGAAGATATTTTACGCATGACAGACTTTATGAAAAATAAGGTTCTTCGAAAAGATGGTCGGACTTTCAAGGATAATCTCTCAACCATTATCGGCACCTATATATCTGATAAACACGCAGCGGCAAACTTACAAGAAGAAATTCAACTCTTAATCAACCAAGAATTAGTGACCCAAGCTTTTTTAGATAAATCATAGTCATCACAGTCCAATGATGAACACAAACATGTGTTTTTCTTGGTCTTTTTTAGTGTTTTGAAGGGTGGTATACTAATCTCAAAGATAATAAATATATCTAAAGGAGATAACATATGCCAAATGTAAAAGAGATTACAAGAGAATCATGGATTTTAGCTACTTTCCCAGAGTGGGGAACATGGTTGAACGAAGAAATTGAAGAAGAAGTGGTGCCAGCAGGCAACTTTTCCATGTGGTGGCTAGGAAACTGCGGTGTCTGGATTAAGACACCAGGCGGAGCCAATGTGGTTATGGACTTGTGGTCAAACCGTGGGAAATCAACTAAGAAAGTAAAAGACATGGTCTGGGGACACCAAATGGCCAACATGGCTGGTGTACGCAAACTTCAACCAAACTTGCGCGTGCAACCAATGGTTATTGACCCATTTGCTATCAATGAACTCGACTACTACTTGGTTTCACACTTCCACAGTGACCATATCGACCCATATACAGCTGCAGCAATTCTCAACAATCCTAAGTTAGAGCATGTTAAGTTTATCGGACCTTACCATTGTGGACGAATCTGGGAAGGCTGGGGTGTTCCGAAAGAACGCATCATCGTTGTCAAACCAGGTGATACTATCGAACTAAAAGACATGAAGATTCATGCAGTAGAATCATTTGACCGTACTTGCTTGGTAACTCTACCAGTGAACGGTGCTGATGAGACAGGTGGTGAACTTGCTGGCTTAGCGGTTACTGATGAAGAAATGGCTCAAAAGGCTGTTAACTATGTCTTTGAAACACCAGGTGGAACCATCTATCACGGTGCGGATTCTCACTTTTCAAACTACTTTGCGAAACATGGTAAAGACTTCAAAATTGATGTTGCTTTGAATAACTATGGTGAAAACCCAGTAGGTATCCAAGATAAAATGACATCTATCGACCTTCTTCGCATGGCAGAAAATCTACGTGCCAAAGTTATTATCCCAGTTCACTATGATATCTGGTCTAACTTCATGGCTTCTACTAATGAAATCCTAGAACTTTGGAAAATGAGAAAAGATCGCTTGCAATACGATTTCCATCCATTTATCTGGGAAGTTGGTGGAAAATACACTTATCCTCAAGACCAACACTTAGTAGAATATCATCACCCACGTGGCTTTGATGATTGCTTTGAACAAGACTCAAATATTCAATTCAAAGGCTTTACTCTAATATAAAAATTTTTCTCTGGAGATTATCCGTATGTTGCATGATACGGATAATTTTTCATATAATAGTAAAATAGAATATGTGATTCAGTAATCACCTCAAATAGAAAGGAAATTCTATGTCAAATCTATCTGTCAATGCCATTCGCTTTTTAGGAATTGATGCCATTAATAAAGCCAACTCAGGTCACCCAGGTGTGGTTATGGGAGCAGCTCCGATGGCATATAGCCTCTTTACAAAACAACTCCGTATCAATCCAGCTCAACCAAACTGGATTAACCGTGACCGCTTTATTCTTTCAGCAGGACATGGTTCAATGCTTCTTTATGCCCTTCTTCACCTTTCTGGTTTTGAAGATGTCAGCATGGATGAAATCAAGAGCTTCCGTCAATGGGGTTCAAAAACACCAGGTCACCCAGAATTTGGTCATACGGCAGGGATTGATGCTACAACAGGCCCTCTAGGTCAAGGAATTTCAACTGCTACTGGTTTTGCCCAAGCAGAACGTTTCTTGGCAGCCAAATATAACCGTGAAGGCTACAATATCTTTGACCACTATACTTACGTTATCTGTGGAGACGGAGACTTGATGGAAGGTGTCTCAAGTGAGGCGGCTTCATACGCAGGCTTGCAAAAACTAGACAAATTGGTTGTTCTTTATGATTCAAATGACATCAACTTGGATGGTGAGACAAAGGATTCCTTTACAGAAAGTGTTCGTGACCGTTACAATGCCTACGGTTGGCATACTGCCTTAGTTGAAGATGGAACAGACTTGGAAGCAATCCATGCTGCTATCGAAACAGCTAAAGCTTCAGGCAAACCATCTTTGATTGAAGTGAAGACCGTAATTGGATATGGTTCTCCAAACAAACAAGGAACTAATGCTGTACATGGTGCTCCTCTCGGAGCAGATGAAACTGCAGCAACTCGTCAAGCTCTTGGTTGGGACTATGAACCATTTGAAATCCCAGCTGAAGTTTATGCAGATTTCAAGGAACATGTTGCAGACCGTGGCGAATCAGCTTATCAAGCTTGGACTAAATTAGTTGCTGATTATAAAGAAGCTCACCCAGAATTGGCTGCAGAAGTAGAAGCCATCATCGACGGGCGTGATCCAGTTGAAGTGACTCCAGCAGACTTCCCAGCTTTAGAAAATGGCTTCTCTCAAGCAACACGTAATTCAAGTCAAGATGCCTTAAATGTTGTGGCAACTAAGTTGCCAACTTTCTTGGGTGGATCGGCTGACCTAGCTCACTCAAACATGACTTATATCAAGACTGATGGACTTCAAGACGATGCCAATCGCTTGAACCGTAACATTCAGTTTGGTGTTCGTGAATTTGCAATGGGAACGATTTTGAACGGGATGGCACTTCATGGTGGACTTCGTGTATACGGTGGAACTTTCTTCGTCTTCTCTGACTATGTGAAGGCGGCTGTCCGCTTGTCAGCCTTGCAAGGTCTTCCTGTGACTTATGTCTTTACCCACGATTCAATCGCAGTTGGTGAAGATGGACCAACTCATGAACCAGTTGAGCACTTAGCAGGTCTTCGTGCCATGCCAAATCTAAATGTTTTCCGTCCAGCAGATGCGCGTGAAACTCAAGCAGCTTGGTACCTTGCAGTGACAAGTGAGAAAACACCAACTGCCCTTGTTTTGACCCGTCAAAACTTGACTGTTGAAGAGGGAACAGACTTTGATAAGGTTGCAAAAGGTGCCTATGTTGTCTATGAAAATGCAGCAGACTTTGATACAATCTTGATTGCGACAGGTTCAGAGGTCAATCTTGCTGTCTCAGCTGCCAAAGAATTGGCTAGTCAAGGCGAAAAAGTCCGCGTAGTCAGCATGCCATCTACAGATGTCTTTGATAAACAAGATGCAGCATACAAGGAAGAAATTCTTCCAAATACAGTCCGCCGTCGTGTTGCAGTTGAAATGGGTGCAACTCAAAACTGGTACAAATATGTTGGTCTAGATGGTGCTGTTCTTGGTATTGATACCTTCGGAGCCTCTGCCCCAGCACCAAAAGTATTGGCAGAATATGGCTTTACTGTAGAAAATCTTGTAAAAGTTGTTCAAAACTTGAAATAATCCTAAAAATCAGGGCGCAAGCTCTGGTTTTTCTTACTAGAAAAGCAAGGTACAATCTTGTAAAAGTAGCTGAAATTTGATATAGTAGTCCTATGTAAAAGACAAAGGAGAAACGAATGAATCCAAATTATACATTTTTAATCATGCTAGTCCTATGGTGGGCTTGATGTTCTTTACGCAACGTTCTCAAAAAGAAACAAGCACAAAAAGCGTATGGAAAGCTTAAATAAACTACAAAAAAAGGCTACGAAGTGATTACAATCGGTGGACTTTACGGAACAGTCGATGAAGTCGATACTGAGAAGGGAACAATTGTTCTTGATGTAGATGGAGTTTACTTGACTTTTTGAACTAGCTGCTATCAAGACAGTATTACCGCTGAAAAGAAACAGCTTCACTAGAAGGTGCAATTGAAAAAAATAAGACGGGATTACTAACTCCCGTTTTTCTATAAAAAGAAAGGAAATGGGATGAAAAAAACTAGTCTTTGTCTGTCTGGGAAATATTTGCCGCAGCCCTATGGCTGAGTTTGTTATGAAATCGATGACAGATAACTATGAAATCCAAAGTCGAGCGACGTCCACTTGGGAACATGGCAATCCGATTCATAAGGGGACGCAGGGGATTTTTCAAGAGTATGAGATTCCTTATGACAAAGGCAAAACATCACTTCAGATTAGTAAGGAAGATTTTGAAGCCTTTGATTATATTATCGGTATGGATGCTTCAAACGTTGCAGATTTACGTCAAATGTGTCCTCAGGAACAAGAGCACAAGATTTATGCTTTTGCATCTGAAAGTGTTCCAGACCCATGGTATACAGGAGATTTTGAGGAAACCTATCAGCGTGTTCAAGAGGGGTGCCGAGCTTGGTTGGAACGTTTAGAAGAGGAGAGTGAAGATGGAAAATCTTAAAAAATTTTACGAAAAGTATCGTCTCTATCTGACTCGTCCACGTTTAGAGCTTTTAGCGGTAGTTGCCATTGTTTTCTGTGCTGTACTCGTCTTTTTTCTAAATATTCCCGGAAAAGGTGTTCTAAAGCTTGATAATGGAACCATTGTTTACGACGGCAGTCTTGTCCGTGGTAAAATGAATGGTCAAGGAACCATTACTTTCCAAAATGGGGACCAATATACAGGTGGTTTCAACAATGGAGCCTTCAACGGAAAAGGTACCTTTCAATCTAAAGAAGGCTGGACTTACGAAGGTGATTTTGTAAATGGTCAGGCTGAAGGAAAAGGGAAACTAACAACAGAACAAGAAGTCGTTTATGAAGGGACTTTTAAACAAGGCATCTTTCAACAAAAATAAGGCCTCCTGACTGAACTGCACCCCAAAAGTTAGACACTAAAAAACTAACTTTTGGGGTGTTTTATTATGAAATTAACTTATGAGGATAAAGTTCAGATCTATGAACTTAGAAAGCAAGGTCAAAGCTTCAAGCAGCTTTCAAAAAGATTTGGAGTGGATATTTCTGGACTAAAGTACATGGTGAAATTAATTGACCGTTATGGAATAGACAGTGTCAAAAAAGGAAAGAATCGTTACTATTCTTCAGAACTAAAACAAAAAATGATTGATAAAGTCTTACTTGAAGGTCGTTCACGAAGAAGTGTAAGCCTTGATTTTGCTCTCCCAAACCAAGGAATGCTTTCGAATTGGCTGGCACAATACAAAAAAACGGGTATACTATTGTTGAGAAAACAAGAGGGAGACCATCTAAAATGGGACGTAAACCAAAGAAAAAAACTGAAGAGATGACAGATTTAGAATGTCTTCAAGCAGAAAATGAGTATCTGAGAGCGGAGAATGCCATTCTAAAAAAGTTGAGAGAACTCCGATTGAAGGAGGAAAAAGAGAAAGAAGAAAGACAGAAATTGTTCGAGAATTAATCACTGATTTTTCGTTAGATATTCTTCTAAAAGCCATTAAACTCGCTCGTTCGACCTACTACTATCACTTGAAACAGCTAGACAAACCAGATAAAGATCAAGAGATTAAAGCTGAAATTCAATCCATTTTTACCGAACACAAGGGAAATTACGGATATCGTCGAATTCATTTAGAATTAAGAAATCGTGGTTATGTGGTCAATCATAAAAGAGTTCAACGCTTGATGAAGGTCCTTGGCTTAACAGCTCGAATTCGTCGGAAACGGAAGTATTCTTCATACCAAGGAGAGGTTGACAAGAAAGCAGATAACCTTATTCAACGCCAATTTGAAGCAACCAAACCAATGGAAAAGTGCTATACAGATGTGACAGAGTTTGCCATTCCAGCAAGCCGTCAAAAACTCTATTTATCGCCAGTTTTAGATGGATTTAATAGCGAAATTATCGCCTATAATCTTTCTAGGTCACCAAACTTAGCACAAGTAAAAACGATGTTAGAACAAGCCTTCACAGAGAAATACTACGAGAACACTATTCTCCATAGTGACCAGGGATGACAATATCAACACGATTCTTATCATCAGATTTTGCAGGATAAGGGAATCCAACCGTCCATGTCACGTAAGGGTAATAGTCCAGATAATGGTATGATGGAATCCTTCTTTGGCATTTTGAAATCCGAAATGTTTTATGGTTATGAGGCTACCTTTCAGTCACTTGAGCAATTAGAACAAGCTATTGTAGACTATATTGATTATTACAACAACAAACGAATTAAGGTAAAACTAAAAGGACTTAGTCCTGTACAATACAAAATAAATCCTTTACTTAAATTATCTGTCTAACTTTTGGGGTGCAGTTCAGACATGGAGTTTTTTTACAAGAAACAAGAAAGCGCTCTCTATCTGTTTGTTAGGGTTTGTGAAATAAAAAAATTTTTTTGTTGTTATTTCACAATCATCTAGTTAAAAAGTTGATACTATAACGTATTTGAGATTAATTTCACAATGTTTTGAAAAATTCTTTGTGAAATGTTTATGAAAACTGTTTACAAAAGTATGAAATAATGCGTTATAATAAAACTTGTGAAAAAAATTAACAAAGGATATAGATCCTTGAAAGCTATGGAGGAAAATATGGCTGATAAAAAAACAGTGACACCAGAGGAAAAAGAAACTCGCTGCTGAAAAAGCATGTCGATGGGTTAGTGCAAAAAAAGCTTTGGTTGCACTTGATGAAATGCGTAAAGTTGAACCAAGAGCAAGTTGATTACATCGTAGCTAAAAGCGTCAGTTGCAGCTCTTGGATGCCCACGAGTATCCTAGCTACATACGCAATTGAAGAAACAGGACGTGGGTGTATTTGAAGATAAGGCAACTAAGAAACTTGTTTGCCTGTGAACACGTAGTAAACAACATGCGTCGCATTAAAACAGTTGGTGTTATCGAAGATGATCGATTAACAGGATTGACTCTAAATTGCTGAACCTGTTGGTGTTGTCTGTGGAGTTACTCCTACAACAAACCCAACATCAACAGCAATCTTTAAAGCATTGATTTCATTGAAGACACGTAATCCCAATCGTCTTTGCTTTCCACCCATCTGCTCAAGAATCTTCTGCTCACGCAGCGCAAATCGTTCGAGATGCCGCGATTGCTGCTGGAGCTCCTGAAAACTGTGTTCAATGGATTACAGAACCATCTATGGAAGCAACAGCTGCGCTTATGAACCACGAAGGTATTGCAACAATCCTTGCAACTGGTGGTAATGCCATGGTTAAAGCGGCATATTCATGTGGTAAACCAGCTCTTGGGGTAGGTGCCGGAAACGTTCCTGCCTATGTAGAAAAATCAGCTAACATTCGTCAAGCTGCACACGATATCGTCATGTCTAAATCATTTGATAACGGTATGGTCTGTGCATCTGAACAAGCGGTTATCATTGATAAAGAAATTTACGATGAATTTGTAGCAGAGTTCAAATCTTACCACACTTACTTTGTAAACAAAAAAAGAAAAAAAGCTCTTCTGAAGAATTCTGCTTTCGGCGTCAAAAGCAAACAGCAAAAAAACTGTGCTGGTGCAAAATTGAACGCTGACATCGTTGGTAAACCAGCAACATGGATTGCAGAACAAGCAGGATTTACAGTTCCAGAAGGAACAAACATTCTTGCTGCAGAATGTAAAGAAGTTGGTGAAAATGAGCCATTGACTCGTGAAAAATTGTCACCAGTTATTGCAGTTTTGAAATCTGAAAGCACGTGAAGATGGTACTTACTAAAAGCTCGTCAAATGGTTGAGTTTAACGGTCTTGGGTCACTCAGCAGCTATCCACACAGCTGACGAAGAATTGACTAAACGACTTTGGTACAGCTGTCAAAAGCTATTCGTGTTATCTGTAACTCACATCTACTTTTCGGTGGTATCGGGTGACGTTTACAATGCCTTCATGCCCATCATTGACACTTGGATGTGGTTCTTACGGACGCAACTCAGTTGGGGATAACGTGAGCGCCATTAACCTTCTGAAACATCAAGAAAGTCGGAAGACGGAGAAATAACATGCAATGGATGAAACTTCCTTCAAAAAAACATACTTTGAACGTGATTCAATTCAATACCTTCAAAACATGTCGAGATGTTGAACGTGTCATGATCGTTACTGACACATGCCATCGTAGAAACTTGGTTTTCGTTTGATCGTATCATCGAACAACTTGAACCTTCGTCGCAATCAGGTGTAATTACCAAAGTCTTCTGCAGATGTAGAACCAGATCCAGATATCACTACAGTTGAACGTGGTACTGAAATTATGCGTGCCTTTAAACCAGATACAATCATCGCTCTTGGTGGTGGATCACCAATGGATGCTGCTAAAGTAATGTGGCTCTTCTACGAACAACCAGAAGTGGACTTCCGTGACCTTGGTTCAAAAAAATTCATGGATATCCGTAAACGTGCCTTCAAAGTTCCCATTGCTTGGTAAGAAGACTAAATTCATCGCGTATCCCAACAACATCTGGTACAGGATCTGAAGTAACACCATTTGCCGTTATCTCTGATAAAGCAAAACAACCGTAAATATCCCAATCGCTGACTACTCATTGACACCAACAGTGGCGATCGTTGACCCTGCTTTAGTTGAATCAGTTCCCGGATTTGATCAGCTGCTGATACTGGTATGGACGTCTTGACTCACGCAACTGAAGCTTACGTATCACAAATGGCTAGCGACTACACTGACGGTCTTGCGCTTCAAGCAATCAAACTTGTCTTTTGAAAACCTTGAAAAGCTCAGTTAAGAATGCAGACTTCCAAAAGCTCGTGAGAAAAATGCATAACGCTTCAACAATCGCTGGTATGGCCTTTGCCAATGCCTTCCTAGGTATGTCTCACTCAATGGCCCACAAAGATTGGTGCAGTTCACCACACTATTCACGGACGTACAAATGCAATCTTGCTTCCATACGTAATCCGTTACAACGGAACACGTCCAGCTAAGACTAGCAACATGGCCTAAAGTACAACTACTACCGTGCAGATGAGAAAATACCAAGATATCGCACGCATGCTTGGACTTCAGCTTCTACTCCAGAAGAAGGAGTTGAATCTTATGCTAAAAGCTGTTTACGAACTTGGTGAGTGCGTAGGTATCCAAAGATGAACTTCAAAGGGCACAAGGAATCGATGAAAAAGAATGGAAAGAACATTCACGCGAATTGGCCTTCCTTGCTTATGAAGACCAATGTTCACCTGCCAACCCACGTCTTCCAATGGTTGACCATATGCAAGAAATCATCGAAGATTCTTACTATGGCTACAAAGAAAGACCAGGACGCCGCAAATAATTGTTATCAGCCTAGAGGCAGGAATTTCCTGTCTCTTTTTTTGTGAAACTGGAATATTGAAAATAATTTTTAGCTTTTCTATTTTCACTTTTCATCTGAAAAGGAAAGTTGGGAAGGCTAGGTAGACAAAGAAAGACAGCAGTATAGGCTTTCAAAGGAGAAAGAAAAATAAGTGAGGTATAGACAAAAAACAACGCCCGTACTTGCAATTCAACTCAAATAGTTATATAATAGGTTTGTTGAAAGGTGATTTGTAGTGATTCAAGTTACTCTTTTCACAATAAAAATTTCATGATTTTCATAAGGAGGAAATCACTAATGGTAGTTAAAGTTGGTATTAACGGTTTCGGACGTATCGGTCGTCTTGCTTTCCGTCGTATCCAAAACGTAGAAGGTGTTGAAGTTACTCGCATCAACGACCTTACAGATCCAGTTATGCTTGCACACTTGTTGAAATACGACACAACTCAAGGTCGTTTCGACGGTACTGTTGAAGTTAAAGAAGGTGGATTCGAAGTTAACGGTAAATTCGTTAAAGTTTCTGCTGAACGTGATCCAGAGCAAATCGACTGGGCTACTGACGGTGTAGAAATCGTTCTTGAAGCTACTGGTTTCTTTGCTAAGAAAGAAGCAGCTGAAAAACACCTTAAAGGTGGAGCTAAAAAAGTTGTTATCACTGCTCCTGGTGGAAACGACGTTAAAACAGTTGTATTCAACACTAACCACGACGTTCTTGACGGTACTGAAACAGTTATCTCAGGTGCTTCATGTACTACAAACTGCTTGGCTCCTATGGCTAAAGCTCTTCAAGACAACTTTGGTGTTGTTGAAGGATTGATGACTACTATCCACGCTTACACTGGTGACCAAATGATCCTTGATGGACCACACCGTGGTGGTGACCTTCGCCGTGCTCGCGCTGGTGCTGCAAACATCGTTCCTAACTCAACTGGTGCTGCTAAAGCTATCGGTCTTGTAATCCCAGAATTGAACGGTAAACTTGACGGATCTGCACAACGCGTTCCAACTCCAACTGGATCAGTTACTGAATTGGTAGCAGTTCTTGAAAAGAACGTTACTGTTGATGAAGTGAACGCAGCTATGAAAGCAGCTTCAAACGAATCATACGGTTACACAGAAGATCCAATCGTATCTTCAGATATCGTAGGTATGTCTTACGGTTCATTGTTTGACGCAACTCAAACTAAAGTTCTTGACGTTGACGGTAAACAATTGGTTAAAGTTGTATCATGGTACGACAACGAAATGTCATACACTGCACAACTTGTTCGTACTCTTGAATACTTCGCAAAAATCGCTAAATAATTCATGAGTCGATAAAAAGCAAGGCCTCTTGGTCTTGCTTTTCTTATATGGAAAAATGGATGACACAACAATCATCCATTCTTTTTTAATTCTTTTTCAAAAGTATCTGAAAGGGCAGTGAAGCTTAAATTCTCTAAAGTAAGTGGATGGGTAAAGGACAGACGAAAGGCATGAAGCATAAGTCGACTTGATTTTTGATTTACTATTATAGAGAGGGTCGCCTAGGATAGGGAGATTATGATGCGAAAGGTGGACACGAATCTGATGGGTTCGGCCTGTCTTTAGTTTGCAACGAACCAAGGAAGTTTTGTTTGAGAATTGCTTTAATCTGCTTACATGCGTTTCAGCATATTGCCCATTTTTTGTATCAACTATTCGTTTTCTGCGATCATGACGATCACGTCCGATTTTGTCTTTGAAAACAAGTTCTTTGCTGTTGATATTTCCGTCAACTAGTGCCCAATATTCCCTAGAAATCTCTTTTTTCTCCAGTAAGCGATTGAGAATAGGCAGGATAAAAGGATTTTTGGCAAAGAGAACCAAACCACTGGTTTCCATGTCCAGACGATGAACGACATAGCAGGTTTGGCCAACATAGGCACTGACATGGTTAAGAAGGGCGATTTCGTTTGGTTGATTACCATGCGTTTTCATACCCTCGGGTTTGTTTACAATAATCAAGTGTTGATCTTGATAAACCTCTTGAACGAGGTCAGGGTTGCCCCAAGGGATTTCTTTTTCGGGATAATCTTCCTCGTCAAAAGTCAACTGGCAAACATCTCCAGGATTTACCATCTCGTTCCAGTGAACTTCTGCTGATTAATCAAAATGTGTTTCTTGATTCTCAAAAAATGACGGATTTTTCTAGGGATGAGGAGTTGTTCCTCTAGTAATTGCTTTACCGTCATTTGAGGTAGAGAGTCTGGTAATGTAAATGTGAATTTCATACAGATATTGTAACAAAAAAAGCCCTATTTGGATAGGGAAATAGCTAAATTCTTGTCTTCCTATGATGAAGATGATAAAATAAACGCATGAAATTAGATAAATTATTTCGAGAAATTTCTTTCTTTTTTTAAAAAAGAAACAAGTGAACTAGAGGATTCTGATTCTACTAGCTTACGTCGCTCTCGTAGTGATCGAAAAAAATTAGCCCAAGTAGGTCCGATTCGAAAATTCTGGCGTCGCTATCATCTAACAAAGATTGTCCTTATACTAGGTTTGAGTGCAGGCTTGCTAGTTGGAACCTATTTGTTTGCTGTAGCCAAGTCAACCAATGTCAATGATTTGCAAAATGCCTTGAAAACTCGAACTCTCATTTTTGACCGTGAAGAAAAAGAGGCTGGTGCCTTGTCTGGTCAAAAGGGAACCTATGTTGAATTGACTGATATCAGTAAAAATTTGCAGAATGCCGTTATTGCGACAGAAGACCGTTCTTTCTATAAAAATGACGGGATTAACTATGGTCGTTTCTTCTTGGCTATTGTCACTGCTGGACGTTCAGGTGGTGGTTCTACTATTACCCAACAGCTGGCTAAAAACGCCTATTTATCGCAGGATCAAACTGTTGAGAGAAAAGCGAAAGAATTTTTCCTTGCCTTAGAATTAACAAAAAAATATAGTAAGGATCAGATTCTAACCATGTACCTTAACAACGCCTATTTTGGAAATGGTGTGTGGGGTGTAGAAGATGCGAGTAAGAAATACTTTGGAGTTTCTGCATCAGAAGTGAGTCTGGATCAAGCTGCGACTCTGGCAGGGATGCTCAAAGGGGCCGGAACTGTATAATCCTTTGAATTCTGTAGAAGATTCTACCAATCGTCGCGATACTGTTTTGCAAAATATGCTTGCAGCGGGTTATATTGATAAAAATCAAGAAACCGAAGCTGCAGAAGTTGATATGACTTCGCAATTGCACGATAAGTATGAAGGAAAAATCTCAGATTACCGCTATCCTTCTTATTTTGATGCGGTGGTTAATGAAGCTGTTTCCAAGTATAATCTAACAGAGGAAGAAATTGTCAAATAATGGCTACCGCATTTATACAGAGCTGGACCAAAACTACCAAGCAAATATGCAGGTTGTCTATGAAAATACATCGCTATTTCCGAGGGCAGAGGATGGAACGTTTGCTCAATCAGGAAGTGTAGCTCTCGAACCGAAAACAGGGGGAGTTCGTGGAGTTGTCGGTCAAGTTGCTGACAATGATAAAACTGGATTCCGGAATTTCAACTATGCAACTCAATCAAAACGTAGCCCTGGTTCTACAATTAAGCCTTTAGTTGTTTATACGCCAGCAGTTGAAGCAGGTTGGGCTTTGAATAAGCAGTTGGATAACCATACCATGCAGTATGACAGCTATAAGGTTGATAACTATGCAGGAATCAAAACGAGTCGAGAAGTTCCTATGTATCAAGCCTTGGCAGAATCGCTTAATCTACCTGCTGTTGCCACTGTTAATGACTTGGGTGTTGATAAGGCTTTTGAGGCAGGAGAAAAATTTGGACTCAACATGGAAAAGGTCGACCGTGTTCTTGGTGTCGCCTTTGGGAAGCGGTGTCGAAACCAACCCTCTTCAAATGGCTCAAGCATATGCTGCTTTTGCAAATGAAGGTTTAATGCCGGAAGCTCATTTTATTAGTAGAATTGAAAATGCTAGTGGACAAGTTATTGCAAGCCATAAAAATTCACAAAAACGGGTGATTGATAAGTCTGTAGCTGACAAGATGACCAGTATGATGTTGGGGACATTCACCAAACGGAACCGGTATTAGTTCATCGCCTGCAGACTATGTCATGGCAGGGAAAACTGGAACAACTGAAGCTGTTTTCAATCCTGAATACACAAGTGACCAGTGGGTAATTGGTTATACTCCGGATGTAGTGATTAGTCACTGGCTTGGTTTCCCGACCACTGATGAAAATCACTATCTAGCTGGCTCTACTTCAAACGGTGCAGCCCATGTCTTTAGAAACATTGCAAATACCATTTTACCTTATACGCCAGGAAGTACCTTTACAGTTGAAAATGCTTATAAGCAAAATGGAATTGCACCAGCTAATACAAGAAATCAAGTACAGAGTAATGAAACGAATCAGACGGATGATAGCCTTTCTGATATTAGAAGTCGTGCACAAAATCTGGTAGATGAGGCTAGTCGTGCTATCTCGGATGCGAAGATTAAGGAAAAGGCTCAAACGATATGGGATTCGGTAGTCAATCTATTTCGTTAAGATGCTTGTCAAAGCCTAGCTTTCTTGTTATAATAGATAAGATGGAGGCGTTATGGCACTAAAAAAAGCAAGCCTAGCTTGTGCGGTTTGTGGTTCGAGAAACTATTCAATCAAGATCAGTGGAAACCCCAAGCCAACACGACTAGAAGTAAATAAATTTTGTAAGCATTGTGGCAAGTACACTACACACAGAGAAACGAGATAGGAGAGAGCGATGCGTTTTATTGGAGATATTTTTAGACTTCTTAAAGACACAACATGGCCAACTCGCAAGGAAAGCTGGAGAGATTTTCGTTCTATCATGGAATACACAGCTTTTTTTTTGTAGTAATTATTTACATTTTTTTGACCAGTTGATTGTTTCAGGTTTGATTCGATTTATTAACATTTTTTTAGAAGGTTAGTGGAGTTCATTACACTAGAAATCTTCTATTTATGAAAGGAAATATCATGGATAGTTTTGATAAAGGGATGGTTTGTCTTTACAAACTTATTCTGGTTATGAAAAATAAGGTAAAAGAAAAATCTATTACAACGTGCACAAACCTACAATATGTTGGATAATATTTTACGTGTTGAAATTCCAACACAGACAGTGCAAGTTGAAAAAAATGGAAAGAAAAAAGAAGTAGAAGAAAATCGCTTTCCAGGTTATGTTCTTGTAGAAATGGTCATGACAGATGAAGCTTGGTTTGTTGTTCGAAACACACCAAACGTTACAGGATTCGTCGGATCTCACGGAAATAGATCAAAACCCACTCCATTATTGGAACAAGAAATCCGTGATATCTTGATTTCTATGGGACAAACTGTACAAGAGTTTGATATTGATGTTGAAGTTGGTCAAACTGTACGTATCATTGATGGTGCTTTTGCAGACTATACTGGTAAGATTACAGAGATTGATAACAATAAAGTGAAGATGATTATCTCTATGTTTGGTAATGACACAGTTGCAGAAGTAAACCCTAAACCAAATTGCAGAATTATAACCCCTAAGAGAGGCATGTCCTCTCTTTTTGTGCAGTTTAGACGGTGTAGAGAACAGAATGGGAGAAAATAGGACCAAAAGTAGCTTTTTTTGAATCTGTTAAACTGTATCTAGAAAGGGGAACGTTATGCTTTAAAGAATTGTATGAAAGAAGTCCAAGGGAATTGTATATAAAGTGTAGAAATGAATATTACCTTCATTTATGGGAGTTATCGGATTGGGACCAAGAGGGAATGATTTGCTTACATGAATTGATTAGTAGAGAAGAAGAGCTGGTAGAAGATATTCCTCGTTTACGTAAATATTTTCAAAGACTAAAGTTTCCGGAATCGAATTTCTAGACTATATCCGTAAAGCAAGAAAGTCAAAAACGGAGATATGATAAAGAACCCTATGAAGAAGTAGGGTGAGATTAGTCATCGTATAAGTGAGGGAGGTCTCTGGCTAGATGATTATTATCTCTTTTCATGAGACACTAAGAGATTATAGAAAGCAAACAAAAGTAAAGAGAAACAAGAAGAGTTAGAACGTGTCTTAAGAAATGAACGCTTTTCGAGGGCGTCAAAGAGTATTAAGAGACTTACGTATTGTGTTTAAAGAGTTTGATATCCGTACTCATTAGAAGTCATGCAAAAAAAGAAAAAAACATAAAAAAGTTTAAAAAAAGTAGTTGACAAAAGTTTAAAAAGTCGGGTATAATAGTAAGAGTTGAAAATAACAACTCTGGTCCGTTGGTCAAGAGTTAAGACACCGCCTTTTTCACGGCGGTAACACGGGTTCGAATCCCTGTACGGACTATGGTATGTTGCAGATGAAACACTTGATGAAAAAAAGTTTTAAAAAAAGTTTCAAAAAAAGTGTTGACAAGCGAAAAGCGACTGTGATATACTAATATAGTTGTCACTTGAGAGAAGCGAGTGACAAAGACCTTTGAAAACTGAACAAGACGAACCATCGTGCAGGGCACTACAACCAAGGTTGTAGTACTGAACAATGAAAAAAACAATAAATCTGTCAGTGACAGAAATGAGTGAGAACTCAAACTTTTAATGAGAGTTTGATCCTGGCTCAGGACGAACGCTGGCGGCGTGCCTAATACATGCAAGTAGAACGCTGAAGGAGGAGCTTGCTTCTCTGGATGAGTTGCGAACGGGTGAGTAACGCGTAGGTAACCTGCCTGGTAGCGGGGGATAACTATTGGAAACGATAGCTAATACCGCATAATAGTAGATGTTGCATGACATTTGCTTAAAAGGTGCAATTGCATCACTACCAGATGGACCTGCGTTGTATTAGCTAGTTGGTGGGGTAACGGCTCACCAAGGCGACGATACATAGCCGACCTGAGAGGGTGATCGGCCACACTGGGACTGAGACACGGCCCAGACTCCTACGGGAGGCAGCAGTAGGGAATCTTCGGCAATGGACGGAAGTCTGACCGAGCAACGCCGCGTGAGTGAAGAAGGTTTTCGGATCGTAAAGCTCTGTTGTAAGAGAAGAACGAGTGTGAGAGTGGAAAGTTCACACTGTGACGGTATCTTACCAGAAAGGGACGGCTAACTACGTGCCAGCAGCCGCGGTAATACGTAGGTCCCGAGCGTTGTCCGGATTTATTGGGCGTAAAGCGAGCGCAGGCGGTTAGATAAGTCTGAAGTTAAAGGCTGTGGCTTAACCATAGTACGCTTTGGAAACTGTTTAACTTGAGTGCAAGAGGGGAGAGTGGAATTCCATGTGTAGCGGTGAAATGCGTAGATATATGGAGGAACACCGGTGGCGAAAGCGGCTCTCTGGCTTGTAACTGACGCTGAGGCTCGAAAGCGTGGGGAGCAAACAGGATTAGATACCCTGGTAGTCCACGCCGTAAACGATGAGTGCTAGGTGTTAGACCCTTTCCGGGGTTTAGTGCCGCAGCTAACGCATTAAGCACTCCGCCTGGGGAGTACGACCGCAAGGTTGAAACTCAAAGGAATTGACGGGGGCCCGCACAAGCGGTGGAGCATGTGGTTTAATTCGAAGCAACGCGAAGAACCTTACCAGGTCTTGACATCCCTCTGACCGCTCTAGAGATAGAGTTTTTCCTTCGGGACAGAGGTGACAGGTGGTGCATGGTTGTCGTCAGCTCGTGTCGTGAGATGTTGGGTTAAGTCCCGCAACGAGCGCAACCCCTATTGTTAGTTGCCATCATTTCAGTTGGGCACTCTAGCGAGACTGCCGGTAATAAACCGGAGGAAGGTGGGGATGACGTCAAATCATCATGCCCCTTATGACCTGGGCTACACACGTGCTACAATGGCTGGTACAACGAGTCGCAAGCCGGTGACGGCAAGCTAATCTCTTAAAGCCAGTCTCAGTTCGGATTGTAGGCTGCAACTCGCCCTACATGAAGTCGGAATCGCTAGTAATCGCGGATCAGCACGCCGCGGTGAATACGTTCCCGGGCCTTGTACACACCGCCCGTCACACCACGAGAGTTTGTAACACCCGAAGTCGGTGAGGTAACCGTAAGGAGCCAGCCGCCTAAGGTGGGATAGATGATTGGGGTGAAGTCGTAACAAGGTAGCCGTATCGGAAGGTGCGGCTGGATCACCTCCTTTCTAAGGATAAGGAACTGCGCATTGGTCTTGTTTAGTCTTGAGAGGTCTTGTGGGGCCTTAGCTCAGCTGGGAGAGCGCCTGCTTTTGCACGCAGGAGGTCAGCGGTTCGATCCCTGCTAGGCTCCATTGGTGAGAGATCACCAAGTAATGCACATTGAAAAATTGAATATCTATATCAAATAGTAACAAGAAAATAAACCGAAAACGCTGTAGTATTAATAAGAGTTTATGACTGAAAGGTCAGAAAAAATAAGGTTAAGTTAATAAGGGCGCACGGTGGATGCCTTGGCACTAGGAGCCGAAGAAGGACGTGACAAACGACGATATGCCTTGGGTAGCTGTAAGTAAGCGATGATCCAGGGATTTCCGAATGGGGGAACCCAACAGGTACTACCTGTTACCCACATCTGTTAAGGATGTGAGGAGGAAGACGCAGTGAACTGAAACATCTAAGTAGCTGCAGGAAGAGAAAGCAAAAGCGATTGCCTTAGTAGCGGCGAGCGAAACGGCAGGAGGGCAAACCGAAGAGTTTACTCTTCGGGGTTGTAGGACTGCAATGTGGACTCAAAGATTATAGAAGAATGATTTGGGAAGATCAGCCAAAGAGAGTAATAGCCTCGTATTTAAAATAGTCTTTGTACCTAGCAGTATCCTGAGTACGGCGGGACACGTGAAATCCCTGTCGGAATCTGGGAGGACCATCTCCCAACCCTAAATACTCCCTAGTGACCGATAGTGAACCAGTACCGTG
>BNJU01005397.1_pt1:0-52500 | contig 82152 bp, 86 predicted proteins | sample 8539281 | NCBI WGS metagenome assembly BNJU01 (sample SAMD00202456, study PRJDB9452) | human saliva metagenome | isolation source: human saliva | place: Japan | reverse complement strand
GTTTTGTCGCTTTTCATTATAGATCTTATGGGACTTTTTTCTACAACAAAATAGGCTCCATAATATCCATAGGGGATTTACCCACTACAAATATTATAGAGCCAAATAAGATAGGAATCCTTCAGAGTAGAATCTGGGGGATTTGTTGTATTGCTATCTATATGCTATAATAGTTCCAACTAAGATAAAAACACAGTTCTGGTTGGTAGTCCAGACGTAGGCAGCCTATCAGTAACCTTCCTCCTTGGTTGTCCATTCTTAGGGATAGATTTAAGGAGGTGCTGTCGTGGAAACAATTTCAATTGGATTGACAGTTTATTTTGAAGATGGATTTTGGTATGGTTTGTTCGAACAAGTGTATCTAGAAACTTATCAAGTTTGTCGTGTGACATTTGGTCAGGAGCCAAAAGATGATGAAATTCTAGAGTTCTTACAGACTCAGTTTACTCAATTATCTTTTAGTCCAGAAGCTATAGTTAAGCAACATGTAAAAATCAAGAATCCTAAACGATTACAGCGAATGGTGAAGAAACAAGTAAATCAGAAAGTTTCTTCCAAGTCGAAAGAACTATTGCAGTTGCAGTATGAGGAAAGGAAAAAGATTTCAAAACATCAATCTAGTGTCCAAAAGCAATTGCTCAAACAAGAGAAATTTGAACGCAAACAGCAAAAACGTAGGGAGAAGCACAAAGGGCGTTAACTCACTAGTTTCCATATTTGATTATTCCTCCATAAAGTGGAGGGATGATTTTTATAATAGGAGTTTGCATTGTTGAATCGAAAAACAAGTGTTTCCTAAAATTTTCATTGAGATATGTTATACTATATTCAATAAATGAACAAGGAGAAAGTTATGCCAGTAAACGAATATGGTCAGATAATTGGTGAGTCTGTAGTCGGTCACACGTCGGGTAAATTACCTTCTATTGATTTCTTAGAAGGGCGTTATGCTAGGATAGAGGCTCTTTCAGTGGAAAAGCATGCGGAGGATTTATTAGCTGTTTATGGTCCATGATACGCCTCGGGAGATGTGGACCTACCTCTTTCAGGAACCAGTGGCAGATATGGAGGAGCTGGTTACCCTTTTAAATCAGATGTTGGCTCGTAAGGATCGTTTTTACTATGCAATCATAGACAAGGAGACTGGTAAGGCTTTAGGAACTTTTTCTCTCATGCGCATTGACCAGAATAACCGAGTAATAGAAGTGGGAGCTGTCACTTTTTCTCCAGAGCTCAAGGGGACACGGATAGGAACAGAAGCTCAGTATCTCTTGGCTCGCTATGTCTTTGAGGAGCTTAACTATCGTCGCTATGAGTGGAAATGCGATGCTCTTAACCTGCCATCAAGACGAGCAGCGGAACGTTTGGGCTTTATTTATGAAGGAACCTTCCGTCAGGCAGTGGTTTATAAGGGGCGTACGAGAGATACGGATTGGTTGTCTATGATTGATAAGGACTGGCCCCAAGTCAAAGCTCGTTTGGAAACATGGTTGAGTCCTGAAAATTTTGATAAAAATGGACAGCAGTACAAGAGCTTGAGAGACCTTTAAGAGGTGTTGAGATGATTACTATTAAAAAGCAAGAAATTGTCAAGCTAGAGGATGTTTTGCATCTCTATCAGGCTGTCGGTTGGACAAATTATACCCATCAACCAGAGATGCTGGAGCAGGCCTTATCTCATTCATTAGCGATTTATGTGGCACTTGATGGTGATGCTGTGGTGGGCTTGATTCGTTTGGTTGGAGATGGATTCTCATCAGTATTGGTTCAGGATTTAATTGTTTTACCAATCTATCAGCGTCAAGGGATTGGTAGCGCCTTGATGAAAGAGGCTTTAGAGGATTACAAAGATGCCTATCAAGTCCAGCTGGTGACAGACCAGACAGAAAAGAACCTTGGGAATTTCTATCGTTCTATGGGGTTTTGAAACTTTATCCACCTATGATTGTACAGGAATGACTTGGATGAATCGAGAAAAAATAATAAAATTTGTTTTTTTATTAAGCAAAAATTTAAGGATGGTCTAGTATTATATAGTCATTAAATAAAGACCTCCTAACTTTATTTAATGAAATCCTAAAACTTTTTTTTCATCATAATCTCCTAATGAAGCCATCCAATCAGGTGGCTTTTTTTGTGGGTAGGTGATAGTGATAGAATTTTTTGCAGAATAGTAAAATTTGAGAAAAGTTAAGCTAGTTTTAAGCTTTGTCTTGTAACATATAGTTATTAAATAAAGACCTCCTAACTTTATTTAATAAAATCCAAAACTTTTCTTTTTCATAATAATCTCCCTTAACTCCACCCAATCAGGTGGAGTTTTTTGGCTCTATTTCAGGATTTTGGGGACTATTCTAAAAATCATTTTCCGATATTTTTCGGTTTTGGTCGGGGAATTGGCGGGGACTTTTTTTAGCGAATATGACTAATAAATAGGTCTGTTGTCGCTTCAGCTACTTCAACCTTACTTTGAATTTAAGTGACTGTTAATTGAAGGACTAGAACTACTGTAATAATGCTCTTGGTTTTCAAGGAGTGAGTCATCATATTGTTGTACAGCGGTTAAAGCTTGAAAAGCCACGAATATAAACCTTTGAAAAATTTTGTGAACTATGGGATAATAAAAAGGAATTGAGTACTAGTTCTATATCATAGGCTAGAAAAGGACCCAAGCTCACGACCAAATAAGCTAGGGGTCTTTTTTGACACTATTTATCCTTGTTTAGCCATTTATCGACTAAGCGAAGAACGACACCGACCACAATTGGTCCGATGATAGTTTTGAGTATGGGCTATCTCACCTCCTTTCGTAGGCGGTGTAGCAGTGCCGTAGAATGTTATACCACATAGGTGCTAAACTCTGGAGTCACCCAATCAGGTGGCTTTTTTGTTTGTGGCTTGGTTTTTTGATATAATAGAGCCATGAGTAGAATTTTAGATAATGAGATAATGGGGGACGAGGAGTTAGTAGAACGCACGCTCCGTCCTCAGTATTTACGTGAATATATTGGGCAGGATAAGGTCAAGGACCAGCTTCAAATCTTTATAGAAGCTGCCAAAATGCGGGATGAAGCGCTGGATCATGTGCTTTTATTTGGCCCTCCAGGCTTGGGAAAAACGACCATGGCTTTTGTTATTGCCAACGAACTAGGTGTCAATCTCAAGCAGACTTCGGGTCCAGTCATTGAAAAAGCCGGTGATTTGGTAGCGATTTTGAATGACTTAGAGCCTGGGGATGTTCTTTTTATTGATGAGATTCATCGTTTGCCAATGTCAGTGGAAGAGGTGCTTTATAGTGCCATGGAGGACTTCTACATTGATATCATGATTGGGGCTGGTGAAGGCAGTCGCAGTGTTCATTTGGAGTTGCCACCTTTCACTTTGATTGGTGCGACGACTCGGGCTGGTATGCTCTCAAATCCGCTACGGGCACGTTTTGGAATTACAGGTCACATGGAGTATTATGCCCATGCTGACTTGACGGAAATTGTTGAGCGGACGGCAGATATTTTTGAGATGGAAATCACTCATGAGGCAGCATCTGAATTAGCCCTACGTAGTCGTGGAACCCCTCGTATTGCCAATCGTCTCCTCAAACGCGTGCGCGATTTTGCCCAGATTATGGGGAATGGGGTTATCGATGATGTTATTACCGATAAGGCTTTGACTATGCTGGATGTTGACCATGAAGGTTTGGACTATGTGGATCAAAAATCCTTCGCACCATGATTGAGATGTACGGTGGTGGTCCTGTTGGTCTAGGAACTCTTTCTGTTAACATAGCAGAAGAGCGTGAGACAGTTGAAGACATGTATGAGCCCTACCTGATTCAAAAAGGTTTTATCATGCGGACACGTTCTGGACGGGTGGCTACTGCTAAGGCATATGAGCATTTGGGGTATGAGTACAATGAAAAATAAGCAAGAAATTCTAGAGGCTTTTAGAGAAAATCCGGATATGATGGCTATTCTGACTATCATCCGAAACCTTGGTTTGAAAGACTCGTGGTTGGCAGCAGGTTCTGTCAGAAATTTTATCTGGAATCTCTTGTCAGAGAGACCAGCATTTGATCTTGAAACAGATGTAGATGTGATTTTCTTTGATCCAGATATTTCTTATGAGGAAACCTTGTCCCTAGAGAAAAAACTGCGAGAGGATTTTCCTCAGTACCAGTGGGAATTGAAAAATCAAGTCTATATGCACCAGCACAGCCCTCATACTACTCCCTATAGCAGCTCTTGTGATGCCATGAGTAAGTATCCAGAACGGTGTACGGCAGTTGGACTGCGCTTGAATGAAGAATCCGCTTTGGAGCTCTTTACTCCATACGGTTTGGAGGATATTTTGAATTTTCAAGTTCGTCCAACTCCTCATTTCTTAGAAAATGAAGACCGAATGGGACTTTATCGAACACGTCTATCCAAGAAAAATTGGCAGGAAAAATGGAAAAATTTGATTTTTAAAAATACTTAAGGAAACTTTAAGCTAGGAAGTGTATACTAAGTTCATAAGTTAAGAAGACCTTAACTTAAACTCCTAAAACTTTTTCATAATAATCTCCCTATAAAAAATAAAGTCGCCCAATCAGGCGGCTTATTTTTTTGAAAAATGGGCTTTATGCCTGAGAATAAATAGCTTAGTGATAGAAGAAAATGGGGAAATATGGTATAATGAAACGATAGATTTTTGAATAGGAATAAGATCATGTTTGGATTTTTTAAGAAAGATAAGGCTGTAGAAGTAGAGGTTCCGACACAGGTTCCTGCTCATATCGGTATCATCATGGATGGGAATGGCCGTTGGGCTAAAAAACGTATGCAACCGCGAGTCTTCGGACACAAGGCGGGCATGGAAGCATTGCAAACTGTGACCAAGGCAGCCAACAAACTGGGAGTTAAGGTTATTACAGTTTATGCTTTTTCTACGGAAAACTGGACCCGCCCTGATCAGGAAGTCAAGTTTATCATGAACCTTCCGGTAGAGTTTTATGACAATTATGTCCCGGAATTGCACGCAAATAATGTTAAGATTCAAATGATTGGGGAGACAGACCGCCTGCCTAAGCAAACCTTTGAAGCTTTAACCAAGGCTGAGGAATTGACTAAGAACAACACAGGATTGATTCTTAACTTTGCCCTCAACTATGGTGGACGTGCTGAGATTACACAGGCTCTTAAGTTGATTTCCCAGGATGTTTTAGATGCCAAAATCAATCCAGGTGACATCACAGAGGAATTGATTGGTAATTATCTCTTCACCCAGCATTTGCCTAAGGACTTACGAGATCCAGACTTGATTATCCGTACTAGTGGAGAATTGCGTTTGAGCAATTTCCTTCCATGGCAGGGAGCCTACAGTGAGCTCTATTTTACGGATACCTTGTGGCCTGATTTTGACGAGGCGGCTTTGCAGGAAGCTATTCTTGCCTACAATCGTCGTCATCGCCGATTTGGAGGAGTTTAGGAGGAAATATGACACAGGATTTACAGAAAAGAACCTTGTTTGCAGGGATTGCCCTGGCTATTTTTCCTACCGATTTTAATGATTGGGGGACTCTTGCTTCAGATAGCAATTGGAATCATAGCCATGCTAGCTATGCATGAACTTTTGAAGATGAGAGGTCTAGAGACCATGACTATGGAGGGCTCTTGACCCTCTTTGCAACCTTTGCCTTTGACCATTCCCTTGGAGAATTACCTGACTTTTTGCCAGTTGATGGGAATGTGGTTGCTTATAGTGTTTTGATTTCAATCATGTTAGGAACGACTGTTTTTAGCAAGTCTTATACGATTGAGGATGCTGTTTTCCCTCTTGCTATGAGTTTCTATGTTGGCTTTGGATTTAATGCTTTACTAGATGCTCGCGTTGCAGGTTTAGATAAGGCTCTCTTGGCCTTGTGTATTGTCTGGGCGACCGACAGTGGTGCCTATCTTGTTGGGATGAACTATGGGTAAACGAAAATTAGCTCCGACAGTTTCTCCAAATAAAACCTTTGAGGGTGCCTTGGGTGGTATTTTAGGTGCTATTTTAGTAACCATCATCTTTATGATGTTTGACAGTACAGTTGCTCTTCCGTATGGAATTTACAAGATGTCAGTCTTTGCTATTTTCTTTAGCATTGCTGGACAATTTGGTGATTTACTAGAAAGTTCGATCAAGCGTCACTTTGGTGTCAAGGATTCTGGGAAATTTATTCCTGGACATGGTGGTGTTTTGGATCGTTTCGATAGTATGTTGCTTGTATTTCCAATTATGCACTTGTTTGGACTCTTTTAATCAAAAGACGGAGGAAATACTATGCTCGGAATTTTAACCTTTATTCTGGTTTTTGGGATTATTGTAGTGGTGCACGAGTTCGGACACTTTCTACTTTGCCAAGAAATCAGGGATTCTAGTGCGTGAATTTGCCATCGGTATGGGACCCAAAATCTTTGCTCACATTGGCAAGGATGGGACGGCCTATACCATTCGAATCTTGCCTCTGGGTGGCTATGTTCGTATGGCCGGTTGGGGTGATGATACAACTGAAATCAAGACAGGAACTCCTGTCAGTTTGACGCTTACTGATGATGGTAAGGTTAAACGCATCAATCTCTCAGGTAAAAAATTGGATCAAACAGCTCTTCCTATGCAGGTGACCCAGTTTGATTTTGAAGACAAGCTCTTTATCAGGGGCTTGGTTCTGGAAGAAGAAAAAACATTTGCAGTGGATCACGATGCAACGGTTGTGGAAGCAGATGGAACTGAGGTTCGGATTGCTCCTTTAGATGTTCAATATCAAAATGCGACTATCTGGGGGAAACTCATTACTAATTTTGCAGGCCCTATGAACAACTTTATCTTAGGGGTTGTTGTTTTCTGGATTTTAATCTTTCATGCAGGGTGGTGTCAGAGATGTCGATACCAACCAGTTCCATATTATGCCCCAAGGGGCCTTGGCTAAGGTGGGAGTACCAGAAACGGCACAAATTACCAAAATTGGCTCACATGAGGTTAGCAACTGGGAAAGTTTGATTCAGGCTGTGGAATCAGAAACCAAAGATAAGACAGCCCCGACCTTGGATGTGACTATTTCTGAAAAGGGTAGTGACAAACAAGTTACAGTTACACCCGAAGAAAGTCAAGGCCATTACCTTCTAGGTGTTCAACCGGGGATTAAGTCAGATTTTCTATCCATGTTTGTAGGTGGTTTTACAACTGCTGCTGACTCAGCCCTCCGAATTCTCTCAGAACTGAAAAATCTGATTTTCCAACCGGATTTGAACAAGCTAGGTGGACCTGTTGCCATCTTTAAGGCAAGTAGTGATGCTGCTAAAAATGGAATTGAGAATGTCTTGTACTTCTTGGCAATAATTTCCATCAATATTGGGATTTTTAATCTTATTCCGATTCCAGCTCTGGATGGTGGTAAGATTGTGCTCAATATCCTAGAAGCCATCCGCCGCAAACCATTGAAACAAGAAATTGAAACCTATGTCACCTTGGCCGGAGTGGTCATCATGGTTGTCTTGATGATTGCTGTGACCTGGAATGACATCATGCGACTCTTTTTTAGATAATCGAGGAATATTATGAAACAAAGTAAAATGCCTATCCCAACGCTTCGCGAAATGCCAAGCGATGCTCAAGTTATCAGTCATGCTCTTATGTTGCGAGCTGGTTATGTTCGTCAAGTATCTGCAGGTGTTTATTCTTACCTACCACTTGCCAACCGTGTGATTGAAAAAGCTAAAAACATCATGCGCCAAGAATTCGACAAGATTGGTGCCGTTGAGATGTTGGCTCCTGCCCTTCTTAGTGCAGAGTTGTGGCGCGAATCAGGTCGTTATGAAACTTACGGTGAAGACCTTTACAAGCTAAAAAACCGTGAAAAATCAGACTTTATCCTAGGTCCAACTCACGAAGAAACCTTTACAGCTATTGTTCGTGATTCTGTTAAGTCTTACAAGCAATTGCCACTTAACCTTTATCAAATCCAACCTAAGTATCGTGATGAAAAACGTCCCACGTAATGGACTTCTCCGTACACGTGAGTTTATCATGAAAGATGCTTACAGTTTCCACGCTAACTATGATAGCTTGGACAGTGTTTATGATGAGTACAAGGCTGCTTATGAGCGTATTTTTCACTCGTAGTGGTTTAGATTTCAAGGCTATCATCGGTGACGGTGGAGCCATGGGTGGTAAGGACAGCCAAGAATTTATGGCCATTACACCTGCTCGTACAGACCTTGACCGCTGGGTTGTCTTGGACAAGTCAGTTGCCTCATTTGATGAAATTCCTGCAGAAGTGCAAGAAGAAATCAAGGCAGAATTGCTTAAATGGATGGTTTCTGGTGAAGATACCATTGCTTACTCAAGTGAGTCTAGCTATGCTGCTAACTTGGAAATGGCAACAAACGAGTACAAACCAAGCAACCGTGTCGTTGCTGAAGAAGAAGTGACTCGTGTTGCAACACCAGATGTTAAAACAATCGATGAAGTTGCCGCCTTCCTCAACGTTCCAGAAGAACAAACGATTAAAACCCTCTTCTACATGGCAGACGGTGAGCTTGTTGCCGCCCTTCTAGTTGGAAATGATCAGCTTAATGAAGTTAAGTTGAAAAACCACTTGGGAGCAGATTTCTTTGACGTTGCTAGCGAAGAAGAAGTGGCGAATCTTGTTCAAGCAGGATTTGGTTCACTTGGCCCAGTTGGTTTGCCAGAGAATGTTAAAATCATTGCAGATCGTAAAGTGCAAGATGTTCGTAATGCAGTTGTGGGTGCTAACGAAGATGGCTACCACTTGACTGGTGTGAACCCAGGTCGTGATTTTACTGCAGAATATGTGGATATCCGTGAAGTTCGTGAGGGTGAAATTTCTCCAGACGGACAAGGTGTCCTTAACTTTGCGCGTGGTATCGAAATTGGTCACATCTTCAAACTCGGCACTCGCTATTCAGCAAGCATGGGAGCAGATGTTTTGGATGAAAATGGCCGTGCTGTGCCAATTATCATGGGATGTTATGGTATCGGTGTCAGCCGTCTCCTTTCAGCAGTGATGGAGCAACACGCTCGCCTCTTTGTTAACAAAACGCCAAAAGGTGAATACCGTTACGCTTGGGGAATCAACTTCCCTAAAGAATTGGCACCATTTGATGTGCACTTGATCACTGTCAATGTCAAGGATGATGAAGCGCAAGCCTTGACAGAAAAAGCTTGAAGCAAGCTTGATGGGAGCTGGTTACGAAGTCTTGACAGATGACCGTAACGAACGTGTTGGAGTCAAATTCAGCGATAGCGACTTGATTGGATTGCCAATCCGTATCACTGTTGGGAAGAAAGCAGCTGATGGTATCGTAGAAGTGAAGATTAAAGCGACTGGTGACACTATCGAAGTTCATGCAGATAACTTGCTTGAAACGCTTGAAATTCTCAGCAAGAAATAAAAACTATAATCAGAAGAAAAAAACAAGGAAAAAAATGTAACTAGTTTTTACCTTGTTTTTTTCTGTATAATGGGAAAAAAATGAGTAGATAAAGAGGTAAATGTATGCTAAGATTTCCAAAAGGATTTTGTCTGGGGATCCTCTACTTCTGGACCACAGACAGAAGGACGTGTAGCTGGTGACGGTAAGGGAGATAATCTCTGGGATTATTGGTACCAAGTGGAGCCAAATCGTTACTATAATGGGATTGGTCCAGATAAAGACATCGACCTTTTATGAAAACTGGGAAAAGGATATTGAGCTACTGTTAGAAACTGGTCACACGGCCTTTCGGACTTCTATTCAGTGGTCACGGATTTTTCCACAAGGGCGTGGGGAAGTCAATCCTCAAGGTGTGGATTTTCTACCGTAAGGTTTTTGAGGCTATTAAGGCCAAAGGGATTCGTCTTTTAGTCAATCTCTATCATTTTGATCTGCCTTTTGCTCTTCAAGAAGATGGTGATGGTTGGGAAAATAAGGCGACTGTCTCAGCCTATGAAGACTATGCTCGTTTTTGTTTTGAGACTTATGGAGATTTAGTGGATCAATGGATTACCTTTAACGAGCCCAATCGTTCCTGTAGAATTTGGCTATTTTTACGATGCCCATTATCCACATAAGGTGGATGCAGAGGCAGCTGTTAAAGTAGCTTATCATACACAATTGGCCAGCAGTCGGGCGGTCAAGGCCTGTCATGAACTCTTTGCCTGATTCCAAGATTGGGATTGTCCTCAACTTGACACCGGCTTATCCACGTAGCCAGCATCCTGCTGATGTCAAGGCAGCTCGCATTGCGGATCTCTTTCAGGCCCAATCTTTCTTAGATCCGTCTGTTTTGGGGACTTATCCACAGGAGTTGGTAGAAATCTTGCATGAATACGGTCTCTTGCCTGATGCTACAGAGGAGGAGTTGGAGCTCATTCGTGACAATACAGTGGACTTCCTTGGTGTCAACTACTATCAACCTTTGCGTGTTATGGCGCCTCGATTTGCTAAGCATCCAGAGAGTCCACTCTTGCCAGAACATTTTTACGAGCCTTATGTGATGCCTGGACGTAAAATCAATCATCACCGTGGCTGGGAGATTTATGAGCAAGGGATTTATGACATTGCCCAAAATATCAAGGAAAATTATGGCAATATCGAGTGGATGTTGACAGAGAATGGTATGGGTGTTGAAGGGGAAGAAAAATTCCGTGAGAATGGAATGATTCAAGATGATTACCGTATTGACTTTGTAAAAGGTCATCTTCGTGAACTTCACCGTGCTATTGAAGATGGAGCCAACTGTAAAGGATACTTAATCTGGACCTTTATTGATTGCTGGTCATGGCTCAACAGCTATAAAAATCGCTATGGTTTGGTTGAATTAGACTTGGAAACGCAAGAACGTCGTCTGAAGAAATCAGGGCACTGGTTCAAGGAATTAAGCGATAATAATGGATTTTAAAAAGGACTCTGACTGATTGTCCTAATTGGTCAGAGTTTTTTGCTTACAGGAGCTTAATTTGAACTATACCAATTTTTACTCTTGACAAGTGAAAGAAACAAGTATATACTGTTTTTGCTGATTCTATAAAAGAGAATTAGACTATACCAATTTTAAGGAGAAAGCACAGCTGGTCTGTGTCGTATATACTATGTGTGGAATTGTTGGTGTTGTTGGAAACACAAATGCAACTGATATTTTGATTCAAGGGCTTGAAAAGCTCGAATACCGTGGCTATGATTCTGCGGGAATTTTTGTCCTAGGTGGTGCTGAAAACCATCTAGTCAAGGCGGTTGGTCGTATTGCAGAATTGTCTGCTAAGACAGCTGGTGTTGAGGGAACAACGGGTATCGGACATACTCGTTGGGCGACTCACGGGAAACCAACGGAAGACAATGCTCACCCACACCGTTCTGAGACAGAACGTTTTGTTTTGGTGCACAATGGGGTGATTGAGAACTACCTTGAAATCAAGGAAGAATACCTTGCAGGTCACCACTTCAAAGGGCAAACAGATACGGAAATCGCCGTTCACTTAATTGGAAAATTTGCAGAAGAAGATGGCTTGTCAGTTCTTGAAGCCTTCAAAAAAGCTCTTCACATCATCCGTGGTTCTTATGCCTTTGCCTTGGTTGACTCACAAGATCCTGAAGTCATCTACGTGGCTAAAAATAAATCACCACTTTTGATTGGTCTTGGAGAAGGCTATAACATGGTCTGCTCAGACGCCATGGCTATGATTCGTGAGACCAACCAATACATGGAAATTCATGACCAAGAGTTGGTAATCGTCAAGGCTGATAGTGTGGAAGTTAAAGACTATGATGGCAACAGTCGTGAGCGTGCTAGCTATACTGCTGAGCTTGACTTGTCAGATATCGGTAAGGGAACTTATCCTTACTACATGCTTAAGGAAATCGACGAGCAACCAACGGTTATGCGTAAACTCATCCAAGCCTACACAGATGAGGCTGGTCAAGTTGTCGTAGACCCAGCTATCATCAAGGCTGTTCAAGACGCAGACCGCATCTACATCCTTGCAGCTGGGACATCTTACCACGCAGGATTTGCTTCTAAGAAGATGCTGGAAGAATTGACAGATACACCAGTTGAACTTGGAATTTCATCTGAGTGGGGTTACGGTATGCCACTTCTCAGCAAGAAACCACTCTTCATCTTTATCAGTCAGTCTGGTGAAACAGCGGATAGCCGTCAGGTTTTGGTTAAGGCTAATGAAATGGGAATCCCAAAGCTTGACAGTGACAAACGTCCCAGGTTCAACTCTTTCACGTGAAGCCAACCATACCATGCTCCTTCATGCAGGTCCTGAAATTGCCGTGGCATCAACCAAGGCCTATACAGCACAAATTGCAGCCCTTGCCTTCCTTGCAAAAAGCAGTCGGAGAAGCAAATGGCAATGCCAAAGCGCAAAGCCTTTGACCTGGTTCATGAATTGTCAATCGTAGCTCAGTCTATCGAGTCAACTCTTTCAGAGAAAGAAACCATTGAAGCCAAGGTTCGTGAGCTTCTTGAAACAACTCGTAACGCCTTTTATATTGGGTCGTGGTCAAGATTACTACGTAGCTATGGAAGCAAGTCTTAAACTCAAAGAGATTTCTTACATCCAGTGTGAAGGCTTTGCGGCAGGAGAACTCAAGCACGGAACTATTGCCTTGATTGAAGAAGGAACACCTGTCTTGGCTCTTTTGTCAGATCCAGTCCTTGCCAACCATACTCGTGGAAATATCCAAGAGGTCGCAGCCCGTGGTGCCAAGGTCCTCACTATCGCAGAAGAAAATGTTGCCAAAGATACAGACGATATCGTCCTTACGACTGTACACCCTTACCTCTCACCAATCTCAATGGTCGTGCCAACTCAATTAGTCGCTTACTTTGCAACACTCCACCGTGGCCTTGATGTGGATAAACCACGTAACCTTGCTAAGTCAGTAACGGTAGAATAAGCTAAAAAAGTCTAGTTATCTAGGCTTTTTCTTGTGAGCAAATCGGTTGCTTGTACTTAAGATTCGTGTTAGAATAATTTTTCAAATTGAAGGACAGAGGTAGACAGGGAGAATCACAATGGTAGAATTGGGAATTTCAACATTTGGGGAAACAACGGAGCTTGAAGGGACTGGGCAAACTTACAGTCATGCCGAACGCATTCGTCAGTTGGTGGCAGAGATTGAACTAGCTGACAAGGTTGGCTTGGATGTATATGGGATTGGTGAGCACCATCGAGCGGATTTTGCGATATCTGCTCCAGAGATTGTTCTGGCAGCTGGGGCAGTCAATACAAAGAAATCCGTTTGACCAGTGCAGTCAGCATTCTCTCAAGTATGGATCCGATTCGTTTGTTCCAACAGTATGCCACTATCGATGCTTTATCAAATGGACGAGCGGAGATTATGGCTGGAAGGGGTTCTTTCATGGAATCTTTTCCCTTGTTTGGATATGATTTGAAAGACTACGAAGCCCTTTTTGATGAGAAATTAGACTTGCTTCAGTTAGTCAATGAAAAAACCAAGCTAGACTGGAAAGGTCGCTTGACCCAAACAATTTCTGGAAAAGAAGTTTATCCTCGTCCAGTTCAGGAAAAATTACCCTTGTGGATAGCGACAGGTGGTCATGTCGAATCAACAGTGAAGATTGCTCAGGCAGGCTTACCGATTGTCTATGCTATTATTGGTGGCAATCCGCGTTATTTTAAAAAATTGATTCAGGCTTATCGTGAGATTGGGAGCGAAGCAGGCCATGCCAGTCAGGAACTAAAGGTTGGGGCTCATTCTTGGGGTTGGATTGCTGAAGATGGCGAGCAGGCTGTAAAAGATTATTTCCATCCGACCAAGCAAGTGGTGGATGCTATTTCCAAAGACCGTCCGCACTGGCAGGAATTGCGTTATGAGCAATATTTGGAGCAAGTTGGATCAAATGGTGCCATGTTTGTGGGCAATCCAGATCAGGTGGCAGAAAAATTGATTCGCATGATTGAGGATTTAGGATTGGACCGCTTCATGCTCCATCTACCGCTTGGTTCTATGCCTCATGAACAAGTCCTGAGAGCTATTGAACTTTTCGGAACGCAAGTGGCTCCAAAAGTACGGGCTTATTTTGCCATGAAAGAGGCTTAATAAAAAATCCTAATCAAGTTTATTATGACGACAAATATTGTATAAAAATCAATCCCCCGAGCGTTATGGCTTGGGGGATAGTTCTATAGGAGGGCTAGTTTAGTTCTCTTTTTTGTTTTTTAGCAAGAACCCGAGACCTAGAAGAGCAAGGAGACTAATTCCTGCAAACAGGAGTTTGTGATCGTTTTTGGTTCCTGTATTTGGAAGTTCAGCTTGTTTAGCTAGGGGTGCAGCTATATTTTCCTTGCTAGAGTTATCTACAGCTTCGTTTTGAACCGCTTCACTTACAGATGCTTTGGGCTTTTAGCTGGGTTTTTCAGCTTGTGAATCAGCTGTAGCTTGGCTAGGTTTATTTTCTGCATCAGATACTTTTGCATCTGGTTTTGCAGAATCAGGTTTAGTTTGTGGAGCTGGAGTTTGCTGTTCCGGTTTGACTACTCGGTTTGACATATTGTCTTGGCTGTTATTTTGACCGTGTTCTTGTTTTAAGCTAGAAAGATCAAATTCTGGTTTTTCTTCCACAGCTGGGGCAACGATAGCACCGCCTTGAGCGATTCGAAGAACAGTAGCTGTAAGGGCATTTAATTTCAAGCCTTTTTCAGTCCATTCAAGTCCTTTCGGGTTGGCAATTCCTACTGGTCCTGCTTGGTTTTCATCTGCCAAAACTTCAGCATTTCTGAGGTGGTCAAAGGCAGTTCTCAAATTAAATTCGCGAGCTTTTTCGTCCGCATTGACAAAGACTGCGTAGATATCTCCGTTTGGAGCAGTGATTTGGTAGCCAATCACTACATCCTCTTTTTCCACACCATTTTGACCTGGGACAGTGATGAGGTGGACACGGTCTTTGATATCTTGAAGACTCTTAAGTCGGAAGGCATCTGTAGATTGACGAAGGGCAATCAAACCTTTCATATAGTCACGACTCTTGACATTTTCAGGATATGCTTTTCCATCTGTAGCCTTAGTCCAGTCAAACTTGTTAATAGCATCGCTCGAATCGTAAGAGTCATGGATGAAGTAAGGATAGTCAAATGGGTTGCCGTCCTTATCACGCAACAAGTGAGATTTGTTTGGTTGTTTGTCCTCTGCTACTGGAGTCTTGTAGGCTGGGTCACGGAATTGTTTAGTACGTCCGTATTCCTGACCAGAGTGGATAAATGGAGTTCCTTGAGCTGTCAAGACCATGAGATTTCCAAGTCGCAAACGACGATGGATTTCAGCATAGTTCTCAGCCTTGCTTGGGTCTTTTTTGATAGATTGGGCGATGATGTCAAAGAGGGTCAAGTTATCATGGGCTGCGATGTACTGGATAACATCTCCGGGACTATCTGCTTCAAAGTTGGTTGGTTGAGCAATGAGATTTTTGAAGATAGTGTTGATATCACGCTTGCCGCCTGTGATAAAGGCAGGTTGACCTTCGTTTGGATAACCAGACTTGAGGTTGTTACGGATGTCGTCGGAAAATACTGCGACAGTATCGGTATGTTTCATCCAATCTTGGTCAGCAGCTTTAGTAGGCATGTTTTCATCGCCAGCATAGGTTCTCCAACCTTCCCCCAGCATGATTAGATTTGGATTGAGGGCGCGTGCAGCCTTGTAAGCTTCTTCAATAGAAGCGGCATCATGGTCTCCCATCATATCGAAACGGAATCCGTCAACTTTGTAGGTATCAACTAGATACTTGATAGAATCAACTAGGAGGCGTTTGGTCATATGGTGGGTTGTTCCCAAGCGTCCACCACCAAAGCTAGTGCGAGGTGTCCCGTCAGCATCCATAAAGTGGTAGTAGTTTGGCTCTAAATCTTCAAAGATATCGACTTTGGCTGTATGGTTATAAACTACGTCTAGGATAGCCCCCATGCCACGTTTGTGGATTTCGTTGATGAGGTTTTTAAATTCTGCGATTCGTTTTTCTGGATTTTTAGGATCGCTTGAATACATACCAGTCAATGAGAAGTAGTTTTGAGGGTCATATCCCCAGTTGTAGTTGCTGTTGCTTGAAGCATAGTCAGATAAGCGTTCGTGGTTCTTCAACTCATTGACAAAGTAGTAAGACAAGACTGGAAGGAGCTGGATGTGGGTTACACCCAAGTCTTTGAGATAGTCTAGTTTTTCAATGAAGGCTTCAAAAGTACCAAATGGTTTGGTTAAGTCTTTTGCAATGGCTGGATCTGAAGTGAAGTCACGCACATGAGCTTCATAGATAACGGCATCTTCACGAGTCTTGAAGTTGTGAATTTTACCATAAGTCAAGTCTTGAGGTCCTAGTTTTGCTGGATCTACAAAGGCAGCTTAGCCACTTTATGGGCATCGTCAATCTTGGCATCGTCACTATTCCAAGCAGCGAGGGACTTAGCGTAAGGATCGAGTGCAAGAACAGTTTTACCTTGACGTTCGATTTGGTATTGATAATAGTATCCAGTGAAATCTGTGATGCCTAGTTTGTTTGTGCTATCTAGAGTTTGTTTCCAAGTTCCTCTTTCACCTTTTTCAAGAGCGACAGTTCCAACCACTTTTTCAGGGTCATTCTTGTCGTAGACAACAACAGAAACCTTATCAGCACTTGGTGACCAGAGAGTTAAATCAACCTGTTTTCCTTCTTCTTTGAGTTCAGCTCCAAGTTTACCATCATAGCTGTAAGTCTCATCTTTCAGGCGCCAGCTTGTTTTGGTAGTGAATTTGTCAGAGTTGTAGCTCACGGTATAAGGATGTTTTGTGTCAGAGAAATCTCCGCTGTAGGTCACTTTCTTACCAGCCTCATCGATTGTAACATCAGTGATAGTTACTTTGTTTCCTAGATGATTAGTGATGTTGGAGTGTTTGAGGATATCTTCTTTTTTAGCACCGACAAGTGTTGAAAAACTACTTTCAATGCTAGAAGTTCCTACGTGTTGAGCTCCTGTCATGCGGATATCGTGCACATAGTAGGGGTTGGTGTAGATGGTTTCGTCATCATCTTTTAGGAAAATTTGGCTATGATTTTTCAAATCTGTGAACTTATAATCTTCTTTACGGATTTTCACATCGTCTCCTTGTTTGTTTCTGTCTAGTAATAAAAATCCAAGATCTTTAGCTGCATCTTTGAGTGGAATATCGATATAGCGACCATATTTGCCTGTAGCCGTAAAGTCTGTTCCGTTAGGCCATTCACCACTACTTGGATTTTTCACATCTCCCCAGTACCAGAGAGATTTCTTGTCATAGTTGCCATCTGTACGGTAGTAGTTGACGCGAATAGTTCCTGCAGGTTGTGGCTCGTAAGAGAAAACCTTGTGATCTTGGTCCAACCAAGCCTCATTCATCTTTGGTGCCAGTTTTTCTACCGATTTATCGCCGGTTAGATTTTTCCCAGCTGTATTATTGATGAGGAAGCTAATTTTCTTGGCTTGTTCTCCCTTTAATTTGACATCTAGGTAGTAGCCATAGTCATCTTTTTTGGCATCCTTGAAGGACAAAGGCTCCGTTAGGCCAGTTTTCAGATGGTTTTTCAACATCGTCCCAAGTCCATAGTCCTTGAGCATCCTTGTTTTCTTCAGGAAGTTTTTTGACGTGGATACGGAAGTAGTTGTCTTCGATTGGCTCTTCTGCCTTAGTTTCAGTCGTTACTGGACTCGTAGAAGTAGTTGGCTCACTTGAACGATCTTGTCCGGTTTTGTGGGTGCTGAATCGGCTGGGAGCTTGCAACAGGAGTAGTTGGCTCTGTTGCAGGTTTTTCTTCTGTTTTCTTTAGGGAAGCGTTTGCACTATCGGGTGAAGAAAAATCGCTTTCGTTCTTGCCAGCGATGTTTGTTGCATCAGTAAGAGGTTGAGTAAGGGAGGTCGTATTTCTGTTGCTGGGTTCGTTAGTGGTTGGTGTATTTTCGTTGGCTGAGATAGTTGGTGTAGCCATGGCAAGCAGAACAAAGCTTGCTCCAATAAGGACAGAACCAGTTCCATTCTTGAGGGAACGGATGCTGTAGACCATTTTTTTCTCAGTGTGAGATGGTGTTTTTCTCATAATCATTCTCCAATCAATAAATTTCTTTATCAGTATAGCACTTAGTAAAACAAGATGCAAGCGTTTTCCTAAAATTAAACTAAAAGAAAAATCGCAACAGATTTTGTTACGATTTAGCCAGTCTTTCTTTATGAATTTGAGAAGCCAGAAGGTGGAGGTGGTAGAATAATTCTGAAGTAGAGAAGTTACGACTGTAGATAAGTGGTTTCGGAGAGTTGGTGACAGGAAAGGTAGTGATAATAATATCGTGAGGGATTTGATTGAGAACTGAGAAAGAAATCGTAGATTCTTCCCAAGAATCAAATAGATAGAGATTGTTGCCGTAGTGAGTTAGGGTATCGATTAGACTTTGTGCATGATGACTATCCAGATGACTAATGACCAAAACACGTATTTTTGGAAGTTTTTGAAGCAGTTGGACTAAAATCCGATGCCCTTGGATGGTGAAGGTGTAGATCATCTCTTGTAGCTTACTTGACTTACTGTTTAGCCCCATCTCAGTCAAATAAGATTGGAATTTGTGTTGACTTACTTCAAATAGTTTTGGAAATTCTGCTTGATAATTGCTTAAAATCCGGGATTTCTGTCTGTCGAGAGACTGGTTACTGAGTAAATGAAAGAAATCAGATTGGGCAGTGTAGTGGAGGAGCCAAATCAATTCCTCACGATTTTCAATCTGTAGGTGAAATTCTTTAGCTAACTCTTCTAAGATTTGACTCAATAAACGGTAGGATTTTTGGATATGATGAATATTACCCAGTACTCCGTTGTTAGGATTGTTTGCAATTTGAAGAGATTTGATTGGGTTTTGAAAAATAGCTGTTCCAGTGTTTCCATTGTCGGTTCAAAAGCAGAGTTTTTTTAGCCATCTTCTTTGATATTTTCTTCAAACTGCGTAATTTGCATGAGAGAACTGTAGTGACTGGTTAAAAGGGGAGTAGGATTTTTCAATGAAGTGACTTTTTATTAAAACCGCTCTAGATTGATAGCTAGGGTATATTTGATTTGCCGTAAGCTACTGAGGTTGGGTGAAACTTGTTGGGCATCCAAAAATAGCTGAATTAAGTGAGTGAGTGATTCTTCAGAAATAGAAGGGAAGGGCCAATCCAGAAAATTGTAACTTTGGCTAAAGTAGTCTAGATAAAAGGCACGAATGTCCTCTTCTGTTCCATCCATGACTAAAGGGGAAGGTTGGATGCTGATGCCATAGTGTGGTGGAAGCTTCGTATTTAGATGCTGGATGATTTCCTGACCTCGTTCGTAACTCATCACAAGTTCTTGACACATTTGGTCAAGTGAGTCTTCCTCCTTGAAAAACAGACGGTTCAAAAAAGAGTAGGTTTCAGATTGTTTAAAAATCGCAATCCTGGGATCCAAGGTATTTTGAAAGTCAAACTGCAATTGAATGACTTCTTTTGTTGATTGTATCAGGAGGTTTGGAAATAATTGCTCAAGCTTAAAAAGGTGTTCTTGCAATTCTTCTATTGAAAAATTCAGCTTCTCAGCCAAGACTGGAAGTTCTATCCAATCATGGTGTTTGGTTAATTCTTCCAGTAAGAATAGCAAATCTTGTTCAGTCTTAGAAAGCAAGATATTCATCATAAATCTCCCTATATATTTATACATATATATTAAAAAGAAAAATCCTAGTAAAGTCAAGAAAAAAACAGCCTAATATAAAAATAGGAAAAATCGTAATTTACTATATTTTTTTGTGAACTACTAAAGCTGAAAAATGAAATTTGCAAAAGTGAAAGTTGAATTTAATTTTTTTATAGGAAAAAGATTTTTGTCAAAAAAATTCGTTAATCCCCTTGAAAAAAATCTAGCTAAATAGGGTATAATGTAAATAATCATTTGTCGTAGGTTTTGTCTGAAATATTGTCCAGACAAGGCTCACAGCAGTTAAATCTTCTGAAAAAGTCAGATTTAGCTGCTCTTTTTGTGCTTTTTTTCAGGATTTTGAGCACTTGTAACAGAGACTTAAAGATTCTGAAAATTTATCAAGAGGACACGGTGATAAGGGTTTTTAAAACCATATGACGATTAGAAAAAGCCTGGTTGACAAGGCTTGGAACTTTATTTACAAAGGAGAATCATCTTGGCAGGACATGACGTTCAATACGGGAAACATCGTACCCGTCGTAGTTTTTCAAGAATCAAAGAAGTTCTTGACTTACCAAATTTGATTGAAATTCAAACTGATTCATTCAAAGATTTCCTAGACCATGGTCTTAAGGAAGTGTTTGAAGATGTATTGCCAATTTCAAACTTCACAGACACTATGGAGTTGGAATTTGTTGGATATGAAATCAAGGAACCAAAATACACGCTAGAAGAAGCTCGTATCCACGATGCTAGCTACTCAGCACCAATTTTTGTAACCTTCCGCTTGATCAATAAAGAAACAGGCGAAATCAAGACTCAAGAAGTTTTCTTTGGTGATTTCCCAATCATGACAGAAATGGGTACTTTCATCATCAATGGTGGTGAACGTATCATCGTATCTCAGTTGGTCCGCTCACCAGGTGTTTACTTTAACGACAAAGTAGATAAAAACGGTAAAGTGGGCTACGGTTCAACTGTTATCCCTAACCGTGGAGCTTGGTTGGAACTTGAAAGTGACTCAAAAGATATCGCCTACACTCGTATCGACCGTACTCGTAAGATTCCATTTACGACATTGGTTCGTGCGCTTGGTTTCTCAGGTGATGATGAAATTTTTGATATCTTTGGTGATAGCGAATTGGTTCGCAACACTGTTGAAAAAGATATCCATAAGAACCCAATGGACTCTCGTACAGACGAAGCCTTGAAAGAAATTTACGAACGCCTTCGTCCAGGTGAGCCTAAGACTGCTGAAAGCTCACGTAGCTTGCTTGTGGCACGCTTCTTTGACCCACGTCGCTATGACTTAGCAGCAGTTGGTCGTTACAAAATCAATAAAAAACTCAATGTTAAAACACGTTTGCTTAATCAAACTATTGCAGAGCCATTGGTAGATCCTGAAACTGGAGAAATCTTGGTAGAAGCTGGTACAATCATGACTCGTAGCGTGATTGAAAGTATTGAAAGCCATTTGGATGGCGATTTGAATAAGATTGTCTATATTCCAAATGATGCAGCGGTTGTGACTGAGCCAGTTGTTCTTCAAAAATTCAAGGTTGTTGCTCCAACTGATCCAGACCGCGTCGTAACTATTATTGGTAATGCCAATCCAGATGACAAGGTTCGTATCGTCACTCCTGCAGATATCCTTGCTGAGATGAGCTACTTCCTCAACTTGGCTGAAGGACTTGGCCGTGTAGATGATATCGACCACCTTGGGAACCGTCGTATCCGTGCGGTTGGTGAATTGCTTGCCAACCAAGTACGCCTTGGACTTTCTCGTATGGAACGTAATGTCCGTGAACGTATGTCTGTTCAGGACAATGAAGTCTTGACACCACAACAAATCATCAACATCCGTCCTGTAACAGCTGCGGTGAAAGAATTCTTTGGTTCATCACAGTTGTCACAGTTCATGGACCAACACAACCCACTTTCTGAGTTGTCTCACAAACGCCGTTTGTCAGCCTTAGGACCTGGTGGTTTGACACGTGACCGTGCTGGATATGAAGTCCGTGACGTGCACTACACTCACTACGGTCGTATGTGTCCAATCGAGACACCTGAAGGACCTAACATCGGTTTGATCAATAACTTGTCATCTTACGGACACTTGAACAAGTATGGCTTTGTTCAAACACCATACCGTAAGGTTGACCGTGAAACAGGTGTTGTCACGAACGAAATCGTTTGGTTGACAGCCGATGAAGAAGATGAATTTACTGTAGCACAGGCTAATTCTCGTCTGAATGAAGATGGAACATTTGCTGAGAAAGTTGTCATGGGACGTCACCAAGGGGTCAACCAAGAGTATCCAGCTAATGTTGTTGACTACATGGACGTATCACCAAAACAGGTAGTTGCCGTTGCGACAGCATGTATTCCTTTCTTGGAAAACGATGACTCCAACCGTGCCCTCATGGGAGCCAACATGCAACGTCAGGCTGTGCCGTTGATTAATCCTAAAGCACCTTACGTTGGTACTGGTATGGAATACCAAGCAGCCCACGATTCAGGAGCTGCTGTGATTGCTCAGTATGACGGTAAAGTTACTTATGCAGATGCTGACAAGGTAGAAGTTCGTCGTGAAGATGGTTCATTGGACGTTTACCATATCCAAAAATTCCGTCGTTCAAACTCAGGTACTGCCTACAACCAACGTACGCTTGTTAAAGTTGGCGATGTCGTTGAAAAAGGCGATTTCATCGCTGACGGACCTTCCATGGAAAATGGGGAAATGGCACTTGGGCAAAACCCAATCGTTGCCTACATGACTTGGGAAGGTTACAACTTCGAGGATGCCGTTATCATGAGCGAACGCTTGGTGAAAGACGATGTTTATACATCTGTCCACCTTGAAGAATACGAATCAGAAACACGCGATACAAAGCTTGGGCCTGAAGAAATCACTCGCGAAATTCCAAACGTTGGTGAAGATGCCCTTAAAGACCTTGACGAAATGGGTATTATCCGTATCGGTGCTGAGGTTAAAGAAGGTGATATCCTTGTAGGTAAAGTAACACCTAAGGGTGAGAAAGACCTTTCAGCTGAAGAACGTCTCTTGCACGCTATCTTCGGAGATAAATCTCGTGAAGTGCGTGATACTTCTCTTCGTGTACCACACGGTGCCGATGGTGTCGTTCGTGATGTTAAGATCTTTACACGTGCAAATGGAGATGAATTGCAATCAGGTGTTAATATGCTGGTTCGCGTCTACATCGCTCAAACGTAAGATCAAGGTCGGAGATAAGATGGCCGGACGCCACGGAAATAAAGGGGTTGTCTCTCGTATCGTTCCTGTAGAAGACATGCCATACCTTCCAGATGGAACTCCAGTCGATATCATGTTGAACCCACTTGGGGTGCCATCACGTATGAATATCGGTCAGGTTATGGAGCTTCACCTTGGTATGGCTGCTCGTACTCTTGGTATTCACATCGCAACACCAGTCTTTGACGGAGCAAGTTCTGAAGACCTTTGGTCAACTGTTAAAGAAGCAGGTATGGATAGCGATGCCAAGACAATCCTTTACGATGGACGTACTGGTGAGCCGTTTGATAACCGTGTGTCAGTTGGTGTCATGTACATGATCAAACTCCACCACATGGTTGATGATAAATTGCACGCGCGTTCAGTCGGACCATACTCAACCGTTACCCAACAACCACTCGGAGGTAAAGCTCAGTTTGGTGGACAACGTTTCGGTGAGATGGAGGTTTGGGCTCTTGAAGCCTACGGTGCATCAAATGTCCTTCAAGAAATCTTGACTTACAAGTCTGACGATATCAACGGACGTTTGAAAGCTTATGAAGCCATTACAAAAGGAAAACCAATTCCAAAACCAGGTGTTCCAGAATCATTCCGAGTTCTTGTCAAAGAATTGCAATCTCTTGGTCTTGATATGCGTGTCCTTGACGAAGATGACCAAGAAGTGGAACTTCGCGACTTGGATGAAGGAATGGACGAAGATGTCATCCACGTAGATGACCTTGAAAAAGCCCGCGAAAAAGCAGCCCAAGAGGCTAAAGCAGCCTTTGAAGCTGAAGAAGCTGAAAAAGCAACAAAAGCGGAAGCAACAGAAGAAGCTGCTGAATAAGAATAAGCAGTTCACTTAGAATAGAAAGGGAAGAAATAGTGGTTGATGTAAATCGTTTTAAAAGTATGCAAATCACCCTAGCTTCTCCAAGTAAAGTCCGTTCATGGTCTTATGGAGAAGTCAAAAAACCTGAAACAATCAATTACCGTACCTTGAAACCAGAACGTGAAGGACTCTTTGATGAAGTTATCTTTGGTCCTACAAAAGACTGGGAATGTGCTTGTGGTAAGTACAAACGCATTCGTTATAGAGGGATTGTTTGTGACCGCTGTGGGGTTGAAGTAACGCGTACGAAAGTTCGTCGTGAGCGTATGGGACATATCGAATTGAAAGCTCCTGTATCTCACATCTGGTACTTCAAGGGGATTCCAAGCCGTATGGGCTTGACCCTTGATATGAGCCCTCGTGCCCTCGAGGAAGTTATCTACTTTGCGGCTTATGTGGTGATTGATCCAAAGGATACACCACTTGAGCACAAGTCTATCATGACAGAGCGCGAATACCGTGAGCGCTTGCGTGAGTATGGTTATGGTTCATTCGTTGCCAAGATGGGTGCCGAAGCCATCCAAGACCTTTTGAAACAAGTAGATCTTGAAAAAGAAATTGCTGAACTCAAAGAAGAGTTGAAAACAGCTACTGGACAAAAACGTGTCAAAGCTATCCGTCGTTTGGATGTTTTGGATGCCTTTTACAAGTCTGGAAACAAACCTGAATGGATGATTCTCAACATCCTTCCAGTTATTCCACCAGATCTTCGTCCAATGTTGCAGTTGGATGGTGGCCGTTTTGCCTCATCTGACTTGAATGACCTTTACCGCCGTGTTATCAACCGTAACAACCGTTTGGCTCGTTTGCTGGAGTTGAATGCACCAGGTATTATCGTTCAAAATGAGAAGCGTATGCTTCAAGAAGCAGTTGATGCTTTGATTGACAATGGTCGTCGTGGTCGTCCAATCACAGGACCAGGTAGCCGTCCGCTTAAATCATTGAGCCACATGCTTAAAGGTAAACAAGGACGCTTCCGTCAAACTTGCTCGGTAAACGTGTTGATTTCTCAGGACGTTCCGTTATCGCCGTTGGTCCAACTCTTAAGATGTACCAATGTGGTGTGCCACGTGAAATGGCTATTGAGCTCTTTAAACCATTCGTGATGCGTGAAATTGTTGCCCGTGATATCGTGCAAAACGTCAAAGCGGCTAAACGCTTAGTGGAACGCGGAGATGAGCGTATCTGGGATATTCTTGAAGAAGTGATTAAAGAACATCCAGTACTTTTGAACCGTGCACCTACCCTTCACCGTTTGGGTATCCAAGCCTTCGAACCAGTCTTGATTGATGGTAAGGCCCTTCGCTTGCACCCACTTGTCTGTGAAGCCTACAATGCCGACTTTGACGGGGACCAAATGGCCATCCACGTACCACTTTCAGAAGAAGCCCAAGCAGAAGCTCGTATCTTGATGCTAGCTGCTGAGCATATCTTGAATCCGAAAGATGGTAAACCAGTTGTTACTCCATCTCAGGACATGGTTTTGGGTAACTACTACTTGACAATGGAAGAAGCTGGTCGTGAAGGTGAAGGAATGGTCTTCAAAGACCGTGACGAAGCGGTTATGGCTTACCGTAATGGCTATGTTCACCTCCACTCACGTGTTGGTATTGCAACAGACAGCCTCAACAAACCATGGACAGAAGAGCAAAAACATAAAGTCTTGCTTACAACAGTTGGTAAAATCCTCTTCAATGACATCATGCCAGAGGGTCTACCATACTTGCAAGAACCAAACAATGCCAACTTGACAGAAGGCGTTCCAGCTAAATACTTCTTGCCACTTGGTGGAGATATCAAGGAAGCTATCAGCAATCTTGAACTTAACCCTCCATTCAAGAAGAAAAATCTTGGAAATATCATCGCTGAAATCTTCAAACGTTTCCGTACGACAGAAACTTCTGCCCTACTTGACCGTATGAAGAACCTCGGTTATCACCACTCAACTCTTGCAGGATTGACAGTGGGTATTGCCGATATCCCAGTCGTTGATGACAAGGCTGAAATCATTGAAGAATCACACAAACGTGTAGAACAAATCACAAAACAATTCCGTCGTGGTATGATCACAGACGACGAGCGTTACAATGCTGTTACAGCTGAATGGCGTGCTGCCCGTGAAAAACTAGAGAAACGTTTGATTGCCAACCAAGATCCTAAGAACCCAATCGTTATGATGATGGACTCTGGAGCCCGTGGTAACATCTCAAACTTCTCACAGCTTGCCGGTATGCGTGGTCTGATGGCGGCTCCGAACGGACGTATCATGGAATTGCCAATCCTTTCAAACTTCCGCGAAGGTTTGTCAGTACTCGAAATGTTCTTCTCAACTCACGGTGCCCGTAAAGGTATGACCGATACGGCCCTTAAGACAGCCGACTCAGGTTACTTGACTCGTCGTTTGGTTGACGTTGCCCAAGACGTTATCATTCGTGAGGACGACTGTGGAACAGACCGTGGTCTCTTGATCCGTTCTATCGCAGAAGGAAAAGAGATGATCGAGTCTCTCGAAGAACGTCTCAATGGTCGTTACACTAAGAAAACTGTTAAACATCCAGAAACTGGTGCAGTGATCATTGGTCCAAATGAGTTGATTACAGAAGACAAGGCGCGTGAAATTGTCAATGCTGGTGTGGAAGAAGTGACTATCCGCTCTGTATTTACATGTAACACTCGTCACGGTGTCTGCCGTCACTGTTACGGTATCAACTTGGCAACTGGTGATGCGGTTGAAGTTGGTGAAGCAGTTGGTACAATCGCTGCCCAATCTATCGGGGAACCTGGTACACAGCTTACAATGCGTACCTTCCACACGGGTGGGGTTGCCTCAAATACCGATATCACTCAGGGTCTTCCTCGTGTCCAAGAAATCTTTGAAGCCCGCAATCCTAAAGGGGAAGCGGTTATCACAGAGGTTAAAGGACAAGTTACCGCTATCGAAGAAGATGCATCAACTCGTACTAAGAAAGTCTTTGTTAAGGGTGAAACTGGCGAAGGTGAATACGTAGTTCCATTTACCGCTCGTATGCGTGTCGAAGTTGGGGACCAAGTAGCGCGTGGTGCTGCTCTTACAGAAGGTTCTATCCAACCAAAACGTCTCCTTGCAGTTCGTGATGTCTTGTCAGTTGAAACTTACCTTCTCGGTGAAGTACAAAAAGTTTACCGTAGCCAAGGGGTAGAAATCGGTGACAAACACATCGAGGTAATGGTTCGTCAAATGATCCGTAAAGTCCGTGTCATGGATCCAGGTGACACAGATCTTCTCATGGGTACCCTCATGGATATCAATGACTTTACAGATGCCAACAAAGATGTCCTTATCGCAGGAGGAGTTCCAGCGACTGGTCGTCCAGTCCTTATGGGAATTACCAAAGCCTCACTTGAAACAAACAGTTTCTTGTCAGCGGCTTCCTTCCAGGAAACAACTCGTGTCCTTACTGACGCGGCTATCCGTGGTAAGAAAGACCATCTCCTTGGACTTAAAGAAAATGTTATCATCGGTAAGATCATCCCAGCAGGTACTGGTATGGCCCGTTACCGTAACCTTGAACCACAAGCTATCAACGAAGAAGAATACCTTAATCCTCCAGTAGAGGAAGAAGGAAATGAAGAAACAGCAGAAGTAGTTGTGGATGCTGCCGTTGAAACTGTGGAAGAAACAGTAGAATAAAAGAGAATGAGAGAGCCCTCGGGCTCTCTCATTTTTCTGAAAACTTTCTCCGTTTTTCCATGAAATGTGGTAAAATAAAAGAAAGAAGCTGACAAAGGAGACAAGTATGGAACAAACATTTTTTATCATTAAACCAGACGGTGTAAAAAGAGGGCTAGTGGGTGAAGTGTTGAAACGCATCGAACAACGTGGCTTTACAATCGAAAAATTGGAGTTGCGTTCACAGATTTCAGAAGAGCTGATTGACCAGCACTATTAGGACTTGGTTGGTCAGAATTTTTACCCACCGATTCGTGAATTTATGACTTCAGGCCCGGTTCTTGTGGGCATTATTTCTGGTCCCAAAGTAATCGAAACTTGGCGGACCATGATGGGTGCAACTCGTCCAGAAGAAGCTTTACCAGGAACGATTCGAGGTGATTTTGCAAAAGCTGCTGGAGAAAATGAGGTTATTCAAAATGTTGTACATGGTTCAGATTCAGAAGAGTCAGCTAAGCGAGAAATTGCTCTTTGGTTTTAAGAGTGGGTTGGCTCAATCAATTGGTTAAAAAACTCATTTGAATAGAAAGCATAGTCAATTAGTTTAAGATATGGCGCATGATATCAAACTTTTTAGTTTTTGATATGGTGCGTTTTTTGATTAAGTGACTATTAGTTCGTCTCGCTCCGTTAGGTGCAAGACAAAAAACACCCGCTATGCGGGTGCGCGTCGAAGGTTATACCAAAAAACTCCAAACGCGATACAATAAAGGTGTTCAAGCCAATTGTAAAGCGAAAGGAGAAAAATATGGCACAAAAAGTCCTTTCGTCCTGTTCTTGTTTCAATTGACTATATTTCTATACTTTTTCTTCCTTTCTCTGTGAAAATAGCAAGTTTTCCCACCTTTCTCAATACTGAAACAACATCTTTCCATAACTTCAATAATTTCTTTTTGTGTTAAATCATTATTTAACTCAATCTTTGGAGGCAATACGTTTTCAAAGCTACTTTTTTTACCATAGGTTTTGAGCCTTCAACACAGATTACTAAGCCAAAAAATGCTCTAAATTTTTGAAATTCTAACAAATTCCACTCAACTTTATCATCATCTTTGACTTTCACAATATCTTCCTCAAAAATAACATGGAATAAAGATAGTTTTCTTTTGAAACGGTTGTAGGAGGAAAATCTCTCTACACTATTATTGATTCTGAGAGAAAATTGCAAAAATATCATCTACCAAACTTTCAATTATTAAGATTTTTGCAGTTTATCTGAATTAGAATCGCAAGGCTTCTCAATAATATAATTGTCGAATTTTTTTCAATCTAACTTCCTCTCCACTATTTCTTCCTTTATCAAGAAAAAAAGTTACCTCAATATTAATAAAGTACAATTCTAAATTAACTCCAATTATTGATTCATGATAATATTTCAGTAACTCATCGTGCAATTAAAAAAACAAGGATTTTTATTTCAGACGATCCATCGTGAACACTTCATCAGCCATCTCCCAAATTGCCGGATTATGTGTTGCGATAATGATTAGCCTATTATCATCTCGAAGAGATAGCAAAATCTCCATAATCAACTGAGAGGTTGCTGGGTCTATTGAAGCTGTTGGCTCATCTGCCAGAATAAATGGTGGATTCTTTAAGATAACTTTTGCCAAGGCAACCCGTTGCGATTCTCCGCCCGATAACTCAAAGATGCGCTTATCTAGGTCAAGATAATCCAGGCCGACCTGTTCTAAAGCCTGCTTCTGCCTCAACCGCTGTTCCGACCGACTCAACTTTTGACCAATGAGACCTAGCTTAAGGTTTTCTTCAATACTTTGGTTTTCAATTAAGCCAAAGTTCTGGAAGAGGTAGCCCAATTCATGACGGAAAAAATCACTCGATTTATAATTGGCCAAGTCTTTACCTCGGTAAAAAATCGTCCCATCATAAGATTCTAATTTCCCAATCATGTTCATCAAGGTTGTTTTTCCGCTACCACTTGAACCAATTAAGGCATAGACTTTTCCAGCCTCAAATGTCATTGAAAGATTCGAAAATAACTCTCGTTCTCCAAAAGATTTACTCACCTGTTTAAGTTCAATCATATTAACCTCCCTTCAAAACAAGCATGGACATCTTGTTTTCTTTCTGCATTTGGATATGTAACTGTAAAAGAGATAGACCAGTAAAGAGTAACGAGACTAAGAAAGCAACTACTATCTCTACCTGAAGAAATACACTCGCAACAAATCCCAGTAAAAACACACCCAGTTGAGCAAAGAGATAAGTGCGATGGATTTCTAAGAACCTGAGACCTGAAATGCGTTTGATAAAAATGGCACGTCTAAATTCTTCAAAGTAGAGCCTATTCATAGTGTCGAACAACAAGATTGAAGTTGCAATCCCAAGCACAGCTCCTGCTAGCATTACCCAACGTTCCCTCTGGATATTATCCGATAATGTGATGTAGTTGTGGTAACCTGTTTGCATTTCTGAGACCCAATTTTCAATGCCTTGTTTCTGGATAAGCTCCTGGGCATCAGACAATTGATTAAAGAGAACGTAGTTCTGTACTGCGTCTATCCAAAACAAAATGGACTGTGGACCAGTTGATTGGGGTGTTATAACAATGATGATTGGATCTTTCAAAAACTGCTGGTAAGAAATAGGGGTCGTATTATACACAAATCGATCCTGACCTGATTCCAAATAACCCACCGTAGCAGTCATTTGCTGTCGTTCATCTTGACTAGACATGCGACTGGTTAAGTCGTCTTCAAAAACAGATTTATAATGTTCTTCCTCTGAACGGAGGTGTTTAGGCAGCAATAAGACAAACTCCCCTACATCAAGGTGATTCATCTTTTGCTCAATAGTTGTATCTACAGGAATGTTTTGACGCTCCAAGTATTGCGGTGTGACGATAAGGACATTGCCATTCGGGCTGTAATCGTGCCATTCTGTAGAGGTTGTCAAGTTTTTGGAGGAAGCCATGCCATTTTGCAAAGTACGGTTAATTAACTGGTGTCTAGATAAGAAAGCCTTTTGTTCTGAAACAGCCAGATCCATCAATTGATACCAAGTTCTGAGTTTTCTTTGAGCTTGTTCATCAAAACCAGGACTCGTTCCTTCACGGCTGATTGATAGGATAGTCAGTTGCCTTTCCTGACTCCAAACCTCTTGTCCAATCCGATGCTGTTGCCAGGCTTGGGAATACTTTAAGCTACTCCCTATTCCCAGCGTTACAATAATAATCGCTAATAGTTGACCGATTAGAATCAAACTAATGATTCCTCTGACAGGCACTTGCCCTTTTATAATCTGCATCAGGTGTATCTTTTTTATCCCAACTGCGAAGAGTTGAGCGAAAAACAGGGAGATCGACAACAAGATGAGATTATAACTGAGCAAGCCTTCTCCTATGGTCATTAGGGATTGCGTTGGAAGCGACAGAATTTTTTGCATAAGAATGGCGAGCACGCCAGCTAAACTGAAACCAACAGCTATCCCTTTCAAATCCTCACCAACTGGTCTAAGAAAAATGGACCACCGTTTCTCTCCTGAAATGAGGCGAATGCCCGACGACCGTAATTGGCTAATTTGACTAATTAAAGTCAGTGCTCCAAAGGTTAAGATGAAAATCAATAGACTGATTAACTGAAATCCGTTACTAAAGATAGCCATTAACGTAGATAGTTTAGATGGAATTATCAGGTGCATGTTAGTCAAGCCAAGTTGACTTAGCTCCTCCCTTAGCAAGTGAATATCTAGGTGTCCATCGAATACAAAATAGTTTGTTTCAACACTACTACTTTGAGCATCTTCTAGTTTTTTTTTCCTGAAGCCCATCAGGCAACTTTCCGTCCCCAAAGGTCGTATAAGAAAAAACTGTAGTACCTTCTGAGTTAAGATCTTGGTGTTGAATCGCAATAAAGCTATCCGTTTCTTCTGCTAGTTTTTCCAAGCGTGTAGCAACATGCTGAAAAGTTGTTTCAGGGGAAGAATCAATTACAACAACGTTGGGGTAATAATGGGAGACATATGTATCAGTCCAAATGGTAAATACCCAAACAAAGAACAAACTAGCAAGTAGGTTGGATATGAGTATAAATAATTTTTTCATCGTGCATTCCTTATTCTGAAACAGAGGGCAGAAATCCTCCTGCCCTCTATAAACTAACAAGCTTACTAAACTATTGATAAAAGAATCTTCTTCAATTATTCTTGCCATCCCGCATCAAATGTAACTTGCTCCCCAAAATTTGTATTAATAAACGCATAGGCCGCACTATGTGCTCCTGCATAAGCTGTCTTTTGATTGTCACGTCCATTACTTCCAACATAGGCCCAGTGATCCTCTGAACCATGATAATAATTCGAAAATGCTCCCCAATTATTTGGATCATGATAGCCTCCATAGGTCCACTCGCCACCACGGTGAGAAGCTGCCAAAACAGGAAGAGCCAAACTAACTGCCAAAACGGCAAGGGATGATGCAACTACTTTTCTAAATTTTAACATATTATTACTCCTCTAAATGAAATATTATGAAAATGAGCGAAATGCAACTACATATTTTTAAGTGGTGTCTTAAGATTATTTTTCATTAACTAGATTAGTAAAATCAATACTAGAATTTTTATAAAAACATTTTTATTTCTCTATTCTTTTACTCAAAAAGTATTCTTTATGCCCATCTGGAGAGTCATTAAGAATTCAAAAAACTTCAAAACCTTGACTTAAGTAGAAATCTAAACCTTGAAAGTCAAAGGTGCTTAAATGAACAATACTACATCCGTAATTTTTAGCACTTTCTAAAAACATTATTTAACAATGCAGTTGCTATCCCTTGACGTCTATAAGTGTTTTTAACCCAAAGTGTATCAATATATAATATTTTCCAAATAACCGAATAAGCTACGATGCCACCTACTATCTCTTGATTATTCTCAACAATAAAAGCAATCTGTTTATAGTCCTCATCCTGACATGAAGGTAAACATTTCTTATTGTGTTCCAATAGCATTTCTTCTATGTAGTCAATATTTTCATTATTTGCATCAGTAATCTTCATTTTTGCCCTTACAATTTTTTTAATGAATAATAAAAGCGAATATACTAGAGACTAATTCTATTCCATTATTCTTTAATCTGCCTTTTCCAACATCAAGTCCATTCGATTTTTGTGATTGTACTCGAACTTCCAATTGTCTATTCTTCTGAACAAACTGTTGATAGGGAATTGTATTACCAAATGCAAGAACACTTAGTAATACAAATATAACTATTTTTTTAATTCCACGATTTCTCCTCATCTTATATTGTGAACCTTCTTTCTTTGCTTAATTCTAACACACATATAAAAAATCAGTCAAGTTTTTATGCTTATTTTGACTTTTTTTATATTATTACACATAAACATTTTTTTATTCCAGATTTGCTATTTTTAACTAAAAAGAAATATAATTAAGTTAAGTAGAAAGGAATAATATTTTTTTATGAATATACTCGCTGAGAAATTCAGAGTAAAGAGAAAAGAGTTAGGCTCTCTCAACAAACTCTTGCAGAAGGAATTTGTGAACAAAGCCAGATTAGTAAAATTGAGAGAGGGCATTTCATTCCCTCCGCAGACCTTTTGTTCAAACTCTCCCAACGACTCGAAGTGCCATTAGATTATTTTTTTAATGAACAAATCGAAGTTAAGTCTAACCTCTCTAATTTCAAGCATCTATCTGCTCGCCTATTGGATGATAGAAATTATGACGATTTAGAATATATTTATAAAATAGAGGTTGAACGAAGTACTTTTCTAACATTAGAAGATCGAACTTACCTTGAATGGATTAAAGCTATTATTGACTTCTATCAATATGACAGTAAGTGTGAAAGCTATTTCTTCATTGGAAAAATATATTATTAAAAGTCTCCTCAAATACTCTGATTTATTTAAAGGCATTGAATACTCTATCTAATTTCTATTCCTTAGTGGGTCGTGAACAAGAATATGAGGCAAACTACTCTCATTTAATGGAGTTATATCAGACAAAAAATTTTGAGCATCAAGAGTTTTTATTTGGCTACATCAGAGTTCGTTACAACTACGCTCACTATCTAGTGTCAAAAGAAAAAAATATAACGAAGCCATCCAAGAAGCTCTTGAGACGATTGAACTCTGTAAACAAAGACAGACAAGCTACCAACTGGCTCCTCTACTTATTCTTGTAGGAAATGCTGGAGCCAAATTTCTAGATAAAGAACAAGTCAAAAATTATAATATAGAAGCAAGAGAGTTATGTAAGATTTATAACAATCCTTTTAATGTTGATGAAGATAGAAAACTATTTGAAGGAATTAGATATTGTTTAGTTAATCTTGATATTATAGTTTTTATGAAACGTTAAATAACCTGTAAGGCTGATAGTGAGATTAATACTATCAGTCTTATAATTATGTGACTATTAGTCCGTCTCGCTCCGCTAGGTGCGAGCCAAAAAACCACCCGCTATGCGGGTGCGCATCGAAGGTTATACCAAAAAAACTCCTAACTCGATACAATAAAGGTGTTCAAGCCAATTGTAAAGCGAAAGGAGAAAAATATGGCACAAAAGGCTCATAGCTTATCGCACACAAAGTAGTACTGTTCTATCACATTGTGTTCATACTCTTCGAAAATCAAATTCAAACTACGTCAGCGTCGCCTTACCGTACTCAAGTACAGCCTGCGGCTAGCTTCCTAGTTTGCTCTTTGATTTTCATTGAGTATCACCCCTAAGTATAGACGAAAAGTCATCTATAATCAATATCGAAGTAGTTTAGGCGAGATATTTCATCGATTGTGCAGTTATAAAGGAGTTGAAATTATTGAGGGTCACTTAATGCCAGACTATGTACACATGTTAGTAAGTATTCCACCAAGGATAAGTGTTTCGAGTTTCATGGGTTATTTAAAAGGAAAAAGTGCATTCATGATGTTTGATAAACACGCCAATCTCAAAACATTGCTTGAGCAACCTGTGGCTAGCTTCCTAGTTTGCTCTTTGATTTTCATTGAGTATTAGTCTCTGGTGTTTGTTTAGCGTCTAAAAGAGACATTTGAGAAGATTAGAAACAGTTCTCTCTTTTCTCCTAGTATAATGATTGGTAGGAAGGGAGAGAGAAGATGAAATCAATGAGAATCTTATTTTTGTTAGCTTTAATTCAAATCAGTTTGAGTAGCTGTTTCCTATGGAAGGAATGCATCTTGTCCTTTAAACAAAGTACAGCTTTTTTCATCGGAAGCATGGTCTTCGTTTCAGGAATCTGTGCTGGAGTAAATTATCTTTATACATGCAAGCAAGAAGTTCATAGTGTCCTAGCTAGTAAGAAGTCAGTGAAGCTCCTTTACAGTATCCTGCTCTTAATTAATTTGTTAGGAGCTGTTCTTGTCCTGTCAGATAACTTGTTCATCAAAAATACGCTGCAGCAAGAATTAGTTGACTTTTTATTGCCATCCTTTTTCTTTCTATTTGGGCTAGATTTGCTGATTTTTTTACCCTTGAAAAAATATATGCGCGATTTTCTTGCTATACTAGACAGAAAAAAGACAGTTTTGGTGACTATTTTAGCAACACTTCTCTTCTTAAGAAATCCAATGACCATTGTATCACTTCTGATTTATATTGGACTGGGCTTGTTTTTTGCAGCCTATCTTGTCCCAAGTTCGGTCAAGAAGGAAGTTTCCTTTTATGGTCATATTTTCCGAGATCTTGTATTGGTCATTGCTACGCTCATTTTCTTTTAGGGAAAGCCTGTTTTTATGGATGTTATGATGGTAAGGGTAATTTCTAAAACTAACTTCCAGTTTCCCACAACCTAGCCTTTAGTATGAGAAAAACGCGTGAAATCAGTGGAAATCCGTCTTATACTAACTTCTGCTGGTTTTCTTTTTCTTGATATATAAGGATTCAAAAGCGAAAAGACTCAGAAAAAAGTGCACGACAAATAGCCCTAAACAGAGTCGTCTTAGAGTAAATTCCAGTTGCTAGCGTTTAGTGTGAGACTTTTCGATGGTGATAAGATGTGTAGTTAGAGGGAAAAATTCCCTTTATTTCAATAAGCCAGGTGATAAGTGTGTGTCTTCTGGTTTGACAAATTGGCAACCCAGAAGAGCAGCGATGTCCTCGCCAAAGGTGAAGGTGAAGACGTCGTAAGCAGATTTTCCTTGAAACTCTTCTCGTTTCAAGGAATTGACATGGGAAATGACTAGATTGACGTCTTTCTGAGTCAGCTGGTCAAAGGAAGTGCCCTTGGGAAGAATGGCTCGCAAAACCGTATGGTTCTTCTCAATCCGCCCCTTCTGGTCAGGACGGCTAGGGGTCGCAGAAGTAGAGGTGAGACTTCCCATCAATGTCTCGCTCAAGCTCCTCCACATAGGAGAACTCAGATCCGTTGTCCGTGAGAATGACAGGGAATAGCTGATGGAAGGCATACCCTCCATCCATGACTCTTTCTTTCAAAGATGCGAATTTAGTGGCGACCTCCAGAGCGGTCTTGTTGTCTAAAAGCAAGGCGAAGAGGAAGTTGCAGAAGGAAAGGTTGAAGGTGAGCAGTAGCTTTCCACCAGGTCTGCCGATGACCGTGTCCATTTCCAACCATTTGAAGAAATCATCTGTTTCTCGTAACTCTTGGAAATCTTGATAGGTCCGCCCAATTTTTCAGCTCTTTGGGAATAGCTACTTTTTCTGGATTTTTCTACGTGCCTTGAACTTGACCATTCGAGGAAAAATCAATAGGCTTGGCTGTCAGATAGCCCAGCTTGGCATGCCGATACACCGTAGCTTTTCGACACAGGTAGGTTATGTGTCTGAATGATATGGTAGATGCTTTGTTTCTTCTGGATGCCTTGGGTTAAGACCTTGTCCATCTGATAAAAACTTTCCTTGTTTAGGGGAATGCCTTCTCTGGACTCCCTCAACATAGTCTCGTACTGTTCCTGCGCCTTTTTCGCGTAGTAAAGATAGCGGTTAAAGCCACAATCCGTCCTCTTTTTTGGACAGTTGTTACAGACATAAGGAGCTTTTTTGAGAAGTGGGCAATCCGTGCAATCAGATTTGACGGATGTTGGATGCATGATGCGATTGCGCTTGATTTCCTTTGAAATGGTTGACGGGTCTTTTCCTATTTTCTCAGCGATAGAACGGAAAGTCTCCTGTTGGCTGATTCCAGTTTGGATGTCAATACGGTCTTCTAGAGTGAGATGTTTTTGTTTTTTCGTCATGAGGTGCCTCCTTACGAAAAGTCTCAGACTTAATTCTAGCATCATTCGTCGTCTGAGACTAACTTCCAGTTTTGGGAGAGAGGTGGAAGTTACTTTGAGAAGTTACGTTATGATGGTAAGTTTAGCAGGAAAATAGACACAAAAGAAAAGTTTTTGGTATAATAGAAACATGTACACTAAAAACGAAGAAGAGTTACAGTCCTTAGGTGAACGTTTGGGTCATCTATTAGAAAAGAATGATGTTTTAATCTTAACTGGAGAACTTGGAGCAGGTAAAACGACCTTTACTAAAGGACTTGCAAAAGGCTTACAGATTTCTCAGATGATTAAGAGTCCAACCTATACTATCGTGAGAGAGTATGAAGGTCGTCTTCCGCTTTATCATTTAGATGTTTATCGTATTGAGGGAGATGCGGATTCCATTGATTTGGATGAGTTTCTCTTTGGTGGAGGCGCGACTGTTATTGAGTGGGGCAATCTCTTAGGAGATGCCTTACCAGATACTTATTTAGAATTAGAAATTCTAAAAGAAGCAGATGGACGCCGTTTAAATTTTCAGGCAAAGGGATTGCGTGCTGAGAAATTGTTAGAGGAGCTTCGACATGGAGTATGAATTGCTCATTAGGGAAGCAGAACCTAAAGATGCAGCTGAATTAGTGATCTTTTTAAATCGTGTGAGTTTGGAGACAGATTTTACCAGTCTGGACGGAGATGGTATTCTCTTGACCAGTGAGGAGATGGAAATATTCCTCAACAAGCAAGCTAGTTCGAACAATCAGATAACCTTACTTGCATTTTTAAATGATAAAATTGCTGGTATTGTAAATATCACAGCTGACCAGCGTAAGAGAGTCCGTCATATTGGAGATCTCTTCATTGTGATTGGAAAAAGATATTGGAATAATGGCTTGGGAAGTTTTTTGCTAGAAGAAGCGATAGAGTGGGCACAGGCTAGTGGCATTCTTCGTAGACTTCAACTCACTGTCCAAACTCGTAATCAAGCAGCAGTCCATCTTTATCAAAAGCATGGCTTTGTAATTGAAGGTCGCCAAGAGCGTGGGGCATATATAGAAGAAGGGAAATTTATCGATGTTTACTTGATGGGTAAACTGATAGATTAGTAGAAATATGGTTAAAAAAATTATTGGAATGGTGCTAGCTTTTCTAGCTGTGACAGTTTTGGGTGTCGGTGTTTTTGCTTATACTATTTATCAGCAAGGCACAGAGACTTTGGTAAAAACCTATAAAAAAATAGGGGAAGAAACCAAGGTTATTGAAGCAACAGAGCCTTTGACCATTCTGTTAATGGGGGTTGATACTGGGAATGTAGAGCGTACAGATCAATGGGCTGGAAATAGTGACAGTATGATTTTGCTGACTGTCAATCCTCACACAAAGAAAACGACGATGATGAGTTTGGAACGTGATATCCTGACTAAAATTCAACATAAAGATGGTAGTATTGAAGAAGCGAAGCTAAACGCTGCCTATGCTGGTGGTGGAGCAGAACTTGCTATAGAAACAATTCAAAAGATGATGAATATCCACATCGATCGCTACATTATGGTTAATATGCAAGGATTGCAACAATTGGTCGATGCAGTGGGAGGTATTACGGTTAATAATACACTAGGTTTCCCGATTTCTATCAGTGATCAAGAAGAATTTAACACCATTTCTATCGGCGTTGGAGAACAGACAATAAATGGAGAAGAAGCGCTTGTTTATTCACGCATGCGTTATCAAGACCCAGAAGGAGACTACGGACGTCAGAAGCGTCAGCGTGAAGTCATTCAAAAAGTTGTTGAAAAAGTTCTTAGTTTAAATAGTGTCAGTCACTATCAGTCTATCTTAAAAGCCCTAAGTACTAATATGCAGACTAATATTGATTTGTCTGCGAAAAGTATTCCGAGCTTGTTGGGCTACAAAGATTCATTTAAAACCATTGAAACACAACAGTTGAAGGGTGAAGGGGAGATGCTACAAGGCGTTTCTTATCAAATTGTTACGAGAAACCATATGTTGGAAATGCAGAATCTTTTGAGACGGTCTTTGGGACAAGAAGAAGTCACTCAGCTTGAAACAAATGTTGTCTTATTTGAAGATTTATTTGGACGAACACCTGTTGGTGACGAAGACAATTAACTTTCTTACTATAAATAAAAAAATCAATCGTGGGAAATTTCCTGCGATTTTTTCAAAAAAATACGAATAGATAGGTAGGAGGAAACATGAAAGCAGAAATCATTGCTGTTGGAACAGAGATTTTAGACAGGACAGATTGTCAACACTAATGCCCAGTTTTTATCGGAAAAATTAGCAGAGATTGGGGTAGATGTATATTTTCAGACGGCTGTAGGAGACAATGAAGCTCGTCTCTTATCCCTGCTTGAGATTGCCAGTCAACGTAGCAGTCTGGTGATTTTGACAGGTGGTTTGGGGCCGACTGAGGACGATTTGACCAAACAAACTCTAGCTAAATTTTTAGGGAAAGAATTAGTCTTCGATCCTCAGGCCCAGGAGAAGTTGGATGTCTTTTTTGCCCAGAGACCAGACTATGCCCGAACACCGAATAACGAAAGACAAGCTCAAATTGTAGAAGGGAGCGACTCCACTGCCAAACGAAACAGGACTGGCTGTGGGGGGAATGTTAGAAGTCGAAGGAGTGACCTACGTCGTCCTTCCAGGTCCACCAAGTGAATTGAAACCCTATGGTCTTAAACCAACTTCTACCCAAGTTGATGACAGGGAGCAAAGCTGTATTCCCGAGTTCTTCGTTTCTTTGGGAATTGGTGAGAGTCAGTTGGTTACGATTTTGGCTGATTTGATTGATAATCAAACAGATCCGACCTTTGGCACCTTATGCAAAGACAGGAGAGGTAACTCTACGTCTGTCAACAAAAGCTAGCAGTCAAGAAGAGGCGAATCAAGGGCTGGATATCTTGGAAAATCAAATCTTAGGGATCGCCAGACCTTTGAAGGACTTTCTTTACGAGACCTTTGTTATGGTTATGGGGAAGAAACTAGTTTAGCTAGCATTGTGGTAGAAGAACTGAAAAGGCAAGGGAAAACCATCACGGCTGCAGAGAGTTTGACGGCAGGGTCTTTTCCAAGCTACTGTGGCGGATTTTTCAGGTGCTTCAAGTATATTTAAGGGTGGTTTTGTAACCTATAGCCTGGAGGAAAAATCAAAAGATGTTGGATATTCCTGCCAAGGATTTGGAAGACCATGGTGTGATGTCTGAATTTACAGCTCAGAAGATGGCTGAGCAGGCACGAAGCAAGACTCAATCTGATTTTGGCATTAGTTTGACTGGAGTGGCAGGACCAGATAGCCTAGAAGGGCACCCAGCTGGGACAGTCTTCATAGGCTTGGCTCAAGAGCATGGAACTGAGGTCATCAAGGTGAATATTGGAGGCAGAAGTCGAGCAGATGTACGTCATATTGCGGTTATGCATGCCTTTAACCTAGTTCGCAAGGCTTTATTAAGTAACTAACTTTTGATATAATAGTAGATAGGTCTGAGGACCATTAGAATGTAGGAGAATAGAATGGCGAAAAAACCAAAAAAATTAGATGAAATTTCAAAAAAATTCGGGGCAGAACGTGAAAAAGCCTTGAATGACGCTCTTAAATTGATTGAGAAAGACTTTGGTAAAGGATCAATCATGCGTTTGGGTGAACGTGCCGAGCAAAAGGTGCAAGTGATGAGCTCAGGTTCCTTGGCTCTTGACATTGCCCTTGGTTCAGGTGGTTATCCTAAGGGACGTATCATCGAAATTTATGGACCAGAGTCATCTGGTAAGACAACAGTTGCCCTTCATGCAGTTGCCCAAGCGCAAAAAGAAGGTGGGATTGCAGCCTTTATCGATGCGGAACATGCCCTTGATCCAGCTTATGCTGCGGCCCTTGGGGTTAACATTGACGAATTGCTCTTGTCTCAACCAGACTCAGGAGAGCAAGGTCTTGAGATTGCAGGAAAATTGATTGACTCAGGTGCAGTTGACCTTGTCGTAGTCGACTCAGTTGCGGCTCTTGTTCCTCGTGCGGAAATTGATGGAGATATTGGAGATAGCCACGTTGGTTTGCAGGCTCGTATGATGAGCCAGGCCATGCGTAAACTTGGTGCTTCTATCAATAAAACAAAAACAATTGCTATCTTTATCAACCAATTGCGTGAAAAAGTTGGGGTCATGTTTGGAAATCCAGAAACAACTCCTGGTGGACGTGCTTTGAAATTCTACGCTTCAGTGCGTTTGGATGTTCGTGGAAGTACGCAAATCAAGGGAACGGGTGACCAAAAAGACACCAACGTCGGTAAGGAAACTAAGATTAAGGTCGTGAAAAACAAGGTAGCTCCACCATTTAAGGAAGCCTTCGTTGAAATCATGTACGGAGAAGGGATTTCTAAGACTGGTGAACTCTTAAAAATCGCAAGCGATTTGGACATCATCAAAAAAGCAGGAGCTTGGTACTCTTACAAGGATGAGAAAATCGGGCAAGGTTCTGAAAATGCTAAGAAATACTTGGCAGATAACCCAGAAGTCTTTGATGAGATTGACCATCAAGTCCGTGTTCAATTTGGTTTGATTGATAGAGAAGAAGCTTCTGTAGAAGGTGTTGAAACTAAAAAAGATGACGCAGCTCAAGCAGATTCTGTGAATGAAGAAGTAACTCTTGACCTAGGCGACGAACTTGAAATCGAAATTGAAGAATAAGGTGTCAAAGTAGTGGAGAACATCCGCTGCTTTTTTGGTTTTTGATTCAAGTTTTTAGATCATCTATAGTTTGCTGTTTCTTGTCGCTCCTCTAGAAAGCTGATATAATATCCTTATGAATAAAAAACGAACAGTGGACCTGATACATGGTCCGATTCTTCCCTCGCTCTTAAGCTTCGCCTTCCCAATCTTGCTATCAAATATTTTTCAACAGCTCTATAATACTGCTGATGTCTTGATTGTTGGACGATTTCTTGGTCAAGAATCCTTGGCTGCAGTAGGAGCGACGACAGCGATTTTTGACCTGATTGTAGGTTTTACTCTTGGTGTTGGCAATGGCATGGGGATTGTCATTGCCCGTTATTATGGGAGCTCGGAATTTCACTAAAATCAAGGAAGCAGTAGCAGCCACCTGGATTTTAGGTGCTCTTTTGAGTATTGTGGTTATGCTGCTGGGCTTTCTTGGTTTGTATCCTCTCTTGCAATACCTAGATACTCCTGCAGAAATTCTTCCCTCAATCCTATCAATATATTTCTATGATTGTGACCTGTGTTGGTGTCAGCTTTGCTTATAATCTCTTTGCAGGTTTGTTGCGGTCTATTGGAGACAGTCTGGCTGCGCTTGGTTTTTTGATTTTCTCTGCTCTGGTTAATGTGGTTCTGGATCTCTATTTCATTACGCAATTGCATCTGGGAGTTCAATCCGCAGGACTTGCTACCATCATTTCGCAAGGCTTATCAGCGGTTCTTTGCTTTTATTATATTCGTAAGAGCGTTCCAGAACTGCTCCCTCAGCTCAAACATTTCAAATGGGACAAAAGCTTGTACGCGGATCTCTTGGAGCAAGGTTTGGCTATGGGCTTGATGAGTTCGATTGTGTCCATCGGCAGTGTGATTTTACAGTCTTCTGTCAATACCTTTGGTGCAGTGATTATTAGTGCCCAGACGGCGGCTCGACGCATTATGGCTTTCGCCCTTCTTCCTATGACCGCTATTTCTGCCTCGATGACGACCTTTGCTTCTCAGAATCTAGGAGCTAAACGACCAGACCGCATTGTTCAAGGTCTTCGAATCGGTAGTCGTTTAAGTATGTCCTGGGCAATTTTTGTTTGTGTCTTACTCTTTTTTGTCAGTCCAGCCTTGGTTTCCTTCTTGGCTAGTTCGACGGATGGTTACTTGATAGAAAATGGTAGTCTGTACTTGCAAATCAGTTCAGCCTTTTATCCTATTTTGAGTCTCTTGTTGATTTATCGCAATTGTTTGCAGGGTTTGGGGCAAAAAGTCCTTCCGCTGGTTTCTAGCTTTATCGAACTAATCGGGAAAATCGCTTTTGTGGTCTTGATTATCCCTTGGGCAGGCTATAAGGGAGTTATCCTCTGTGAACCCCTTATCTGGGTTGTCATGACCATTCAGCTGTACTTTCTCACTGTTTCCGTCACCCCTTGATAAAAGAAGGCAAGGAAATCTTGGCAGTTAAAGTACCATCCTAGCTGTATTTGCTGAATAAAATCTATTTCCTCTAGTGAAAATCGAAAAAACTTGTGTTATAATAAGAAAGATTAAAATGTGAAAAAAGGAGATTCCTAATGGGACGTAAATGGGCCAATATCGTAGCCAAGAAAACGGCTAAAGATGGAGCTAACTCTAAAGTATATGCAAAATTTGGTGTAGAAATCTATGTAGCAGCTAAAAAAGGTGATCCAGATCCAGAATCAAACTCAGCCTTGAAATTCGTTATCGACCGTGCTAAACAAGCCCAAGTGCCAAAACACGTTATCGATAAAGCTTTGGACAAGGCTAAAGGGAACACAGACGAAACCTTTACAGAAGGACGTTACGAAGGTTTTGGACCAAATGGTTCTATGCTGATTGTTGATACCTTGACTTCAAATGTCAACCGTACAGCGGCTAATGTCCGTGCAGCCTTTGGTAAAAACGGCGGGAACATGGGCGCTTCAGGTTCGGTTTCATACCTCTTTGACAACAAGGGTGTTATTGTATTTGCAGGTGAAGATGCGGACGAAGTCTTTGAGCAATTGCTAGAAGCAGATGTGGATGTGGATGATGTAGAAGCAGAAGAAGGTACAATCACAGTTTACACAGCTCCAACTGACCTTCATAAGGCTATCGTTGCCCTCCGTGAGTCAGGTATCGAAGAATTCCAAGTTACTGAATTGGAAATGATTCCTCAGTCAGAAGTGGAATTGTCAGGCGAAGACCTTGAAACCTTTGAAAAACTTTACAGCGTTCTTGAAGACGACGAAGACGTACAAAAAATCTACACAAACGTAGATGGATTCTAATTTAATACTCAATGAAAATCAAAAAGCAAACTAGGAAGCTAGCCACAGACAGTACTTGAGTACGGCAAGGCGAAGCTGACGTGGTTTGAATTTGATTTTCGAAGAGTATAACCTAGAAAACATAATCCTAAGTGAAAAAATCACTTGGGATTTTTTTAATCAAGAAAATAGTTCTCTAGAAAACTTTTTTCTTGACATCTCTTTTCAAAGTGATAAAATAGTTCCCATGAAAACTTAATTAGTTCCTAGGAGAACTAAATGTGATAGTTAGAAAGGAATTAGTATGGATAAACCGATGTTGGTCTTTAAGCGTTTGGTCATCAGATTCATCTGATGGTGCAAAAGGAAGCCAAACGTTGTGGTATTGAATTTATGGGTGGACCACAAGGTCAGGTTGTACGTTTTTTGGATAGCCGTGAGGAAAATCAAGACTTGGTCTTGATTAAAGATATCGAGCAGGAACTCAATATTACCAAGTCTGTTGCTAGTAATTTGGTCAAGCGTATGGTGCAAAATGGTTTGGTGGAATTGGAGGCGAGTCCTGTCGATAAGCGGGCTAAGTTTGTTCGTCTGACGGACAAATCGCGTTCTCAAATGAAGCAGGTTAAGGCCTTCTTTGAACGAATTGACAAGCAGTTGATGGCAGACATTGATGAAGATGAATTACTGATTTTTGAGAAAGTCCTCAATCAACTACAGGAAAATATCAAGAGAATAGGAGGAGATAATGAAGAAATTAGCCAAACGAATTAGTAGAAAAGAATGGGGGATGATTTTACTAGCCATTCTCTTTACTTGCTTTTCGGTCTATCTAGAGTTGGAAGTGCCAACCTATATCTCGAAAATTACGGATTTGCTAGGTAGTCAAGGAACCAATTTAGATGAGTTGTGGCAACCAGCAGGTATGATGGTGGGAATGTCCTTTCTTGCCTTCTTGTCCGCAGTTGCAGTTGGATTTTTTGCATCCAGAGTGGCTGCTTCTATACTAGTAGGCTGAGAAGTGATATTTTTAACCGAGTTTTGGATTACTCGCAGACAGAGATTAAGAAATTCTCTATTCCAGTCTCCTAACTCGTACCACCAATGACATTACTCAGGTTCAGATGTTGATTACCATGGGCTTGCAAGTAGTTACGCGCGGTCCGATTATGGCTATCTGGGCTATTGGGAAGATTTTAGGTCATTCAGAATACTGGCTCTGGGCCGTACTTGTGGCAGTGATTGTCAACGTTTTGATGACAACAGTCTTGATGACGCTAGCCTTTCCGAAACAGTCCTTGATTCAAAGTCTGACTGATAAACTGAACAGTATCACTCGCGAGAGTTTAACAGGTATTCGTGTCGTTCGCGCCTACAATGCTGAAGAATACCAAAATGAAAAATTTGCAGCAGCAAATGATGAATTGACACGCTTGAATTTGTTTGTCAACCGTCTTATGGCTATTTTGAATCCTATCATGATGGGGATTTCAAGTGGTTTGAGTGTGGCGATTTACTGGATTGGGGCCTATGTAATCAACGATGCTGCTCCGACAGCGCGTCTGCCTCTCTTTAGTGACATGGTTGTTTTCATGTCTTATGCCATGCAGGTTGTCATGGGCTTCCTTCTCATGGGGGCGCTCTTCATCGTTCTTCCTCGAACCATGGTCTCTGCTAAGCGGATTAATCAAGTTTTAGATTTGCATTCTTCTATCCAAAACCCTGCTCAAGTGCAGCTGGCTGATGAAAACCTCAAAGGTCAGGTCGAATTTAAGGATGTGACCTTCCGCTATGCGGCAAATTCGGAGGCAGTTATCGAGAATGTTAGCTTTAGAGCAGAAGCTGGTCAAACAGTGGCCTTTATTGGTTCAACAGGTTCTGGTAAATCAACTCTGGTCAATCTGATTCCACGTTTCTATGACGTATCAGCAGGAGAAATTCTAGTGGACGGTGTCAATGTTCAAGACTATGACTTGAAAGATTTGCGCAACAAGGTTGGTTATATTCCTCAGAAAGCGGTTCTCTTTTCAGGTGATGTCAAGGGCAATCTAGACTTTGGACAGAGTCAAGAAACACCACTTAGTGAGCAAGCTATGTGGCAAGCCTTGGAATTGGCCCAGTCTAAGAACTTTATCGAAGACAAGGAAGCTGGCTTGGAGTCAGAAGTAGCTCAAGGAGGAACCAACTTCTCAGGTGGACAAAGACAGCGTCTGGCCATTGCGCGTGCCTTGGCTCGGAAGCCAGAAATCCTCATCTTTGATGACTCCTTCTCAGCCTTGGACTACAAGACAGACCGTGTCCTACGCCAAGAGCTAGCAGAGAAAACAAAATCTATGACCAAACTTATCGTCGCACAGCGTATTTCAACGATTATGGACGCAGATTTGATTTTGGTCTTGGATCAAGGAAAAGTCGTGGGACAAGGCACCCACAAGGAACTTCTAGCTAATAATGAAGTTTACCAAGAAATTGCCTATTCACAACTATCGAAGGAGGAATTGGAACATGGAAAATAAGAAAATGTCTCTCTGGAAACAGAGTAAACCCTATCTTGCAGGCCTCCAGTTTGCCCTTCTAATCGCCTTTCTAGCAACAATCTTATCCAATATCATTACTGTATATGGTCCAACCCGCATCAAGGAAATGACTAATATTATTGCCAGTGGTCTGGAAACAAGTGTGGATGTCGCGGCGGTTGCAGCTATTGGTGGTTTTTTGGCCGTGATTTATGTGATCGGACTTCTATCAAATTATTTGCAGGCCTTTCTGTTTACAACAGCCATTCAACGTTTTTCAGAGCGTTTGAGAACAGCTATTGCAGAGAAAATTAATCGCCTTCCATTGGGATATTTTGATGGACATTCTCAAGGAGATACCTTGTCTCGTGTAACCAATGATGTTGACACTGCAGCCCAGTCCCTCAATCAAAGTCTAGGAACAGTTCTCTCATCTAGTTTACTGGTCGTGGCGGTCTTAGTAACCATGTTTGGGATGAACTGGATTTTAGCCTTGGTGACGGTTGTGTCAACCCTTATTGGTTTTGTTTTCGTGTCCGTCTTTATGGGCAAATCGCAGGGCTTCTTTAAGAGTCAGCAACAGGATTTGGCAGCTGTCAATGGCTATGTGGAGGAAATGTACTCTGGCCATAATGTGGTGACTAGTTACAATGCCATCGAGAGCACCAAAGAAGAATTTGCAACATTAAATCATCGTCTGTATGATAGTATTTGGAAATCTCAATTTATTTCAGGGATTATGATGCCGATTATGATGTTTATTGGGAACTTTAGCTATGCCTTGGTGATTATTGTTGGTGCAGCCTTGGCTCTGAATGGACAGATTAGTATCGGGATTATCGTTGCCTTTATGGCCTACGTTCGTATCTTTTCTCAGCCTCTTTCACAAATTGCCCAAGGGATTACTAGTCTTCAGCAGGCTAGTGCAGCCATGGGACGTGTCTTCGAATTCCTAGCTGAAGAGGAAATGGAAGACGAATCCCATAAAGAAAGACAATTGAGCGATATGAAAGGTCAAGTAGTCTTTGATCGAGTTTCCTTTGGTTACACACCAGAGCGAACTATTATCCATGACTTTTCTGCGATTGCTCATGCAGGTCAAAAGGTTGCCATTGTCGGACCGACTGGAGCTGGTAAGACAACCATTGTCAATCTTTTGATGAAGTTCTATGAGATTGATAAGGGAAGTATCCGCATCGATGGTGTGAATACCAAGGAGATGAAGCGTTCGGAAGTACACGATGCCTTTTCAATGGTATTGCAGGATACTTGGCTCTTTGAAGGAACCATTCGCGACAATCTCATCTATAACCAAACAGGTATTAGTGATGAGCGCGTGATTGAAGCCAGCAAGGCTGTAGGGATTCACCACTTTATTATGACCCTACCAGATGGTTACGATACTGTCTTGGATGATACAGTGACCTTGTCTGTCGGACAAAAACAACTCTTGACCATTGCTCGTGCTTTGCTGAAAGATGCGCTACTTCTAATTCTGGATGAGGCGACATCTTCGGTTGATACTCGTACTGAGGAATTGATCCAGAAAGCCATGGACCGATTGATGGAGGGAAGAACTTCCTTTGTCATCGCCCACCGCTTGTCAACTATCCGAAATGCTGATCTGATTCTTGTCATGAAAGATGGCAATATCATCGAGCAAGGCAATCATGATGAGCTGATGGCACAAGCTGGTTTCTACGCTGACCTCTACAACAGTCAATTTACAGAAGACGAAGCAGAAGAATAAACCAAAAGAAGGCTTGACGGCCTTCTTTTTCTGCACTATACTAGAAGACAAGTGCTTCCCTATAAGCAAAATTTGAGTAAATGATGAGAAAATATATGAAAAATTATCAAGAATGGTATGACCACATTGCTGGTAACATTGAAAATAAGCCCTTTCTTCTGAGCTTGTTAAGAACTTTCAATCGGTTCATGACGGTAGTTATGCCTATGATTTATCTAACCTTGTTAGCAACTACCTATCTCCAACAAGGACTTGGGAAACAGGTCTTGATCTATGTGTTTATCCCTGCGTCAGGTTTTGTGATTTTGTCCTTTCTTCGTAAGAAAATCAATGCCCCTAGGCCTTATGAGGAATGGGATATTAAACCCTTGCTTGACAGAGATAGTCCTGGTCAGTCTATGCCCAGTCGTCATGTCTTTTCAGCAACCATTATCTCCATGGCTTGCTTACATGCTAGTTTATCTGTAGGGGTTATCTTGTCGGTCTTGTCAGCCCTCCTCGGTCTCGTGAGAGTCTTGGGTGGAGTGCATTTTCCCAAGGATGTAGTGGTTGGCTATATTTGTGGTCTTGTGTGGGGTGTGATTTTCTTTCTATTTTGACCTGTAAGTTAAGGTGGTCCTAGAACCACTTACGGGTCTAAAGTAACCACTTGCTTTTTTGCTCTTGTTTTCTTATTTTTCCTTTGATATAGTAGAGTCAGAAAGGAGATGGAATGAAGTTACGAATCGAAATTGACAGCAATTTAGAGGAAACTGAAATTATCATCAAGGCAGCGGCTTTGACAGATGAGATTGCGGATTTACAGCGGCTCTTGCAAGAATCCAAGTCTCCTAGGTTGATTTTTTACAAGGGGACGGGTGAATATTATCTGGACCTATCGGAAATTCTCTTCTTTGAGACGGAAGTTAACAAGATTTACGCCCATACCCAGAAAGATGCCTACGAGGTTCGGCTTAAACTCTATGAGTTAGAGGCTATCCTTCCTCGTTACTTTAGTCGGGTATCCAAGTCAACTATCGCTAATATTCGGCAAATCTATTCGGTGGACAAGTCCTTTTCAGGAACGGGCACCATTTCCTTTTATCAGACCCACAAGGAGGTTCATGTCTCACGACATTACCAATCCCTCCTAAAAGAAAATCTAAGAAACATGAGGTAAGAACATGAAAAAGAAAGCATTTGGTATTGTGTTGCTTATTTTTGGCAGCATGGATTCTGTTTCAGGGACATTATGGAATCCTTCATCCTTGGAGACTAAGTATTCTCCCTTCATCTTTATTGCTTTTTCTCCTTATCAATCAGTAGAATCTTTGCTTAGGCATCATTGGACTACAGCCTACTTTTTACAGCATTAATAGCGTTAAATGATAGCTGAACTCTTTTATAATGGATTCTAGCTATCTCCCAAATCAGTCACTTATTCTGGGCTAGTATTTTTAATCGTAATGGGTGTCAGCGCACTCACTCATTCTAACAGAACTTGGAATGGGAAAAAAATGGTGGTATGATGGTAAAAAGACCATTCTGACAGATAAGGAGGTCGCTTTTTGGAAGTGGGACTTTCTACAAGCAAAATCAAGAATTGGTAGACGACCAAGTAGAAGTTGGTTTTTGGAAATGCCAAGATATATTATGACAATGCAGAGATTTTTAGGAGATAGCGCAACTCTGAAAGTGGAAGTCGGTTTTGGGAATGCAGTTATCTATGTTCCCTAAACATTGGGGAGTTGATTTAAAGGTAGAAACTTTCTGTGGCGTAGCCAAGGCAGATACTCCTCTAGCCCCAACCAGCAAAAACCTTGATTATTCGTGGGAAGTGGCTTTTTGGGTAAACTTGGGTGTTGTCTACGTCAAATAAAAAAATCTTCCAATCCCCTTGCAAAAACAGAAGAAAGTGTGATAACATAGTACGGTATGTGGTGCTAGCACATCCGCTATATTAGATCTAATAGGAGGAAAACACAAATGGCTAAAGTATGTTACTTTACAGGTCGTAAGACTGTATCAGGAAACAACCGTTCACACGCGATGAACCAAACAAAACGTGCCGTAAAACCAAACCTTCAAAAAGTTACTGTACTTATCGATGGTAAACCTAAAAAAGTTTGGGCTTCAGCTCGTGCTTTGAAATCAGGTAAAGTTGAACGCGTTTAATAATAAAAGTAAGGAGACCTTAGGGTCTTTTTTCTTTTGTTGTGGGTATAAAATCATTTGAAAAACGGAGTAAATATCCGCTGATACAGTATTCTGCTTTTACACTTGGGCTGAAATATGATAAAATAGAGTATCAACTAGTTGAGGTAAAAAGGATGACTGTAAAAATTAATACAAAAGATGGTCAAATCGAACTAACAGATGAAGTGATTGCAACCGTCGTAGGTGGAGCAGCAACTGAGATTTTTGGTGTGGTCGGTATGGCTAGTAAAAATGCCCTCAAAGATAATTTCCAAGCCCTTCTAGGTAAGGAAAATTATTCCAAAGGTGTCGTCGTAAAGGCGACCGAAGATGGCAGTATTGCAGTTGATGTATATACCGTGTTGAGCTACGGAACAAAGATTAGCGAAGTGTCAAAAAACATTCAAGAGCGTGTTCGTTTTAGCTTGGAAAACCAGCTTGGAATTACTGCTCAGACTGTAAATGTCTACATTCAAAATATCAAAGTTGTAGGAGAATAACCGTGTCAAAAATTACTACTAGCTTATTTCAAGAAATGGTGCAGGCTGCATCAACTCGCTTGAATAAGCAAGCTGAATATGTCAATTCATTAAACGTCTTTCCAGTTCCAGATGGAGATACTGGAACAAACATGGGAATGACCATTGAAAATGGAGCTAAAGAAGTTGCAGACAAGCCAGCTTCTACAGTTGGCGAGGTAGCGAGCATTCTTGCCAAAGGTCTTTTGATGGGTGCGCGTGGAAACTCAGGCGTTATTACGTCTCAGCTTTTCCGTGGATTTTCACAAGCCATCAAGGATAAAGACGAGTTAACAGGTCAAGACTTGGCCCTTGCCTTCCAATCAGGTGTGGAAGTTGCCTATAAGGCAGTGATGAAACCAGTCGAAGGAACGATTTTGACAGTTTCTCGTGGAGCTGCTATCGGTGCTAAGAAAAAAGCTGAGCAAACAGATGACGCTGTTGAAGTCATGCGCGCAGCCTTGGAAGGTGCTAAAACAGCTCTAGCTAAAACACCAGACATGCTTCCAGTATTGAAAGAAGTTGGCGTTGTGGATTCAGGTGGTCAAGGACTGGTCTTCATCTATGAAGGTTTCCTTTCAGCCCTTACTGGTGAATATATTGCATCTGAGGACTTTGTAGCGACTCCGGCCAACATGAGTGAAATGATCAATGCTGAACATCATAAGTCTGTAGCTGGTCACGTAGCGACTGAGGACATCACCTTTGGTTACTGTACTGAAATCATGGTAGCTCTTAAGCAAGGTCCAACCTATGCCAAAGATTTTGACTACGACGAATTCCGTAACTACTTGAATGAACTCGGGGATTCTCTCCTTGTTGTCAATGATGATGAAATTGTCAAAGTCCATGTCCATACAGAAGATCCAGGACTTGTTATGCAAGAAGGTCTCAAATATGGTAGCTTGGTCAAGGTAAAAGTTGACAATATGCGTAACCAACACGAAGCACAGGTTGAGAAAGAAGCTGCTCAAGTTAGCAAACCAGCTGAAGAAAAAGAGTATGCTTTGATTGCTGTAGTGGCTGGTAAAGGTCTAGCAGATATCTTCCGTTCTCAAGGTGTGGATTATGTTATCGAAGGCGGTCAAACTATGAACCCTTCAACAGAAGACTTTATCAAGGCTGTTGAACAGGTCAACGCTCGTAACATCATCTTCCTACCAAACAACAAGAATATTTTCATGGCAGCTCAATCTGCAGCAGAAGTTTTGGAGCAACCAGCAGTAGTGGTAGAGGCTCGTACTCTTCCTCAAGGTTTGACAAGTCTTCTTGCCTTTGATCCAAGCAAGTCCATCGAAGAAAATCAAGAGCGTATGACTGCTGCTCTTAGCGATGTCGTTAGTGGAAGCGTCACAACAGCTGTGCGTGATACAACCATTGATGGCTTAGAAATCCATGAAAACGATAATCTAGGTATGGTGGATGGGAAAATCCCTCGTGTCAAACCCTGATATGCACCAAACCTTGACTGAAACATTGAAACATATGTTGGATGAAGATAGTGAAATCGTAACCTTCTATGTCGGTGAAGACGGAAGTGAAGAACTTGCCAATGAAATTGCCCAAGAAATCGCAGAAGAATTCGAAGACGTTGAAGTCGAGATTCACCGAGGCCAACAACCAGTTTACCCATACCTATTTAGTGTGGAATAAGATTAATGAAGAACTGAGAAATCAGTTCTTTTTTTCTTTTTAAATAATGAAATCGGTATCTTTTTAATAAAAAAACAAAAAATAATATTCATAAATAAACGTTAAAATAGAAAAATTCAGAAAAATTTCTTCTTTTCTCTTGAAAAAT
>BNJU01002282.1_pt1 | contig 82154 bp, 150 predicted proteins | sample 8539281 | NCBI WGS metagenome assembly BNJU01 (sample SAMD00202456, study PRJDB9452) | human saliva metagenome | isolation source: human saliva | place: Japan | reverse complement strand
TGGGTCCGACATACCGACACCCAATTTCGTCGATCATCCGCTCATCCAGCACAAACTGACCATCATGCGCCGCAAGGAAACGTATTGTGTTGAATACCCGCGAGTTGCTCGGATCGCCATGTTCATGGCATACGAGATCACGCGTGACTTTCCCCGCGCGACGTAGATCGAGACCCCTGTCGCACACCGCCATGCGCAAAAATGCTCTGCGGGCAAAACTCGGCATCGTCCCGCGATCCCGCGCGCAGGCCTCGGAGTGCTCGACGCATCCTGAGCCCCACCCTGCGGCACGCGTCGACACATCGGACCCCATCGCGACCCCGAGACACTTGCCCCGTCGAGTACTTGGCGTAAAGCTCCTGCGCGGCATCGAGGATCGCACCATCGTACTCGACCCCATGCTCGCCACGGGCGGCAGCAAGGTCGGCAGCACTCACCATATGCCTGGCGATTAGCGGCGCGCGGAGCATCATCCTTCATGTGCTCGTCTCCGCTCCTGAGGGTATCCGCTGCGTCGCGGCAGACCACCGACGTGCCGATCTACGTCAGCAGTGGACGATCGCTCAATGAGCACGGCTACATCGTGCCGGGGCTCGGCGATGCGGCGCGACCGCATACCGGCACATTCTGAGCTCACCCCTGCAGTATCCCATGTGTAGAGCGGGTTCACTCATCGTGGTCGTTGACACGCGCTAACCCTGGGACGTTTCCCATCCGGATCTGCCCCTTATTCGCTGTGCCCTGCGGACTCTTCTCGGTCGGGTCAGCAAGGGGCTGCTATGCCGTTATCCTTAAAGCCCCCGTGCGCCACGGGAGGGGGACCGCGCGAGCGTGAAGGGCGCTGTCAGATAAGATATCAAAGCCTGCTGCATGAAACTTTCAGCTTCGTGCGACAGGTTTTTCCATTGTTGTCTGATCCATTAAAAAGCAGAACCGTAACACTGTTTCAGGAACAAAGCCACGAACGTGTTAATATAACATAAACCAGCGATAACTATATTAAGACTATCAAATGACAGCAATACGCGCAGACAGAAGGAAACTGCGAACGAATCAGATGAACATAAACATGTAACGAACCGCATCGCGTGAAAAACGACTGCTGACCGCACCTTGCCGCCTCTGTGCCGTGAGCTCCACCCCTGCCGCACGCCGCCGAAAAGAGCAAAAGACACAGCAGTATACGGATCGCACCGCCATACATTTGACGGACAAACACCGTGACGATGCCGTTGCGGACATCCTCGCGCCACACGCCACCATATGCAACGCTCAGACCCTTGAGGCGGCGGAGAGATCAACGAAGTATCTGCGGACAACCTACTTGTCGCTTGCCCACCTCGCACCGCAGGAATTTCGCGACGGCGTCGTCACCTTTACCATCGCAACGGACGCTATGGCGAGATCATCGTCAACAACGAGACCTACGCACATCAAGGATCCTGCGCGAGACAGCCGCACCGGGCAGATCACCGACGAACAACTCAGCACAACGTCTGGCTCACCAACGACACGAACCGCATCGAAGCAAACACCAAACTCAACGCGGCACGAGCCGGACAACCGACCCTCATCAACGTCAAGAAAAATGACACCGAAGGGGCCAACTGGCGTGGACAACGGCCTACCACACACGGGGCGCTACAGCACAGCGCGTTCTTCAACCACGCGAGCCTTCCGCGAGGGGACCTTCCATCAAGGCCCACAAACGCAAAATGTGGTCGGCCCGTCTCTACAGCACGCCATTCTGCGCGACAGGCGAGCTGTTCGGCATCAGCTACGCACGATCCTTCTACCTCTCGTAAGCACATTTCCTCCATGGATTTCGGGCCGTCAACAGAGAATCGATCCAACTGCACACAACTAGCCTGCAGCCAGACCCAACCTCACGGATCCGGCGGCACTGACTTCAAGAGACATGGAAGAGGCCGGAAGATGTCTCGCGACCCAAAACACGCACGCAACCTGGTGCCCACATCAATGGGACAACCTCGACCGCCCACGGCGGGCGCAACACCTTCTCGCCCCTCCCACACCAGCAACAACATGATCGACGAGCCCATGCAGCTACCAACGACGCGTGACGGCGCACGGCAAGCACTCGGCAGTGAACCCTCAACTCACGCGCCTCCAGCACATCGACGACGCTTATTTCTTCCACCAGCTACACCGCCAGTCGGCGGAAAAAACCGACCTCGAGAAATTTCGGCGTACCGAGTAATACGCGCCTATCCCGCCAGGAGCATCGGGCGACGACGCTGAAATGACGGCGAGCTGCAGGAACGTACGACGCGCGAGGGCGATACCAACGTTCGCAGATGACGTTCGTCGAAGAGACAGTGAGCATCCACCACGAGGATACCCATTAATTGGATCGACAGTCAAAGCCGGGGCATCACCGCGCCAACTGGAGCAATGATGATAACTGGGTCGCCGTGAAACTACGCGGAAGCTTAGCACGAGCCCGCGGTCTCGACAGTGACCGCAGCGGACGCTTCTGTTTCACTATAAATTCTAAACGGTGATCCTCCTGAGATTTCACCACCACCAACCCCAACAACACACCCAACCCCACAACAACCACACACACACCCACCACACCCAAACCCCACAACAACACACCCACCCCCCACAACAACCACAATAGCCTCCCCGTTTGACGGGAGGTACCATTGCGGGTGGTAAACCATAAGGAAGAATCAACACAAAGAATCAACAGAGGGCAGAGAAGTATTCCGACGCACGTCGGAACGTCTTGGGACAAAGCGACACGACAAAGAGCACCACGAACAGACGTCGCGACGTTCAGCCGCGCCCCCGCGCAGCGGCGTCAGTCCGCTTTGCAGCAGGGACATTGTTGGCGAGCGACGGCAGAGCCTGCATTTCGCCCCTTCCGCAGTGGCGTGACAGGTCGCCGCCGGCGACGCACAGATCGCCCCGAACGCGGCAGAGATGGCGATCCATCAGAACTCGCAGAACGCCGTCATCAACTGGCAGAGCTTCAACATCGCGGCAGGGCGAGCGCGTCAGCATCTTCAGCCGAACGCACAGGCGGCGCTCCTGAACCGCGTGCTCGGCAGCAACCCGTCCGAGATCTTCGGACAGCTGCAGGCGAACGGGCGCGTCTTCCTCGTCAACCCGGCGGGCGTCTACTTTGCGCCCGGGCGCACAGGTCGATGCGGGCGCGATCGTCGCCTCCACGCATGAACATCACGAACGCCGACTTCATGGCGGGACGCTACAGCTCGTCGGCACAGAGCACGACGGCAAGGTCATCAACAAGGCATCGCTCGCCGCCCTGGAACGGCGGGCTCATCGCCCTCCTCGGCAAGGACGTCGTCAACGAGGGCGTCGTCGTCGCGAAGAAGGGGACGGCAGTCCCTCGCCGCGGGCGAGGAGGTCACACTCGACTTTGGCGGCGACGGCAAGGTCGAGGTCGTCCCCACCAAGGCGGCACTGGAGCAGGCGGTCACGAACAAAGGTCTCGTCGAGGCAGACGGAGGCCTTGTCTTTCATGTCGGCGGCGACGGGCGAAATGCTCACGCGCTCGGCGGTCAATCAGGACGGCGTCGTCCGCGCCCTCCTCGCAGACGCGCCGGGCGCGATCCGCATCACGGCGCGTGACGTGAACCTCGGCACGGGCAGCCTGACGGATGCGAGCGGCATGCGGGGCGGCACGATCGAGATCGGCGGCGGCTGGCAGGGGGTCACGGGGACGACCTGCGCACGCCCAGAACGTCACGATCGAGCAGGGCGCGGCTGTGCGCGCCGACGCGACGGCGGACGGCGGCGCGAGCGGCACCGTCGCCGTCTGGTCGGACGGCGAGACGCGCTTTCGCGGGCGAGATCACGGCGCGCGGCAGGGGCGCGGGCGCGGGCGGCATGGTCGAGACCTCGGGCGCGAAGGTCTGGATCACGGGCGACGTGCGCGCCTCCTCCGAGCGCGGCAAGGCGGGCGAATGGCTGATCGACCCGGGCGACATCGAGGTCAAGACGCGCCTCGCGGGCGACCCTGCAGGGAAAGCTCCGATGGCGGACGTGCAGAAGGTCACCGACACGCTGAACAACGGAACCTCCGTGAACATCCAGACGGACAACTCACGGGGACCGAACGACAACTCCATCACCATCACGGACGCCATCCGAAAGACGTCGGGCGGCGACGTGGCTCTGCGCCTCAAGGCGACGGGCGCCATCAACATCAACGCCGACATCACGTCGGAGACGCCCTGCATCGGCGGCGACGCCGACGGGCAAGCTGAGCCTTGAGGTCACGTCCGACACGAACAAGACGGCGGGCGGCAGCGTCAGCGTGGCGAGCGGACGAGCATCAAGACGCTCGGCGGCAGCGTGAAGATCGGCGGCGGCCTCGTGGATAACGGCGTCGGCTTCGCCAACTCGCAGAGCGCGGGCGAAGCGGGCATCACGCTGAACGGCGTCACGATCGACACGCGACCTGCGGCGCGCACGGCGAGCGGCAACGTCGAGACTGGCGGGCAGCACGACGGCGGATGCGGCGGGCGTATTTGCTCGCCGGCTACGACGATCACGGCGGGCACGGGCAAGGTCACGCTCATCGGCAAGTCCACGGGCAGCAATGCGGCGGTCGCCAAGGGCATCTCCATCGACGGCGGATCAGGCATCACGACGCGCACGGTCGAGCTGCGCACGGACACCATCGACCTCGCGGGACAGATCACGGGCGACAACGATCCCGCAGGCTATGCGAAGGTCTGGACGCTCTCGGACGGACGCGCGATCAACTTCGGCACGGGCACGGGCGGACTCGACCTCGCGGGCAACACGTTCTCCGGCTCGGGCAAGATCACGAACTTCTACAAGAACATCGTCGGCGATGCAGGCCAGAAGGCGAACATCACCGTCGGCGGCGTCACGTCGGACAGCGACCTCGAACTGAACACGGGCGCGGGCACGATGGCGGTCAGCGGTACGGTGGACGTCGCTTCTGGCCATGCGCTGACGCTCGCCTCGAAGGGGACAGGGTCGCGGGCACGGGCAAAATCACGACCGATGCGCTGCGGCTCGACGCGGCGGATGCCGAGGTCAGCCTCACGGGCGCGAACGCGGTCAAGAACGTCGACGGCAAGGCGAAGAAGCTCACCCTCAAGAACAGCGGCAACCTTGCGGTCGGCGCTGAGACGGGTCTCGTGACGGGCGCGGGCGGCGCGGATATCGACGTCGCGGGCGATCTCACGGTCGGCGGCACGACGCCTCTGGCGGGCGGCGCGCGGCGCTCAAGAACGGCGCGGGCGCACTGAAAGCTCAAGGCGTCGGGCACGCTCGCCGTAGAAGACGGCGCCCAGATCGCCTCGACCGGTGCGGCTCAGACCGCCTTCGAGGCAGAACAGCGTCTCCCTCGGCACGGGGGCGAAGGTCAAGACCGCCGGCGGAACGATCGATGTCAAGACGGATGCGCTGTCTCCCTGCGGGAGAGACCGGCGTCCTTTCGAGTGCGAACGGCGCGGTCACGATCGAGACGCGGACGGCGGGCAAGACGATGTCGGTCAATGCGCCGGCGGCGTCGCCTGCGGCGGATATCGCCATGGCGGACCTCTCCTTCATCGACTCGGGCACGGGCACGGTGCAGATCGGCAATGCCAGACGGGCAACATCGAGATCGGCACGACCGCCGTAAAGGCGCCGCTCGCCGTCATCTCCGCGACACGGTCAAGGTCACGGGCGCGGTCACGAACACGAACAACAAGGACATAGCGTTCACGGGAAGCAACGTGAACTTCGATGCAGGGATCGTCCTTGCCGCAGGATCGGGCAAGACGAAGATCACCGCCGATGCCGTGAGTCTGGATGGCACGTTCTCCGGAACGGGCGTCTTTGCTGTGCAGAAAAAGACGGCGGGCAACTTCACCGTCGGCGGCACGAGCGCCTTCCTCTCGGATGCGGCCATCGGCAAGCTGGCGGCAGGAAACTCTACAACGTCGCCATCGGCTCGAAGGACAACGCGGGCACGGCGACGATCGGCGAGATCTCGGCTCTGCCGAAGTATACGAGCATCCTGACGAACGGCGCCCTCGCCTTCACCGGCACGGTGCATGGCGCGGCGACAGACACGCTCGCCGTGCACGGCGTCGGCCTGACGCAGACGGCGGCGGCGGGCTTCGAGGTCGGCAAGCTCCTGCTCCTCGGCAAGGGCGACATGGTGATCGACTCGCAGCTCAACAAGATCGGGGACATCGCCGCCGACCTCACGGACACGGGAACGCTCACGCTGACCAACAAGACCGATATGAAGGGTCACCAAGATCGAGAACCGCAACGTCGATCCCAAGAAGGACGTCGAGGGCATCGAGGCGAAGTCCACGCATATCAAGCTCGACGCGGGCAAGAAGCTCAACGTCGAAGAGAAGATCAAGACGAAGGACGATGCAAGCTCGAAGCCGACGACATGAACCTCGGCAGCAAGATCAACGTCGACAAGACGCTCACGCTCGAAAAAGAGCGACAAGACGAAGGCGGTCAGCGTCGGCACGGGCCCGGAACGACTGGAACGTCAACAACGCCCAGTACGGCAATATCAAGATCGGCGGCAACGGCCAGAGCGGCGACATCAAGGTCAGGGACACGACCTTCAAGAATCCGTCGGACATCGAGACGACGGGTCATGTCAAGCTCGAAGGAACGAACAAGGCGGGCGCGGACGGCAAGTCCGACATGAAGATCAAGGCGCAGACGGCGGAGCTGCCGAATGCGGGCGATACGCTCGCCGTCAAGAACCTCGACCTCGACCTCTCGGGCGGCATCGACCTCGGCCTCGGCAAGGTCAAGGGCGCCGAGGGCGGCAAGATCAAGACGAAGGGCGCGTCGAACTCGCAGGACATCGTCATCAGCGACAATGCTGCGCACGCATCGCACGGGGAGTACTGCATCTCTACCGCACGATCAACGAGACGCTCGACGGCTTCAGCGGCTTCGACGTCGCTGGGCAATCAGCACCTCTATTTCTACGGCGGCACCGTCAAGAAGTCCATTAACGCGGCGGGCAGGCTCGGCGTCGTGGTAAAGGATGATGTCTCCATCGTGGGTAAGGGGACGAAGCTCAAAATCGGTGCGGACACGTCGAAGGCGGGCTACGATCCGGATACGGTCATCACGGGCGGCTTCACCGTGGAACAGGGAAAGACCGTCCACGTCAAGGGCAGTGGCGGCACATCGAAGGACAACGGCGCGGAGATCAACATCCAGACGGACGGCGATATTCACCTGGAGCAGGGGCTGCACTCAAGGTCGAGGGCAACTACGCACAGGGCGACGCTCAACTCGCGCGGCGGCAATGTCGTTCTGAATGAGGGACGCCAAGGTAAAGGTTGTTGATGGCTCTACGCCTGTCTGGGTCGATGTTACGGGCAACAACGTGCAGCTTGACGCAAGGGCGCAGCTCGACTCCGGCACGGACACGGTCGGCGCTCTTCGCGTGCATACGGACAAGATCATCACGCCGACGGCGGACGACAATACGACGAACATCGTCGGCAAGAGCGGCCTCGTCATCACGCGAAAGACGCAGGGCGACCTGACGCTCAACAACACTGCAGCGGGCGCGGGGCTCCACATCACGAGCGAGCAGCTCAACGGCAAGCTCTTCGGCAACGAGTTCTCGGAGCTTGTCCTCGGCGACCAGAGGAGCAGACACCGTCACGATCGACGGCCTTGAGGCGAACAACCGCGTCGTCGTCAAGACGGCGGAGTCGGGCAAGGCGGTCATCGGCGCGGGCGGACTCAAGGTCGGCACGGACGGCTCGGGCAAGAACTACAAGGTCACGCTCACGACGGGCGCGATCGAGAACACGAGCGGCGCGGGCAAGATGGAGATCGCCACGGGCAGTGCGCTGAACCTCTACACGAACAATATGGCGAACCTCGTCGCGGGTGCGTCAGGCCCCTCCGTCACCGGCGCGGGCACGCTCGGCATCGGCACCTACAGCGGGGCGAAGTCCATCGGCGTCGGCGACGGCGCGGCGGGCGACCTGAAGCTGACGAACGACAAGATGACGAACGTGTTCGGCTCCGAACTTCTCGCATTACAGCATCGGCAATCGATCCGAAGGGCGGGGCGACCACGCAGGATACGATCAACGTGGCAGGGCTCTTCGCTCGGGCAGAACACGACCCTGCAGGCGAAGCACATCAACTTCACGGGCGACATGACGCGCCTCGGGCAAGATCCTGACCGTGAACGCATTGCAGGACGCCAGACAGACGGCGGGCAAGATCAAGACGGACAATCTCGCCGTGATCTCCTCCAGCCTGAACCGCGACGGCTCGGTGGCTGCAGCCGGCAGCATCACCCTCGACAAGGACAACGAGATCGGCACGCTCGCGGCGGACGCCTATGCGGTCAACGTGAAATCGAACAAGCTGACGATCGGCACGATCACGACGCCCTGCGGGAGCGCGGTTCCTTCGCGTACCATTTCGGGCGTCAAGGCGAGTCTGCACCGGGGCGACAACACAGGGCAACATCAAGCTCGCGGCGGACGCGATGACCTTTAACGAGGCAGTCTCCGGCAAGGGAGCGCTGGAGCTTGAGCAGGCGACGGCGGGACTGAAACATCAACATCGGCAAGTCCGGCACGGGGCTGACGCTCGGCGCAGATCTCTTCGGCGGCAACAAGATCAAGGACGGCTTCGAGCACGTCTACCTCGGCAGACAGGATGTCTCCGGCAAAGTCAATGTCGGCGGCACCTGAACTTCGTCGATGCGACGACGATCCGCACCAAGCCCGACGCAGGGCACGAGTCGACCTCGACGGCTTCGACGAAGATCAATACGAACGGGAATGCGCTGAATCTGGAAGGGAACAAACTGAACACGGCGGAGGGCAGCGAAGTGAGCACGGGCACGGGCGCTCTCACGCTCAAGGCGGACGCCGTCGACCTCAACGGCAAGATGACGGGCAGCAAAGCCCTGAACATCCTTCCGGCGACGCACGATCGCGACCTCAAGATGGGCGGCAATGAATGACCCGGCGAAGCTCTCCCTGCTCGACAAGTATTTCAGCGGCAGTCAACCGCCGGTTCTGGGGCTACGAGATCATCAACATCGGCGACCGCGAAGGGCGGCGGAAGGTTATGGCAGAGCGGCTCGATCGATATGCCGTTCCGCGTGAACATCCAGCAGGCGGTCAACAGCAGCGCGAGCGGCGTCAATCTTGCAGGGCAATATCAATACGCATGGGCGGGACTTCACCATCGGCAGCCGTGAGGGTCAATCTCGACGATACGCATATCAATGCGGACGGCGCAGATCGGAATCATGACGGCAATGTCTCCATCCAGGCGGATACGCTCAATGTGACGAACGGCAGCAGCATCTCGGGGCACGGCGAGTCTCCTTCGACACCTATACGCCGAGCAAGAGCATCTCCTTCGGTACGCCGGGGCACGGCGGTGCGCCGTCGATCTCGTGCTGGCGCACGATGTCTTCGGCCCGAACGGCCTTTTGAAGAACACGGACGGCGCGAAGTTCAGAAGATCCGCGTCGGCGGCGACAATGCAGGCAACATCAGCGTCGGCAATGTCGATATTCCCGATACGCTCACGGACGGCCTTGAGATCAAGACGAAGGGCGACGTGACTTCGACGGGCGTCATGAAGAGCGTCCCCGTCCTCGACGTCACGGCGAACAACGTGAACCTCACGGGCGCGAACGAGATCAAGAAGATCGGCAATGTCACGTCGAAGCACGGCGTCAACATCGAGACGGCGAAAGGGCACGACGATCTCGGGCAAGGTCACGGGCGAGACGACGCCCATCAGCATCAAGAACTCGGGCGGCGGCGATGTGACCATCGCTTCGGGCGGACAGATCGTCGGCTCGGGCGTCCGACGTCGTCGATCGAGGCGAGGGGCGGATCCTTCAAGAACAAGGCGGGCGCGGACGCCATCAAGACGGCGCCCGGCCATCAGTACGTCGTCCATACGGAAGACTCGGTGAACAACGAGATCAACGGTCTCGTCTTCCAGTTCCGCAAAATACGGCGTGGCCTACGATGATCCGCATAGCCGCAGCCGCCGGCGGGGCAGAACGCGATGTACTAACTACCAGCCGACGCTCAAGTTCTACGCAGTGCGCACCTACGGCGACGACAACAGCACGTTCTTCAACGCATCGACCGCAGGATTCCACATCGAGGACGACGGCAACGCGCGCGTCGTGCGCTCGACAAGGATGAGGTCGACTACATCCGCGCCCATGTGAAGGACTCGGGGACGCACAACTTCGGCACGACGAAGCTGACGAACGTCAACGCCGACATCATATCGGCGGACGGCACGGTGAAGAACGCGATGACCGACGTCAGGATGCGCACGGGTGCGCACACCTACGGCTCGGACTCGACGATCGCCAATGAGAAGATCACCTACAAAGGGTCACAACGAACTCAACTACAAGATCGAGGTCGACTACCGCATCGTGCCGCGCACGGTCACGGTTCGCGGCAAGACGGAGACGAAGACCTACGACGGCAATGTACAAAAACTATACGGGCAACAACGGCGTCACGTTTGAGAACTTCGCGAACAGCCAGACGATCGCGAACTCCGGGACGTCGGGGTCTGTTTCCTATACCCTCGATTGCGGACGCGAAAGAACACGTCGGGGCTTTTGCGCAGGCGCACTCCATGCGAGGCGAGTACGCGACGGATGTCTCAAACAGCACGCTCTAGGCGTCAACTACAATTTCAAATATGTTGCGGGCAAGCTCACGATCGATCGCATCAACATCCACTTTCACCGCACCGAACGGCGAGCGCATCTACGGCGCGTCGAACGACACGCGTCGTCATGGGCTCCTCGACGACGTACACCGGCTCGCTCGTCACTGGCGACAGCTTTGCCTCCTACAGCGTTGTGGCGAAGGACGGCGCCAATGACGTCACGGAGCGCACGGGCGTCGGCAATCATTACACGATGACGCTGCAGGGAGCGAAGCTGGCAGAAGGAAGCCACAGCCTTGACTCGGACTACAAGATCACGGCGCCGCAGGCACGCTGACGATCAAGCCGCGCCCCTCACGATCACGGCGGGCGACAAGTCCGCGTCTACGGCGATGTCAAACACGACCGCAGGCTACATTAACAACACGGCGAAGGTCAACGTCGGCGCGACGACCGCGACAAGCGGCCTTGTCAACGGCGACGCCATCGACGATGTGACGGAGACGATCGACCCGTCGGCAACGGTCACGACGAATGCGGGCATGCAGGTCTTTGGACAAAAGGCAAGCGCGGCGCACTTCTCGTCGGGCGCAGACAATTACAACATCACCCACGTTGACGGACACTTTCAACATCACGAAGCGCGCGCTGACGCTCGTCGCGGGCGACAAGAGCCGCATCTACGGCACGGCGAACAGCACCGCAAACTATGTGAACGGTACGAATCTCTTCCGCGTCAAGGCGGGCACGAACCTCGTCAGGCAGCGATGCGGTTTCGACCGTCACGGAGACGATTGATTCGCGTGCGACCGTCACGACGGATGCAGGAACGGCAGGGACTCAGAGACGAAGATTAGCAAATGCTGTCTTTCGGCACGGGAAATCGTCTAACTACGACATCTCCTACGAGGACGGCAGCTTTTGCCATCACGCCGCGTGATCTCGACGCTGCGTGCGGGGACAAGACGCGCATCTACGGCACGGAGAACAGCGACCGCGACCTATACGGGCGGCAGTCGAGTTCCGCGCCGACGCCGCGACGGCGACGACGGGACTCGTGAACGGCGACACCATCGCTGACGTTGAGAATCGACGAGATGCCCTTCGTACGGCCAAATGCCCGACGGCGGACTCAAGACGCAGATTGCCAATGCGCTTCGGCGCGGGCGAGGCATCGAATACAACATTCACTATGTGGACGGCGGCTTCGACATCACGAAGCGCGACCTCTTATCAAGGCGGGCGACCAGAGCCGCATCTGCGGTGACGCGAAACGGCGCGCTAGTGAACGGCACGAGCCGTCTCAACGTGCGTGCGGCGGTGCGACGACAGGACGCAAACGGCGATGCGATTTCCTCCTCACGGAGACGATCGATCCGACAACAACGGTCACGACGGATGCGGGCGCCGCACCTCTGGACAAGGGCGAGCGCCGCACAGTTCTCATGGCACGGCGCCAACTATAACATCCACTACGCAGACGGGCATTCAATATCACAGACGGCGTGCGTTGACGCTCGTCGCGGGCGACAAGAGCCGCATCTACGGCACGGCGAACAGCACCGCAAACTATGTGAACGGGACGAATCTACTTCCGCGTCAAGGCGGGCAGCAGACCTCGTCAACGGCGATGCGATTTCTACGGTCACGGAGACCATTGATTCGCGTGCAGCCGTCGACGGATGCGGGCACGGCAGGGACTCAAGACGCAGATTGCCAATGCTGTCTTCGGCACGGGACAATGCAGGTAACTACGACGTCGCTACGAGGACGGCGTTTTGCCATCACGCCGCGTGACTCACGCTCCATGCGGGCGACAAGACGCGTGTACTACGGAGCGAGAACATCACCGCGACCTGTACGGGCGGCACGGCAGTTCACGCGCCGACGCCGCGACGGCGACGACGGGACTCGTGAACGGCGACACGGTCGCCGACGTCGACGGAGACGGCCAGATACGCGCAATACGCAGCAATGTCGGCGGAAGCGGGAACGCACGGGCACCAGATGGCGACCACGCATTGCGCGCGCGCGACGATCGGCGTGGGCAAGGCGTCGAACTACAACATCCACCTACGTCGACTTTGGCGGCTGCGACATCGTCAGCGCGAACCTCTATATCGAGGCAGGAGGAGACAGACCCGCGCCTACGGCGCAGACAATTCAGCGCAGCAACTCGTATGCGGGCGGCACGTCGAGCCGCATCAACGTGCGCGCGAAGCGACGGCGACGACGGGGCTCGCAAACGGCGACACGATTGCGTCCGTGACGGAGACCATCGACCCATCGGCGACGCGACGACGGATGCGGGAACGACGGAGCGTCTCGGACACGGGTCTCGGGCGCGACCTTCGGCGTACGGGCACGGATGCGAAACCACAATATCCATTATACGGATGGCAACTTTCGCCATCACGCCGCGCGAGGTAGCTCGTGACAGCGGGCAATGCCGAGCGCGACACCACGCAGCAAAGATCCCGTCAGCGACGCCACCGTCGACGCGGCACCAGTAAACGTCGAGCGGCCCACTGCAGGCGACAATCGCCGGGCGTCGACCTACTACAACCCCTCCATCCACCGACGACAACGCCGGCGGGACTCATAGACGCCATCCACATCAACCCAGCATCCTGTCAGCGCCGGCTACCGGGCGCGACCACGGTGTAACCACCGTTTCCGCTACGCCCGGCGCATTGATCGACATACGCGGCGGCCTTGATATGGGTTCGCCGATCGGCAGCTGTCAGCACGGTCAGCACGACTCATTTCGCAGACGGTGGGCGTATGCTGGCGGCGGCGGTGGCGGTGGCGGCGTCGGCGGCGGCGGTGGCAGCGGCATCGGCGGCGGTGGCAACGGCAGCATGCCAGACGGCATCGGGCACGACGCCGGTGCAACACCGGTACAACGCCGGGCGGCGACAGGCGGCCTGACGAGCGACGCACGGGCGGTTTGACAGGTGGCCTGACTGGTGGCAGCACAGGCGGGTTTGACAACGGTTGACAGGTGGCCTGACTGGTGGCAACACGGGCGGCTTGATGGCGGTCTGACGGGTGGCGGGCGGCTTGACGGGTGAAAGCGACAGGTGGCCTTACGGGCGCCTTACAAATTAACAGCACAGGCGACGACTGGCGGCATCGGCACTACGCCGGTGGCAGCACAGGCAATCGGCAACACGCCGGGCGGCGCACAGGCGGCTTGACGGGCAACGCTGGAAGCGGCAGCCTGACGGGCGGCATCGGCTTTTCGCCGGGCGGCGGCACGGGCGATGACAGGCGGCATCGGCACTACGCCGGTGGCAGCACAGGAGGTTTGACTGGTGGAAAGCACTGGCGGCCTGACGGGCGGCGACTGGCAGCAGCACCGGCATCCGGTGGTGGAAGCACTGGGTGACGACAGGCGGCCTGGGTGGCCTTACAGGGTGGCTTGACAGGCGGTCTGACGCAGGTAGCGCCACGGGTGACTTGACAGGCGGTCTGACTGGTGGCTTGACAGGTGAAGCTTGACGGGCGGCCTTACGGGTGGCTTGACAGGTGGCTGACTGGCGACACGGGCGGCTTGACTGGCGGTCTGACAGGCGGCGTGGCGGTCTGACGGGCGGCTTGACGGGTGGCCCACGGGCGGCCTTACAGGTGGCAACACAGGCGGCCCGAGCGGGCGGCATCGGCGGCACGCGAACGGCAACACAGGCGGCCTGACGGGCGGCATCGGCACTACGCCGGGTGTAGCACGGGCGGCGGCTGGCGGCATCGGCGCTACGCGGGTGGCAGCACGGGCGGCTTGACTGGCGGCATCGGCGCACGTCACGGGCGGCATGCACAGGCGGCCTGACAGGCGCATTTACGGGCGGCCTTACGCCGGGCAACGGCACCAGGCGTCGACTGAGCGCATCGGCACCTGCGCCGGTGGCAGCAGCAGGGAGGTCTGACTGGCGGCATCGGCAGCACGCCGGAGCGGCAGCACGGGCAGGCTTGACGGGCGGCAGCACAGGCGGCCTGAGCGGCATCGCACTACGCCGGCGGCAGTGACGAGCGGCGGCCGCACTACGCCGGGTGGCAGCACGGGCAGCTTTGACTGCGGAGGCACCGGCGGCCTGACGCGGCGGCACCGCGCGCGAGCAGGCGGCAGCACGGGCAGCGACTGGCGGCACCGGCGGCATGACGGGCGGCAGCACCGCGGAGCAGCACACGATTGGCAGGCAGCACTTTACGGCGGCATCGCAGGTGAGCCTGACGGTACGACGCGCTGGCTTGACGGGCGGTCTGACTGGTGGCCTTGCGGGTGGCTTGACAGGCGCCTGACGGGTGGCCTGACGGGTGGCCTGGCGGCGGTCCTGACAGGTGGCCTCATGGGTGGCTTGACCGGGCGAGGATCTGACTGGTGGCCTTACGGGTATGACAGCGTCTGACAGGCGGCCTTACGGGTGGCAGCGACTGAGGTGGCCTGACGGGCGGCTTGACTGGCGGTCTTGACGGGCGGCTTGACAGGTCAACGCCACAGGCTGCGCAGGTGGTCAGCACGGGCGGCAGACTGGCGGCATCGGCGCGCGCGCCGGCCGGCAGCACGGGCGCTGACGGGCGGCATCGGCACTACGCCGGCGGCTGGCACAGGCGGCTTCGACGGCGGCATCGGCACTACGCCGTGTGGCAGCTGCGAGGCGGTTTGACTGGCGGCATCGGCAGCTACGCCGCGGCAGCACGGGCAGCCGACGGGCGGCATCGGCGCACGCCGGGCGGCAGCACAGGAGGTTTGACTGCGTGCAGCACCGGCGGCATCGGTGGCAGCACGGAGGCGCGACTCGTGCGCAGCATCAGGCGGCCTGACGAGCGGCAGCATCGGCAGGCGACTGGCGGCAGCACCGGTGGCCTGGACGAGCGGCAGTACGGCAGGCATCGCGGTGGCAGCATCGGCAGCACGACTGCGGCAGCGCGGGCGGCCTGACGAGCGGCAGCACGGGCGGCACGACTGGCACACCGCGCTTGACGGGCGGCAGCACCGCAGCACGACTGGTGAAGCACCAGCGGCTTGACGAGCGGCAGCACGGGCGGCACGACTGGCGGCAGCACGGGCGGCTTGACGGGCGGCAGCACCGGCAGCACGACTGGCGGCGCGCGGCGGCCTGACGGGCGGCAGCACGGGCGGCGGTTCCAGCTCTAGCAAGAGCGGCGGGCCCGCTCCGAGAAATCGAATGGCAAGGACGCGGCTCATCACCACACCGAAAGATCTTTGTCTCCGGCGAATGGAAAGAACAGCGTCGTCGTCATGGTTGATGGTGCGCCGGAGCCCATGATTTCTATGATGGATCGGACGGCCTCTTTCGGTCTCAACCTCAAGGAAAGAAGCGCGGCGGCCATGGTGGTCGCGATGAAACTCGACGGCACGTCTGAAGCCATTCGCGTCCTCTTCGCGGATCGGCGCATCGCGTGACCTTGACGGCACCTGATTCGACTCGATCACAGTGGAGCCAAGCTCGCGACGAGCCTCCGCCTCGACAGAAGGTCGAAATCCTCGACAGGAGATTAGAAAACGATGGAGAGAAGGGCTCTGAGCTTCCTCTACGAGACGCATACGCGCCTATGAAGTCACGTTCGGCAACGGCATCGTCACGCTCTATCCGAGGACGTGCGGCGCTCAACATCGTCGTCAGCGCGACAAGAAAGGTCGACGCGCCGTCCTCGCCTAGTCTCTGACCGCCATCGAGGACTCCCGGCGTGACCCCGTGGAGATCCGCGCCGTCTACATCTTCAAGGAAATCGGCGAAGCGTGCAGAATAAAGCTGGCCGCAGCTATAGAAAAAGCCCGCAAAGGGGCTTTTTCTATGGCTGTATGTTTTGTGATGCAAAGATCAGCTTTTGACGAGCTGAGCGCTACTTCGCGCGCCTGCCGTCGGAATTCAGCACGTCCATCGCCTTTTCCATCGATACGTTGAAGCTTTTTCATGATGTGGCAGATGGAAGCGGTCGTCGTTGCAGCACGCCTTGAGCCAATCCCTTTTCCATGGCTTTTTCGGCCCGCACTTCCAAAGCGCGTTCTTGATTCCAGGCGAAATTCAGCATATCGAAAAACCTCCTCGTATGTTTTTGGCGAAATAGTCCTCAGATAGTCAGCGCAATACAGTATTGTACCGCCTCGCCTATGGCGGACTCCAATGTGCCGCCGTCTTTGACGTGCTCGCGCACCTGTGCGACGAATACGCTGTAGCTGAGCGAGGGGCATTTTTCTAAAATGGGGCGCTGCGGTTTGTCGTTGATGTTTAGAACGGTGATCGTTTAGATCCATATCGCCTTTGCGCCCACCGAAAGCATCGCTGAGGTGATGTTCCCAACGTCAGGCATTTCCGTGCTCCGTTATAGAATACCTAGAATTTCGGTGCTGGCAGGGCGATGGATTCTTTTTGTAGACAGCATCTTCATCCACATATTGACGATATATTTCCGCAAAGGTACATGAAGAGCCGCAGGGCATGTTTGCATTGACGGTGCTTTGGTGCTCGGCAAGGATACATACTCGTTTCGGACGATGAAGCTTACATCGTTCTTGATGCCGCTGAAAAGCGTCTCGTCAATGGTGGCGAGCAGTTATGTCCTGAGTTGCCTCGAGTCCGAGAAGGGCTTCGCAGATTTCCGACAGACGTTCCTGTTGTTGAAAAATATCTCGGAACAGGGAATCCTTATAGGAACGTTTCGTTCTCTCACAGAGTCACCTCCTTGTCTGTATTATGACTATGAACCACAAGGAGGAAACAAGAAGGAGAGCGAAACAGAGTGGCGTACATATCCACCATCCTTAGGACGAAAACCCCTATTTCGTTCTTCATGATCATTTGCATTTGCTTTTCCTTCGGGCTGTGCTATTCTAGTTTCACGAACCGAGGGAACGAGGAGGTCGAGCTTGAGGAAACATGGACACTCAGAGGAAGCCTCCTTGGAACTTTGGTTCAAAGCCAATTTCTATCTCATCTTAAAGGAGGAGTTTCTCGATGAAGACTCTCAGCAGCGCTCACGACGGCTCTTGTCGTCGGTGCAGCCTCGACGACGTTCGCTGCGGCGAACCCGTTCAGCGATGTTCCTGCCGACCATTGGGCATACGATGCAGTAGCCCAGCTCGCCGATGACGGCGTCATCGAGGGTTATGGCGACGGACGTACCGCGGCCAGAACGAGATCACGCGTTACTGAGATACGCGCAGATGGTCGCGAAGGCCATGGCGAAGGAAGACCAGGTCAATGCACAGCAGAAGGCCGCAGATTGACCGCCTCGCCGCTGAGTTCAGCGAAGAGCTCAACAACCTCGGCGTCTCGCGTCTCGAACCTCGAGGCCGCATCGACAACGTCAAGTGGGAAGGCAAGCTGCAGCTACGAGTACGCGCGTATTGAAGCAAGGATGGCTGGATGCGGATACGGATCAGCGATCTTAAGTTCCGCCTTGAGCCGACGGCTACGGTCAACGATCATTGGAAGGTCGGCGGCTCGTCTCGATGCGACACTGGAATCGACCAACGATCAGGGCAAGCACGACAATGGTACAACCTGACAACAGCGTCAAGCTCACGCGCGCCTGGCGTTGCCGGCCACTACGGCATCACGGACATCAACGCGGTGTCATTCTAACCGCCTCGAGCAGGGCGTCGTTCTCGATGACAATCTCTGGTTGCATCCATCCGTAATCGGCGCTGACCAGAAGCTCACGGGCGCACGCTCGCGGGCGGCCGCATCAACCTCAGCGATACGGCTGTTGACGGTATCGACAATCAGCATACGAGACCCTCTGGAGCGCGTCTCACGTGGAAGGCGTGGACAGCTTCACGCGCTTGCGGAAGTACTGCTCGTCTCTCGGCACTGGATATACAGGCTGGAATGTAGCTGACAACAGCAGCGGTAACAACATCTGGGGCATCGGTGCGACGTATACGGTCGACAAAAAGAACTTCCATGCGAACGGCGGCTACTGGAAGAACACGGACTTCGGCGATACGGTGGCACAAGGGTCACGCACAGGCGCTGCTGACCCGTAGCGGAACGTGGGCTCAGCCACCGGGGCGCAGAGCCTGAGAACATGCACAGCTTCGGCCTCTACGCTGCTATCGCTACCTCGGCGGGGCCTTCGGCTCCGACCTTCGACGGTGTCGATTGGGGCGGAGAAAAGGGGCTGGGAGGTCGGCAGCTTGACTACACGTTCGCGAAGAACGTCGTCGGCACCTTCTCTACGCTGACGGCCACAAGGTCGAGACGGGCAGCGACAGCGCTGTAACCGCATCGCAAGGGCTGGGCACTCAGGCCTTGTTCTAAGAAGCACCTGCAGCGCAGCTGCTTGGGAGACAATATCATGAAGAGCGGTCAAAAGCGCATAGAAAGAATCCGCATTCGCGGGGTTCTTTAACTGAACAGATTACAAAAAGCAGGCTCGCAGCTGAACTGTTTTGCGAGCCGCCATGCGATCGAAAGGCGGCATCGAAACAGAGATATCAGCGCGCTGCCGCTGTTACTACTTCTGCTCGCCAACTGCGCGGCCTTCGGAGAAGTCCTCGACGAGTTCCACCGCGCCCGTGTATTCTCCGTTCTCGTCGTAAATGGCGAGATAGCATACGACCGGGCTTGCCTTTGATGTAGCGGTAGATCTCCATGCGATGCGCTTCTTCGCCTTGAAATCGGCGACAGGCTGCTCGATGGTCGGCACGATGTTGGCGGGATGGCGGTGTGAACCTTGCTGCCAGCGATGCGCCGGACGTGCGAACCTACTCCCGAGTTCGAGAAGAAGCGCAGCATCTCGTCTGTCGATGTAAGTGATGTCGACAGGCAGGAGGTTCAAGATGGCTTCAGCTCCTTGCAGCCGATTTCGCCCGTGGAGAGCCGCACCTTGCCCGGGCGATCGTCTTGCGCTCTTTCGCCTCTGCCTCCGCAATATCAGGTGTCGCCCTCCGCCCACTTCAGCGCCTCCTTGATGAACAACGATGCCGAATTCGGCATGTCACGATAAATCGTGAGCCAATCTTCTTCGGAAAGAAGCGCAGTGTCAACGGGAAGAGGATCTTTCTTTGTATGGGTCGTATCACGGATGCGCTGGAAGAAGGCCGCATAGCGCTCCTCCTCGCCGCCGATTCCATCGCCGAGCGACTTCATAGTGCGCAATCGCCTTGTCTCGTCGTCGACGCCCACATGACGCCGGAAAGGACCCGTCACGCGTAGCGGTAGAGGGGCGCCGACGCGTTGCTGCCGCGGGTGCGGTGATCGCGTGCAGTTCTTCGAGACCGCAGCTCAAGCCGGGCATGTCGCTCCGCCTCAAGGCGGCGGCAGACGATCGAGGAGTTCGGACAGCCTTGTTTTCGGTTCAATACCGTGAGCGGATGCCCATCGGTGAATCCTGCCTCAGGTGCGGCATCCGCAGGTGCTGCGCCGCCAATATGCCGTGGAAGGTGCCGAATGCACATCGCAGAGCTTCTGCACCTCGTGAATCAGCGTGCCGCCTTCGATGAGCTGCTGCTCGGCGGCAATCTCAACCGAGACGCTCTTGAAGTCCTTGATGAAATCTTTGCGCACCGTCTCCCGGCGACTCACCCGCCGAGAGGCGCTCTAAAGCCCTTGAGGCACTGCCGCGCGTCCGTCGCCTCGTCCGCCGCGCTAATGTCGCCGCATGGGTGCAGCCGCAGCCGTCTTCGCCGTGCACATGGGGATGCACCTCGTACGTACCGCAGAACCGCACGCGTGCGCCGCAACAGCGATCGTCCTGTGATGGCAAAACCGCGTGCCTCCAGCTCGCGCACGACGTCTTCGCTTTATTCAGCTGATCGCCGCTCCTTGGGCACGGTCATGACGCGGCCCATGACGTTCAAGATATCGGATTCACGTGATTTCAGCGAAGCCGATCTCCGCCATAGCCCTGCTGAAATTCGGGAAATTCCTCGACAAGACCCGCCGTTTCCTGAAGTCAATTCCTTTTCATATCTATCGCTCTGTTCTAATTTTGAATGCATTTTCTCGTACGGTCATTATATCAGATACCAGTTCGCGCTTGTCGTCGTATTTAGTTTACCAGCTCGCATGAAAATTCTAGCGAAGCCTTGCCGTCTGGCTTCACGGGCATTGCATCCGCCGCAGAGCAAACGTGTGGTGGCATCTTGCGCACATGACGGTGCAAAATATGCTGCTACATGCGCGGAGATTGCAGATAAAATTATCCGGTACGCCCCTTTCCGGCGTCTGTTCCGCAGCAACGAAGACAGTATAGCATGTTGCGCTCAAAGCAGCGGAGCAAGAATCGCCGTCATGGCTCTCTTTGACAATATTCCCCATAAATCCTATACTAATAGTTATCACAGCCATTATGATTATAACCAATAGTTTATCAATAAAAGGGGGAGTTTCTATGGGAGAATTTCGGCGGACTCGGGCTCTTTTTCGTCGTGGTGCTTATTTTTCCTTTCATGGTTCTCGCGCCCGCGCATCCTTCAACCGCGCCAGCCGACGCCGGAGAAGCAGAAGCCGTATGAGTGCGGCGTCGATACGGTCGGATCGAGCGATGTGCGGTACCACGTCGGCTACTTCGCTACGCGCTCGCGTTCCTCCTCTTCGACGTCGAGGCGGTGTTTCTCTATCCGTGGGCGGTGTCGTTCAATCGGCTCGGACTTTTTCGCATTTTTGGAAATGTTTGTCTTTCTTGGAATCTTGGCACTTGGTCTTTGGTATGCATGGAGGAAGGGGATCTCGCATGGAAGTAGTGGACGTCGTCCTGCCGCGCTCCGGGAGAATGTGATCGTGACTTCGGTCGATGCGATTTTCAGAGTGGGCGCGCTCGCGCTCGATCTGGCCGCTGGCCTCAGGGCTTGCGTGCTGCGCGCATCGAGATGATGGCGACGGCGGCGGCGCGCTTCGACCTCGCGCGCTTTGGCTACGAGGTCTTCGCGCCTGTCCACGCCAGGCCGACCTCCTGATCGTCGCGGGCACGTTGTCGTGGAAGATGGCGCCGGCTCTCATCCGTCTCTACGAGGAGATGCCCGAGCGAAGTACGTCATCGCGATGGGCAACTGCAACCTTAATGGCGGGCCTTTCACAGATACCTACTCGACGGTCAAGTGCCTCGATGAGGTGCTTCCTGTCGACATCTATCTGCCGGGCTGCCCGCCGCGTCCTGAGGCGCTGATCGACGCGATGATGAAGCTGCGCGACAAGATTCAGCATCCCGATCTTGCGAAGCGGGCGGGAGGTGAAGCGCGATGAGGACGCGTATTTTTCCAAGGAGCGGCTGTCAAAGATTGTCGAGATCTTCCCAAAGCGACGTTTCGACGCGGAAGCGCAAAGACCTGCGCTCATCGTCACGGCGGCGGACTTTCTCTACCGTACTGCGCGCTCTCAAGGAGAGGAGGGCTTCGACCGCCTCGGCAATCTCACGGCGGTCGACTGGAAGGATCATATCGAGATGGTCTATCATCTCTACAATATGGAAGAGAATGTAAAACTCGAGATGAAAGTCGCGCTCGACAGCGCCGCGCCCGTCATCGAGTCGGCGACATCGCTGTATCCGGGGGCGGAGTTCGAGGAGCGCGAGGTCTACGACCTCATGGGCGTGGAGTTCTTGGGTCATCCCGATCTTCAGAAGAATTCTCATGCCCGACAACCATCCCGCGCATCCTCTGCGCAAGGTTTCGTCGCGCCCGTGCCGAGTGGAGGAGGAAAGCTCGTATGGCTGGAAAAAGCACCCTACATCCTGAACATGGGCTCGCAGACGCGAGCACGCATGGCGTGCTGCAGGTCGAACTCGAGCTTTCAGGGCGAGGCGCATCGAGCGCGCGAAGCCGATTATCGGCTACATCCATCGCGGCATCGAAAAGCTCGTGAGGTCGCGCACTATGCGCAGAGCCTGCCCTATACGGACAAGCTCGACTACGTTTCGGCGATGAACAACAACCTCGCATGGTGTACGGCGGTGGAGAAGCTCGCGGGCATCCGCGTGCCGCTTCGCGCCGAGTATCTGCGCGTCATCGCGGCGGAACTGAACCGCATCGCGAGTCATCTCGTCTTCATCGGCACGCTTCTCAACGATCTCGGCGCGGCGACGGCCTTCATCTATGCGTTCCGCGACCGCGAAGGTGCTCGACCTCTTCGATCTCCTCTGCGGTGCACGCATGTCGACGAGCTACATCCGCTTGGGCGGCGTCTCCTTCGATGCGACGGACGAATTCATCAAGAAGACGTTGAATTTTCCTCGACTATGTGCCCGAAATGCTCGAAGAATACGACAATCTCATCACGGGCAACGAAATCTTCTATGCGCGCATGAAGGGCGTCTCGCCCATGACGGCGGAGGAGGCGAAGTCCTTGTCGCTGTCGGTGCGAACCTGCGTGCGACGGGCGTCGCCTACGACATCCGCCGCGTCGAACCGTACTGTGTCTATGACCATCTCGACTTCGAGGTGCCCGTCGGCACGATCGGCGACGATTGGGATCGCTATGAGGTGCGTCTCAAGGAGATGGGCGAGAGCGCGAAGATCATCCGCCAAGCGCTGAAGGATATGCCTGCAGGGAGTTCGAAGAAGAAAGTATCGCCGGATCTTCGCCCGCCGAAAGGATCGGTCTCCACCGCGTCGAGAACACGCGCGGCGAGCTGGGCTTCTACATCGTGAGCGACGGCACGGCGAAGCCCTACCGCGTACATCCGCCGGCCGTCCTTCGTGAACTTGCAGGCGCTCGATTCCCCTGTGCCGCGGCACGCTGATCGCCGACTCCGTTGTCGTCTATTCGACGCTCGACCCGCTGATGGGCGAGGTCGACTGCTAGGGTGCAAAGATGGAAACGGGCATCGTCTATTCCTACTATCAACGAACTGCGGCTCTTCCTGACGGGGGCGCTCGGCGACGCTTTTCTCGCCGAGGTCGTCATGACGCTTCTCGGCATCGCCGTTCTCTTGATCGTCGTCATGACGGCGGCTCTCGTATTCACCTTCGGCGAGCGCAAGGTCTGTGCCTTCATCCAGGTGCGCTTTGGGGCCGAACCGCGTGGGGCCGGGAGGACTCCTGCAGCCCGTGGCGGACGCCATGAAAGCTCCTCAGCAAGGAGGGACATCGCGCCGGACGGCGCCGACCGCATCGTCTGGAGTCTGTCGCCGATCCTCGTCTTCGTGCCGGCAGCCTGATTTACGCCTTTCTATCCGTTCGATGCGGGCGTCGTCTTCGCCGATGCGGGAACATCGGGCTGTTCCTCCTGCTCGCCATCTCGGCGCAGGCGGTTCCTGCCGTTCTTCTGCGGCGGCTTCGCGTCGAACAGCAAAGCATGGACCTCATCGGCTCGATGCGTGCCGTCGCGCAGCTTCTGACGTACGAACTGCCGCTCGGCTTCGCGCTCATGGGCGTCGTCATGCTCACGGGCTCCTCTCGATATGAGCCGCATCGTCGAGGCGCAGGCGGACTGCTGGTACATCTTCAAACAGCCGCTCGCGTTCCTCATCGTCTTCATCTGCATGATCGCTGAGAGCAATCGTCCGCCGTTCAACATCCTCGAGGGCGAGTCGGAGATCATCGCCGGCCCATTCACGGAGTACAGCGGCATGCGCTGGGCGCTCTTCTTTTCCTCGCGGAGTTCGCGAACCTCCTTTCCATCGCGATTCTCGTGACGACGCTCTTCTCTGGGCGGCTGGCGGGGCCGGCTTTTCTGCCGGGCATCTTCTGGTTCTTCCTCAGGCGGTTCTCATGGTCGTCATCTTCCAATGGGTCGGCTGGACGTTCCCGCGCTTTCGCATCGACCATCAGATCGCCTTCGGCTGAGAGCTCCTCCTGCCTGCGGCGATGCTCAACGTCCTCTTGACGGGCGTCGGCATGATGCTCTGGCAGATGTTTTTAGGAAGCGTTTCGGCGAAAAGGAGTGAGGAACTTTGTGGGGCAAAAGGATTGATCAAGGGCCTCGACGTGACACGGGTCACCTCTGGGGCAAGAAGAGAACCGTTTCCCTATCCCGAGGAAAAGATTCCGATGACCGAGCGCTTTCGCGGCGGACATCTGGCGATGGAGACGGAAAAGTGCATCTCGTGCCGCCTGTGCGCGACGAGCTGTCCCGAACAAGGCGCTCGACCTTCCTATCGTGACGGACGAGGCGAAGAAGCGCCACATGGCGGAGTACTGGCACGACATCGGACGCTGCATCTACTGCGGGATATGCGTCGAGGTCTGCCCGCCGAAGGCGATTTCCGGATAAAATTTTGCGATGCGACGTACTTCGAGGAGGATATGCGGTACGATGCGGTGGCGGAGGAAAGGGAGAAAAAAGAAGGAAGGGGCGAGCCGCATGGTGATTTCCTGAACGCAGGCGCCTTTTATCTCTTGGCGGCCGTCACGCTCGCAGGGCGCGCTCGGCGTGGTGCTCGCGAAGAAGCTCGTCCATGCGGCGCTTCTCCTGACCGTCACGTTCATCGGCGTCGCGTGCCTCTACTTCCAGCTCGGCGCGGACTTCCTCGGTGCGGCACAGCTCGCGATCTACGCGGGCGGCGTCGCCGTGCTCATCGTCTTGAGCGTCATGCTCACGCGCCATGCGCCGGGCGAGGAGACGAGTCCCGACAATGCGCGATGGTTCGCCGCGCCCGTCGCTGCCGCTCTCTTCTTCGCCGTCGTATTCTCGGCGGTCTATGTGACGCCGTTCGCGGAGGTCATGGAAGCGCCTGTCGGGCAATTCGATTGAAAAAGCTTTCGCCGACCTCATGCTCGGCGAGTATGCGATGACGTTCGAGCTGGCGGCGGCGCTCCTTCTGGCGGCTCTCGTCGGCGCGATTGTTTTGGCAAAGGAGGAAGGACAATGAGCGTAGGTCTCCTGCATTATCTCATACTGGCGGCAATCCTCTTTTCCATCGGTCTTTTCGGGCTCATCCAAAAGAGAAACCTCATCGTCGTGCTCGCGAGCATCGAGGCTGATGCTGAACGCGGCGAATCTCAATCTCGTCGCCTTCAATCGCTTTCCTGCCGGTCGATGCGCTCGAGGCAGCTTCGGCCATCTTCTCTCTGATGGTCGGTGCGGCGAGAGATCGCCGTGGGGCTTGCGCTCGCGTTCCGCATCTACCGCGACAGTCGCACGATTTCACTCGATGCGCTGCAGCGCATGAAGAGGCTAGGGGGTGGCATGATGTTTTCCTCTTTCGCCCTGCACCATGCGTGGCTCATACCGCTCCTGCCGGGAATTGCCTTCGTCCTCGCGGGCTTTCTGCGCGCCCTGGGGCGCCTTGCGGCGGCGCTCGTCGTGGCCGCAATCGCCGCGAGCTTCGCGCTCTCAGGCGGCGTCATCGCCGAGGTTCTCTCCACGCCGATCACGGTAGAAGCGCCGTACGTCGCGAAAGAGCCGCTCTGGATGACGGTCGGCAGCTCTCGTCCCTGGAGATGAGCGTCCTCGTCGATCCCATCGCGGCGATGATGCTCTTCGTCGTCGACGGTATCGCTTTGCGTCGCCATCTATTCCGTCGGCTACATGAAGGACGATCCCGGCATGGGGCGCTTCTTCTCGTTCATCTCGCTCTTTGTCGCGTCGATGCTCGGGCTCGTGCTCGCGTCGAACTTCCTGCAGCTCTACGTCTTCTGGGAGGGCGTCGGACTCTGCTCGTACCTTTCTGATCGGTTTCTACTATCAGCGCGTATCGGCGCGGGAGGCCGCGAAGAGGCGTTCATCACGACGCGCGTCGGCGACTTCAGTCTGCTCCCGGCATCCTGCTCTTGCAGATTCTCCAGCACGCTCGACTTTTTCTGAACCTGCGTACTCCGTGCCGCTTGAGGGTCTTGACGCTCGGCACGGTATTCTTGACCGTCGCGGGCTTCCTCCTCTTCATCGGGCCGATTGGAAAATCAGGACAATTCCCCGCTGCGTCTGGCTGCCCGACGCGATGGAGGCCCGACGCCCGTCTCCGCGCTCATTCATGCGGCGACGATGGTCGTCGCGGGCGTCTACTCGTCGCGCGCGCCTACTTCATCTTCGCGGCCTCGCCCTTCCTCGTGGATTTGATCGCCTGGAGTCGGCGGCGTCGACGGCGATCTTCGCCGCGAGCATCGCCTTGACGCAGCGCGAGATCAGCGCATCCTCGCCTATTCGACGGTCAGCCAGCTCGGCTACATGATGCTCGCGCTCGGCGTCGGCTCGCTGACAACCTCGATGTTCCATCTCATGACGCACGCCTTCTAAAGGCGCTCCTGTTCCTCTCGGCGGGCGCCGTCATGCACGCGCTCGCCGACGAGGCAGACATCTTCCGCATGGGCGGGCTTTGGAAGAAGATGCCGTGGACGTTCGCCGTGATGACGATCGGCGTTCTCGCGATCGCGGGACTGCCGCCTTTCGCGGGCTTCTTCTCGAAAGGACGAGATCCTCTTTGCGGCGGCGGAAGTCTCGACGCCGCTCTACGTCCTCGCGACCGTCACAGCTTTCATGACGGCGCTCTACATGGCGCGGCTGCTCTTCGTCGCCTTCCTCGGCGACTGCCGCACGGGCACGGCGTACCACGCGCACGAAGCGGGCTGGTGGATGCGCTTGCCGCTCCTCATCCTCGCGGCGCTCGCCGTCGTCAGCGGCTTTCTGGGGTCATGCGTGGGAGGCTTCGGCTCGTGGGTCTACTTCGGGCACGCGCACGAGGGCGCGATCGATCCGACGGTCGCCGGCATTTCGACCGCTTTGACGCTCCTCGCGCTCGTCATCGCCTACCTCGTCTATGTGAAGAAGGTCGTTTCTGCCGATGCAATCGCAGAACGGCTCGGCATTTCTACACGCTCAGCTATCACAAATACTACATCGACGAGATTTATGCGGGGCTTCGCAAGGTCTTCGTCGACGGCTGCGGCAGGGTCTTCTACTGGATCGACATCTACATCGTCGATGGGCTGGTGAACCTTCTCGCGCTCTTTTGTACGCCTCTTGAGCGGCGTCCTCTCCTTCTTTGAGACAGGGCAGACGCAGTTCTATGCGACGGTCGTCATCGTCGGCGCTGTCCTGCTCGCGCTTCTGGGTGTTTACTGTGCGGGCGGCACAGCTTTCGTGGGAGGTGGCTTCTGATGGACTTTCCCGTTTTGTCGGTCATCCTGCTCACGCCTTTGGCGGCGGCGCTTCTCCTTTGCTTCTTGAACCGCGAGTCGCTCCGCCATCCGCATCGTGGCGGCTGCCGCCATGGCGTTTTCGTTCGCGCTTTCCGTTTGGGCGTACTTCGGCTATGACCTCGCGGCGGGCGGCATGCAGTATACGGAGCGCGTGCCGTGGATCGCCGATCTCGGCGTTTTCCTACGCGCTCGGCGTCGACGGCATCTCTTGCCGCTGCTCCTCTTGACGGAGCTGATCGGCGTGTCGGCGGTCTTTTTCCTCGTGGCATGTCGAGGAGCGCTCGAAGGAGTTCTTCATCCTGCTGCTCATCTTGATCGCAGGCGTCACGGGCACCTTCGTCGCCAACGATCTCTTCATCTTCCTCTTGTGCTACGAGGTCGTCGTCATCCCGATCTACATTCTCGTCATTCTCTTCGGCTCGACGAAGCGCGTGACGAAGGAATACGCGGGCATGAAGCTCACGATCACCTGCTGCTCGGCTCGGCGTTCCTGCTCGTCGGCGTCGTCTGGCTCTACCTCACGGCGTTCCCCGCAGGAAGCCGCACGTTCGACATGCAGATGCTCGCGCTCGCGGCGCAAGGAGGACACTTCAGCCCGGGCTTCCAGATCGGCGCATTCTCACTGCTCCTCATCGGCTTCGGCTCGCTGCTTTCCATGTTCCCGTTCCACAGCTGGTCGCCCGACGGCTACGCGGGCGCACCGACAGCGGTGTCGATGATCCATGCGGGCGTTCTGAAGAAGATCGGCGGCTACGGCCTCATCCGCATCGGGCTCTCGTGCTGCCCTTTTTGGGCGCGAGTTCTGGGCGCCCTTGATCGCGTTCCTCGCGATGTGCAACGTGCTCTACGCCGCTTACATCGCGCTCGTGCAGAAGGATTTGAAGTACGTCGTCGGCTACTCGTCGGTGTCGCACATGGGCTATGTGCTCTTGGGCTTCGCGGCACTGAATGTCGTCAGCGTCTCGGGCGCGGTTGCCAACATGGTGGCGCACGGCGTGATGAGCGCGCTCTTCTTCGCGATGATCGGCTTCATCTATGAAAAGACGCATCTTCGCACGGTTGACGATCTCAGGGGCTTGCCTGCCAGATGCCGCGCCTTGCGACGGGCTTCATGCTCGCGGGCATGGCGTCCTTGGGACTGCCGGGACTCATCGGCTTCGTGCCGGAGTTCACGATCTTCGTCGGCGTATTCGCCGAGTTCCCGATTCTCGCGGTGCTCGCCATCGCCGGCATCATCTTCACGGCGCTCTATGTGCTGCGGCTTCTCGCCAGGTGCTCTTCGGCCCGGCGGACAAGAGGTTCGACGCGTACCGCGACATGCGCGGCGCGGAGCTTGTGCCGCGCTCGTGCTCTTGGGCGTCGCTCTCGTGGGCTTCGGCGTGTTCCCGCATCTCCTCCCGGGGCTGATTTCGACGGGGACGGAGCCTTTGCAGCCAATGCTTGACCAGTTGAGCGGATCGGCTTCTTTTTAGGGGGACTGAGCATGGATTTTTCAGCAATCGGCATGGAGCTTGGTCTTCTTGCGCTCGCCCTGCTCTTCTTGGCGATGGGCGTGCTGCTGCCGAAGAGGAATCGCGCACGAGTCTCGCGGCGATCTCGGTCGTCGCGCTTCTCGCGCTCTTCGCCTACGGCTTTTCCTTTTATCGGGGCGGCGAGGCGGCGTCCTTCTACGCGGGGCTTTACGTCGTGGACAATTACGCCGTCTTCTTCAAGCAGCTCTTCCTCTTGAGCGCGGCGCTCGTCGTGCTCTTTTTCGAGCGACTATGTCGAAAGGCTTCTGCGCTCTCGTGCGGAGTTCTACGCGATCCTCGTCTTCGCCGTGCTCGGCATGTGCGTCATGGCTTCGGCGAACGACTTTCTCACGCTCTACATCGGGCTGGAGCTTACGACGATCTCCTTCTATGTGTTCGTCGGACTCCGCCAGCGCGATGCGCTTTCGAGCGAGGCGGCGATCAAGTACCTCGTCTTGGGCGCGGCGGCGTCCGCGATCCCTCTTCTTCGGCGTCAGCTTCATCTACGGCGCGGCGGGCAGCCTGCGCTTTGCGGCGGTCGTGAGCAGCCCGCAGCTCTTCACGCCGCTCGGCATCGTCGGCATGGCGCTCGTCTTTGCCGGCATCTTCTTCAAGCTGTCGATGATACCGTTCCACATGTGGGCGCCCGACGTCTACGAGGGAGCGCCCGCGCCTGTCGCCGCGCTCCTCGCCATGGGGTCGAAGGCGGCGGCTTTCGCCGTCCTCCTGCGCCTTGTCTTGGCGGTATTCCCGCCGTTGGGCGGCATGGCTCTCGCTTTTGGCCATTCTCGCCGCCGTCTCGATGGTCGGCGGCAACGTCATGGCGATCGTGCAGGGACGACGTGAAGCGCATGCTCGCATATTCTTCCATCGCGCAGGTCGGCTACATGCTCGTCGGCGTCGTCGCGGCGGATGCGGCGGGCATGAAGGCGCTGCTCTTCTACCTCGCGCTCTATGCCTTTGCGAACATCGGCGCTTTCGCCGTGCTGACCGCCGTCGAGGCGCAGCGCGGCAAGCCCGACTATGGCGAACGTCGCGGGACTCGCGAGAACTGCGCCCGTCCTCGCCGCCGTCATGACGATCTCGCTGCTCTCGATGGCGGGCATCCCGCCGACGGCGAGGCTTCGCCGGAAGCTCTACCTCTTCACGGCGGTCGTCGATCAGGGCGGCCTGTGGCTCGCCTTCGTCGGCTTCATCATCGTCGATGATCTCGGTCTACTACTACCTGCTCGTCGTCAAGGCGATGTACCTCGGCGAAGGCCCGAAAGAACCCGTAGAAGATCTCCGGGCGCACTTCGCGCCTGCGTCCTCGTGAGCGTCGCCCTGACGCTCGCTCTCGGCGTCTATCCGAGCCTTTGGCGAACCTCACGAATTTCGTGGCGGCGACGTTCTTTTGACGGACGGGAGAAAAGCAGCCCTGCGAGCGTGCCGCAGAGCTGTTCGCATACTGTGCTGTTCGGCTTGACCGATTGACCTTTCATGCTATAATGGTATCAGCCACCTTCGTTTCGACAAGGCGGCTTTTCGAGCAGACAGGTTAGGAGAGATTATATGAAGATTCAAGGTTTTGACAGATGAAGAGGTGCGTGTCGCGCGAGCGGCACGGTACGAACGGCATCACGGAGCAGAAGGGCGAGGGCTTCTGGGAGAAGCTCAAGGGCGAGTCTTTGACGATCCGATCATCAAGATTCTCTGCGTGGCGCTCGCCATCAATGTCGTCTTCGCGATCCTTGGGCAGGTCGCATGGTACGAGTCCGTGGGCATCGCGCTCGCCGTGATCCCTCGCGACGACGGTCGCGACGTATTCGGAGTATCAGAACGAGAATGCGTTCCAGAAGCTGCAGGAGGAAGCGTCGCTCATTAAGTGTAAGGTGTACCGCAACGGCACGCTGACGGAGATTCCCATCGACGAGATCGTCATGGGCGATTTCGTGCTGCTGCAGACGGGCGACAAGATCCCGGCGGACGGCGTCGATCTGCGACGGCTCGATCCAGTCGATCAGTCGGTATTGAACGGCGAGGCGAAGGAAGCGGCGAAGACGCCGGCTCCAGAGGGGCGATACGGAAGCGGAGAAAAAGCTCGGACTTTCCTCCACCCGCACAAGGTGTTCCGCGGCGCTGTCGTCTGCGGCGGCAATGCCGTGATGCGCACGACGACGCTCGGCGACAAGACGTTCTACGGCAAGATCGCGGGCGAACTGCAGGCGGACGAGGATCGCGATCACGCCCTCGAAGGTGAAGCTCTCGAACCTCGCGCATCAGATCAGCAACTTCGGCTACATCGGCGGCGTGGCGATCGCCATCGCCTTCATGTTTCAGCGCCTCGTCATCCACAACGGCTTCGATATGGCACGCATCACGGCGTACTGTTCGAGACTGGCTCGTCGTTGCGCAACGACCTCGTCGACGCGGTCATGCTCGCCGTCATCATCATCGTCGTCGCCGTGCCCGAGGGTCTGCCCTGATGATCGCCATCGTCTCGGCGCAGAACATGGGCAAGATGCTCAAAGACAACGTGCTCGTGCGCAAGATCTCGGGCATCGAGACGGCGGGCAGCTTGAACCTCCTTTTCAGTGACAAGACGGGCACGATCACGAAGGGACAGCTCGAAGCCGTCGCTTTCGTCGACGGTGCGGGCACGCAGTATGCCGCTTACAGCGAGCTGGGCGCGGGACTCAAGAAGCTCGTGAACCTCAGCGTGCGCTACAATACGAGCGCCGTCATCAACGGCAGGAGGCCGTCGGCGGCAATGCGACGGAGCGTGCGATCTTCGGCTTCGTCGCGGCAGACAGCGCGGAGATGGACGAGAAGGTCAAGAATGCCGTGCCGTTTCAACAGCAAGAACAAGTATTCTTTGTCCGAGGTCGCAGGCGAGTACAGCGTGACCTTGGCGAAGGGCGCACCCGAGAAGATCCTCGCACTCTGCGACTCGTATTACGATGCGAATGGCGAGAAGAAGCCGCTGACGAATAGGGCGGCGATCACGGACCGCATCGACGCTCTTGCGGCGCGTGCCATCCGCGTCCTGGCGCTCGCCGTCTACGAGGGTGCGATTCCTGCGGACGGCACGCTTCCCTGCGAGCGGTCTCGTCTTCGTCGGCGCGGTCGGCATCCGCGACGAGGTGCGTCCCGAGTCCGTCGAGGCGATCCGCCGCGTGCACAGTGCGGGCGTGCAGGTCGTCATGATCACGGGCGACCGCCAGGACACGGCGAGCGCCATCGCGAGGGAAGCGGGACTTCTCTCGCGCGATGACGATGTCGCGATGACGAGCGACGAGCTTGCCGCGCTCGACGATGCGGCGGTCAAGGAGCTTTTGCCGCGCCTTCGCGTCGTGGCGCGTGCGCTCCGACCGACAAGAGCCGCCTCGTGCGCCTCGCGCAGGAGATGAACCCTCGTCGTCGGCATGACGGGCGACGGCGTCAACGACTCGCCCTGCCTTGAAGCAGGCGGATGTCGGCTTCGCCATGGGAAGCGGCACGGAGGTCGCGAAGGAGGCGAGTGACATCGTCATCCTCGACGACAACTTCAAGTCGCTCGCGCGTGCGATCCTCTACGGGCGCACGATCTATAACAGCATCAGGAAATTCATCGTGTTCCAGCTGACGATCAACGTCGCGGCTGTCATGATCTCCTTTCGTCGCGCCCCTTCTCGGCATGGAGACGCCGCTTTCCATCACGCAGTTCCTCTGGATCAACCTCGTCATGGATACGCTTGCGGCGCTCGCCTTCGGCGGCGAGCCGGCTCTGCGCCGCTTCATGGACGAGAAGCCCAAGCAGCGCGATGAGAGCATCATCAGCAAGTACATGGTGTCCTCCATCGGCGTCGGCTCTCTTTGGTGCTTTCGCGCTGAGCCTCTTCTTCCTCGCGAGCGGCGCGGCGCACGCATACTTCCGCCCCGACGAGGCGAATCACTACCTGTTGACGGGCTACTTCGCGTTCTTCATCTTCATGGCGGTGTTCAATGCGTTCAACGCACGCACCGACTCGAAGAATCTCTTTGACAATATCTCGCACAATCCGGGCTTCCTGCGCGTCAGTGGGTCTGATCGTCGTGATTCAGGTCGCCATGACGTACCTCGGCGGCGAGATCCCGCATTGCATGGCCTGACGCTCACGGAGTGGGCGTTCGTGCTCGGCATGGCGGTGACGATCGTGCCGATCGATCTGTTGCGCAAGATGGTCGCAGGCAAGGCGTAATTCAATATTTGCAAGGCGGCGTCGGTGGAGAGCATCGACGCCGCCGCTCTGCGATTCCTATACTCTACGGGAGGGAAAAGCATGGGTATGAACATCAGCAAGGACAGAAAGCCGATCTGACGAAAGACCAACGCGGGGCTTCGGAGCGTGCTCGTCGGCATGGGCTGGCAGGCGAATTCTGCCATCGATCTCGACACGGCGGCGTTTTTTTGCTCGGCGCGGGGGAAAAGTCGCGGGCGATGCGGACTTCGTGTTCTACGGCAACGCGCGTCATGCGTCGGGGTGCGGTCGAGCATATCGCTGCGCCTTCGGGCGGCGACAAGCAGCAGGTGCGCGTCGATCTCGCCGCCGTTCCGCGTCGGTCGAAAAATCGCCGTGACGGCGACGATCTACGATGCGGACGCTAGGGCGGCAGAATTTCTCCCGGTCGCGGGCGCGTACATCCGCGTTCTCGATGCGGCGAGCGGCGCGGAGCTTCTGCGCTACGATCTCGGCAGGGCTTCTCCGTGGAGACGGCAATCGTCGTCGGCGAGCTGTACCGCTACAAGGGGCGAGTGGAAGTTCAGCGCCGTCGGTGCGGGATTCAGCGGCGGCTTGAGGCGCTGTGCAAAAACTTCGGCGTCGAAGTCGGCGAGGGGCGAGGGAGATGCGCCCGCCGCACCGCCCGCATCGCCGACCGCACAGCCGCGTCCCGCCGCACCGCCTGCGCCGCCGGCATCGCCCGCGCCCGCCGCGCCGCCCGCACAGCGTCCGCCGCTGAATCTCGGGCAGGCTGGCGCTGCGCCCGCCCCTGCGCCGCATGCGCCGCTGAACCTCGGCAGACCCGGCGGCGCACCGCCTGTGCCGCCGGTACCGACCGCCGCGCCGCCCGTGCAGCCGCCGACCGCGCCGAAGAAGGTCGAGCTGAAAGAAAGGGACAGAAGGTCAGCCTCGTCAAGGGGCGGCGGCGGACTCGGCGAGATCTCCATCAACCTCAACTGGCATCAGCAGCCGCAGACGAAGAAGCAGGGGCTTCTCGCCTCCATTTTCGGCGGCGGGGAGGAGCGGGCGGCATCGACCTCGATCTCGGCTGCCTCTACGAGCTTCAGGACGGCGAGATCGGCTGCGTGCAGGCGCTCGGCAATGACTCGGCAGCCTTTCGCGCCGCCCCTGGATCGCGCTCGACGGCGACGACCGCACGGGCAGCAACGCGGCCGGCGAGACGCTTCGCGTCAACGGCAAGATGGCATCGAAGATCAAGCGCATCCTCGTCTACACGTTCATCTACGAGGGCGTCGCCAACTGGCAGCAGGCGGACGGCGTCGTGACCGTCAAGTGCCCGGGCAGCCCCGACATCATCGTGCGCATGGACGAGTACGGCTCGTCGAAGGCGATGTGCGCGATCGCCATGCTCGAAAACATCAACGACACCTTCAGCGTCGAGAAGCTCGTGCACTTTTCTTCAGCGGACATAAGAGCATGGACAAGGCTTATCACTGGGGTCTGCGCTGGGAGCCGGGCAGCAAGGACTGAGCGTGCAGGATTTTGCTGCGGGCAGCCGCTTTGCTTCGACGGAAGGCGATGGGCGTATGAAGAAATTTTCATCAAAGCCATGAAGGGAAAAAGGCGGCGGCAGGGCGAATTATTTTTAAATAGGGAAATTGTTTTCATGGAGCGGCGCTCGCAGGAGCGGCTGTTCCGCATGAGATATTCTTAGCGCAAGGAGAAATCAGAGGCAGGCAGCATGGGCGTGAATCTGCAAAAAGGACAGAAGGTAAACTTGAAGAAGTCGGACGGTCAGGCGCTCTCGCGCATCCGCATCGGACTCGGCTGGGATCCCGTCGAGCAGAAGAAAGGCGGGACTTTTTCGGCTCGATCTTCGGCGGTTCTGCGCCCGACATCGACTGCGATGCGAGCGTGATCGTCTGCAAGGGCGGCCGCCTCGGGAAGACAGGGACGTCGTCTACTTCGGCAACCTCAAGCATCCGTCTGGTCGCGATCGTCCATACGGGCGACAACCTCACGGGAGAGGGCGAGGGCGACGACGAGCAGATCCTCGTCGATCTTACGGCTGTGCCCGCAGATTATGACAAACTTGTCTTCGTCGTCAACATCTACGACTGCGAGTCGAGAAAGCAGGACTTCGGCATGATCGCGAACGCCTTCATCCGTATATGCGATGAGCGGACAGGCGAGAGTTCTGCCGCTACAACCTCTCGGAGAGCTACGCGGGCATGACGGCGATGATCTTCGGCGAGATCTACCGCTATAACGGCGAGTGGAAGTTCAACGCCATCGGGCAGGGGCACGAAGGACACGGGTCTGAGCGCGCTGGCGCGGCGCTATCAGTAAGACATCATGCCATTGCGGCTTGATATGAGGGAACGGTTCGTTTGTTCTCATGAGGCGGCACGATACGTGCCTGGACAGGAAAAATCGCCCGCTATGCCGCGCTTTTTCGACCGTGCGGCTGCAGGCGGCTTTCGCATGTACGCATAAGGAGGAATCTTCATGGCAATCAGTTTGAAAAAGGGACAGAAAGTTGATCTGACGAAGGGCAATCCGGGTCTCTCGAAGCTCCTGATCGGCCTCGGCTGGGACACGAACAAGTACGACGGCGGCTCCGACTTCGACCTCGACGCCTCGGCGTTCCTTCTCGGGCCGAACGAGAAGGTCACGAGCGATGCGGATTTCGTTTTCTATGGCAACCTCAGCTATCGCGTCGGGCGCCGTCGAGCATACGGGCGACAACCTCACGGGCGAGGGCGAGGGGCGACGACGAGCAGATCAAGGTCGATCTCTCGAAGGTGCCGGCTTCCATCGACAAGATCGATTTCACGGTCACGATCTACGAGGCCGATGAGCGCAAGCAGAACTTCGGCCAGGTGTCGAACGCCTTTCATCCGCGTCGTCAACGAGGCGACGGGAGAGGAACTCATTCGCTTCGACCTCGGCGAGGACTTCTCCATCGAGACGGCGGTCGTCGTCGGCAGGCTCTACCGCCGGGGTGCGGAGTGGAAATTCAACGCCATCGGCTCGGGCTACAGCGGCGGCCTCGGCGCACTCGGCAAGGCTTACGGCGTCAACGTATAAGCGCATTCTTTTGTTGGGCGAGCCTTCCCCTCAGGGGAGGCGAGAGAAGGGGCTGTGCATAAGTCTCGGACTCGTGCACAGCTTCTTCCATCGAAAGGGGTGCGATGATGGAATACAAGATCTTATATCCGGAGGCTTTTTCCCGTGGTCGAGTGCTCGCTGCGCCACGGCGAGGCGATCAAGGCGGAATCCGATGCGATGATCGCGATGGATGCGACCGTCGATGTCGAGGGCAAGATGGAAGGCGGCGTGCTCGGCGGCATCATGCGCCGCGTCTTCACGGGCGAGTTTCTTCCCGCAGCGGTCTCGTCGCCTCGCGCGGCGCGGGAAAGGTGCTCTTCGGACATCCGCTGCCCGGCGGCATCATGGACGTCGCCTTGGACGGCTCCTACGGCATGATTGTGCAGAAGGGCGGCTTCCTCGCGGCGGAGGAGACGGTCAACATCGACTCGAAGATGCAGGGACTCATGCAGGGATTCTTCTCGCAGGAGGGCTTCTTCCTCTTGAAGCTCACGGGCGCGGGCATCGCCTTCTTGAGCAGCTACGGCGTCATTCACGTGCTGAATCTCGAAGCGGGCGAGGAGGTCATCGTGGACAATGGCCACCTCGTCGCATGGCCCGATTACATGAACTACAAGATCGAAAAAGGCGTCGAACGGCTGGATTTCGAGCGTCATGTCGGGCGAATGCCTCGTGTGCCGCTTCCGCGGGCCCGGTCCCGTGCTCATCCAGACGAGGAATCCGTCGGGCTTCGAGACGTGGATTCAGGAGATCGTGAGAAAGGGAGGAAAATGACATGGCGGTGAATCTTTCCAAGGGACAGCGCGTGAGCCTCGACAAGGGCATGACGATGGCGCTCGTCGGCCTCGGCTGGGACGTCAACCAGTACGACGGCGGCGCGGACTTCGACCTCGACGCCTCGGCGTTCCTCTTGGGCGCGAACGGCAAGGTGCGAAAGGACGAGGACTTCATCTTCTACGGCAACCTCGACAGCCCAGGGACGGCTCGGTGCATCATACGGGCGACAACCTCACGGGCGAGGGCGAGGGCGACGACGAGGTTCTGACGATCGACTTTACGAAAGTGCCGGCGGACGTCGACAAGATCGCCATCACCGTGACGATTTACGAGGCGCAGGTGCGCAAGCAGAACTTTCGGACAGGTGTCGAACGCCTACGTGCGTGTCGCACGCATGGCGAACGCGCAGGATATGCAGGGCACGGAGGTTCTGCGCTTCGATCTCATGGAGGAGTTCTCCGTCGAGACGGCGCTCGTCGTCTGCGAGATCTATCGGCACAACGGCGAATGGAAGTTCAACGCGGTCGGCGCGGGCTATCAGGGTGGCTTGAAGCCCTTTGCCGCGCGTACGGCGTGAATGTCTGACAAAGCACTGGAAAAACGGAGGCCTGCGCCTCCCGTTTTTAGGTGTTCTTTTCGGCAATTTTCCGGGCGCGGCTCTGAAGTGGAGTTCCGAGTCGCGTGCGGGAGTCTGCCGAAATCCGACGCAGGAGGCGGATGCGATGGAAAGGGAACAGGCGAGGGGCGAAAGTGCAATGAGCACGGCGGGCGGCACTCGGCGGCGCTGCCGAAGTTCATCGACCTCGGCGCGTTTGCGCCCTGAGTGCGAGAACAGCTTCGCCGTCGCCGCATCGCCTGAGGCAGAGGTGCGCGTGACGGCGGAGATCGCGGATGCACGCGTTTCCCCGAGGTCTTGCCGGCGGGGGCGGGCGGCTTCCTTCTGACGCTTCCCGCGATGCGCGCGGGCTCGGTCGTCTACGGCGCTCTCAGCATGCGCTCGGCGAGCGAGGAGCGGCGCATATTCATCGCGGGCGAGGCGCGTGCGGGTGCGCCGGAAAGACGCGCGAGAAGCCCTGAACCGCCGCTTCCTCAGCTCGTGCGCGGCGAGCGGCTGCGGCTCGCAGGAAGCGAGAAGCTCGCCTTCCGCTACGAGGACGAGGGGCGCGAGCCGGGCGTCGAGGTCGACGCCTACGTGTTCCGCCTCTATGCGGGCGGGCGCGTTCATGGCGACGAGGATTTGATCTTCTTCGGCAACGCGCGCGCGGACGATGGCAGCATCGAAGTGGATACGGCGGGCGGCGTCGGTGCGAGTGTCGACGTCGCCAAGGTCGGCGCGGCCGTCGAGCGCCTCGTCCCTGTGCTTCTCGGTCTACGATGACGGCACGGGCAGGGATTTCGCATGGCGTGCGCCGCGCCTGACGCTCGCGGAGGACGGCGTGCCGAAGTACAGCTTTCATCTCGACGGCCTGCGGCGCGAGAAGACCGTGAACGCGGCGGAGATTTACCGCCATCGCGGCGCATGGAAGCTCAAGCTCGTCGGCGCAGGCTACGAGGCGGGACTCGCGAGACTCTGCGAGGGACTACGGACTCAGCGTGGAATAGAGAGGGGCACGGGTAGCCGTGCTTCCCGATGGACCATAGTGGATGTTTGTTCTGTGACTTATCCCGAATGGAAGATAGGGAAAATCTTGCAGTACAAGGTGGGCGGGCTTCTCACATGCCCGCCTACCAAGAGAACATCGTGGAGAAGATTCGTCGGCAGAAAAAATGAGCATCTGACGGCCATCTGCTTCTGTCTGGAGGACGCGATCGGCGATATGGCGGTCGCCGATGCCGAGCGAGCCTTGCGCACGAATCTCGCGGAGCTCAAGGAGGTCTATGCAGAAGAGGAGGGCGGGAAGCCGCTGCTCTTCGTGCGCGTGCGCACCGCCGATCACATGGAGCATTTTCTCGACTTCGTGGGTGCGGCGGGCGACATTCTGACAGGCTACGTCCCGCCCAAGGTGAATCTCGGCAATGTCGAAGCCTACATGGAGCTGATGCGATCGGTCAATGACGGCGCGGCGAAGAAGCGCCACCTCATGCCCGTCCTCGAAAGTCCTTCCATCGCCGACATCAAGAGCCGCGCCGCCGTTCTCGGCGAGCTCAAGGCTGATCTTCGACGCGCATCGCGAATACGTGCTCAACATCCGCGTCGGCGGCAACGATTTCAGCAATCTCTACGGCGTGCGCCGCTCGATTGCGCACACGATCTACGAGGTCGGCGTCGTGCGCGACATCCTCATCGACATTCTGAACATCTTCGCGCGTGACTACATCGTCTCCGGCCCTGTCTGGAACTACTTCGGCGACGATCCTGCGGGCGCGTGGGCGGCAGGGACTCAAGAGGAGCTGGAACTCGACCGCCTGAACGGCTTCATCGGCAAGACGGTCGATCCACCCCGCGCAGCTTCCCGTTTCGTCTTCGAGAGCCTGAAGGCGGAGCGCGCCGACTACGAGGATGCGAAGATGATCGCCGGATGGCAGGACGAGAAGGCGGGCGTGAAGAAGAGCTGGGACGGCACGCGCATGAACGAGGTCAAGACGCATGCCAAGTGGGCAAAAGCGCGTGCTGACGCTCGCGGAAAGTCTACGGCGTCAAGGATGATGGGGCGGCAGTGCCGCAGAGCAAAAGGTGAGGGAAGTCTTTATGCGTATATGGTTCAACCAATGGTTCAGCACGGCCTACCATCTGATCGAGCTGATGCGGGCGGGATCGCCCGGAAAGTTCACATTCGTCGGCTCAGCGCCAATCCCAATGCACTCTATCGTCTCGTTTCCGACGAGTGGTACACGGAGCCCTGCGCTTCCCGTCTCCGAAGAGTATGTGAGTATTGCCCGGAATTCTGCAAGGCGCATCAGATCGACGTCTTCTTCCCGCGCCGCGCCCTGACGCTGCTCTCGCGCTATCGTGAGGAATTTCTCGCGGCGGGCACGAAGCTCGCCGTCGGCAGCGATTACAAAGATCATGCGGCTCCTCGACGACAAGGCGGCGACGTACGCCTTCTTCGAGGCGCGTGACGCCTCCCTCGTGCCCGCGCATCTCATCGCCGGCACGTACGAGGAATTCTGCGCCGCCTACGAGACGCTGCGGCCGCACTGCAGGCGCGTCTGCTACAAGCTCACGAAGGACGAGGGAGCTGAGACCTTCCGCGTCATCGACGATACGCTTCTGCGCTCGGGCGACGTGCGCCGCAAGCCCGGCATGAAGCTCACGTGGGACATGGCGCGCACGGTCGTCCGGGGCTACGACTTTTCCGTGCCCTTCATGCTCATGCCATACCTCGAAGGGCAGGAAATCAGCGTCGACTGCCTGCGGACGCCCGGCGAGGAGATCATCATCCCGCGCTTCAAGACGAACCACCGCTATTCGGAAGTCCGCTTCGATGAGGAGATCGTCGAGAAATGCCGCACGATGATGAACCTCCTGCAGATCGATGTGCCGATCAACATCCAGTTCAAGGGCGACGGGGAGAAGTACTGCCTGTTGGAAATCAATCCGCGCATGTCGGGCGGCCTGCAGCTCTCGTGCCTCGCGACGGGCATCAACGTGCCCGATATCGCCGTCCATCAGCTTCTCGGCGAGGAAAAGACGTGGCAGTACCCCTGATCGCCAAAAGGTCTATCGCGTGGCGAATCTTGAGACGCCGAAGCGGCTCAAGGCGTGAGGCGGGCGCGATGAAGTACATGGCAGACGCAGTGCTGCGCGTGGCGAGGCGGCACAGAAATGAAAAGCGCGGCTATCTGCTCGTCAACCCGCTGCAGGGCAAGCACATGCCCGTCGCGCCGCATGAAGCGCTCGACCTCATGGAAGCGCTCGGCGAGAAGGTCAAGGCAGCCGCGCCTGCGGCAAGGCTCGTCATCGGCTTCGCCGAGACGGCGACCGCCATCGGCGCCGTCGTCGCGAAGTCGCTCGCGGACGCGTGCCTCTACGTGCAGACGACGCGCGAGGAATTGCCGTCCGGCGTGCGCACGATCGAGTTTTTGGAGGAGCACAGCCATGCGCCCGAGCAGCGACTTGCCGTCGATGCGCTCGAAGCGCAGCTCGCCGAAACGGATACGGTCGTCTTCGTCGACGACGAGATCTCGACGGGCAGGACGCTCTCGAATATCGTCGAGCAAATGAAGGCGAAGCTGCCCGCGCTCCGCGAGAAAAGGCTCGTGGCAGCGTCCGTCCTGAACCGCCTGAAGGCGGCCGATCGCGAGCGGCTCTTGGCGTGCGGCGTCGAGTGCGTCGCGCTCGTAGAGCTTGCGCCCGAAGACTACGAGGTGCGTGCGGCGGCGTTTCAAACGCGCGGGGCGGCGGACTGCCGCATGCCGTCGCTGACATTATCCCTATCGCACGCTTGCGCTCGGCGAGCACGCGACGCCGCGCACGGGCGTCGCCATCGGCGACTATACGATCCTCTGGCAGGGCGCCGGACTCGTCCTCGCCGAGCGCATTTCGTGGGCGAAGCACGAGTCGATCCTCGTGCTCGGCACGGAGGAATGTATGCTGCCTGGTCTTATGGTCGGCAGGGTTTTGGAGCGGAAGGGCTGGCAGAACGTCTTCTTTCATGCGACGACGCGAAGCCCCATCGGCATCTCGGAGGAAGCGGGCTATCCCATCGAAGCGGGCTGGCAGGTCAAGAGCTTCTACGGCGATGAGCGCGCGACGTACATCTACAACTCGCGGCCCTATCACCATGCCGTCATCGTCTCGGACACGGCGCACGAGGCGCATGAGGCGGTCGAGAGTATCGCCCGCGCCCTGCGCGAGAGCGGCTGCACGGACATCGTCTATCTGATGAGCCGCGACGAATGACGAGGAAGGAGCGGGCGATGTTCAGTACATACAAGAAGGACGACGTGACGATCCTTTTGAAAGACATCACGGGAAAGCTCGACCCTCTGCCGACGGCAGAGAGGAAAAGCTCATTCAGTCGGGCAGGCATTATTCGGAGATGCTGCCGCTCGGAATACGAGCCGTCGGAAAAAGTACTTGAAGGCGTACTTCGACGCGTCTCGCGCTACGCCGAGATCACAGCTCATGCGACGGCGAGTCTCGCCGAGAAGATTTACGAGGAGAAGGGCGCATCCGCCGCGCTCGTCTCGCTCGCCCGCGCGGGCACGCCCATCGGCATCTCTGCTCAAGCGCTATATCAAGAGGCGCTTTGGCGCGGACGTCGCACACTACACGATTTCCATCATTCGCGGCAGGGGGCATCGACAAGAACGCCATGGCGTACATCCTCGCGCGTCACGCGCCCGAGGCTCTGCAGTTTGTCGACGGCTGGACGGGCAAGGGCGCGATCGCACGCGAGCTTGCAAACGACGCGGCAGAGTTTCGCGGCGTGAGCGCGGGGCTTGCCGTCCTCTCCGATCCCGCCTATGTGGCGGAGAAATGCGGCACGCACGAGGACTTCCTCATCGCGAGTTCGTGCCTGAACTCGACGGTGTCGGGGCTTTTGAGCCGCACGGTGCTGCGTGATGATTTGATCGGCGAGGCGGACTTTCACGGCGCGGCCTTTTACGAAGGACTGCGCGAGAAGGATCTGACGTATGACTTCATCGAGGCGGTGGAAAGGCGCTTCCCGAGGAAGCGCCGCCCGTGCGCGAGGAGGGCGCGGCGCATCGGTCGGGGCTTGCCGAGGTCGAGCGCATCGCGGGCGATTTCGGCATTCGCGACATCAATCTCGTGAAGCCCGGCATCGGTGAGGCGACGCGCGTCCTCCTGCGCCGCCTGCCGTGGAAACTTCTCGTCAAGAGCCGCACGGACGAAGCGCGGCTCGGTCATCTCTATCAACTGGCAAAGGAGAAAGGCGTCGAGGTCGTGGAGTACCCGCTGGAGAATTATCTCGCATGCGGACTCATACGCTCGCTTGCCGACAACTGAAATGAAAGACATCGTATTCGCTCCCGATCTCGACAACACGCTGCTCTACTCGACGCAGTCACAAGCGCGAGGGCGATATTTGCGTCGAGCATATCAAGGGCAGGGCGCATGGCTTCATGACGCCGCTCGCCGTCGAGCGTCTGCGCGAAGTCTCGCAAAAAGTGCAGCTGATTCCTGTGACGACGCGCTCGATCGAGCAGTATCGGCGCATCGAGTGGCCGGAAGGCACAGCGCCCGAATACGCCGTGACGACGAACGGCGCGGTGCTCCTGCACGGCGGTGAGGTCGATGCCGCGTGGCGCGAGGCGCATGACGCTTTGATCGCCCCTGCACGAGAGGAGATCGCGCGCTGTCACGCGCTCTATCTGGGGGATCGCGCGTTCATCCGCTGCCGCATCGTCGACGACGCGTACTCTTCGTCTACTGCGCCGACGGCGTGGACGCGCAGGCGATGGCGGAAAAGTGCCAAAAGCAGACGAGCCTTCGCGTCGAGCCGTCGGGCAGAAAGATCTACTTCTTCCCGCCGAAGCTCACGAAGGGCGCGGCGCTCCGTGAGCTGCGCCGCCGCTTTTCGCCGCGCAAGGTCTACGCTGCCGGCGACACGGCGATCGACACGCCGCTCCTCGCCGCAGCCGACCGCGCCTTCGCCGCCAAGACACTCGCGATGGAAGACGCCGCGCACATCCGGCGGCACACAGGCGAAGGCGTATTCGCCGAATGGCTGCTCGGCGAGATCTTGCGCGAGCTGACTGAAAGAAACTGGCGAACGACGTGCATGTGGTATAGAAATAACAGGCGAAGGGAGCATGTCCCATGGCACAAGGCCGCCAATATCAAGACACGGTGTTCCGCGCGTATATGAATGATGCCGACCGCTTGAGAGATGTCGCAGGGCGCTTCATGGAAGGACATACGCAGCGGATGAAAAGATTCAGATTATGACCCTCGAAGGCACGTTTCTTTCGCAGTTGAAAAACGATATATCCTTTTTGATCGAGGGCTGCTATCTGATTCTTTTGGAGCATCAAAGCACGCTGAATCAGAAACATGGCACTTTGCGTTGCTTATATTACGTCTGTGAACAATTCGCATGCATGGTGAAGCCGAAAAAGCTCTATCAGAATCGTGAAGATCAAGCTTCCTGCGCCAGAGTTTCATGTGTTTTACTTGGATGAAAAACGATGTGTGGGAAACAGGCATTTATGAGATCTTTCTGATGCGTATATGATAGAAAATGGAAAAGGTTTTTTGGAGCTGACGGTTCTTTGTCATAATATTGCCTATGATAGCGGGAAGAAGCTGCTGCAAAAAAGCCAGGCATTGCATGATTACAGTTTTTTCGTTGCCTGTGTCAAGAAACAAATATCGCTCAAGGGCATGGAACGGGCGATCGCCATCCGAACTGCCGTGCGATATTGCCGTGAGAACGACATCATGAAAAGACTTTCTGGGAGTTACATGAAAGCGAGGTCATCGACATGGTCAATTTCGAGTGGAACCAAAAGATTTTGAAGAAGCTGTTCGTGAGGAGGTTCGTGAGGAAGAGACATCGGCCTTTATTCTCAGCATGCTGAAAGAGAAGCTGCCGCTGGAAACCATCGCGCGGGTGTCGAAAATGTCGGTGGAGCGCATTCAGGAGCTTGGCCGCATGCACAGTCTGCTTTGACGCGATAGAAAGGAGCATCGTATGCAGGGGCATTGTGAAGAAAGGGGCCGCGCCTGCAATTTCGACAGGCGGAGGAAAAGGATCTCGACTACATCCTCGAAGTGGAATTTCGCCCGAGAACGGCAAATTCGTCATTCCGTGGGAGCGCGAGGTGCATAGCCAGACCCTCAACACCGAGGGCGCGATTCATCTCGTCATCGAGCGCATAGACACCTTGGAGCCGGTCGGCTCTGATGATCGCAGGGACTCACGAACCCGTCGAAGGAGATCGAGTGGACGCGCATCATCCTCGACAAGAAGGGCGAGGGCTGCGGGCACGAAACGCTCAAGCTCCTGAAGTCGTGGGCGTTCGACGACCTCAAGTTTCATCGCGCTTGGCTCGACTGCAAGGACTACAACGCGCGTGCGCTGCACGTCTACGAGTCGGAAGGCCTCGTGCGCGAGGGGCTGATCCGCGAGACGATTCTGACGGACGGCGTCTATGAAAATCTCGTGATCCTCGGCATCCTCGACCGCGAGTACTTCGCACGCAAGGAAAGGGCGAAGAGCTTTGAAAAGATCAAGCGCGTATTCCCTCATCGTGCTCGACAGCCTCGGCGTCGGCGCGGCGCCCGATGCCGCCGACTTCGGCGACGGCGCGTGCAATACGCTGCTGAGTCTCGTGCGTTCGGAAGGATTTTCTGCGCCGCACCTCACCTCGCTCGGACTCTTCTCCGTCGACGGCATCAAGGACGCGGCGGAGGCAGCCGCGCTTCGCGTGACTGCGCCGCGCGGCGCGTTTTGCGCGCCTGCGGGAAAGCTCGCGCGGCAAGGACACGACGACGGGGCATTGGGAGCTGGCGGGCATCGTCGGCGAGCATCCCGATGCCGACCTATCCCGAGGGATTCCCGCCCGAGATCATCGCCGCGCTTGAGGCGAGCATCGGCAGGAAGCTGATCTGCAACAAGCCGTATTCGGGCACGCAGGTCATTCATGACTACGGGCGCGAGCACATCGAGACGGGCGCGCTCATCGTCTACACGTCGGCGGACAGCGTGCTGCAGCTCGCGGCGCACGAGAATGTCGTGCCGCGCGAGGAGCTTTACGAGGCGTGCCGCAAGGCGCGCGCCATTATGCAGGGGCAAGCACGGCGTCGGCAGGGTCATCGCGCGTCCCTTCATCGGCGAGTATCCGAACTACGAGCGCACGGCAGGACGGCACGACTTCTCGCTTGAGCCGCCAGCGACCGTGCTCGACGCCTTGAAGGATGCGGGATTCGCCTCCATCGGCGTCGGCAAGATCTCCGACATCTTTGCAGGAAAAGGACTCACGAAGAGCCTTTGGCACAAACGAGGACAACGCCGACGGCATGAAAAAGACGAGATCGCTCTCGGCGAGGACTTCATGGGTCTCGCCTTCGTCAATCTCGTCGACTTTGATATGGTCTTCGGACATCGCCGCGATACGAGAGGATATGCACGCGCCGTCATGGAGTTTGACGCATGGCTCGGCGATTTCCTCGCGGCGATGAAGGAGACGGACGTGCTCATGATCACGGCTGATCACGGCTGCGATCCCGTGCGCCCGGCACCGATCACACGCGCGAATACGTGCCTCTCTCGGCTTATGGCGCGTCGGTACGCGCGGGCTGCGATCTCGGCACGCGCCCCGCATTCGCCGACGTCGGCGCGACCATCGCCGAGATCTTCGGCGTGGAGCTTGTGACGCGAGGGCGGAGCTTCTGGCGTGAGATTGCCGCAGGCTGAACGCCGCACGCGAAGGCTCGCATCCCTGCAACAAGTTTCATCGCATGTAATCCCTTTACGACTTGCGTACATAGAGCCTGAACGCCTCGAAATCGTTGTATTCGAGGCGTTTTTCGTATGATGAAAGAGGAGGATGCATCATACGGAAAGGAAGGGACAGGGATGAGATTCTACAAGAAGAAGACGGCGCTCCTCGCCTTGGCGTTCGCCGCGCTGAGCGCGACTGCGTTCGCCGCCGACGGCGCGGACAGCTTCAGCGATGTGCCCAAAGATCATTGGAGCTACGAAGCGCTCGACTACCTCGCGAAGAACGGCGTCATCGAGGGCTACGCAGATGGCACGTTCCAGGGCAACCGCACGATGAGCCGCTACGAGATGGCGGCGATCACCGCACGCGCCATGCAGGCGTCGAACCTCGACATCGGCGCGAGGTCGGTGCTCGAAAAGCTGGAAAAGGAGTACGGTTCGAGCTTTGCCACGCTGCGCGCCCAAGTCGAGACAGAACACGGAGGACATCCGCAAGAACCGTGAGGCAATCGAACGCTTCAAGGGCACGGCTTCGTGCGCACGCAGTACGACTACGACAAGAACACCGACGCCGATACGCCTCGACCGCAGCGCGAACCGTTTCTACATGGATCTGCGCCTCGACATGAAAGGTCAACGACATCTGGACGGTCAAGGCGCAGAGCGAGACGAACCGCCACTACAACAACGGCTACCTGCGCGGCGAGAACGCCATGAACGAGAACGCCCAGCAGACATGGTCGGGGCACGACGGCAACTTCCAGCGCATCTGGGTCGAAGCGCAGCAGGACGGCAGGTGGCTGAACTCGGACGCGCGTGGCGCGGTCTCGCTTCCAGAACGTGCTCTTCGGCAATGAGTCGGACGGTTTCCAGTTCGGCATTCCCATCAGGAACGAAATCTCACGGCGAGCGGCTTCTGGATGGCGTCGACAGGCGCGGGCAACAAGGAGAGCCTTTACGGCGTCGGCCTTTGGGGCGCGGTCGGACACAACTTCGACATCAACGTCGCCTGCGCGAGGAGCAGCCTCGGCAAGAACGAGAGCTATACCTCGGGTCTTATCGACCACTACGAGGTGAATCGATGACGAACATGCGTATTCTCCTGTCTACAGGACAACGACAGGACGAACATGAGGAGCTACGGCTACGTCGTCAGCGCGGCGACGAACGTCGCGAAGAACGTGCGCCTCATCGGCGATTACGTCCAAACCGACGCCGACGAGCAGAACAAGAGCGTCGCGCTGCGTCTCAACTACAAGGGGCACGAAGCTCGACGACGTCGGCAGCTTCGGCGTATACGCACGCTATGTGCGCTACGGCGCGAACGGCTGGCTCGCGGGCGACGACGAATGGGGCCTCGACGTGGAACGGCACGAAGGGCTGGATCGTCGGTTTCATGTCATGTGCCTGGAAGAACGTCGAGTGGGAGACGCTCTTTTCGGTGCAGAAGCGCGACTACGGCACGAGCGCGGAGTACAACCGCTCGCTCCTGCGCACCCAGCTCGACTATCACTTCTGACGGGTGAGGGAAAGCAGAATAGAAAACGAGGGCAGCCGCACGGGTTTCCTGTGCGGCTGCCCTGCTTTTGACTGAATCTGCATGATATATCGCCTCCTCGCCGCATGTATAGGGGCGAAAAGGGGTGAGAGACATGGCAGTCAAAGAAGACGGGAGCGGCGACGAAGCTGATCCTCAAGGTTCAGACGGGCACGGACAAGAAGGGCTGCCGACCTACGGCCAGCGCATGGTGCAGAACGTGAACCCGGCGCTCGGCGACGAGGGACTTCCTCGCCATCGGCAAGAGCCTCGGCGGCCTGCAGTCGCACACGCTGAAGGACGTCATGCGCCAGGACGCAGCCGCGCTGACGGAAGAGTAAGGGCGGCGGTTTCGCGGGCGGCCTTGCGGTCGCTCCGAAACCATCGCTTGCAGGGGAGGAGGTGAAGGAAATGGCAAAGGCGCTGAAGATGGTCTTCAAGCTCTCGGATACGCAGACGGCGACCGTGAGCCTCGCCGATCCCAAGGCGGGACTGACGAAAGGCAGAGGCCGAAGCGGTCATGACGGACATGATCGCGAAGAACGCGCTCGTCGTCAAGGGCGTCAGCCCCAAGGCGATCAAGGCGGTCTACATCCGTTCGAGCGAGGATCAGGAGCTTGCCTGAGGAGGGCGAAAGGACGCGGAGCGACACGGCTCTGCGTCCTTTCTTTGCGTTTGTGTCTGACCAATACGCGCATTTAAGAAAAAGAGCGATGATTCGATATAAGAAACCGAAGGTTTTCGACTAGAATTTCAATCCAAGGAGGGAAGTTGCATGAAGATCTCAAGGAAACGGCGATGGCTTCATCGGGATGAAGAAAGGCTTGCTGCAGAGTGAGCGACTTGTTGGAAATAAAGGGCATGAGTCAACGATTGCCGCGATGCAGAAGCAAAAGGAATATGCGGGAGAGCTAGGCAAATCCACGGATCGCCGGCTTATCATGTATCGGTCAGCAAGGAGGGCAGAGCTTGCCGCCTTGCATGGAGCAGCGACGCAAAACGGCAGCGAGGCTGCTAGTGCAGGAGGCTGTGGCGAAGCAGAGTGTGAGCAGCTGGACATGTCCGCACTGTCCCATCTGAAGCCGCTTCGAGCGGAGGATCTTGACTGGGCGACCGAATATGAACGGGCTTCGCTGGCGGAAACCATGAGAGGAGTCGAGAGCGGCATCGGCGCCGTCTTGCGTGGGCGCGGCTGAAAATCCCTCGCCGTCGGCGCCGACATCCAGATGTATCTCGTTCGTCAGCTCAACGCCTATGGTCATCATCAGAAGGCCTTGGGGCACAGCTTGGCAGGCGATCCATATCTGAGCAGTGTTCTTGAGCGCCTGGACGCACTTGACCCCAAAGGCGAAAAATCCTCTGGTAAGCGAGATCCGTTCTCTCGTCAGCACGACGATGAGCGGCAAGAACATCGAGCTTTTTGAAAAAGATGGACACAGCGACCTCGTCCGGCGATATTGCGCCTACCTTGGCATCCATACGGGCGATGCACTGAAGGTCAAGGACAAGGCGGGCGATTATTTCAACGATAAGACGGCGATATACGCCTCTTTCAGGAAATGAGCCGCAAGGCGAAGTGTACGGAAGAGCTGCTTGAAGCCATGCTTTGGAGATCGTGCGGGAGAGAAAGAGGAGAGAGGGAACGTCCCTCAGACCTTTCGCAGCTGATCGCCGAGAGGAAGAGCGGCCTTGAGGATGGCATGACCGTGTATAAGGAGAGTCTGCGCAAAGCTGCACCGTGCCGATGGCGACGCAGGCGAGGGCGAAGACGGCAAACTTTCGGAGCGGGAGAGAGCGAAGAAAAAGCCTGATTCCGAGCATCACAGGCTACGACTGGCAGCGCATTTCAGAGAAGTATTTGCATGAAAATCCGGAACTTGCTGCCATTTTTGCCGAGAACGGCATGGGTTGAGCGAAGGGCGTACATCTGCGCTTGCAAGGTGCTGTCTGCTGTAACAGCGGGCAGCACCTTTTTTCTTTGCAAGATTGTTTCCGTCGACGAAGAGAAACTTCTGCAAACTTTGCTGCAGAATATTCTCATAAGAGAAAAATATGCTATAATGATAGAAAAGTGGTTTCATGGGAAGAGGCCTTCCTGCCCTTTTCGGGTGCAGCGGGCGGACTGATGGGAGGCGTTTTGATTGGCAAGAAAGTGCAAGATCCTCATTTCCGATGATTCCAAGCTTCTGCGCAAGCAGCTGCGCGAGGAGCTTGAGGCGCTCGATTGTGAGGTCATAGAGACGGAGAACGGCAAGGAGGCGATCGCCGAGGTCTTGGCGACCGTCCCGACGGCGTGATCTGGACATCGTCATGCCCGAGGTCAACGGCGTCGAGGTTCTGCGCGTCATCAAGGAAATCGACGACACGATTCCCGTCGTCATGCTGTCGTCGGCGGGCACGCCCGAGAAGCTTATGGAGACGTTGAAGCTCGGGGCGCTGGACTTCATCCAGAAGCCCCTATACGCCCGAGCAGATCAAGAATGCCATCACGCGCATCGAAAGAAAGCAGGGCTGGATGAGCAATGATCTGCTTTTCCCACAATTTCTCCTGAATCGCGGCGTCTTAGATGCGGCTGAGGTTCTGCATCTTCCTCGAAAGGATGCTCGCGGCGAAGGTCGACGTGCCTGTGCAGGCGCTCTTCCACGGCGTGGCGGGCGGCGGCCGACCCGGGGCTTCGCTCGGTGCGCTCGGGCGCGGAGTTCTCGCGTCTGCGGAGAGGAGGGCGTCTCACGGCATCGCAGCTTTACAACCTCGGCGAGGCGATCGCAGGCGAGGGCTGTCGCTCGCGCAGGCTTTGTTGGACGCCGGAAGGCTCGACTACAAGGAGCTGAGAGGCTCTGGGCGACTTCAAGCGTGCGGGCGAGCATCCTTGTCCGAGGCGATCGAGCGTGCGGCGGAAGGCAGGCTTGCCGAGGAGCTGCCGCCTACACGGAGTACGTTGGCGTCCGCTATGCTCGCTTCAAGCGCTTTATGAAGATCGCCTGCGTCGTCGTGCCGCAGGCAGAGTCTTTGCCGAGGGCGTGCCGTGCCGCCTCGTCTCGCAGGCCATCACGGGCGGCGTCTCGCTCGTCGCGGGACTCTGAGCGCCCGATGCGGTGTTTCTGGCGCTCGCTCGCCGCTACAGTCACGAGGATTTTTCGGAGCTTGACGATCTCGCGGTGGATAGTCTCGCGGAGTTCCTGAACGTCTTGGACGGCTTCTTCGCCGCGCGCCTCGGCGAGCGCGAATTTGGAGCTTGATCTGGAGATCCCGCGGACGGCGCACGCCTTGAATGCGAAGGCATGCCGCGAGCAAAGTTCCTGCAGCTGCATCTCGAAAGCCCGTGGGCGCTTTTCGGTCTTCTTCTGGCGACAGACGAGTTCTCTGAGGCGCGGGTGTGGCTTCGCTGGAAGTCGCCCGTAAAACTCTCTTGATGCTCCTATTGACAAAACCTCAAAGGGAATGGTATCATTCTCTTGTTGTTGCATCATGTGCCGAAGTGGCGGAATTGGCAGACGCACTTGACTCAAAAATCAAGCGTAGTTCCCTACGTGCCGGTTCGAGTCCGCCTTCGGCACCACATAGATTTCAAGGCTTCCGAGTATTTCGCGCGAAGCCTTTTTCACGTTTATTTTTGCAGCCTATTTGGACGGTTTTGCGGAGCAAAGAAGAAGCCTGCAGACTCAGCTCACAGGCTTTTTCTTTGCATTTTTGCGTGCTCGTCGAGTATCTTCTGCATGGCATCAGCCTTCTTCTCGACGCGTTTCTCGTAGTGCCGAGCGCCGATGACGAGGAGGACGGCTGCGATGCATACGAGGACGAGGCGCGTCGGGTCGGGGTTTTTGAGTACGGTATCATGCCCGATGATCGCCTCGATGGCGGTCGAGGGAAATTTGCCGACGAAGGAGGAGATGACGTAGTCCTGAGACTGATGGCGCTCAGGGCGCCGAGCGCGTTCAGGAGTGCCGACGGGACATAAGGCACCATGCGTGCGATGAGCATGACGGTGAAGCTGTTCTTGCCGCTGTGGCGCGCCGACCTTCTTGAGCCTTGGGTGCGTTGGCAATCAGCTGTTCTGCCGAAGAGCGGAAGAGGAAGCGCAGCAGCAGGAAGCTGATCGTGACGCCGACGGTCTCGGCGATGACGGAGAGAACGATGCCGTGCACAATGCCGAAAATCAGGGTGTTCGCCGTGGAGAGATGATGGCGGGCGGAAAGCCGATGGCATTGACGAAGAGCACGAGCCAGAAGCTGAAGAACATCGCCCAAGAGCCGAAAGAACGGATGTATTCTGCCGTCGCAAGGAGATCGCCGCTCTTTAAGACCTGCCAAAGTTCGGGAAAAACGTCGGATTAGCAAGGTGGATTGCATAGAGGAGGGCGCACGAGAGGAAGAGGGCGACGAGCTTTTACGATGTTCATGGGATTCTTGAGCATGGCAGCCTCCTGCAATACAACAATTTTATTATAGCAGAGATCCATTGAGTGCACGCAGCGAACCGCGATCATCGCGTAAATTCCCCGCAACTTGCGATTGACAAGCCGCGTGGGAGATGGTATACTCATGCTTGTTGCGCGGCCTCGTGTGCGGGCTGCCGAAAAATTTCGATATCGGCTGCGGCTTGCCGCAGGCAGATTCAACATTGGAGAGTTGTCCGAGTGGTTGAGGAGCACGCACCCGGAAAGCGTGTATACGGGGAAACCTGCATCGAGGTTCGAATCTCTCACCTCCGCCAGTGATGAAGGCGGGCGTTGTCCCGTTTCGGGGATGGCGCCTTTTTGCGTCTTGGGGGCAGCATACGGGCAATTATCGCGGAAACGTCCATTTCATGGACAAACGTGCGCCGCTTTTTGATGGTATTTTCCCAATCCGTCTGCGCTCTTTGGGCTTGATGTCTCAATATGAGAAGAAAGTGATGCAGAATGCAAGCAGGAATTACGAGGAAAAAGGAGAACTTGAACACCAAGGATAATTATGTTTTACATTAGGAAGACTGAATAATCAGCAATCCTTGAGAGCGTCCGCGCTCTCTTTTGAAGAAGTATTCCTGCATACCCCCGTGGTGGGGCGAAAGAGGAGGCAGTAATGTGGACAAGCGGGAAAGCATGTGGGAGCGTTATCTCCGCAACGGCCTGAGCCGCCGCGACTTCCTGAAAGGAGTGCGTCGCGCTGACATCTCTGATGGGGCTTGATCGGGCATGGTCTCGAAGGTCGTCGAGGCGGCGGAGTCGAAGCCTCTGCCGGTCGTGATCTGGATGCACGGTCGTGAGTGCACGGGCTGCGACGAGTCGTTCATCCGCTCGGCGGCGCCGATGGCATCCGATGGTGCTGAAATGCAGTTGCGCCTCGAATACAGCCACGTCCTGAGTGCGGCTTCGGGCGAGCCGTTCGAGCGCATCTCGAGCAGACGATTGAAAAGTACAGGGACAGTACATCCTCGCCGTCGAGGGTGCGAGTGCGACGAAAGGACAACGGCGCCTTACTGCATGTCGGGCGGTCATCCGTTCGTCATCACGTTCCAGCGCGCGTGGCGCGATGCGGCGGCGATCGCATCGCCTACCACGCACGCGCGCACGCATCGGGCGGCGTCCGAGCGGCTGCGCCGAATCCGGACAGGATCGGCGACAGCCACTATGTGGGCAACAAGACGGTCATCAATGTCGTGCTGTCCTCCTCCATCCTCGAGGTCGCGACGGGCGCCGTCATAGTGCAGCGCGCTCTTCGGCTCGGTTCCTGACCTCGATATGGAGAGCCGTCCCGACAGTTTCTACGGGCAACCGCATCTCACCGATCACGTGCTACCGCCGTCCCTTCTTCGCGATGCGGGCACAGTTGCAGCGAGCGCTTCGACGACGCGAAGCTCCGAAAGGCGGAAACAGCGTCTTCTACAAGCCTCGGCTGCAGAGGCCCTGAGACAGTACGCCTCGTGCGGCAATCTGCGCTGGTTCCAAGGCATGAGCTATCCGATTTCAGTCATCGGGCGCGCCGTGCATCAGCTGCAATGAACGCGAACTTCTGGGACGAGTAGCCGCTACTCCGACCGTCTGCCCGCACGGAGCCTCTGGAGCAGCACCGACAAGATCGGCGTCGTCGACCTGCGGTCGGCACGGCGGCGAGCTGCGCGCACACGGCGCTCTGAGCCTCGCCCACGCAGCGCGCAAAAAGGCGGATGCGGCGATCGAGAAGGAAGAGGAGAAGGCGAAGAGAGAGCAGGTGCAGTTAAATGAAACATGTAACGGTCGATCCGGGTAACGAGAGTCGAAGGCGACACCCAGCGCGTCGAGGTGCGAGGTGGATCGAGGCGACGGAGCAGGGTCACGGATGCTCTTTCGAGCGGCACGAGCGCAGCGCGCCTCGAACTCGTCAGCGAACGTGGGCGCGCGATCCGCGCGGCGCGTGAGCGCGCATCCAGCGCATCTGCGGCGCGTCGCATGCAGACGGCACGCGCGTGTTCCTGCGTATTGCCGCTAACGAGGATACGCTCGGCATCCGCATCCCGACGAACGCAAACTATATCCGCAATATCGCGGCAGGTCTGTCACAGCGGTGCAGGGATCATCTCGTGCATTCTATCATCTGCGTGCGCGCCGACTGGGGTCCAGCCCTCGTCAGAGGGCTCTGGCGGCTGACCCGTCGCGGCGGCGAACCCCGGTCGAGATCCTGAAGCTGCGCTCTGCCCCCGCAGGTCCTGGCCGGACTCAACACGAGGCACATCCGAAGGACTTCCCGAACGCACGCGCTGAATAATTTCGCGTGGCGTTCAAGCAGAAGATCAGAGCAGACTCGTCAAGGCAGGGCAGCTCAACGGCATCTTTGCGACGAACTGCGGATCATCCCGACTCCACAAGATTCTGCCGCCAGGTTCGTTCTATCAGCGCTCGTTCACTACGCTTGAGTATGCGCGACCAAGCACAGAGAGCTCCCGCACGCGCACGTCGCTCCCCGGCGGCAAAGAACCCGCACGCGCACTACGTCGTCGGCGGCATGCCGCGCGCGATCTCCCCGACGGCGGCAATGCGCCGATCAACACGGCGCGTTCCCGCCATCGCCGACCGCCGCGAACCCTACGCGCACGATTGTCAGCGAATACTATCTGCGATGTTAGCTGCCATCGGCCTCGCCTTCACGTCAAGGCGGGCAAGGTGGACGGCGGCGATGCTCGCCAAGCATTGCAGTCATGTACGCTCCGCCAGCTCTGATCAGAGCCACACGGCGCACGCGAAACGGCGACTTCATGCGCCAGCTCTTGATCCGCTCGAACGGCGTCGTCGAGAACTTCGGCGCAGGCCCTTGCTGCGGCAGAACTACCACGGAGGCTCAAGGCGGAGGATCTGTCCGGTCCCGTCGCCTTCACCGAGCGCGTCCGATCCGTCCCGTGAGCCCGCGAGTACGAGGGCGCGGAGAGCGATCTCCATCCGTGGGCAGTGACAGACGAAGCCGAGGCGCACACGGCGCCCGAAGGTCGGCACGCAGACGAACTGGCAGGGAGCTCAACGAGAAGGGCAAGCACTCGTGGCTCAAGACGCCCAAAATGGCGGCGGCAAGCTCGCCGAGGTCGGTCCTCTGGCGCGCTACATCATCATCTACGTCAAGCGAAGGGCTCCTGCCCGATCCGACGTGGGCGGAGCAGCCCATGCTCAACCAGATGGATGCGGTGCTCGAAGGCAGACCGCCTGCCCCCGAGGTCTGGCCGCCGACGATGGTCGGCCGCATTGGCGGCGCGCGGCGCGCGCTCGACGCGCAGCTCAACGCCGAGATCGAGAAGTACTACTTCGACAAGCTCATCGCGAACATCAGCGGGCGGCGACCTTCGCCGTCGCAACATCGGACAAGTGGGATCCCGTGACGCGGCCGAAGGAAGCGAAGGCGCCGGTCTACGATTGCGCGCGCCGCGCGGCGCAGCTCTTTGCACCGTCGTCATCAAGAACGGCAAGATCGCGAACTATCGGTGCGTCGTGCCGGCGACGATAGAACGCCACGCCGCGCGATGATGCGGTAGGACACGGCGCCTACGAGATGGCGATGATGGACACGCGCGTCGCCATGCCCGACAAGCCTTTTGGAGATCGTGCGCGTCATCCGCTCGCTCGATCCGGTGCATGGCATGCTCCACGCACGTCATAGCACCGCGAACGGCGGCACGCTCAAGATCATGCAGACGACGATCTATGCAGTGTGACCGCAGGTGGAAGAGTAGAACGATCACGCATCGTGGAGCGGAGAAACTGCCGCGAGCGGGGCGTACATCGCTGCGTTCCGCTTGGCAGACATGTGTGATATGAGAGAAGCGACGCAGGATTTACGATGCTTTCAGTCCTCGCCAGCGCAGGATCTTTCACTCGATCATGGTCGTCTACGCATCTCGGTCCTCTTTGCGACGGGATTGATGATCACCGAGCCTTGGCTCATTTGCTCATCGTCGAGCCGACGTTCAGCGGCGCTGATCGACGGACAACATCCGAAAGCATCCATTTCATCGCAGCGTACACGCTTCATGGCGGCCTGCCTCCTGAGGACCCACGGCTACCATGTGAACCGCGGCGACCGTCCTCTCCCGCGCTTCCTGGGAGGCTTTTCTGGCGGCGATCGGCGACGCCATCCTGCATTACATCTTTGTGCGCTACGGAGCACAAGTCATATCCTCCGACTCGATCGCTTGCGCATGTCGTACACGCTGTCGGCGTGCTCGTCGCCATCGAGGTCTTGACGGGCTTTGCGACAGCATGGCGCCATGCGAGCCGGAAAGCGTGTCCTTCATGCTCTTCCGGCTGGGCCATCACGCTCTGGGAAACGAGGTTCATGGTGCATCTCGTGCACGCTACGTCGCACGAGTTCCTCATGCTCTCGACCATCAGCCATCTCTACATGGTGTCATCCGCGTGCAGAGTTCTAGCGGAGCGAGAGCGGGCGTGTCGAGCATGTTCTCAGGGCTGCAAGATCTTTGACGCATGAGCCGCCTGACAGCCTACGTGTCAGCCGCCCTGAGGAAGAACACAGGGGCGGGGCTGAGCTGAGGAAGGAAGAGAGGTCTATGCAGAATGCGGCTGCGACGCGCCGAGACGGCAATGCCACGCGCCTGCAGTTCAACGCGTCAAAGGCTATACGGAGGAGTCGGCGAAAGCGCATGGAAAGAGGCGCTGGGTCTTGCGGGCGTGCTCGCCGTGCGTACATCCACGCGCACGGCGGCGAGGACGACCGGTCGACTACGATCCGGCGAAGACCGAAAACTCACTGGAGATTCTTGGCATTTCTCGAGGCAGTTGAGGCCTTTCTGGCTGCGCTCTGAGTCGGGCGGTGCGCACTTTGCCGCATCGGTTTCAACAAGGGAAAGATGGCGCCCCTTTCGGCAGAAGCCGCCGAGGCCGCACGTATGGGAGGAAGTTCGGTGCATGAAATGGCGATCGCCGAGGGCATTTTGGACATCGCGCTCAAGACGATGGAGGAGAACGAGGCGAAGCGCGTCGCACCCGCCGGGCAGCTGCTCGTCGGTGAGAAATGGCGGGCGTGGATGATCGCGAGTCGCTCGTAGCTTCGAGGCTCTGACAAGAGGCATGGCGGCAGACGGCGCGGCGCTCGACATCGAGCGCGTGCCGCTCGTCGAACGCTGCGGGTCTTGACGGTGCGGCAGCGCTGTCGAGCGATAGTTAGCCTTCTTTGCGCCTTCGTTGCAGGAAACGGCGTACGCGAAACGCATCTCGGGACGCGAACTCAAGGTGGAATCTTTGGAGGTGGACTAAGAAAGGCTGGAAGTCAAGGCCGCGAAGAACGTTCTGGCGATGAATGATGAAGCATGCAGCAGAAAATTGCGGCGCTTTTCTTCAGCGGAAGGAGATCTTCGTGCTCAATCTCAGGATCGCCGGGCGCGGGCGTACGACGCCTCGGAGCGCACGTTGGAAAGCATTGAAGGATGAGATGCGTCTCGCCGTCATCGAGGGGCGACTCTTCACATCGAAGGGTGATCGTGCCGAGCGCATCGACCGCCTCGGCGTGCCCGTCGTGGCAGATCCTCTTTACGAGCGGCGGCTGTCATCTCGACGCGCCGATGGTCAGAGGTGCAGCTCTCGTCCATCGACCTCGACTCGCCTCGACATGCCTACTCACTCGCGCACGGCAACGCCTCGTCTCGCCCGGCGGAATTCGAGCTGCGGGACAGAAGGCGGTACGTGCTGCGATCACGGAGGGGACGACAAAGCCGCAGTACCCGCTGATGTTCACGAGGCCGACGCGGGCGCTCCTCAACAAAAGTCGACCTCTGCCTTACACGGACTTCGATCTGGAAGCGCGACGGACGACATCCGGACCCTTCATCCGGGCATCAAGGTCATGGCGATCGCGTGCCGCACGGGCGAGGGGCTTCCAGCGCTCAGTAGCTTCGGAAGAATGTGCGTGAGAAGAAGGAGGCTCGATGATGCAGCGTTCTTGGGCGTATCGCGAAGATCGAGCGTGCGAGAAAGAGCTGGGCAGCGCCCGCCGTGACAGTTTCTCAGCATCGGCGCGATCATCCTGGGACGGGGCCTTCGGCGTGCCGCCTGAACTCCTGCGAGAGGCACTGACTTCCCGCCTGCCGTGCAGATCATCGACGGCGGCACGCTCGGTGCAGGAGCTCTGGGCGTCATCACGGGCATGGAGCACCTTCTTGTGCTCGATTCCGCCAACGGCGGCAAGGAGGCGGCAGCGCTCTTTCACCTTGAGAATGAGGGAATCTCGGCGCACTTCCGGGACAAGCTGTCGGTGCACGAGTCGGCATCGAGACGTGCTCGCGCACGCCGTGACAGCGCGGGATTCCCGCGATCGTCGTGCTCGGCGCACAGCCCTACGCCGTCGGTGGGTGTCGCGCTCAGCCCGCAGATGGAGCGCTTCTGCCCCGAGATCGAGCGCGGGAGCCATCGACGTGCTTTTCGCGCTGGGCGTCGAGAGGTGCGGGCGAAGGATGTTTCCTCGCGTAGGTCGCTCTTCACAAACAGCGCGCGTCGCCGAGGCGGCGAAAGCTGAGAAGGCGCGCGCTCGTGCGGCTTCGCCGCAGATGACGATGCCGTGATGCGCCGCTCGATGCTGCCGGCCGATGAAGCAGGCGGGCGAGGCGATGGCGCACATGCGCGGCAGGACGCTGCACGTGCTGGAAGCTGACGCAAGGAGGCGGCCGATGTGTCTCGCTGGCACCGGCGAAGGTGCTCGAGCATTGCGGGATGTGCGTCGCGCGCGTTCTGCATCTCAACGGCGTGAGCGCGAGGCGAGTCTCATATGCTGCTGCCTGAGGCGAAGCTCGGCGACGATGCTCTGCGCATGCGGGCTTTGCCATGCAGATCGTTGAGGAAAAGACGCGTGAAGAAAGCGCACGCGCTGCCTTCGCCGAGATGAAGGTGCGCCGCGCACGGTGATAGTGAGAGCGGAAATGCCTCTGAAAGAAACTCTCACGCCGCAAGAAGAAAAGGGAAGCGGCGGGGCGTCCTTTGACTGACGATCGACGTTTTGCCGCGGGCAGGCATGCTGCTATAGCAGGCGGGAGGTCCGCGGCACGCGCACGGTCGCACATCTTCCGCGCGGGACTACGGCGTGTGAGCCTGCGAGAATATCGGAGAAACTTGTCTCCGCCCGCTGTCCCGTAAGCCGCGGGCGAGCGAGCGTACCATACGGACAAGGCGATCGCGCCTGCGCGCAGATGAGAGCGGTCCTGCCGTCCGCGACGTTCAGCTGACGATGCCCACAAAGGTGCGGGCAGCCGTGAGCCTGTCGTCGGACGCGCGGAGCGCGCGCGCGCGACGGGCGCGTGCGCACGCTCGACGCGCTCGCCGCCGCGCGCGCGAGCATCGACAAGACGGTCGTCTCCTCGGCGTCGGCTTTGAGACGACCGCGCGATTTGAGGCGGCGGCGGTGCTCGGCAAAGGAGGAGGACTGAGAACTGCGTCTTGTCGGCGCAGCAAGCCGCCTGCCGTGAAGCTCCTCTTGGCTGACCGACGTGCGCGTTGACGGTTTCTGCTGCCCGGACATGCGTGCGTCGTCACGGGCACGCGCACGCCTTTCTCGCCGATGAGGCACATAAGCCCGGCGTTAGCCGCGGGGCTTCACGCCGTCCACTATCCTGCGTGCCGTCTGGCGGCTCGGTGGGAGCGGCGGCGATGAAGCCCGCATTGAGAACGGTGACGCACCGTCGCGCGAGATCCTGCCGGGCTTCGTTGTCCCTCGCGCGCGTCTACGAGACGGCGGACGAGCGGCGCGGCCCGGCGGCCATCGAGCGTCGGGGCTCGCATGCGAGGTGAGGTTCGCCGCATTCGATGCCGACACGCCCGCCCGTCGAAGTCGAGCGCGTGAGAAGAAGACGCGCTGCCGCTGCGGCGAGGTTCTGCGCGGCGCGGTGCCCGACGGACCGTACGCTCTTCGCGAAGGCGTGCCGACGCACTGCCGTAGGGGCCGTGCATGCGTCTAGTCGAGGGGTGCGCCGCCCGTGCCAAAGTACGGCCGAGGAGGTTTTCACTTTGGAAAAATGAGAAGATCCCGCTCTGCGCACGGCGCGGGCGGCAGCCTGAGCCCGGGCGCTGATGGCGAGCGTTATCCTGCCTCGCTCGCAATGAGTTCCTGCAGAAAATGCACGACGGCGCGGCGCTGACCTCGGCGCGAGCACCGCTCATGGATTCCTTTCGTCGTCGCGCCGCGCCGCGGGCGCGACATCGGCAACGCCGTCGCGATACGGCCAACGACCTCGCGATGACGGGCGCCGCGCCACATCTCGATGCGCCTTGATTTTGAAGAGGGTCTTTCCATCGAGGAGCTCAGGCGGTATTTTGCACCTGATGAAGGAGGCCGCGGTAGAAGCAGGTCGCCATCGTCAGCCGGGCGACACGAAGGTCGTCGGCAAGGTGCGGCGGACGGCATCTGCGATCAATACGGCGGGGATCGGCGAGATCGAACGCGATGGAGCCGCAGATCGTCAAGGCGGATATGGACGCCATCCTCCCGGGTACGCCTGGCGACCCGTGCAGCGACCGTCATGGCGGAGCGCCACGGCATCGAGTCCCCGGACGCTTCATGGCGACTGTGCGCCCCTAGGCGACCTCGCCGCCCTCATAGCGCCGCGCCCCTCTGATCGCCCGCATGAGAGATCCGACGAAGGCGCGGCGGCGGTCTCTGAACGAGATCGCATGTGCAGCAAAGTCGAGCGCCATCTCGGACGAGGAGTCGCTTCCCGTGCGAAGAGGTCGAGGGCATCGCCGCATTTCGCTTCGATCCGCTGGAATTGGCGAACGAGGGGCAAGGATCGCCTCGCGCGCCGAGGAAACGAGCGCTTCGCCGCCATGCGCGAGCATCCTTACGGCAGGAACGCCTGCTGCATCGGCCGCACGACGGCGAGGAGCGGCATCGCCGCACTCGGACGGCGCTCGGCGGCTCGCGCATCGTCTGACATGCCGCTCCGGCGATCTCGTGCCGCGGCATCTGCTAGCGTTTGCTGCGGCTCAGACCCGCGCGTCCGCTGTGCGGCAGGAGACGCGCGATGCGGTCGAGACTTTTTACGAGGGCGGCGCAGCCAAGAGCGTGAAGACCATGCCGAAGAGCCCGCCGCGACGAGCGCCCATGCGCCTTGCTGACGACGAAACCTCAGCGATGCGGGCGGGTAAGGTGCCGAGCGGTCCCCTGCGAGTGCCACCATCCCGATGGCGGCCGAAAGTACGAGACGAGCCCGACGACGAGACGGAACTGCACGGCGATGGCGACATTGAAGAGGTTCTGTGCCGAGCAGGAGTCGACGAGACTCGACAGGACGCCGCCAGAATGTAGCGCTTTAGCCGAAGACGGCGCAGATCGCGACGGCCAGCGGGGCGGAGCTGAAACCCAGCCCCGCATGAGGTACTCGGCAGCTTGATGGCCCCCGTGACGGTGATCAGGCGGCGAGCAAGAGCGATTTCGGTCACGTCAGAGGTGGAAACGCAGTTTTTTCATGGGAAACGCTCTCATGGAATCACGGGTGAGTCGAACCGCTGTATCGCACCTGTGATTCCTTTTTGTATTGTTTCAGCGTACACGTTTTTAGTGCAGCATTGTCAACTGTAAAATAAATAAAGTTGACACAGATAGCAATGGTATTCATAGAAAGGTTTCCTGAAGGTGTATCTGCATGGCGCTACAGTCTGCAAGATGCGGGCGGAAAGAGCGGGAAAGCGCGAGCACGTGTCGGGCGCGGAAAAATCTTTGCCGGAGAGGAACTGCCGGAACTGGCGGCGCTTCTTCGCGCGCGCTGCACCACGCCAGAGGGCGGGCAGATTTCGTGAACTTCTGGCGTGGAGTCTGATCGCGCCTGCGGCGGTGGAGCATCTGCCCGCGCTTCCCGTCTCGACGGTCGAGGTTGAGACGCCCGCCGAGGGGCGGCGTGATTATCGAAACGCTTTGGGGAAAAACTGGTTTGAAAACGGCGAAGCCATCTTTGGCGAAGTTTTTCTGAGACGTATGATGCGCGGCGCAATGCTGCTCGATGCGGACACGCTGACGCTGGAGCCGGACGCCGAACGCGGCCTGCGTGCGTGACGCACTGGACGCTCGAAACGTACTGCAAAAGGGCGCCCGATTGCAGAACCACTGCCGAAGCATGTCGTCGCGACGAAGGTCGTCCATGCGCCGCACATCGTCGCGGAGATCTGCGTGTCCGACGATCCCGACGTGGCGTGAGCGCTGCGTGCGGCGCTGTCTTCGGCTATCGTCGTCGCATCACGAAGCTCAAGGAGGCAGGCTCGCCCGACGGCGGACGCATCTTCCTCTATCGCGGTCCGCGCGACGGCGTCGCCGATACGATCCGCTATCTGGAAAGCACTGCGTGCTCGTGCGCAGCTGTGCCGACAGTCCGGCGGGGAATGTGCTGCCCACAGGGCATGGAGGAAAGGCTCGCACGAGCTGGCGGCGGCGCGCCATTTGTGCCGCGATGCACGAGATCGACTCGGCGCCGCACACGTCACGGTCGGCGGTGCGGAAAAAGCTGCTCCTCGGCATCGAACAACCACCTGGACTCTGTCGATCATCCGCGTCGCGGGCGCAGGAGGCCGTCGAGCTGCGCCGCGGTTCCGCGGCTCGCGCTGACGACGGGCACGCTTCCTCTGCACACGAAGCTGGAAGAGGAGCTGGCGGCGACAGACGGTGAGTCGGCGCCCTTCATATCGATACGCCGCTAGGCATGGCGAATGTCGGCATCCTCTCCGCGCTTGAAGGCGCGCAGTAGCGATGAACTCAAACCATGCGAGAGTCATCGACGGCTGCCGCTTGAGCCGCGCCAAGACTTCGTCCACGCCACAGCGACATGAAGGATTTGGAGGAAAGCTCGCCGCCCATGCCGATTGTCCGGGCGTCATCGTTCCGATGCGGTGTTCAGGCATGGACGGCGACATCGCCGATCTGCCGCGCATCTTGGAGCCAGCGAAAGTACCTGTCTGAGCAGGGACGAAGCGCATCTGACCGAGTGGATCGGCGGGTCGGGGCGCGGTGCGCGAGCATTTTCACTGGAGAAGCCTGACGCTCTGATGAGGGACGCTGTCGAAGGCTTTGGCGAGCGAGGGCGGCTGCGTCTCGCGGCCAGCCGGCTCTGATCGACTATTTGAAGAATACGCCTCGCGCCTCATCTTCTCGACAAGCCAATCGCCCGCCAATCTTGCCGCATCTCGAGGCGCTGCAGCTCCGCGGGAAGAGCCGGGCGCTGCGCCCGCCCTGCAGGAAAATGTCCGCGTGTTCTGCGCGGCGCTTGCCGAACATGGCGTTGAAGCCCGGAGCGAGCGGCGATCGTGCTGATCTGTCGGCGAGAGTCCCGGCGGTGATAGCGAAGATTTGGAGCAGCAGGGCATCCTCGTATCCGCCATCCGCTACCCGACGGTGGCGAAGGGGCGGTTTCGCCTGCGTCGCCTACGCGACGCACACGGAGGAGGAGCTGAGCGCGGCGGCGTGGATTGCAGCGTGCATGGAGACTCTTCATTCAAAACGCAGGGATGATTTCGACAGCCCATGACGAACCTCAGTCGATTCTCTGTAATAGGAAGTATTTTTGCTATTCTTGGTTAGAAAAGAGACGATTTGATGCGGAAATTTGCTCGATGTTGAGCATGACGGCGCTTTTCCCTTCGAGCACCGTTTCGCTTCTGCTGAGGACGAGGGGCGGCGTTTTGCGGATGCTCATGGCGATACGGGATGGTCGTGGATGTCACGACGATTTCCACTCGACAGCAATCGCGTGAATATACGGCGGATGTCGCCATCATCAAGGCAAAGGAGAACCGCCTCTTTCCTATCGCATGCACTTCTGACCTTGCTGCGCGCACCTACCAGATTCTTCGCCTGCGACGATGACGTGATACGCGCGAGGGTGTCCCAGAGCGTGAAGACGCCCCAGCCGCGCGCCCTATGTGCCCGGTTTCAGCCGATTGCAGCCATCGTCGACTATCTCTGCATGGCAGCGAGGTTTTGAAAAATGAGCGTGCGCCCAAGACGCCCGCTCTTTTCTGCGGCGAACGAAAGGTGTTTCATCCGGCGCATCTCCATTCAGCGCAGGTGAAAATTTTTCAACTTTGACATAAGAAATAATAAATATTTGTTTCTATTTTTATTGGAAAAGGGCTGTAAAAGTCTTTTTAGATATGCTATCCTCATGTTGCCAGGGAAATATAACCCATTAAGCACCTGAAATCCATGCTCGTCCCGACGAGCGCTGCAGAAGAGTCGGCGGTTGAGGTCGGGAAGTCCCGCCGCTGCAGGACCTTTTCCGCGAACATGGGAAATTTCGGCTGTAGGCGGCAGTGGTTTTTCGTCGTCGTGCCCGGAGGTCAGTCCTCACAAGGGTCTTTGAAGAGCGATGCATTTGAAGCCTCGGGCAGATTTCACGTTCATTCGGTGATGTCGAAACTGTTGCGAGGGGATGCGGAAGCAAATTCAGCGCTCCCGCGACATTGCCAGTATGAATCCGGCTCGCCTTCGCGAGGAGGTTGTTCGTGCATCGCGCGATTGCTGCAGCGCACTTGCGGCGAGGCTGAGAGGTGCAGTTGGGACCAGAGAGTTCTGTCGGGCGGGTCTGCCCATTCGCCCCGTGGCTGCATGAAGTGAAGTGGGACGGTGAGGCAACCACCGTCTTTTCGCTGCCTGGAAAATAATCTGTATTATAATGAAAGACATAATCGTGCCAATGGAAGGAAGGGATTTTATGGCAGAAACGGCATGGGCTGGGTTCCTTCCGCCCGTCATCACCATCGTGCTGGCGCTCTGCGACGAAGGAATCTATATGTCGCTGATCGGCATTTTCTCAGGAGCTAGCGCTCTACGCGAATTTCAATGTCCTCGAAGCGATCCCTCACGATGTTCGCAGTCATGGAGGCGAAGGTCGGGCGAATGTCAACATCCTCGTCTTTCTTTGTCATCCTCGGTATCCTCGTCGCCGCCATCACGCGCTCGGGCGCGACGAAGGCTACGGCGACTGGGCGGTGCGCACGATTCAGGGCAGGCGCAGTGCGCTCGCGATCACGGCGCTCCTCGGCATCGTCATTTTCATCGACGACTACTCAACTGCCTGACGGTCGGCACGGTCATGCGCCCCCGTGACGGACAAGTTCAAGATCGCGCGCACGAAGCTCGCCCTACATCATCGATGCGACGGCAGCGCCCGTGGCATCCTCGCGCCCATATCAAGCTGGGCGGCAGCCGTCGGCTCGTCGCCGCCTGAAGGCAGCAGCATCGACGGGTTCGGCCTTCTTCCCGCAGACGATTCCGATCAATCCCTCACGCATGGCTGACGCTCATTTTCATGTGCTTCCTCGTGTGGTCGGAGAAAGATTTTTCCGAGATGAGCGCCTCGATCCGCAAGAATGAGCGAGAGTTCTACGTTCCGCCGAGTACGCCGACGTCAAGGAGGAGAAGATCGAGGCAGGGGCAAGATCTACGATCTCCTGCTTCCCTGGCAGTGCTCATCGCCGCGTGCATCTACGGCATGCTCTACACGGGCGGCATCCACGACGGGCTGAGCGTCGCCGAGGCTTTCGCGAACTGCGATTCGTCGAAGTCGCTCGTGCTCGGCCCTTCATCGCCTTCGTCTTTACGGGACCTCTACCCTGCCGCGCCGCGTCGTTTCCTTCAATGATTTCTGCACGAGCTTCATCCTCGGCTTCAGGCGATGTCGCCCGCGCTCTTCATCCCTGTGCCTCGCGTGGACGCTCTCGGGCATCTGCAGCGACAAGTACCTCGACCTGGCGGCTACGTCGGCCAGCTCGTCAGCGCCAATGCGGGCGTCATCACGTTCCTGCCCGTCATCTTCTTCTCTCGTCGGCGCAGGCCCTTGCCTTTTGCTACGGGAACGTCGTGCACGTTTCGGCATCCTGATTCCGATCGCCATCGCCATCGTCGGTACGGACAGCCCCGTGCTCACGCTTTTGCGTCGCGGCGATCCTCTCGGGCGCTGTCGCAGGCGACCATGCGTCACCGATTTCGGATACGACGATCCTCGCGTCTGCGGGCGCGCAGTGCCACCATATCGACCATGTATCGACGCAGATTCCCTATGTGCTCGTCGTCGTCAGCGTCTGCGTCGTCGGCTACATCGTCGACGGCCTCACGATGAACGGCTGGCTGGGACTCGCTGTCGCGTTGGCGATCCTCGCCGTCGTCATGGCCGGCGTCTACTGGAAAGTCCCCGTGCTGCTCAAAGACCGCAGCGCGGACTCGAGAAAGCATAGCAAACAGCTGCCGTACGTTTGCGGCAGCTGTTTGCTTTACGGGAGTGGAATTCATCCACACGTTTGAAAAGGAAAACATCTATGCTCGTCTACATGGTCGATCACGGCAAGTACCTCTTGCCCGAAGAAAGTCTCAAAGCGCCGCCCCGAAGGAAGCGCGGCCTCTACGTCAATATCACGAACGAATGTCCGTGCGCATGCACCTTCTGCCTGCGCACGATGAAGGATATGCCTGGAGGACATGAGCCTGTGGCTCGGCGGCAAAGAGCCGACGGTCGAAGAGGTCAGGCGGCTCTCCTCGCCGCGCCTTGGGACTATGTGAAGGAAGTCGTCTTCTGCGGCTTCGGCGAGCCGACGATGCGCCTTGCCGACCTCATCGAATTGCTGCGCTTCGTCAAGGGACAGCATCCCGACTTGCCGACGCGCGTCAATACGAACGGCCTCTCGGATCTCGTTTACGGCCGCGACACGGCGGCGGACTTCGCGGGCGGCATCCTGATACCGTCTCCATCAGCCTCAACGCGTCGAATGCCGAGCGCTATCTGGCGCTGACGAGAGCGAGTTCGGCATCGAACTTTCGAAGCGATGCTCGCTTTCGCTGAGAAGATGAAGGCTTATGCGGGCATGTCGTCCTGACGATCGTCGAGAAAGGTCGAGGGCGCGGAAGAAATCGCAAAGTGCCGTGCACTGTGTGAGGCGCGGGGCTTGATTTGCGCGTGCGCACGTATGAGGGAAGCTGACGACGGCCGATGGTGCGGTATATGTTTTCCGGTGCAGACGATTTGATGAATTTCGCGATGTCGTGTAGTAATAAATATAGAAAAGGTGCTGCTGGTAAACGGTCAGCCCTGCTCGAAAATGGTAGAAAACCCCGCCTAATCGCTTGCTGGAGCAGGCGGGGTTTCTTATGCCTTCAGAAGAACGACGAGGGATAAACGCGTTACCAAAAGCAACGCGATTAAATCGTTTATCGTCATGGGCAACACGCCCCTCTCAGGGGCTGAGAATCGACCGCCTACCGTTTTAGCAGCACCCATACATAATTATACCACAATAAGCAAGATGACGTTATATAAATTTTGTATTCATCTATCATCGTATGAAGAAATTGAGAATAGAGACAGCAATAAACCCGCCGCAGGAGTCTCACGGGACTTCTCTCGGCGGGTTTATCTTTTGATCGTCATATACCCTTTTTCCTTCGTATTCAACTGTCTTGCATGCGAGCTCCGCGATGAAGCCTCCATGCTGTATGAAGCGGTTCGATCGAACGGTTGTGATGGAATATCACAGATTTGATGCATCACTTGTCATCGTTCAAAAATCCCGGGCTCGGCAGGTATCCGGTTCCGATCTGAGACCGCGCAATCTACTGAATGACCTCGCGTACGCATCGACAAGGTGAAAGTTGCCACGGTCTTCTCCACGCTGTTTCCGACGTTGTGCCTTTTTTCCGCAATGCCTTTCGGAGCTGCCGGGCCGCTGCCCGTTCGTCAGTCCCGCCGCTGCGGGATTCGTATGCAAAGTGTGCACTTCTAGCCGGAAACCCTTCAGGTGGAGAAGGAAAAGCTTATTCCTCAATAAACCTCACACCTTTCGTGTAACCATATTGAGAAGAGCCTGTTTCGGCTGACCGGCACTTGCCCCTGCCCGCGGAGTCCGACCCTGCATGCAGGCTTGTCCTCGTCGCTGGCGTTGCCCGTCCTTTTCTCCTCTTTACGGCTTCATTATATCATGAGAGGAGACAAAAATACAATATCGGTTTTGAATTTTTCTAAAATATTTTGCAGGAACGGGAAGAAGTCTGTCGTATATAGGAAGCAGGAAAGGGGAAATGATCGTGAAACTCTTGAATTTCTATGCTGAGGACGGCACCGTGCATATCGGTGCGAGCGACGGAGAGAAGACCGTCGATGTCAGCGCCGTCGGCTATAGCTGGGGTTGGCAGGAAATCTTTGCCGATTGGGAGAAGATCCGCCGCAGATCGAAAGCGTCCTGCAGCACGCAGAAAGCCTTTGGCGCACGGTCTGCGCTTTTGCACCCGCCGTGACGGCGCCGGGCAAGACTCCTCTGCGTCGGGCTGAACTACGCGAGCCACCGTGCGGAGGTTCCCTTCGGGCGCCCAAATATCCGGCGCTCTTCAGCAAGTTCAATCAAACGCACTCAACGCTTCAGGCGGCGAGGGTGCGCCCTGCCCACGGGCGCGAAGGAGCTTGACTACGAGGCGGAGCTTGTCGTCACCGTCGGGAAAAAGGTCAAGGATGCAGACGAGGAAGAGGCCGCCGCCGCCATCTTCGGCTATACGGCGGGCAACGACTTCACGGCGCGGGACTTGCAGCGCCGCACCTGCAGTGGCTGCTCGGCAAGACGCCCGACGGCTTCGCGCCGCTCGGCCCCTATATCGTGCCCGCCGCTGAGATCGATGTCTCGCATCTCGCCGTTCAGACGTTCGTCAACGGCGAGATGCGCCAGGACGGGCGGACAGCGGACATGATCTTCTCGCCTGCCGCCATCGTCCGCTATATCTCGAAGTGCATGACGCTCGATCCCGGCGATGTCATCTTCACGGGCACGCCGCACGGCGTGATCTTCGGTCTGCCTGAGAAGGAGCGGCGCTGGCTCAAGGCGGGCGACGAGGTCGTCGTGAAGATCGAGGGCATCGGCGAGCTTTCGGAATCGAGATCGCTTAGAAGGAGCGCTGTTTTTACTCGCGTCCTCCCCGCGAGAGGCGAGAGGCGGCATGCGCTCGCTTGGGAACGCGGGCGTGTCGGTGAGCTTTGCGCAATGCAGTCGCTTGTAAATGATGCGGATTCGCACATCTGCAGTGATATGAAAAAGCCCCCTCGCCGCATGTATGCGTGCGAGGGGTGATGAGATGAACGATCTTCTGGCGGCGTTCGGCAGCTACGGCTTCCCGATGGCGGTCACGGCTTTTGCTCGTGCGCATCGAGGGAAGCTCGGAGCATTGAACGACAGCGTGCGAGGGCTTTCGGGCATCATCGCGAAGAAGTGAGGGGCGATCCTCACTTCTTTTTGCTGCGCGCTTCCTCGCGGCGCTTTCGCCGCCTTCTCCTTCGCCTCGACCTTCTGCTGCTCCTTTTCGCGCGCTCCCTGAGCGCATAGTCGACGCCCATGCTCGCGAGCTTGTGCTTGATCGTCGCGATCGGGTGGCGCAGCAGCATGCTCTTCTGGTTCGCCGTCATGATCTTGCGGAATTCGATGTTCTGACTCTTCGAGAAGCACGGGCTTTCTGCAGCGGTCGCAGATCGGCTTCGTGATGCCGTAGGGACAGCGGTTCATCTTCATCAGCACGGTGGCAAGGAGCGCCGTGCACTAGGGGCACAGCTTGTCGCCTCTCGTGCCGTGCTCCTCTAGACAGTAGACGCCGAACGTCTTCTTGATGTTCGCCTTTTCCTTTGGAATATTGTTCTTGATTTCCGCTGCTTCTTCTGGGCAGGAATCTGGAAAAATGCTCATATCTGATCTCCCTCGCGATTTTTGTATAGTAGATGAATGAAAAGCGCTTCTTCTTAGTTTAACGGCAACAGGGTGGAAAATCAAGCGATTTGAGTGCAGTAATAGACGTGGTGCTGTTGCGAAAGTGGTAGACGGTTAATTCTCGCCCTGAGCGGTCAACGTCATCTGCGCGTCTGCGCCCTTCGAGCTTGATTTGCGGGACGATCTTTCGCATACGACTCTATTAGCCACATCGGTTACGCCTTCGGCTCCTCTGGATAGGTCAGCGCGGGGCGCGCCCGCGACGATAAACGATCGCTTGCGTTGCTTTTGGTGACGCTGTTCATCCTCGTCGTTCTGAAGACAGAAAACCCGCCCGCCTCGGCAAGGGATTAGGCGGGTTTTCAAAACCCATTTCTTTGATCGAGGGCTGACCGTCTACCAGCAGCACCCTTTGTTGTTTTTATTATACGGCATGATGCATTATCTGTCAACATAGTCATGCGCTGGATGTTTGCATCAAACTCCTTGAATATGAGGCCGCGTCTGGTATATAATGAAATGAATATCTTAGTGGTGACAAAGGGGCGGCGATGTTTATGGAGCAGGAGAAGAGCGGATCGGAGTTTCTCGCACCTCAGATCGACAAGCTCAGCGCCAAGTCGCTGGATAATATTCTGAAGAGCACAGTCAGCACGATCGAGACGAATAAGACGCAGATCTTTCGGCATCTACGAGGCGGCGCGCGAGGTCGAGTCGAGCCGGGCGCACGCTTGAGGATCTGCGCGAACTCACGCGCCAGACGATCGAGAAGGTCGATGAGCTCTCGGCAATCGAGCAGCGGGAGAAGAGAAGCTCGCCAGACGAGCAGCGACTTCGGCAATTATTCGGAGGAGCGCATACGCGAGCATGTACGAGTCGGTCAGGACATTCAGCATCGAGGCTGAGCGTGGCGCGGGAAAAGGAGAGCAGCTTCGTGCGCAGCGCGACGCCTGGAGCTTCGCCTGCACGGTTTTGAAGGAGATCTTGAAGACGGCGGAGCATCTGGCGATCTGCATCGGCTCGGTCTTGAGCCATCTGAGCGATCAGATCAACGGCGTCGTCTGGCAGATCGAGGAGAGCGCAGAAGAGCAAGTTCGTCGGTGCGCAGATCATCAGGCGCAGGAGGAGGAGCGCGCGCGCGTTTCGCGTGAGCTGCACGACGGTCCCGGCGCAGGACATCGCGAATCTTCATCTTTCAGGCGTCTGATCATCGAGCGCATGGTCGACCGCGATCCCGAGGAGGCGAAGCGCGGTCTGCAGGAACTTCGCCAGCACATTCGCGGCTGCCTGACGGACATGCGCCAAATCATCTTCGACATGCGCCCGATGTCGCTCGACGATCTCGGCCTTGAGCCGGCGCTGCGCCAGCTGATCAGCAAGATGCGCGAGCGCGGTATGCTCGACGCTTCCATTTCCGTGGAGGGAGAGGAGCAGAAGCTCGCGAAGTATGCCGAGGTCAGCATCTTCCGCATCGTGCAGGAATCTCTGAACAACGTCAGCCGCCATGCGGGCGTCAAGAAGGCGGAGGTGCGCATTCTCTACACGGCTTCGGCGCTCGCCATCACGGTCAAGGACGAGGGCAGGGCTTCGATCCGATGCAGAAGAGGACGCCGTGCCGAGCGAGGAAGAGCAGTTTGACGACGATCGCGACGTCAACGATCCCATATCGAGGAACGCTTACGGCCAGTACGGACTCCTCGGCATGAGGGAGCGCGCCGCCATCATCGGCGCGGAACTCAACATCATCTCGGAGATCGGCAAAGGAACGTGCATCCATCTGCGCATGCCGTTCCGCCCGAACGTGCTTGCGCCCGAAAAGGCTGCGAAGAAGTGACGGCGGACGAAAGACAAAGACGCGCGCCGCTCGCCGCCGCCATGTGCGCGTACGGGGAAGCGGGGCGTTCTCGCCTTCATACGCCCGGACACAAGCAGGGGACTGGGGGCGCGCGCTTGCGCGAACTCGTGACGGAAGCAGGCCTTCGAGAAGAGGTCTCTGATGGAGGAGCTTGACGATCTCGCACGAGCCGACGGGCTGCATCGAGGAGGCGCAGGATCTCGCCGCCGCGCTCTGTGGAGCGGATGCGGCCTTTTTCGCCGTCAACGGCACGACGGGCGCGATCCATGCGATGCTCGTGGCCGCGCTTCTCGCCGGGCGACGCCAGGCTTGTGCCGCGCAATGCATCGCTCCGTTTTCGGCGGCCCTGCGTTTCGCCGATGCGCGTCCCGTCTACATCGAGCCGATCGCTGACGAGGCGCTTGGCATAGCGCACGGGCGGGCAGTACGCAGGCTGTGCGCGAGGCGCTCGCCCTGCATCCTGGAGGCGCAAAGCGCTGCGTCGCTCTCGCCGACGTATTGCGCGTCGCCTCCGACGTGCGTGCCATCGCCGAGATCGTGCACGAGGCGGGCATGGCGCTCCTCGTCGACGAGGCGCACGGCGCGCATCTCGCGTTCTCTGACGATTTGCCGGAGTCGGCGATCGCGGCGGGCGCCGATCTCGTCGCGCAGAGCACGACAAGCTCCCTCGGCGCGATGACGCAGGCGCGCTGCTGCTTTCCGCGAAGGGCGCATCGAAAAAAGAGCGCGTGCAGCGGGCGATGAGCCTTCGACATCGACGAGCCTGAACTACCTGCTGCCGCGTCCTCGACATCGCCCGCCTGCAGATGGCAGAGGCGGGCGGCGCATCTGCCCGCGCCGTGGGCTGGCGCGCGAAACTTAGGCGCGAGGTGAACGCGACGCCCGGACTCTTCTTTTTGGCGAAGAGCGCACGGAGGTGCGGGAGCATTCGCGCTCGACCCGCTGAAGCTCACGGTGACGGTCACGGACTCGGCCTGACGGGTGCAGAGGCCGCGCATATCCTGCGCCATGAGCACAAGATCGAGGCGGAGCTTTTCGATGCACAAAACGTGCTCTTCCTCCTCACCTATGCCGATACGGAGAAAGCGCAGGAAGGCTTCAGCGGCATTGCGCTCTTTGGCGCAGCGGCCGACGGCGCGAGTGACGCTCCCGCTGCGGCGGCAGTCGCGTCCGCTGTGCCCGATGGCGAGAAAGCGCAGGCCGTCGTGCGCCTTCCGCCGCGCCGCCTGTGGCAATCCCACCGCGCGAGGCGTTCTATCGCCGCTCTGTCCCTGCCGCCTGCGCGAGGCGGCGGGCGCATCGCGGCGGAGACCATCGCCTTCTACCCGCCGGGCATCCCTGTGATCTGCACGGGCGAGGGCATTCACGGCGGAGGTCTGCCGCTACATCGAGGCGATGGCGGCGGCGGACCAGGTCACGGGCGCGCGGACGCATCGCTTCGACGCTGCGCGTGGTCGCGGACGATGACGGAGCAGGAGAATAGAGTGTGCCGCGAGTCAGGCGTGCTCGCGATAGGGAAAAGGGATTTCTATGAAGGTGCTTGTCACGGGCGTGAGCGGACAGCTGGGCTTCGATGTCACGCGTGAGCTTCTTGCGCGGCGGCATCGAGGCGAAAGGGCGCATCGAGGAGCGACTTCTCCTTGACGGACTTTCGCCGCAATGCGCCGCTTCGTCGAGGTGCATCGGCCGACGGCGATCATCCACTGTGCGGCGGCATACGGCAGTGGACAAGGCAGAGGACGAGCCGACGCTGCCGCGAGGTGAATGCGGCGGCGACGGGCGAACTCGCGCGTCTCGCGAAGGAGGTCGGCGCGAAGTTCCTCTACATCAGCACGGACTATAGTGTTTCCCGGCACGGGCGAGGACTTCTACGAGCCGGAGGATGAGAAGGCGCCGTGCAACGTCTACGGCGAGTCGAAGCTTCTCGGCGAAGAGGCGGCGCGAGAAGCGCTCGAAGAACTCTTCATCGTGCGCATCTCGTGGGTCTTCGGCGAAAAACGGCAAGAATTTCATCAAGACGATGCTGCGCCTGCCGAAACGCACGAGGAGCTTTCCGTCGTCGGCGACCAGATCGGCTCGCCGACGTACACGCGCGATCTCGCGCGCCTGCTCGCCGACTATGATTGTGACGGAGAAGTACGGCGTCTACCATGCGACGAACGAGGGCACATGCTCGTGGGCGGAACTTGCGGCAGAGGCTCGCCGCTGCGCGGGAAGAAGACGCGCGTGAGTGCGATCAAGACGGAGGAATATCCGACGAAGGCAAGGCGATCTGAAAACTCGCGCCTGTCGAAGAAAAATGTCTCGATGATGCGGGCTTCTCGCGTCTGCTGATTGGCGCGACGCCGTCGGCGGTATGTCGAGTCTGATTTGACGCATCCGCATGGGTGAGGCTATAATGGGTTCGCTGAGTCGTGCGGCACGGCTGCATTTTGTCTAGGAGGTGCTGTATTTGAATATACTGGTGACTGGCGGCGCGGGCTTCGGTGGCTCGCATCTCGTGCGTCATCTTCCTCGCGAAGGGCAGAAAGTGACGGCGCTCGACAATTTGTCGACGGGGCTTGCCGAGAATTTGCCGCCCGGAGGCAGAGTTCATCGAGATGGACATATTGGACTGAGGGACTCACGAAGGTCGTGGCGGCAGGGGCGTTCGATGCGATCGTTCACCTTCGCGGCGCAGACGATGGTCGACGCTCGATCAAAGGATCCTGTTCGATGCGCAGACAAATCTTTGGGCACGGTGCGTGGTCCTCGAAGCGGCGCGCGCGGCGAATGTCAAGCGCGTCATCTTCGCTTCGACTGCCGCCGCTTTATGGCGACGTGAAGGAGGACGATCTGCCCGTGCGCGAAGCGCAGCCGACGGAGCCGATGTCGTTCTACGGCCCTGTCGAAGCTCTCGGTGGAGATAGCACCTGAGATGTATCGTAGGATCTACGGCATGGAGTATGTCGTCCCGATTTGCGAACGTCTGCGGCGAGCGTCAGGGCGACGGCGGCGAGGGCGGCGTCATCAGCATCTTCGCCAAGGCGGTGGCCGAGGGGCGTGACATCACGATCTACGGCGACGGCGAGCAGACGCGCGACTTCGTCTATGCGGGCGACATCGCCGAGGGCATCTTGGCGGCGCTTCGTACCGAGGAAGTGAATGCCGCCACAACCTTTCGACGCAGACGGAGACGAGCCTTCGCGAGCTCGTGTCGCTCCTCGCTGAGATCTGCGGGCGCGAGATCGTCCCTGAAGTACGGCGCGAAGCGCGAGGAGACATCTACAAGTCGATGCTCTCGAACAGCTGCGCCCGCCGCGGCCTCGACTGGCAGCGCCTGCCACTACGCTTGCCGAGGGCTCGGCGCACATACGAGTACTTCTGCGGTGCAGGTGAGAAAAAGAACCTGCCTTGGCAGGTTCTTTTTCAAGCATTCAGCTGTTGATGATGAGGGCCATGAATACGAGGTCTTCCGTGCCGTCCCTCGTTCGACAGGGCATGGAACTCGCCGTCCGGGACAGAACGTCGTCGTGCCGGGGCCGACCTCGACTTCCGTGCCGTTGTTGTTGTAGATCCCCTTGCCCTTCAGGATGTAGTAAGTCTCGCTGTTGCCCTTGTGCTGGTGGTAGCCGAGCGAGCAGCCGGGCTTGATCGTGATGCGGGCAAAGGTCGAGCACTTGTCGCGCATCTGCTCCTTGCTGAGCAGATGCTCCAGTGCAGACCTCGCCCTTTGCCGCGCGGCGTTCTTTGCGAACCTCGATGTTTTCTTGCAGAATTGCAGTATTCGTCTCTCCTCTCGTCGTGTGCCTGCAAACCAAGTTTACTCAAGTTCACTTAATTTTCTTCTGAGAAGTTCATCGAATCTTTTTCTTTCTGCCATTTGCTGTATTTTTGTCGACGTGGCGAAGGAGTGCCGATGGTGCGAGATGGGTCTGCGCTGCTTGGCCGGGAAAAGGGGAATCCTTCGATGATCCAGCTTTTCTGAAACTCGGGGCGAGCTTGCTCTGCCGCCCGCATCTTCTTCTCGCGCTTCTTCCTCGCCCGCCTTGCTCGGCTGGTGCGAACGCTCGTGGCGAAGGGCGTCGCGCTCATCGTCGCGGTCTTTCTACCTCCTGTCGACGTATCTTGTCGCCGATGTGCTCTGCGGGCGCGTCGAACACGCTTACGAGCCGCCCGCAAGCCTGCGGGGACGCCATCACTGCCTCGGCGGCGGCGCCTCCCGATGTGCCCGACGCCGATGGCGAGGGCGCCTGACGGCAAGCCCGTCGGCTCCGCTCTTGACCGCCGTGCGCCTTGCGCGAAAGCCTCGACCTGCCGATCCTCGTCGGCGGGCAGGTCTTTCAGGAGCGGCAGGAGGCGCTGCTCGCCAGGGTGCACGCTGCCTCCTCGGCGCGCCCTGAGGCCAGGATCCTCGTCGAGGGAGAGAGCCAGAACACGGTGCAGAATGCGGCGTATACGGCGCGAATCCTCAGGAGCACGGCCTCGTGAACGCCCGATCCTCGTCACGAGCGCCTTCCACATGAAGCGTTCCGTCTTGAACTATGAAAACTCGGCATCGAAGTCGTGCCGTACCCTGACGGACTACATGGCGAACCGTCATCTGATCTTTCACTGCGTGAAGCTCGCGCCTCGGCGGACGCCTGCGCATCGAACGCCACCGTGCTGCAGGAAAGTCTGCGACGGCCGTGACATACTTGCGGAAATGATATGGCAAAAGATATGACCAGGGAAGCCCCGCCAGCTCATCCTCTTCTTCACGCTGCCGCTCATCGCGGGCAACATCATGCAGCAGCTCTACGCCTTCATCGACACGCTGCTCGTCGGGCGGTTCTTGGGGCATGAAGCCCTGGCAGCCGTCGGCTGCGGGCAGCCTGATGTTCCTGCTGCTCGGCTTCGTCATCCGGCCTGACGCTCAGGGCTTGCCATCATGCACGGGGCAGCGCTACGGCGCGCGAAGGACGCGACAGGGCGTCCCGCGAGAGCGCGGCGGCGTGCATCGCGTCTCTCCTTCGTCATCGCGGTCCTCTTGAGCATCGTCGGCTTCTTCGCCCTGCCGTCCGCTGCTCGAACTCAGCACACGCCGCAGGAACCGCTGGACAATGCGACGGGCGTTCTTCCATCATCTGCGGCGGCGCGATCTTCGCCACTCCAGTCGTTGATGGCGGCGAACATCCTGCGCCCCTCGGCGACAGCAAGATGCCAACCTTCATCTCGGGGCTGCGGCATCGCCATCAACATCGCGCTGGAGCTGCTCTTTCTGCTCGCTCTCGGCTGGGGTCCCGGGCGCGGCAGCTCGCGACCGTCGTTTCGTGGGCGATCGCGACGGGGGTCTTCTCTCCTCTACATCGCAGGCGCGTGCCTGAGCTTCATGTGCGGCGCGAGGATTGGCGCCTCTCGTGGAGCTTTTGCGCGCGCATTTCGGCCATCGGCCTGCCCATGGGCTTTCAGGCGACGATCATCGCCTTTGAGCCGTGATCCTGCAGGTCGCGTTTGAACGGGGCTGGTCGCAGTGCTGTCGCGGCGCATGCGGCGGCGCAGAGGTCGATACGATCGCCATGATGCCGATGATGTCGTTCAGCGCGGCGATGGCGGCGTATACGGCGCGAATTACGGCGCGGGCAAGTTCAGCCGCATCCGCACGGGCGTGCGGGCATGCTGTCGGATGTCCGTCGGCTTCAGCCTTCGGCGGGGGCGCTCGTCATCGCGGCAGGACCCTATTTCGATGACGCTCTTTCGTCGGCGCAGGAAGAAGTCGAGGCGATCCGCTCGGCAGACGTATTTCTCGTGAACGGCCTGACGTACTGGATCTTGTCGATGCTTTTCATCTTCCGCTACACGCTGCAGGGACTCGGGCAGTCCATCGTGCCGACCGTCGCCGGCGTCTATGGAACCCGTCATGCGGGCGACGGCGGACTCTTCCTCGTCGAAGCCAGCGGCTTCGGCGCCTGCCTCGGCAATCCCATGGCGGCTCGGCTCTGCGTGCAGCGCTCACATCGCCTATTTCATCACCATCCGCCGCCTGCCGAAAGAAGCGCAGTGAAAAAGAAGGGAACTCGCGCTGTCAACGATTTTCGTGCAACGTGAGACGAGGTAGGAAACAGCGAAGATTTAGCAGAATATAATCCAATAAATCTGAAATAGGCAGGGAGGGAGTTTTCCGATGGATCGTGAGAATCGCATCAGCACGAAGCCGACAGATCGCGACATGCTCAGGAGCTGTGCCGTTATCTCGATCGCTTCTGGCGGCCAGAAAGCGAGCCGGCGGACGAAGCGCCGCTAGCGAGATGGCGTAGGCAGGAAATCCCTGTGATATGGAGCTGGAGGAGGGATGCGGGCAGGCGTGCGGCCTTTGTAGCCGAAACCGCCGAAAAAGAGAATGATCCCTTCGGCGTGATGGCTGGCGGAGGATCTGGACGGCTCTCAAAAAGCAGGCTGAACAAGAAGGAAGAAACATGCCCGAAAGGCTTCTGCGCTGATCCGCGAGCGCGGCTACGGATGAAGTCGAGGTCTAGCAAGAAGGCGGGCATCGACCGCAAGCTCTTTTCCAAGATGCGGCGCAGGACTCACCGTCCGAAAGCGACGACGCTCACGCCTTCATCATCGTCCTGAACTCAATCTCGACGACGCGACAGACCTTCTGGCAAGCGCGGGCTACGCATTCTCGCCGGCGGAAAAAGCCTCGATCTTGTCGAGATTCTTTCGTCGAGAGAGGCGCCCGGCGACCTCGATGAGGTGAACGGCGCACTGCATGGGCGATTGAAGCTGACGATTCCTGCGCTGCGCTTCTTCGCCTGCGCTGTGCGAGGAGGCGCCGGGACAGATGTCGCCTGCTGTGCGACTCTGCATCTTCTTTTCTTGCTACAATGGTTTCAAGAGGAAGCTCCACAAGAAAAGGAGATGCTGATCATGCGGCAGAAAAGAATGCAGTGCAGGGCAAGACGGAACTCGTGTTCATCCTCGACCGCAGCGGGCTCGATGTCGGACTGAATCGGACACCATCGGCGGCTTCAACGGCATGCTGCGCCGCCAGGAAGAAAGCACGGACATCCTCGTTTCCACCGTGCTCTTCGACGACGAGGTCGAGGTCATTCACGACCGCGTGCCCATCGGGAAGGCTGCGCCACTGACGGGGCGCGAATACTCACGCCGTGGCTGCACGGCGCTTCTCGACGCCATCGGCGACTCGATCCAGCACATCCGCAACATTCGCAAGGCATGCGCGAGAAGAGGACCGTCCCGCGCACGATGTTCGTCATCACGACCGACGGTCTTGAAAACGCAAAGCGTTCGCCACACGGCAGAAGAAGGTCAAAAGAAGCTCATCGGGCATCAGGAGAAAAAGCACGGCTGGGAGTTCGTCTTCCTCGGCGCGAACATGGACGCCGTCGCCGTCGCGGGCGATCTCGGCATCCGCCGGAAAACTCCGTGGAGTTCGCGGTGCGACTGCAGGGCGGCGATGCGCGAGAACTTCGCTTCGCTCGGTGCGATGACCGCGAGCTTCATCCAGACCGGGCGCTGGTGCCGGCTGGAGCATGGCGATCGCTGATTATTGCAAAAAGGCACGCAAAGAAGTAAGGAAAAGAGAAGATGTAAGAGGCATGGACGAAAATCTGTCCATGCCTCTTGCTATTCTGAAGGAAATATCTATGCTGTTTTCCCAAGTTCGCCTTCCGAGCAGTCCAATTCATCGTTCCAGGCGATGCCGTAGCCGCCGGGTTCGACCTCGACGCATTGAATATGGCAGGGTCGCGCAAGACTTCAAATTCGGACAATCTTTGCTCAGCGCTCTCGACATCGAACTGTTTGACAGAGCCGTTTTTCAAAAAACAAGGAGTTTCACATCATCCATGGGGACAACCTTGTTGATCTTTACTGGACAGCATATCATCAACACCTCGGGACGTGTCACGGACAATATCATTTCAGCGGAGGAAGTTTTCTCAGCTGCTTTCGTGTTCCACATCTGCAGCAATCCTCGGTGAAAGGCGTACCCTCCTGAACAAGCTTGACTGCACGTGCAGGAAGATCGCCTTCCAGCATCTGCATGTCGGCAATGGAAAAGAAACAAACCGTTGTGCTCGCCGTAGAGTGCATGAATACCGGGGCGGATTATGCTCGTTGCGATATCTTGATGATGATACCGTAAAACCTCAGTTATTTTCTGGCATCGCACGCACTACGCCTTCTTCTTTGTATCTTATCATTTTTGTACTGCGAAAGGGCAAGGGAAAGACTCAATCAAAAATATTTTGAGGCATGGACAAATTGTCCATGCCTCTTCTATAATGAAAGCAAGGAATTTGATGATGTCATGGCAGGCGACCTCGGGCGAAGCGACGGTATAATAGGGAGCAGAAAAGGGATAAGAGTGAATGACTGCACACTTATGGGAGGTGCCTTTGATGAATGTTTTGCAGATGATGTCGTTTCGCATCTCCGCAGTGCGGGGATTGCCTGTATCATCTAGGCGCGTCGCACTGCGTCGTAAGCCCGTGCCCCCGTATGCCTGATGACGGGGATTCGCCCGTCGTTTTGCGGCTCGCGCGTCTTTCGGCAGGCGCTCGCGGCGTCGCGAGAAGGCGGAGAAAAGCGCGTGAAGCGCATGAAGTGAAGGACAGTTTCGGGAGTCGTCAGCCCGACAGGCAATTCTGTCGGGCTGGCACATCGAAAACTCGAAATATCAAGAAGCGGAGGCAGTACGATGGAACGATTGGAAATCAAGGGAAGAGCCGGCGACGGCGATCGCCTATGCGAAGGTCATGAAGACGAAGCCGTCGAGCAGATCCGCGCATGTGCGACTACGAGTTCGCCGAGGGTGCGAAGATCCGCATCATGCCCGACGTTCACTGGGGCAGGGCTGCACGATCGGCACGACGATGACGGTCAGGACGAGGTCGTGCCGAACCTCGTCGGCGTCGACATCGGCTGCGGCATGTATACGGTAAACCTCGGAAAGAAGGGAACTCGACCTCGCCAAGGTCGATGAGGGCGGCGCACATCATTCCCGTCGGGCAGACAGCTTTGGGAAGGGCGGCAGGCGAAGTTCGACTTCACGGAACTTCGCTGCTACCGCGATCTCAAGAACGTCAGCGAATCGCCAAGAGTCTCGGCACGCTCGGCGGCGGCAATCACTTCATCGAGATCGACCGCAGCTGCGATGGTACGAACCATCTCGTCATTCACACGGGCAGCCGCAGCCTCGGCACGCAGGTCGCCGAAATCTATCAGTCGCTCGCCATCGACCTCGCGCACGGCAAGGCGGCGCTCTTTGCGGCGCGTGACGAGATGATCCGCCGCTGCAAGGCGGAAGGACGCGCGCCGAGCTGCAGGAAGCGATCAAGGAGCTGCACAGGAACTCTCGCCCGACGAAGATGAGCGTGCCGCCCGACCTCGCCTTTCTCTTCGGCAAGTATCTCGATGACTATCTGCACGACATCGAGGCTCTGCCAGCGCTTCGCAAGATTGAACCGCGAAAAGATCGCCGAGAAACTGCTTGAGACATCGGCGCGATGCCGAGCGAAGCGTTCCATACGGTGCACAACTACATCGACACGGAAGAAATGATCTTTCTGAAAGGGTGCGATCGCCGCGCACCGTGGCGAGCGCGTCCTCATCGATCAACATGCGCGACTGGTAGCATCCTCGCCGTCGGCCGCGGCGATCCCGAGTGAACTACTCCGCCCGCACGGCGCAGGTCGGCTCATGTCAAGGACGACGGCAAGCGAGCGCTTCACGCTTGAGGAATTCCAAAAGGGAAATGGCGGGCGTCTCACGACGAGCATCGGCGAAGGCACGCTCGATGAAGCGCCGATGGCCTACAAGTCGCTCGCTGTGACATCATCGACGTGATCCGCGATTCCGTCGATGTCATCGAGTCTCTGAAGCCCATCTACAACTTCAAGGCAGGAGGCCCTGAGGGGAGCGGTGAGGAGATGGAATAAAGATGTT
>BNJU01004044.1_pt1 | contig 82185 bp, 124 predicted proteins | sample 8539281 | NCBI WGS metagenome assembly BNJU01 (sample SAMD00202456, study PRJDB9452) | human saliva metagenome | isolation source: human saliva | place: Japan | reverse complement strand
AAGACAATGAAAAACACCGTACCAAGACAATGGCACTGACCCCCGTAAATGAGAATTAAATAAAAAAACACCTCCAAGTTGGATTTGGTACAATATTATCAAATACGCATGGAGGTGTCTTTTATGGTTAAAAAAATCGTGTTGCTTATTCAGCCGATATTAAAAAAATAAAGCCGTAGAAATGAAATTACAGGGATATAGTACAAAAACAAGTAATGCAGGAGTTAAACATTAAAAAAACAAAACGCAAGTAGAAACATGGTTTTAGATGGTATAAAAATGGAGAAACACATCGTTTCCACCAACAGGTGGGTAAACAATATTCTTATGAAAAAGGAATGGCTAAACTTTCTGAAATCGATCAATTAAAAATTAGAATTACGAAGAAAAGAAGTTGAATTAGAAATATTAAAAAATACAAGGAATTGGAAAGGAAGTGTCGCCTCAAGCAGTTGTAAAATTAGTAGAAGAATTGAAAGGTAAATATACAGTTCATTTAATCTGTTTTTTTGCCTTAATGTACCCATATCTACTTACTACCGATGGAAAAAGAAAGACTTTTCTCCAACCGTTATCGAGGAAACTATTGGTAAAATTTGTAAGAAAAAAACAAATTTATTTACGGGTACAGAAAGATTAAGCATTTGATTCAGAAGGAATTAAATCAGATTGTTAACCATAAGGTTGTGCAGCGGATTATGCAGAAAAAAATGGTTGGAATTGTGCCGTGAAAACGAAAAAAGCTATCAAAATAGGTAAACCTTTCTCAATTACTGGCAATACTCTGAATAGAGATTTTTCAGCGGATAAACCTATGCAAAAGTTGACTACTGATATCACATATTTACCTTTCGGCCCTAAACGATTATATTTGTCGTCGATTATGGATTTATACAACGGAGAAATACTAGCTTATACAATTGGTTCTAAACAAGATACTAAGTTTGTATTGGATACTTTAAATCAAATTGACTTACCTAAGGGTGTTCTACTACATAGTGATCAAGGCAGCGTTTATACTTCCGCCGAATACTACAATTTATGTAAAGAAAAAAACATTATCCGCAGTATGTCCCGTAAGGGGACACCCGCAGATAATGCGCCCATCGAAAGCTTCCATTCTTCCCTAAAGTGCGAAGCTTTCTACATAAAAGATGAAGTAATAACTTCATCTTCTATTGTAATTCAAATTGTAGAAAATTACATCAAATATTATAATGAAAATAGAATCCAACAAAAATTGGACTACCTGTCTCCGGTTGAATACCGGAGACGGTAGCCCTAGGGTGTTTTTATTAAATTCTCACTTTTTGGGGTCAGTCCCCAATTTCTTGGTACGGTGTTTTATTGTTTTATTAGTTGTTTTCTGCTTCTAATTTTTCGAAAGCATCGTGTAAGATTGACTTCAATGTTTTCGCAGATAAGTCCATTTTCTCTTGTTCAGAGTCAGCTAGAGGGATTTCGATGATTTGACGAATTCCTTCACGTCCGATAACGGCTGGAGCTCCGATGAAAATATCATCTTGTCCGTATTGACCTTCAAGGTATACCGATAATGGGAAGATGGCTTGTTCGTTGTTTAAGATGGCTTTTGTAATACGCGCTAGAGTAGCACCGATACCGTAGTAAGTCGCACCTTTTTTAGCGATGATTTCATAAGCCGCGTCACGTACTTGGAAGAATACTTCAACTAATTTTTCTTCATCAACGTGTGGATTTTGACGAACCCATTCATAGATTTGTAAACCGCCGACGTTTGTATGTGACCAAACTGGGAATTCAGTATCCCCGTGTTCACCCATGATATATCCGTGAACGTTACGAGCGTCAACGCCGACTAATTCAGCGATTGTTTGACGGAAACGAGCACTGTCTAGAGAAGTACCAGATCCGATAACGCGTTCTTTTGGAAGTCCTGAGAATTTCCAAGTTGCGTAAGTTAAGATATCTACTGGGTTAGTCGCCATTAGGAAGATTCCGTTGAATCCGCTCGCCATAATAGAGTCTACAATGTTTTTCAAGATTTTTAAGTTTTTAGAAACTAAGTCCAAGCGAGTTTCTCCTGGTTTTTGAGGAGCACCTGCTGTGATACATACGATATCTGCGTCGTGGCAGTCTTCATATGTTGCTGCATAAATCTTTTTAGGGGCATTGAAAGCTAAGGCATGTGATAAGTCTAACGCATCGCCTTCTGTTTTCTCGAAATTGATGTCGATAATTCCTAGTTCTTCAGCAATCCCTTGTAATACAAGTGCGTATGCATAACTAGAACCAACGGCACCGTCACCGACTAAAATTACTTTATTACCATGTTTTTGAGATTTTTCCATATTCATACCTCCTAAAAAATTAGTGATGGAATATCCATAAATAAGTATAGCACGATTTTTTTCGAAAAAAATGATTTTTCAGAAGGCCTTTTTTTATGACAAATAATACATAAAAAAACACAATTTCGTGAAAAAGTGAATTAATAACGGGACGGTGTAGGGGTATGGTATAATAGCAAAAATAGAAGAAAAAAAGAATAGGTGAAAGTATGAAATTAGTCGTTGGTCTAGGGAATCCTGGAGCAAAAGTATAAAGGGACAAGACATAATGTCGGGTTCATGACAATGGATGAAGTGGCCTATCAAGAGAAGTTTGATTTTGATAAGGCGCTTTTTGATGCAGTGTTTGCGCAGGTGCAAATCGGTGGCGAAAAAGTCATCTTCATGAAGCCGTTGACATTTATGAACTTATCGGGGGAAGCGATTCGTCCGCTGATGAATTATTTTAAAATTGGAATTGAAGACTTGCTTGTGATTTATGATGATATGGATCTGCCGGTTGGAAAGATTCGTCTTCGTCAAAAAGGCAGTGCTGGAGGACATAACGGAATCAAGAGTATTATTTCGTGCCTGGGGACGAGCGAGTTTAACCGTATAAAAGTGGGGGTTGGGCGTCCAAAAGATGGACGTACGGTCGTAGGACATGTGCTCAACCGCTTTGAAAAAGAGGAAGAAAAGGACATTATTTTTGCAGTGCAAAAGAGTGTCGATGCGATTCGTTCGTGGATTGAAACGAGCGATTTCGTCAAAACAATGAATCAATTTAATTAACAAATAGAGGAAAAGAGATGCTGCAAATTTTTTTGCGGTCTCTTTTTGTCGTTGGAAAAAGGAGAACATTATGCAATTATTGCACCAAACCATTAGTAAACTGAAAGGATTTAAAGGGTGGTTGGATACACTTTCGCTTCACGAGAGTCAACTTGTGATAGGGCTTAGTGGGTCTGTAAAACATTTGGCCGAGTCATGCGCATTTGAGAAATTAGACAAGCAATTAGTGATTGTGACGCCAACGCTCTTACAAGCAACGCAAACCTACGAAGAGTTATCAGAGTGGTATGACGATGAGGTTGTCCATCTCTTCCCGGTAGAAGAGTCACTTGCGGCGGATTTCTCTGTAGTGTCGCCAGATGTGGTGAGCCAACGTATTCGCACGCTCGATTTCTTAAGTCGTGGAGAAAAAGGGATTGTCATCGTGCCGCTCTCTGGGGTTCAAAAGCTCTTAGTGCCAGCAGCGGTATGGAAGAAGAGCTCGATTGAACTCGCAATGGGGTCTGAAATCGAATCGATGGATGCCTTTGTAGAGCAGTTAGTGGAATTAGGGTATCGCCGTGAAAATATGGTCGCGACTCCTGGTGAATTTGCGCTTCGTGGAAGTATCGTCGATATTTATCCATTAGACCAAGAATATCCACTACGTCTGGACTTCTTTGATACAGAAGTGGATTCGATTCGTACGTTTAATGCGGAAACACAACGTTCAATGGATGTGATTCAAGAGGTGCGCATTTTACCAGCCACAGACTTACCACTGCAAAAGGAAGCTGTCTGGAAGGCGCAAGCCAAAATTCATGCGCTTTATGAAAAGGACGTGAAGGCGGCTCAAAGTGAAGAACGAAAAGATCAAGTTAAAAATATTCAACAAGCCATCGATGCGCAATTAGAAAATGGGGAAATCCCATCAAACTTAACATACTTCTTGGAATGTATTTATCCAGAGAAAACAAGTTTATTAGATTATGTTTCTAAAGATGCGTACCTCATTATTGATGACTACGCTCGTTTTATCGAAAAAAGCAAAACCTTAGAAGAAGAGGCAGGCTATTGGAAGACGCACCATATCGAAACGGGTGCGATTGCTTCTGGATTGTCGCTTGTTCAAGATGGACGAAAAGTGTTAAAAGACAGTCCGCTCTCGAGAACGTATTTAGCCATTTTTCAAAAAGGGCTTGGAAGACTCGCGCTCGATGCGATTCATCCGATTACGACGCGCACGATGACGCAGTTCTTCTCGCAAATGCCGATGGTGAAAGTCGAAGCAGACCGCTGGAAGAAACAAGGCGCAACAGTCATAGTCTTAGTTGATGACGCCAAACGCGCGCAAAAGGTCGAACAAACCTTTGCGGATTTTGAAATCAAGAGTGTGATTTCAAACGGGACGTTACTGGAAGGGCAACTTCAAATCATGGTCGGTAAGATGCACAATGGATTTGAGCTGCCAGAGGATAAATTCGCCCTCTTAACGGAACGCGAATTGTTCAATAAACTCACAAAACGTGCGCCACGAAATCAAAAAATCTCGAACGCGGAACGTTTGAAGAGCTATACCGAATTAGCTGTTGGAGACTATGTGGTTCACGTGAATCACGGGGTCGGTGTGTACCAAGGGATGGAGACGCTCGAAATTGGCGGGATCCACCAAGACTACATGTCGATTCACTATCAAGATGGCGGGAATTTATTCGTTCCTGTTTCTCAAATTAAGCTCGTTCAAAAATATGTGTCGTCGGACGCAAAAGTTCCAAAACTCAATAAATTGGGTGGTACGGAATGGGCGAAGACGAAACGGAAAGTAACGGCCAAGATTGAAGATATCGCCGATGAATTGATTGAACTATATGCCAAACGCGATGCCGAAAAAGGATATGCGTTTAGCCGAGATACGGTGGAGCAACAAGAATTCGAACAGGCCTTCCCATACACAGAAACGCAAGACCAATTGCGCAGTGTCGCGGAAATTAAGGAAGACATGCAAAAGGACAAACCGATGGACCGTCTGCTTGTCGGTGACGTTGGATACGGGAAGACGGAAGTAGCCATGCGTGCGGTCTTCAAGGCGGTCATGGATGGAAAACAAGCGGCTGTCTTGGTACCAACAACGATTCTTGCCGAGCAACATTACGAGAATTTCGTACAACGCTTTGCGGATTATCCATTTACCATCGGATTATTAAGTCGTTTCCGCAGTAAAAAAGAACAAGAGGAAACGATTGAGAAGCTTCGCAAAGGTGCAGTCGATATCGTTATCGGAACTCACCGTCTGCTTTCAAAAGACGTGCAGTTTTTAGATTTAGGACTTCTCATTGTCGACGAAGAACAACGCTTTGGAGTGAAGCATAAGGAACGTTTGAAACAATTGAAATCACAAGTGGACGTATTGACGCTGACGGCAACGCCAATTCCAAGAACGTTGCATATGTCCATGCTTGGAGTGCGTGATTTATCCGTTATCGAGACACCACCAGCAAACCGTTATCCGGTTCAAACCTTCGTAATGGAACAGAACCCGATGACCATTCGTGACGGCATCGAACGTGAAATGGCTCGTGGCGGACAAGTCTTCTATTTATATAATCGTGTCGAAACGATTGAGAAGAAGGCCGATGAACTCAGAGCTCTTGTCCCAGGATGTCGTGTGGGTGTGATTCACGGTCAAATGAGTGAGACGACGCTTGAAAATATTCTCTACCAATTTATTGAAGGGGAATACGATGTGTTAGTGACGACCACGATTATCGAAACCGGGGTGGATATTCCAAACGTTAATACCCTCTTTATTGAAAATGCCGATCATATGGGGCTTTCGCAGTTGTATCAATTGCGTGGACGTGTTGGGCGCACAAACCGCATTGCCTATGCGTACCTCATGTATCAACCCGATAAAGTCTTAACCGAAGTCAGCGAGAAGCGTCTGCAAGCGATGCGTGACTTTACAGAACTAGGCTCTGGATTCAAGATTGCCATGCGCGATTTATCGATTCGTGGGGCAGGGAATTTACTTGGAAACAACAGCACGGATTTATCGATTCGGTCGGATTTGATTTATATTCTCAATTATTAAGTGAAGCCGTGTTGAAGAAACAAGGTAAAGAAGTGAAGTCGGACGAAGAAACGGTTGAAATCGACTTACAGATTGATGCCTATATTCCAGCAAGTTATATTCAAGACGAACGTCAAAAAATCGAGATGTATAAACGCATTCGCTCGATTGACAGCGTAGAAGCTTATGAAGAATTGCTCGATGACTTTATCGACCGCTTCGGGGACTTCCCAGATGAAGTGAGCGCATTAGCAGAAGTTGGATTGATTAAGCATTACGCCAACGAGATTGACGTCGTATCGATTAAAGCGTAAAAGATAATTCGGTGACGATTACGATTGCGCCGCCAAGTGCGACTCGCCTGCAAGGGGTGCCCGTCTTTGAGGCGCTTGGTCCGGTGAAATTACCAGCGCAAGTAGCTAACAAGGGCGAAAGTCTTCAGATTTTATTAAATATCACGCAAAAGCCTGTTGACTTATGGCTCGAGCAAGTTAAACTGTTTGTAAAAACATGCGGGGAAATTTTAGCCCGCGATGAGGAAAAACATGAAGAAGATAAATAGTAAAGGGATGATGCAAGGGGCGATTGCGCTCTCGATTGCCGCGTTTATCGCTAAGATTTTAAGCGCGGTGTATCGAGTTCCTTTCCAAAACATGGTAGGCAACACCGGTTTTTATGTATATCAACAGGTGTATCCTATCTATGGAATCGGCATGACCTTTGCATTGACGGGATTTCCGGTATTCGTGTCCAATGTAGTCGCGGAATACTTGGAGTCGACACATTTAAAGAAATTATTGAAGCAGCTATTCGTTATCGCGAGTCTCGTTGGAGTGGGGATTTTTGCCTTTCTCCATTTGGGAGCGGGAATGATTGCGCATTGGATGGGCGACTTTGAACTCTTGCCAGTCGTCCAAAGCGTTTCGTGGATGTTTCTATTGATGCCGTTTTCTAGTCATCACAAGAGGATATTTCAAGGAAGCTTTCCGGATGATGCCGACTGCCATCTCACAAGTGGTGGAGCAGGTTGTTCGTGTCGCGGTGATTCTCTTTGTGGCGAGTCTGTTTGGTAGCACCATTTCAGACTATTACACGATGGGCACATGGGCGATGTCGAGTGCGACGATTGCGGCCGTGTTTGCGATTCTTGTGATGCTGTATTATGTATTGAAAGAAACGAAAGATCCGCTCGATAGCTTGACGATTACGCCAGTAGAAATGGAAGTACCGACATTTGGGCATCTCTTTAAACGATTTGCTTTTGAAGGAGGAACTATTTGTCTCCTCAGTTCGATTTTAGTCTTGTTCCAATTGGTAGATTCATTCTCTGTGTATAATGTGTTAACAGACCAAGGGATGCTTCCAGAAGTGGCAAAAGACCTCAAGGGGATTTACGACCGAGGACAGCCGCTTGTGCAATTAGGAATGGTCGTTGGCGTTGGATTTTCATCTAGTTATATGCCGATGTTGTCGCGCGCCTTTAAGAAAGGTCATGACTTAGAGTTTAAGAGACTATCCGCGTCGCTTCTTCGAATGACGATGACGTTCTCGGTAGTCGCAACGATGGGAATGATTGCGATCCTGTCATGGTTAAATACCGCACTCTTTGGAGATGCGAAGGGGCAGGCAGTGCTCCTTGTCTATGTCACCAGTATTTTCTTTGCATCTGTCATTATGTCGCTGCACGGCATTTTCCAAAGTCAACATCAATATCCAAAAACGCTACTGGCACTCACAGCAGGACTCGCAGTGAAAGCAAGTACGAACTACTTATTCGTAGCAATGTTTGGAACGCTTGGAGCTAGCCTTGCGACAGCTTTGGGGCTTTTAGTGATGATGGGTGTGATGATGGCTTTTGCAAAAGACATTATGACAAGTGTCTTACGTGACGGGAATTTTTATGCAGCTACTTGCAGGCATCGCACTTGGCATGACGGTCATTGTTTCGGTATTATCATACGGAGCATGGCATTTTACAGGCATGCAAGATTCAAGAACGATGGCCTTTGTCTTTTCAATCGTCTTTGCCTTTATAGGAGTTGTGATTTTCCTGGCTGGAACGATGAAATGGAATTTATTCACCAAACGCGAATGGGTATTAATTCCAAAAGGAAAGAGTTTATTACGTAAATTTAGTAGAAAAGAGGAAAACGATGAGACTCGATAAATTTTTAAAAGTATCACGATTAATCAAACGCCGTACGGTTGCTAAAGAAGTAGCCGACAAGGGACGTGTGTTTATCAATGATAAAGTGGCGAAATCTTCAACAGACGTCAAAGTCGGAGATAAAATCGCAATTCAATTCGGGAACAAACATGTCTTAGTGCAGGTTGAAGCGTTACTAGATTCAACGAGAAAAGAAGACGCTAAGGAAATGTTCACAATTCTTGAAGAGAAGCTGATCAAAGAAGAACCTTTAGAATTATAATGAAGGGGAGAATACGGCAAGTTTGTCGTATTCTTTTTTTATGTAGAAACCTATCCGTTTTTGAATGCGTTTTCTGTTGACAAAAGAAATAAAAAAAGAGTAATATAAATAGTACTTTTTAAAAAAGAAATAAGGAGGGAAACCGTGGATTTAAATGCAATTAATTTTTTTCAACCATTTAATGCAATGATGGAATTACGTCACTTTTTGGCGATTTTAATTTCATGTGTTTGTGGACTTGCCATCGGTTATGAACGTACCTCCAGAAATAAACAAGCAGGGGTTAAGACGCACATGATTGTGGCGCTCACTTCGTGCTTAATGATGATTATTTCAAAAAGAAGCCTTCATTGATACACCGCATTACGATACAGCGCGTGTGGCTGCTCAAGTAGTCAGCGGTATCAGCTTTATCGGTGGGGGAATCATCTTCATGCGTGAAAAACGCGTGAGTGGACTGACCACCGCTTCAGGGATTTGGGCCACAGCCGGAATTGGACTTGCGATTGGCGGAGGATTCTGGTTCTTCGGTTCTGTCTGCGCAGCGATTATCGTTATCGTTCAAAAGTTGGCGTATCAACCTCTCTTACAAGGAAAACAACGTCAGGTAAATATTTACTGTGAAATTCCAGACCCAACCATCGTGCAGTCGATTTATAATTACTGCCACTTCGAAGACTATCAATCGATTCAAGTCGAAGCGCGCGAACTCGATGGCGAAAAATACGAGCTCGTGATTCGCATTCATAATGATGAAGAAATCATTATCGAAAACTTGAAAAATTACATTCGCGAAACGGAAAATCAAGTGGTCATTAAACGCGTGAAACTCCGTACCGAAGATGTTAACTAGGAAGGTAACCAGGAAACGTCACTTTTCTGTGGTTGTTCATGGTAACACCAAAAAATATAAAATTTATAAAATGCGCAAAAAATGATTCCGCAAGACTAACGGATTCTATAATAACAGTAATGTGATACGCATCGAATGTGAATTACGCGGAGTAGGGCTTGTACCTTACTCCGCGTTTGAAGCTTCGAAGGTGAGAGACGGAAGGCTCGAACCGGTGCAACATTACAGTTATTATAAAGATATCCGTTAGGAAACGCGGAATCATTTTTAATTTCGAAGCAAGTTTACAAAAATTTATAAAAAATCTTAGTGTAACCATGGACGATGAGCGTCATTCTTGTTATACTCAGTTTGTATAAGTAAAAAAGGAGACAATTAAGGTGACGAAAGAAACACAACAAAGAAATTCGAATGTAATTTCAATGAACAACAAGTTAAATCAGAAAAAACCTTCTACTCCCGTTTTCAAGAGTCACTCACTATGGACTAAGCTCATTTTAGTCGGTGTGATTGCCATTTCGGGATCAATGATTGTCGGGATTGGGAACCAATTTAGCCAAGCGAGTCAATTAGATCAAAAAATTGAACAAGCAAAAGCTGAAAAAGAAGTTGCTGAAAAGCAAAAAGAATCGTTAACACAGCAAGTGGAACTTCTTCAAAGCGATGAATATATCGCGAAGCTAGCACGTAGTGAATATTATTTAAGCAAAACTGGAGAAATCATCTTCAGCACGCCAAATGACACTGCAGAGCATAAAGCACAACAAGCAAAAGAAGAAGTCGAACAAGGGGAAACTGTTGTTAAGGTGACGACTCAAAACCGTTAGGCAATGAATCTTTTTGATACGTCAAGCGTGTATCGAAAAGGGAATAATGAAGGAGGAACGCTTTTTATATGTCAATCGAAGTAGGAAACGTAATCCCTGGTAAAGTTACTGGAATTACAAATTTTGGAGTTTTTGTGGATTTAGGAGATCGTAAGACAGGTCTTGTTCACATTAGCGAGGTGTCTGATTCATACATTCAAGATATCAAAGAAGTTTTAAAAGTTGGAGACGAGGTTAAAGTGAAAGTCATGACGATTGCGGATGATGGTAAAATTAGCCTTTCAATTCGTCGTGCCGTTGATAAACCAAAAGAAGATTCAGCGGACAAACCACGTGCAAAGAAACCTTTCACACCGCGTAATGACTCTCAAGACTTTAAGAAAAATCGCTCTGCTAGCAGAACTTCAGCTCCATACGAAAAGAAATCTCCTTCGCAAGCAAAAGCAACAGATTTCGATTCTCTAATGAGTTCCTTCTTGAAAGACTCTGAAGACCGTTTAACTTCATTGAAACGTAACACTGAAGGGAAACGTGGGGGCCGTGGCGGTCGCCGTTCATAATGAAACCATCAATCTCTTCTGGTGAAAACTGGAGGAGATTTTTTTGACAGAAAGGAGAGGCCAATGCAACATCAACTAACAGCGTTTTTTAGAAGAAATGTAGAAAACTATACTGAGAAAAAATATGTGCTTGCCGTATCCGGAGGCGTCGATTCGATGGTTCTTTTGAATGCGATGATCACTCTTTTTGGAGACGATGCAAAAGATCGACTCGTAGTGGCCCATGTCAACTATGGACTAAGAGCACAAGCCGAGGATGAGGAGCAACTCGTTCATCGTTATTGTAAGCTTCATCAAATTCCAATCGAGACAAAGCACTGGCACGAATCGGAAGGAGAGACGACTTCTGAGAAATCGTTACGTGATTTCAGGTATGATTTCTTCCGCACAGTGACGAAAAAGCATGAGGCGGACTATTTAGTATTAGCGCATCACCAAGATGACCAAATGGAGACTGTTTTGATGAAATGGTCGCGTGGAAGTACGCTGGAAGGTCTTTCTGGGATGAAGGAAAAACGTTACGTTAAAGAGTTGGACATTTTACGTCCGTTCCTATCCTATGAGAAAAAAGAGCTCTATCAAGAGGCTGAAAAGTATGACGTTCCCTATTTAGAAGATAAATCAAATGAGTCTGATGACTATACAAGAAACAGATATCGCCATCATGTCATTCCGTTCTTAAAAGAGGAAAATCCAAATGCTGGAAGTCACTTCCAAAAGAGTGCACAGATGATTGCAGATGCTGTGGCGTGCTTGATGCCGATCCTAGAAGAAAAACAAGAACAGCTCTTCCAAAGAGGAAAGAAGAGAGTCACATTCCACCGCGAAGCCTTCCTCAAAGAACCAATCGAAATGCAACGACTGCTTTTGCAACAAGTACTGATGCAAATGGATACGACGATTTCAGTCGTGCAGATGGAGCAAATCTTAGAAAAGGTTGGTTCCGACAAGGCACAACTCACGCTGGACCTCCCAAATGGTTGGAAGTTCAAGAAGCGTTACGAGGAATGTTCGTTTGAAAAGGGACGTCAAAAAGTCGTTCCAAATATCGAATATGTATTGGAAAAACCGGAAGATACCTTAATTCGTCCAAACGAAGATGAGCAAATCTTGCTCACTACAGGAAAGACGGCTTCCGAGTTTACTATTCCTGTCTATCCAAAGGACTTCCCGCTGACGATTCGTCATGCAAAACCAGGAGACAAGATTGCGCTGGATTCTAGTGAAACCAAGCATCAAAAACTCTCAAGATGGTTTATCAATGCGAAGATTCCACTCGAAGAACGCAAGGAAATTTGGGTGTTGGAAGACGCCTCGAAAAAAATTCGCGCAATTTTGGGCTATCGCTATGCCAAACCGTTGTCCTTTGAAGAGGAAACTGGTAAAATGATTCTATCTTACGAAAACAAAACGAGGTGCACACATGTTAAAAAATGATATGTCAGAAATTTTAGTATCAGAAGAACAGTTACAAGAAACAATCAAGAAATTAGGTGCTACGTTAGCGGAAGATTACCGCGGTAAAAATCCGTTAGTCATTTGTATTCTTAAGGGTGCTATTTTCTTTATGGCAGATTTAGTCCGCGCAATGGACTGCAACTTAGAAATTGATTTCATGGATGTATCTAGTTATGGAAATGAATTCGAATCAAGCGGCGAAGTACGTATCTTAAAAGACTTAGGTCAAAGCGTTAAAGATCGTCACGTGATTATCGTTGAAGATATTATCGATACAGGCCGTACTTTAAAACACGTGGTTGAATTATTAAAACACCGCCAAGCAGCAAGCGTAAAAGTGGTGACTTTATTAGATAAACCAGAACGCCGTGAAGAAGCTATCGAAGCAGATTACGTTGGTGTTCAAGTGCCAAATAAATTCGTTGTAGGATACGGGTTAGACTTCAAACAATTCTACCGTAACTTACCATGTATCGGTGTTTTAAAACCTGAGTTCTACGAAGATTAAAAAAGAGTTAAACTATTCGTCAATAAAAGTCAAATATGTTATGATAGAACGGTAGTGAAAATACTATCGTTCTTCTTTTATAAGAAGATGGGGAGGTAAAATGAATAATAATAACAATCGATCAATATTCAGATCTAGCTTACTATATATCTTGATTTTCGGTGCTATTGTCATTTTTGTTGGAATGTTTAATGGGGATCAAAAAGGTCCTATAGCAGATATTTCATACACAGAATTTATGCAAAGCCTGAAAAGTGGTGAAATCAAAGATCTCAAGATGCAATATTCGAATTCTGTATATACCATTACTGGGGAATATACAAACCCGAAAGAGCAAACGACCCAAGAAGCTAAAAATCAAAATGGATTATCTATTTTTGATAACCGTACTACAAAGAGTACAAACTTCAGAACAACAGTCTTACCAAACGACTCAACGATTAAAGAAATCAATGAAGCGGCTCAATCAAAAAATACAAAAGTTGAAACTTTACCAGAAAGTTCAACAGGCGTATGGATTTCCGTTTTATTACAAGTCGTATTACCACTTGGGGTATTAGGGTTCTTACTCTATACAATGTTTATGAGCCAAGGTGGTCAAGGTGGACGTAACAATCCAATGAACTTCGGTAAGAGCCGTGCGACAAATCAGAAGAAACAAAACGTGAAAGTGCGCTTCTCTGATGTAGCAGGTGCCGAAGAAGAAAAACAAGAGCTTGTAGAAGTAGTGGAATTCTTAAAAGACCCACGTAAATTTACAGCGCTTGGTGCTCGTATTCCTGCAGGGGTACTTCTTGAGGGCCCTCCAGGAACTGGTAAAACCCTTCTTGCCAAAGCCGTTGCCGGTGAAGCAAACGTACCATTCTTCTCGATTTCAGGTTCTGAATTCGTAGAAATGTTCGTAGGGGTTGGGGCAAGCCGTGTTCGTGACTTATTCGAAAACGCGAAGAAAAATGCTCCAGCAATTATCTTTATCGATGAAATCGATGCCGTTGGTCGTCAACGTGGTGCCGGAATGGGTGGCGGACACGACGAACGTGAACAAACATTAAACCAATTACTAGTTGAAATGGACGGGTTCGAAGGAACAGAGGGAATCATCGTGATTGCCGCAACAAACCGTTCAGACGTATTAGACCCAGCCTTACTTCGTCCAGGACGTTTTGACCGTCAAATCTTAGTAGGTCGTCCAGACGTGAAAGGCCGTGAAGCAATTCTGAAAGTACACGCACGCAATAAGAAACTTGCAAAAGATGTGGACTTAAAAGTAATTGCGCAACAAACTCCAGGATTCTCTGGTGCTGAACTTGAAAACTTATTAAACGAAGCAGCTTTAGTAGCGGCTCGTCGTGATAAAACTGCTATCGACGCATTAGACGTGGATGAAGCACATGACCGTGTGATTGCTGGTCCGGCTAAGAGAGACCGTGCAATCAGCAAGAAAGAACGCGAAATGGTGGCTTACCACGAAGCAGGTCATACAATCGTTGGTATGGTCTTAAGTGATGCGCGTGTGGTTCATAAAGTAACGATTGTCCCTCGTGGACGCGCTGGCGGATATGCGATTATGCTTCCAAAAAGAAGATCGTTTCTTAATGACAAAAAGAAGAATTGTTCGAACAAGTAGTTGGACTTCTTGGTGGTCGTGCTGCTGAAGAATTTATCTTTGGCGTGAAGACTACAGGAGCCTCTAACGACTTTTGAACAAGCAACAGCGATCGTTCGTAGCATGATTACAGAGTACGGAATGGTGGACGAATTAGGAACTGTTCAATACGAAGGAAATCATCAAGTATTTATCGGACGTGACTATGGTCAAACAAAAGGTTACTCAGATCAAGTGGCCTTTGAAATCGACAATGCAGTACGTCGCATTATGAAAGAAGCGCATGAAAAAGCACTTCAAATTCTTGAAGAACATAAAGATCAATTAGAATTAATTGCTCAAAAAAACTTCTAGAATTAGAAACATTAGATGAACGTACAATTAAATCACTTTTTCGAAACAGGTGAAATGCCAGCTCCAGTCGCTGAAGATGAATATCCAAGCGAAACAGAAGCGGCAAGTTTTGAAGAAACGAAAAAAAGCCTTAGCGAAACGCGATGCGGAACAAGCTGAAGGCAAAGAGGTTCCAGAAGAGGACGAAGAAGTGGAAGTTGCAGATGTGACGGCTGCTCCTAGCGATCTTGAAGGACCAACGGAAAAACGAATAACACAAAGGGTAGGAGAGCTGAGGCTGTTGTCACAGCTCTTTTTCCTTTAAAAAAAGGAGAGACAAATGGCAGATTCATTATTAAAAAGTATTAGCGTTCAATGATGAGGTCAAAGCCGTTGCCATGGTTGCCACAGACGCAATTGCAGAGGCGCAACGCAGACACGACACTTGGAGTTCTGCAACAGCAGCACTTGGTCGTACAATCATCGGAACACAATTATTAGCAAGTAGCTTAAAAGGCGACGAACGCATCACGGTTCAAGTGAACGGGGATGGCCCTGGTGGAAAAAAATCATGGCCGATGCGAATGGTCGTGGGGAAATGCGTGGTATATCACAAACCCTCATGTGAGCCTTGAGTTAAACGACAAAGGAAAAATTAGATGTCCGTGGTGTCGTTGGTACAAACGGAACGATTACCGTCATCAAAGACTTAAATATGAGAGAACCATTCTCTGGTCAAGTGCCAATCGTGGACGGAGAACTCGGAATGGACTTCACGTATTACTTAGCAGTCTCAGAACAAATTAATGGAGCTGTTGGGGTATCAGTTCTTGTGAATCCAGATGAAACGGTTCGTGCAGCAGGTGGGTTCATGATTCAATTATTGCCAGGTGCGAGCGAGGCGACGATTTCAGAAATCGAACGTCGTATTAGCGAGATTCCAATGGTTTCAAAAATTAATTGACCAACAAGAATCACCACGTGATATTTTAAATCGATTACTCGGAGAAGAAAACATTCGTGAGTTAGAAGAAATGCCTGTGAAATTCCATTGTGGCTGTACGCGTGAACGTTTCAGTGCAGGCTTGATGTCGATTGGGGTAGATGACTTACAACACTTGATTGACGAAGACCATGGCGCAGAAGTTGTGTGTCATTTCTGCGGTGAGAAATATCATTTCGATGAAGCAGAATTACAAGGCTTAATTGATGAAATTAATGCTAAACGCGAAGAGGCAGACGCATAATCGTTAAGGTTTAAGAGAGTGAGAAGAGGTGCTTCCATTTCTTCTCACTCTTTTTCTATTTTCAGCCGTTAAAGCTATACAAATAAAGAAAAACTTAGTATAATACATACATAATACAGATGGGGTGTATAGATGGTTAAACGAATTTTTGCTCGAATGAAAGGTTATTTATTGTTATTTGCAGGGAGTATCGCTCTCTTAGCAATTACTCTAATGCTTGATTTTAAAACATTTGAACAATTTAATTTTTACCGAGATGTCGATGTTTGGACACATCCAATCCTCTTATTCCAACTAACGATGGTCGCAATCGTTCTCCTGATGCTAGGGCAAGTCATCGGATTATCGGTGAAATATTATTTCGCATTTAAGAAATTAGATGCGCTCTTCCCAAATAACGAGTGGGAACGAAAAAGACTTTAAAGGAAAAAAAGCAGACTATGTCGATGAAAAATTCGAAGCGATGATCGTAAAAGAAGTGCTCATCTTTTACGGAAGTCATTTTACAGTGATTCCGCTAAAAGAATTAAAAGAAATTCATCTATACCGTACGAGTACAGGTCGCCGTGTGTATTATGGAATTAAGTTCATGTTTAAGAAAAAAAGACGTTCCTTTATTCCAAATACGTATGGAAAGACTCTAGAAGACGGATATCGTCTCGTTCGAAAGGTGAATTACTTCGTCCCAGTTAAAATTAAGGACGATTGGAAAAATGTCAATAGAAAGTAGGAAATAAAGGTGCATAAAGGGTATGTGCGAAGAACAATCTTTCTCTGGGGTTCCTCTCTCATTTGGGTTCTGTTAGGGATTTTCTTTTTTTCTGGAACCGTGAAAGGATACATAGGAGGAGAGTCGCTCTATAAGGCAGGAGATATTTATCATTTGAATGATGCGGGAACTTCCGTTGCGATTCGTGTGTTGGATATAGACTCAGAGGCCCTCACTTACGATGGAAAAGAATATTACTTAGTGAAGCATGAAAATGGGGTTACGCCGCTTCAAGCGCAAGCCAAAGACATTCAACAGTTGTTGGATTTAAAAAAAGCGAATCCAAATGACTGGGAGCCTTTAAAACAAGAGAATGTTTATTTAAATGTTCGTGTAACGCCAGCAGTGACAAAAGGGCGTAGAGGAAGTACTACCGTTCATATACCGGCAGTATTGCTGGAAGCCTTTGCGACCCAATATAAGAAGGGAACTCTCTTACCGGTCGGGGACTCTATACCGCTGGACTTCCTTCATTATTTAACTTTGACATCATTTATAAATCGATTGTTGGAGACGGGGGTTACACTTTTTGTATTTCTATTAGCGTTAGTCTCCTTCTACAGTGCGTATAGACGAGTGCGTACATTGAAGGAAGAATACGAGGCATTTGATAAAGAGTTTCCACGATACACTCAAAATATGAAGGCTTTACTAATGGATGCGGATTTTAATGATCCTAAGCTAAAAGTATTGGTGAAGGATCACAAGTTCGTTTGCTATAATAAGGATTTTAGAGTGATTAAGCTGAGAGAAATACGAAATGTTGAAGTTCGTCGCCAAAAGGCAAAAAGCAGTGTCACCTATGCCATTGATTTTGCTTTTGGAGGGAATAAAAATGTAACCATTCAATTGAAGAATCGTCCAGAAAATGTTCGCCAATTGGTGGATTATTTGAATGAAAAAGAAGGAACCAAAATATCACTGCCGTTTCAATGGTAATGGGTATGCGGTTTAATTGAGATGAGTCAAAAAATTCAATAGAAAGTAGGGTTCAAAATGCATAAAGGGTATGGAAGAAGAACAGGTCCAATATGGGTTGTAGTAGCGATAATGGCTGTAGTGATGGTGATTATTGCACGTGCGGGATTCAAATCATTCCAGAGCGCGGAAGACTTATACAAAGCTAATGAGGTTTACTATGTCAACGATAAAGGTTCGTCAGTAGCGATTAAGGTAATGGATATCGATCCAGAACCACTCGTGTTAAATGGACACAACTATTATTTAGTGAAACACGAAAGAGGCGTTGCGGTCTTTGAGGCAAAATCAGATGAATTGAATAATGTCTTAGAAGCCAAGAAGGCTGCCGGAAACGGTGAAAATGCACTTGCAGGCGATAATCTTTATTTGAGTGTGCGTGTAACGCCAGAACAAAGAAAAGGGAAAGGCTCTAACGTCAAGGTGAATGTAACACCGGAGATGAAAGAAGCCTTTTACAAGAAATATAAAGAGAGCCCGCTGTATTCAGAAAATACTAAGACGAAAATCGATGAATCCAGAATCTTGAAGTTGACCACTTCTGAAGATCAATGGGGAGATTCGGCATTCACGTTTGTCATGCTTGCCATCGTTCTTGGGCTCATCGGGTTCCAAATTTATCAAACGCGTCGCTTGAAGGCGCAGTATGCTCGATTTGATGCGTACTTCCCTGAGTATGCGAACAATATGAAGCAGTTGCTGCATGATGCAGAATATGTGGATCCGAAACTCAAGATTCTTGTGATGGAAGGCATTCTTGTAAGCTACGACATTAACTTTACGGTCATCGACTTATCAGAAGTCAGCAAGGCTTACTTAGTTTTTGAAAACAGACGAAAAGGCGGCATGAAGGTTCATTTACGTTTTGAATATGCAAATAAGAAATACGATTCGATTCTCTTTAGAAGACAATTATTACGTCTCAAAGAGCTTGTGGAATATTTAAACGAAGAATACAACTTAGGATTGAAATTGGATTTTTAGACTCCTAGGATAAGAAATAGAAATTGAAGGTGGAATATTTTTTTGCATAAAGGGATATTTAGAAGAACATGGGGATGTGGATTCTCACCGCCCTGTTAGGATTAACAGTGGTGGTGGTGGGCGTTGATAGTGTCGTTTGGATTTATGAGCGGACGTGAATTATACGAACATGAAATCATTTATAAAATGGAAAATGATTCATCGTCCACTTCGATTAAGGTGTTAGATATCGACCCAAAGCCTCTTGAGATAGACGATGAAACTTATTATTTAGTGAAACACAATTATGGAGTATCGTTTCTAAGAACAGATGCTTCTGAAATTAAACAAATTCTAGAGTTTAAAGAGGCGCTTTCTGAGAAAACGAACGCACTCGCCTCATCAGACTTCTACTTGAATATACGTGTAGTTCCTGAGAAGAAGAAAACAGGAAGATCCAGCGTTAAAACACATATTACGCAAGAAATGAAGGAAGCCTTTGAAAAGAAATTCAAACTTAGCCCACTTTCGGTGCAGGCGCCTCTCGATAAATTGGACACAAAGCATTTTTTAACCATTACGGATAGTGCGGCAAGGTTTGTCGATATCGTGATGTTCATCGTAGCCGTTGTGTTCTTTGTCATTGTATTGGTGTGGCAAATCGTTCGCGTTCGTCGCATCAAACAACATTATGCTCGTTTTGATGAGTTGTTCCCTGACTACAAAGACGATATGAAACGTTTATTGGATGATGCGGAGTATTTGGATGAAAAACTTGGTGTACTTGTCAAAGACGGAATTTTAGTTTCTTATGGAACTGAGTTTAGGGTAGTGGACTTAGAAAAAGCCGTTAGCGCATCCGTTCTTCGCCAAAAATCAAAATGGGGCGGGAAATATCGATTTACGTTCTTCAATGGAGGCCGTAAGCAAGTAGAAGAAGTTCCTCTTGGCGATTTAAAGGACAATATTATTGATTTAGTTCATTATTTGAGAGAAGTTTGCTCATATAATGTTTATATTCAATTTTAAAAAAATAAAAATATTTTTTTATGGTACACAAAACAGTCTACAATTTATTTGTAGGCTGTTTTTCTTTCTAGAAACCTTTTAGTACTGTGGTTTTCGTGAGGTTAGCGGAACATATAGTTCATCAAAAATACGTTAAAAAGTTAACAAATGTTAACCACAAAACAAGGCGAAACTTCATTATTTAGTGATACAATGAACATATCAAATCAAAGGACGTGATCTAATGGATTTCACAGGTAAAGTTGCCATTGTCACTGGTGGGGCAAATGGTATTGGTAAAGAAATCGTTCGCGGTATCGTTAACGGCGGCGGTTTTGTAGTCATTGCAGATATTAATGAAGCTGCAGCAAACAAAACAGTTGAAGAGTTCGGACCAGAACACACAAGCTTCAAATACATGGATTTAGGAAATCATGAATCTATCGTAAAAAGCATGAACGAAATTTTAGCAGAACGCAAAGTAGACATCTTAGTGAACTGCGCTGGGGTTATTAGTGCAAAACCTTTCGACCAATTAACATACGAAGAATGGGAAAGAACTATCCGTATCAATCTTTCAGGATGCTTCTCAACAATTAGCACAATTTTCCCACACTTTATCGAAAACAAAGGTGGACGTATCGTAAACGTATCTTCAGTTGCTGCTAAACTTGGTGGTGGACTTTTAGGTACTGCTGCTTATGCTTCTTCTAAAGCTGGTTTAAATGGTTTAACAAAAGCCGTTGCTAAAGAAGGCGGTAAGTACAATATCGCATGTAACGCTGTATGTCCTTCATTCACTCGTACAGATATGACAACAGTTTTATCAGAAGATAAAGAAAAGAGCCAAAAAGTTATCAGCATGATCCCTCTTGGACGTCGTGCAGAACCTACTGAAATCGCTCAAATGATTCTCTTCTTCGCAAGCGACCTTGCAAGCTTCGTTACAGGGGAAATCGGTGACTGCGATGGCGGTATCACATTAGATGGCTGATTTTAGCTAGAGTCTTATTCCAAATCAGAGAAGGATTGTGAACAGTATGAAAAAGATTAAAATTCCTGGGGATACAATCATTATTCCAATGTTTATTGGATGTGTGATTAATACATTTTTCCCTCAAATATTACAAATTGGTGGATTTACCACTCCAATCGTGAAAGGTGCTGGACCACTTGTTGGGGCATTCCTCTTCATTATCGGGGGTACCATTTCTCTTAAAAACACACCAAAAGCCGTTGGACGTGGGGCAGCGATTATTTTAGCAAAAATTGCGGTATCTGTAGTCTTAGGGTTATTGGTTGCGAAAGTATTCAATGACAACTTCCTCGGACTTAGCGCCGTTGCCGTTATCGGTGCCATTTCAGTAGCCAACAACGCAATGTATGCGGGTATTGTAGATGTATACGGGGATGAAATCGATGCTGGTGCCGTTGGGATTACAACATTAGCGTTGGACCAATGGTAACAATGGCCGTATTAAGTAGTGCCGGGTCTTGCAAACATCTCGATTTGGAACTTAGTCGGAACTGTATTGCCACTTGTGTTAGGGGATTGCGTTAGGGAATGCCTTCCCATACATGAAGAAAGTTCTTTCAAACGGGATTACAGCCATCATTATCGTCGTTGGTTTCTGTTTAGGGGCCAACATGAGCTTTGGCCAAATCCTTGAAGGTGGTCTACCTGGTATTTTTACTAGGGGTGATTACTACATTTGTTGGTGGTGCTGCATCTATCACCGCAGACCGCTTAACAGGTGGTAACGGGGTTGCCGGTGCTGCCATCTCAAGCACAGCAGCCAGCGCTATCGCTACACCAGCTGCACTTTCAGCAGTGGATGCTTCTGTTCAAAAGGAATCGAAGCAACAGCAACGACTCAAATTACAGCTTCAGTAATCGTAACAGCTATTTTAACTCCAATCTTAACAGCGTATATTGCTAAGAAATTTGGAAACAAAAAGAAGCCAAAGCACAAGAAGCTTTAATCGAATTTAAAAGTGAAACCACCTCGGAAAAATTTTTCCGAGGTGGTTTTTGTTTTTGCTGAGTGTAACAATTATGTTACGTAACAAAAATGTTACATCGAAAAGTTGAGTTGTATCAAAAATGATACGTATCAAAAATTGATACAAAAGAGTAGAGTGTATCATGCATGATACATCTGGATTCTAAACGCCTTTCGACTGAATTTTTCGCACAAAAAGAACCACAAATACTGAATTCAAAAGATTGCAATAAAGTATCTGAGACTCTTCTTTATTTTTATAATGAATTACGCTTCACCGAAAAATACCTGTTGAAAGGTAGCGTTCTCCTGTATCAGGTAGGAGAACTACAACAGATTTGCCTTTTCCTAAGCGTTTTGCCACGCGTAGAGCGGCAGTGACAGCAGCTCCAGAAGAAATACCAGCAAGGATACCTTCTTTAGCAGCTAAGTTTTTCGCAGTTTCGATCGCATCGTCACTTGAAACAAGTTCAAAGCCGTCGATGACTTCGCGGTCGATAATGCTTGGTTCAAAACCAGCAGAGATTCCTTGGATGCGGTGTTTTCCTTTTTGTCCTTTAGAAATGAATGGTGCTTCTTCAGGTTCAACCCCGATAATTTCCACGTCTTTGTTTACTTCTTTTAACGCACGACCAACACCTGTAATCGTACCACCAGTACCGATACCACTGATGTAAGCATCTGGAGTTTTTCCGTCGAAGGCTTTAATAATTTCTTGCCCAGTTGTTTGATAGTGGATAGCTGGGTTTGCTTCGTTGTCGAATTGACGTGCCCAGAAGTAGCCAGGTTGTGCTGCTAATTCTTCTGCTTTGGCAACGGCAGCGCCGAATCCATCCGCAGCAGGTGTTAATAATACTTCTGTACCGTATGCTTTCATTAATTGACGGCGTTCGATAGACATTGATTCAGGCATGATGGTAATGACCTTGTATCCTTTGGCAGCACCGATTAATGAAAGTCCTACCCCTGTATTTCCACTCGTAGCTTCGATGATTGCGTCGCCAGGTTTTAGCGAGCCATCTTTCTCAGCTGTTTCGATGATGTTTAAAGCGATACGATCTTTGACAGATCCACCGGCGTTAAACGACTCGACTTTTACATATACATCTGCAGAATCGTCTGAAACTAAACGACGTAGTTTCACAAGGGGAGTGTTCCCGATTAATTCTGTGATAGTTTCTACTGATTTGACCATAAATGATCCCTCCATAAAGTTAGACTGGGCAACTTTAAGGGTTGCTTGTTACCATTGTAACGGGGATTGATACTGGGGACAATACTTTTGTCAAAAAAACAGAGAAAAAGCCTAGAAAAATCAAATTAGGTGTGATACACTATCTGCTAGCAAGGGCTTTTAAACTCATCCAGAGAGGTGAGAAAGGCTAAGATCAAGTTTATTAGACTAGCCCTACGCTTAAAAAACATAGGGCTTTTTGTGTGCACAAAAACGCCCGGAAAAGAGGGTAAAATGGAGTTACAAACTTCAAAAGTCGATCTGTTGTTAGATGTGGATCAAAAACCGGAGCTCGTGCCTGGGCTGCTACTAAGTTTACAGCACGTGTTTGCGATGTTTGGTGCCACTGTTTTAGTGCCGTTAATATTGGGGATGCCAGTATCGGTTGCTTTATTTGCGTCAGGATTAGGAACGCTAATCTATATGGTTGCGACGCAGTTTAAAGTGCCTGTTTACTTGGGATCCTCTTTTGCTTTTATTACGGCGATGCAATTCGCGATGGCACAAATGGAAGGAAAACCAGACGCTGCGCAAACAGGGGTTGTGTTAGTCGGACTACTCTATGTGGTTGTGGCTATTTTTGTTAAATTGTTAGGAACGAATTGGATTAACCGACTCTTACCACCAATCGTCATCGGACCAATGATCATCGTCATCGGTCTAGGTCTTGCCAATAGTGCGGTAACGAATGCTGGATTTGTAAAAGATGGTGACTGGAAGGCAATGTTCGTTGCAGTCGTAACATTCCTCATCACAGCATTCATTAATACAAAAGCAAAAGGCTTCTTGAAAATCATCCCATTCCTATTCGGGATTATCGGTGGATATATCGTAGCCATCTTCTTTGGACTCGTGGATTTTCACAAAAGTCATCGATGCCCAATGGATTGCGTTGCCGGAATTATACTTACCATTCGATACGAACGGATTCTTCCATCAATATAACTTATACTTCGGACCTGAAACTTGGGCAATTCTACCAGTTGCGGTCGTAACGATTGCCGAACATATCGGGGACCACACCGTATTAAGTGAAATCTGCGGACGTCAATTCTTGAAAGATCCAGGCCTACACCGCACACTCATCGGGGATGGGGTGGCAACAGCCGTATCTGCCTTCCTTGGAGGACCTGCCAATACGACTTACGGTGAAAATACTGGGGTTGTAGGGTTAACACGTATCGCATCTGTATCGGTTATTCGTAACGCTGCACTGATTGCGATTGGATTCAGCTTCTTTGGTAAATTCACAGCGCTCATCCGTACGATTCCAAACGCAGTGCTTGGTGGAATGGCGATTCTCTTATACGGGGTTATTGCTTCAAACGGGTTTGAAAGTATTAATCGAAAAACAAGTAGACTTTAGACAAGTACGCAACCTCATTATCGCAAGCTCGATGTTAGTACTTGGGCTTGGTTCAGCAGTGCTTGAAGTGGGGCCTATCACTTTATCAGGGACAGCGCTTTGTGCAATTGCCGGAATCGTCTTAAACTTAATCTTGCCACACGAAAAAACTGAAGAAAAATAAATAACGTTAGCGAACTTAAAGGACGTCAGAGAAATCTCTGGCGTCTTTTTTATGTAGGTTGAAAAGAGCGTAAGTATATAAAAAAATCATATAAAAAGAATATTATCTAAGTTATTCGGAAAAATGTCTTAAATACTGTAATTTTGATTAGAATCAAGCGCCTAAATTACTTGCACCTAGGAGTATATAATTTTATATTATATAAGGAATGTAATTATCTATATAAATTATATTATATACAAATAGAAGTTTTTAACCGTTTGAGGGCTGAAGCTTCAACTAATATTTGCCGATTGTAGGAGGAGCTTTATGCTTACTGAAAAACGTAGAAGAATCATTTTGGACTTATTAGAAAAGGAAGATACAGTACACCTAAGAGACTTAATGGAGGCGCTGGGTGCTTCTGAATCGACGGTTCGTCGTGACCTTTCTTTATTAGAAGAGGAAGGAACATTGATTCGTGTGCATGGCGGTGCCAAACGCGTCTATTCAAAAGAGTATGAACCAACCACAAAAAGAAAAAGGAACGTTCAAACCGACGTGAGAAGGAATGCATCGGTCGCTATGCGGCTTCTCTTGTGACAAAAAGGCGAAACGATTTACATGGATGCGGGAACGACAACGCTTCGTATGATTCCGCATTTAGAAGGAAAGGATGTCACTGTCATTACAAACGGCGTGCAACAAGCACACTTATTAGCAGACTATGGCATTAAAACGGTGCTCCTTGGTGGACAAGTTAAAACAGAAACGAGCGCGGTTGTGGGGACTCTTGCTCAAAACCAATTACGCGAGTATTTCTTCAAAAAAGCTTTCCTTGGAATGAACGGTGTCGATTTAAGCTATGGCTATACGACTCCAGACGAAGAAGAAGCAACGATTAAAAAAATTGCGATTAATAAGAGTAATCAGGCGTATGTTTTGGCCGATTCGAGCAAATTTGCTAAAGTAAGTCTCTGTAAGGTTGCGGATTTTCATCAAGTAACCATGGTCACAAACACGACGAAGGAGCAAGCCGATTTACGGTACCGTATGGCCGGAAGCATTCGTCTTGTTGAAATGGACGCATAATAAAGGAGAGATAGCATGATCTACACGATTACGTTTAATCCAGCGATAGACCTTGTTGTTAAAGTTCCAAACTGCGAACTTGGCACATTAAACCGTTCTGTAGAAGAAAAACTACGTGGCAGGTGGAAAAGGGCATTAATATGTCTGTCATCTTGAAACGGTTTAGGGTTTCGACAATACAGCAACAGGTTTCTTGGCAGGCTTCTCAGGGAACTTCATTAAAGAAGCATTGCAATCAGAAGGATTCATACGAACTTCATCGAAATCGACGGAGTTACGCGTATTAATTTGAAATTAAAGAGTACCGAAGAAACGGAAATCAACGCCAATGGACCAGTCGTATCGAAAGAAGATTTTCGCTCGTTTAGTGGAGTACTTTGAAGGAAACTTACAATTGGGCGATGTGGTATTCCTAGCCGGAAATGCCGGTAATGGGATGGATCACTCTGCGTACACAACGATTGCGAAATTGTGCGATGATAAAGGCGTTAAAATTAGTATTAGACACAACAAAAGATTTATTAACGAAATGTCTTCCATATCACCCATTCATTATCAAACCAAACCATCATGAGTTAGGGGAGATTTTTGAGGGTAACGATTGAAACGGAAGAACAAATTGTCGATTATGTGAAAAAAACTCCAAGACATGGGGGCTCGAAATGTTTTGATTTCTCGTGGGGTGACGGAGCAATGCTCATCAGTGAAACTGGTGAAGTCTATACATCAAATGTTCCAAAAAGGGAAAATTAGTCAACTCAGTTGGAGCAGGAGACTCAATGCTTTCAGGCTTTATGGCGAAATTTATTGAAACCAAAGATTACGCAGCGAGCTTGAAACAAGGTGCCGCTACAGGAAGTGCGACAGCCTTCTCTGTAGGAATTGCCGAAAAATCATTTATCGAAGAATTATTACCACAAGTAGTGGTTACAAAAACTGTAAGAGTGCACGAGGAGTAATTCATTTTGTAGTCGCTCATCCGATAGTAATTTTATGCGATTTGGATTTTTCGGTGATGTTATCGGTGAGTTATGATTAAACGTGACACCTTTCTAAAAAAGACAAAGCTAAATAAAAGATTTGAATTTCGGCTCCTAGGGCATTCCTAGGTGTCTTTTTTTATGAAAAACCATAACATTTTTGCAAATAGATAGAAAACGAGTATTTTTCTGAAAGAAAACGTTATTTTGTTGCACGCAAGAGGAAACAGTGTATACTGCAAATAGTGTTTTCAAAAAATGGAGGGAAAAACATGAAGAAAGTATGTTATTTATTTTTAGGACTTTTAACTGTATTCCTTATTTTGGGAGGTTTAAAGAGTCCAGTAGTATCGGCGAAAGAAGTGGCGCTTAATGTGACAAAAACAAGTAGTGACACCAGCAAAATCGCCAGCAGACCAATATACAGATATTAGCGTGGAGATGAATTTTTGGGATTCCGTCAACAGCCGCTAAGGGAGATACGACGAAATTAAGTTGCCAGACAACTTGAAATTTATTGAAAAATCAAACATTTAAAATTACAAAATGATGCAGGCGATGTGATTGCAGATGCGGTCATTAATCGTGATACAAAAAAACAATCACATTAACGTATACAGACTTTTGTAGAAAAAAACGTTCAGACATTACAGGTAATTTAAAATTTGCAGTCCGTGTAGATATTACAAAACAACATGAAAACACAAAAATTCCAGTAAAAATTAACAATCGACAAACAAACAAAAAAACAGTCGGTGAATTTAATTATGTATTTGTTCCTGGAGACTTAAGTAAAGAGTTTGACAAAGTGAGCTGGGGAACAAAAACAGCAGAAGACGGAAGCATTACTCGTACGTATGAATTACGTGTGAATGCGACAAAACAAGCATTTTGCAGATGCTATCGTAACAGACCAATTGCAAACAGACGGTATGGAATATGTTCCATCAAGCGTAAAAGTTTATAAAAGGCGTTTGGGGCGAAGGAAATGACGGAAAACTTGCTTTTGAAGAATAGACAGCTTGTGACTGATAAAGAAGTGACTTTTGCAGCAGATAACAAGAGCTTTACAGTGAAATTAGGCGATGTCGCTCAAGCAGATGGCTACTTAATCGAGTATAAAGTGCGTGTTCCTTATGCGCCAGCTTCAGGGGAAACATTCGTGAACTACGCAAGCTTAGATGCAAACAAAACACGTATTGATGCAAAAGAATCACCATATGTATATCAAACAGCTAGTGGTTCAGCGGATGGTTACACATTTGAAATTGTGATCGATAAAAAGGGGACGATGGTTCAGCTTTAGCAAACGCTGAATTTGACGTTATCCGTAAAGCAACTGGTAAATCTGTTGGTAAATTAGTTACAGGAGCAGATGGTACTGCAAAAGTATCCAACTTATTACGCGATGAATACATTATTCGTGAAACAAAAGCTCCTTCAGGATTCCAACTGTTAGAAAATGATGTAGTCGTAAATGCAGCAGATTTTGATGCAAGTAAAGTAGCTCGTAAGGAAATTGTCAATAAAGCAGAGACAACGACAACAACTACTACGACAACAACTGAGTCTACAACGTCAACAACGACGACAGAAGCTCCTACAACAAGTACGACAACAACTGAGTCTACAACGTCAACAACGACAGAGGAGCCAACAACAACTGCGGTGACAACTGAGTCTACAACAACAACGACGACTACTACCGTTGCGCCAACAACTACAACAACTACTACGGAGTCTACAACGACAACAACAACAACGGAAGCTCCAACAACAGTCACAACGACAACAGAGGCTCCAACAACTGCGGTTACAACAGTTGCACCAACAACAGTAGAAACTACAACAGAAGCACCAGAACTTCCTAATACAGGTACAAAAACTGTAGGAGTTTGGGCAGCAGTAGTGGCACTTCTAGCAGGATCAATGTTAGTCATTGTCAATAAGAAAAATTCACAAGCATAGTCAATAATGCTTGCTAAATATGCTCTACAGTAGTATATTAGAAACAGTTAAATATGTGAAAAGTACAAAGGGGTGCCATTTTGGCTGAGATGTAGTTACAAACCCTTGAACCTGTTACGTTAGTACGTGCGTAGGAATTGTATTTGATTTCGAAGTTTTAGACGGAGTCTCTTTGTGTTTTTCAACAAACGAAGGAGGCTCTTTTTGTATGAAGAGAAATGTTTTAGTATGGGTAGAAGTTGCAATTATTGCAGCATTGTCAATGGCGATGTCCTTTATTCCGGACTTTGCTGGGTGGTTTTCACCGTCGTGGGGAGCAATTGTTCTTGTTATTTTTTCACTACGTCGCGGCTTGACACCAGGTTTAGCAGCAGGTTTGCTATAGGGGATTACTCCACTTTGCGTTAGGTAAAGTGGCATTCTTGTCTGTTGAACAAGTACTCATTGAATATGTCATTGCATTTGCAGTGATGGGACTTGCAGGACTTCTATATAGTCCGTTCCAAAAAGCATTAAAAGCTGAGAAATATACAAGTGCGATTACGTTAGCTTGTACTGCAGCTTTTGTAGGAGTAGGCGTTCGCTACTTCTTCCACTATATTGCCGGGGTTATTTTCTGGGGTAAATATGCACCAGAAGGAATGAGCCCATGGTTATATTCTCTCACTGTTAACGGAACAGCAGCACTCGGAACTTTCATTGTGGTAGTGATTGCGTGTGGCGCTGATTCGTCAGAAAAAATTTGGATAGCTCACTAGGGAAATTGTGCTTTCCGAGTCCTGGTTTAACCTGAAACCAGGGCTCTTTTTGTTTGGGAAAAATTAAGGGTAAAGCACTTCGTGCGCTTTGGATGTCTCTGTAGTAGAAATAATAGCTGCAACGGGTTGAGCCTGAGGTCTCAACTCCTACCAAAGCTTTCAAACTGACACTAGGAATAAATTCCAAGTGTCAGTAATTCACATGGTTGCGCTCGCTATTATCACTACTACAGAATCCAAAGGCACTCGTGCTTACAAATAAGATACCTAGTTTCAGTTAAACCTTTTAAAGGGTGGGTGGAGAAGGAGAAATAGTGTGTGCTGAGACGGAGAAAGTACATATATTTTAGCGAGTCCTATTACCTAATGCTTTGACGGAGAGAGAGTTTGACAGGAAGTCATTTCAATAGTAAAGTAAACGGTGAAAGAGGTGTTTGTATGGTTACAGAATGCGAAAAAATGAATGTGTCTCATGAGATTTGGATGATGATTATGAAAATCTACAATGAGAACTTGAAAACTTTTTCGATGTCATTAAAAGAAGTGGGGTTGAATCCGACTCATTTTGAAGTGTTACATCTGATTTTCCGAAATCAAACGATGGATCAAAAGACGATTGCGCAAACGTTGAATTTGACGCAGGGAAATATCACGCATTGCATTCGTCATTTAGACAAGTTGGAATTAATTGCGATTGAAAAAGACTGGAAGACAAAACACATTTCATTAACAGAAAAAGGGAAGAAGTTGCTCGATGATTTAATTCCAGCGCAACATCAAATGATGGAACATACATTGCGTGGATTGGACTGCAACCAAAAGCAACAATTGCGTGAGCTACTCGTCTCATTTGCAAACACATGTAAGAAGTCGGTTTAAGTAAATTTTAAGTACGAAACGTATACTGAAGAAAAAAGAAGAGGTAATACTATGAGAATTTTAGTAGCAGAAGATGAAATTGATTTAGCCGAAGCGCTGAAAATGATGCTAGAAATGCAAAAATATAGTGTGGAAGTTGTTCACGACGGGGCGGACGCGCTGTTTTATGCTGAATCAACACCATATGATTTAATTTTACTGGATGTCATGATGCCGAAGAAATCAGGAATCGAAGTGGTACGTGAGTTACGTGCAGGAGGAAATACCACACCTGTTCTAATGTTGACGGCAAAAAGCCAATTAGAAGATAAAGTAACAGGGCTAGAAGAAGGTGCGGACGATTATTTAACGAAACCGTTCGAAGCGCCTGAGTTGTTAGCGCGTGTGAAATCATTACTTCGCCGCCCAAATGTTTTCGTATCGTCAGTGATGACGGTTGGAAATATTGAATTAAATCGCGATAAGTTCACGATGCAATCCGCTAGCGGGCAAGTGTTATTGAATAATAAAGAGTTTCAACTGATGGAGTACTTTATGATGAATAGCAATCAAGTATTATCGACCGAGTTAATTATGGAAAAAGTATGGGGACTCGACTCAGATGCGGAGATTAATGTCGTATGGGTGAATATCTCATCTCTTCGTAAAAAATTAGCAAGTATTGAGGCGAACGTGACGATTAAATCGGCACGTGGTCTTGGCTATCAGTTGATGGTCGAAGCCTAATTACAGTTGAAAAATGAATGACAGTTAAAAAAAGGGGAGCTTGCATGTTTAAACAACTTCAAAAAAGCTTTGTAAAAAGTGCCATGCTGTCGTTTACGGCAGTGCTACTGGTTGTGTTAGTGGCGGTAAACGTACTGAACTATCGGCAAACAGAAGCACAAGTGGATCGACTCTCGACAATGCTCATTGAAAATGACGGAGTTTTTCCTGAAGCTCCAGATAGTAGCGGACCAAAAGAACACCCAGAGCATGGATTTCCAAAAGGTCAGGAGTTTCGTAAAGATGACCAATTATCCATCCGTTATGCAGTGGTGAAAATAGCGAATAATGCGATTAAATCTGTGGATAAAACACATCTAGTTTCTATTGATGAGGATACTTTGTCTGACAAAGCGCTTCTAATTGCACAAGGAACTGCTACTAGTGGCTGGGAAGGCGATCTACGTTACCAAGTATCCAAGACAGACTCTGAAACGATGGTAGTGTTTATTGATGCGCGTCGTGAAGTTCAGCAGAATTCAAGATTATTGATGGTCACGTTAACCGTATTTATTTTATGTATACTCGTTGTATATGTACTCGTTCGTCTTGCATCTAACCGTGCAATTCGTCCATTTGTGGAAAACGTAGAGCGTCAGCAACAATTTATCGCCAATGCCAGTCATGAGATTAAGACACCGTTAGCGGTCCTTTCAGCCAATACGGATTTACTCGCAATGATGGGTACAGAAGCTAAATTTGTCGATAGTAACAAACGCCAAATTAAGCGTCTGAACTCTCTTGTAGAGCAGATGTTAATTCTTTCAAGATACGACGAAGGAGAAGCGGCTGCGACAAAAGAAGAAGTCGATTTAGTAGCCGTTACGAAAGCAATCGTTGAAGAGATTTTACCAGTCTTAAACGAAAAAGAACTTCAGGTAGAATTTACTGGCGAGGCACAAACGATTATCACAACGAATAAGAGTGCGATGACGGAGTTGATTCGTATCTTGCTCGATAACGCGATGAAGTATACGGTCGGTGAACCGGTGATTACCGTTGAGGCGAAAAGAAATCAATTAGCTATTGGAAATGAAACCGAACCAATGACGAAGGAACAGGTCAGTCAGATTTTCGATCGCTTCTACCGCGTAGACAGTTCGAGAAATCGTACGACAGGCGGTAGCGGACTAGGGCTTTCTATCGCGCAGAAGATTGCCGAAACGAACAATGTACAGTTGACAGCAGAACTCACAAGTGAAACTCAAATTTGCTTTGTCATTGAGGGTGAGAAAAATGGATGATCGACTTATCTATGAAGTTTTAGAAGTGGTTGGTGAAATTCCAAGCGGAAAAGTTGCTACCTATGGACAGATTGCTAAACTCATAGGGTCGAGCGAAAAATGCAAGATTAGTTGGAAAGATTTTTAAGTCAGGTAGAAATCTATGGCGACTACCCTTGCCACAGAGTCGTTAATGCAAGTGGAAGACTGGTACCAGGATGGTTTGAACAAAAAGAATTATTAGAAGCTGAAAGAATCATCCTTAAAAAGCCCGACAAATGTATCACTCAAAAATATCAATGGAATCCGGAAGAGGATTAGCCCAATCTACAATAAAGATTGGGCTTTTGTTTTAAAAAGATATAAAAATGAAAGACGCTTGGAAAATCATTCCAGCGTCTTTTTTCATGCGAAATTATCATATATGGTAATTATCATATATGATAATTTACCAGTTTTCAAAAAACTTTTTCAAAAACTTTTTGTTTTAAGTTCATTTTAAGTAAGCTCGTTATGATTAAACCATCAACAAATAGTTGATAGGAAGCGAGGGGACCAAAATGAAAAAGAAACAGAATGATTGTTCTATTATCCACGATTACTATTGCAACGACTTTAGTTGCATGCCAAAACACAAACACAAACACAAGCTGAGGCGACTTCTCAAGTCCAAGCTCAACAGAGTCCCCAGCTAAACCTGGAGGAGAAGGGGTTTGGCGAAGCGACCAAGTGACACAAGGTGAGGCAGCAACAAATTTAACAACAGATGCAACAGTAACAGGAGAAACTTATGAATCTACCGGAGATGATGAAAATGCACTCCGTGTAACAGGAGCAACTGTCACGTTAGACGGCGTAACGATTAACAAAACAGCCGGAGCGACATCGAATACAGAAAATGGAGACTTCTACGGAATGAACGCAGGATTCTTAGCAACCGATGGAGCAACGGTAACACTCACAAACTCAACCGTCAATACAACTGCACAGAAACGGGAACGGGGTGTTCAGTTACGGCTCAGGAACGACCGTCAATGTATCAGACACAACAATCACAACAACAAAAGATAACTCAGGTGGTATCCAAACGACAGGTGGCGCTGCGATGAACGCAACTAACTTGACGGTGAACACCGCAGGAAATTCATCAGCAGCGATTCGTACAGACCGTGGTGGTGGTACGGTAGTCGTCGACAAAGGAACGTATACTTCAACAGGATACAACTCACCAGCAGTTTACTCTACAGCGAATATCACTGTTAAAAATGCAACATTGAACGCTGAAAACTCAGAAGCACTTGTAATCGAGGGTCAAAACTCTATCACATTAGAAAATACCAACGTAACAGGGAATATGAGTTCAACAGAGGGTAGCTCTTCAGACAACAACGTGCACAACGTGATGATTTACCAATCAATGTCAGGAGATGCTGAGAGTGGAACTTCTACTTTCACAATGAAAGGCGGCACTTTAACAGGACGTAACGGAGACCAAATCTACGTAACAAACACACACAGTGTCATCACTTTAGAAGACGTAACGATCACAAATCAAGATTCATCTGGCAGATTATTAGCCATCTTAGGAAATGATGCGACACGTGGCTGGGGTACAGCCGGTGCCAATGGTGGTCAAGTTGATTTAACAACGACGAACCAAACATTAACTGGAGCGATTGAGGTGGATACCGTATCTACATTGAACTTTCACAATGGGCAAAGGAAACAAACTTTTACAGGGTACCATCAATATCGTAGAAAAATGCTGAAGGAGGGACTGCCGTGGACAATAACGCAGTAATCACAGTAGAAGAGGGGGCGACATGGACGTTGACAGGAAATGTCACAATCACATCATTAGAAAACAAAGGTACAATCAACTTTAACGGATATACAATCACTATTAGCGGATGGTACGGTCCTAAAAATAAAACTTAACTTACAGGAGCTAGGCTACGGTCTAGCTCTTATTTTTTTATTTCCGTAAGGGAAAGAGTTCATATGATTTTCTATTTTCAATTGTTGAAAAACTAGAAGAAAAACACGTGATTGTGATAAACTGACTAAAGGAAATAAAATAAAAAAATGAGGTGTCACGATGGATCAAAAACGAGAACAAAAAAATCTTGAATCAGTTGCTGAAAAAAAGCTACAGAAGTAAAAAGACGAAGTAGTTGAAAGCAGCAAAAGAAACAGCTGAAGAAGTGAAAAGAAGTAGCGGAAACAGTTGTTGAAGAAGCGAAAGAAGCAAAAAGCTCCTGAAGCAGATGGCGACTTCAAAGAAGTTGTTGAAGACGTAAAAAGAAAAAGCAGAAGAGGTTGCTGAAAAAAAGCAAAAAGAAGTTGCTGGTGTTGCAAAAGAAAAAAATCGAAGAAGCAGCAAGCAAAGTGTTCACTGAAGAAAACAAAGCAAAAATTAATGAAGCAACAGAAAAAAAGCTGTTGATAAAGTTGAAAGCTATAATAAAAAATAATTTATTCGAAAAAAATCTTTCTTCGGTGTATCGATTGCACTTGCAATTTTCACACTGTCTAGTATTGCTAAACGGACTAGGATTTTGCGTTTGGTTCAAACGGCGGAATGAATACGACAAGTTTACAAGCAGCGTATAGGGACCTTTCTAATAAAGTGCAGAACTTAAGTTTATACTTTGGTTTATCATTCTTCTTTGCATTAGTAGGTGCCGTATTTACTGGATATTTCTTATACCAAGCTCATAAAGCAAAGCAAAAACTTTATGGACTAACGTGAATGTAGCTTCATTAGCAATGGTAGTATCTGTCTTCTTAGGAAACATCTTAGGTGGCGGATTCTTAGATGCTCTTGGAAAATTATCTGATTTCTTTAGTGGAAAATCAAATTCAGCAGTAAATGCATTTCTTTCTGAAGCATTTACAAACCCATCGGCAGCGAGCCGCACTGCACAATCATTCGTAGATGGATTACAAAACAGGATCAAAAAAATTGCAATCTTCTTCTACTTAGTAGCATTCGCAGCATCAGCAGCAACAGTGTACTTCTACTACCAAAAATTATTCCAAAAGAAAGCGCAATAAGCGAGGGGATCAATGAAAAAATTCTTTCAAATCATTTTAGGGGTTAGCTTCCTATTTCTATTAGTAGGTTGTAGCTCACAAGAGACTGCGACTTTCACTCAAAAATTAGATCGATGCGGAATTTTTGTAACTTATACGTATGATAAAAAATAAAGATACCGTGACAAAGATTAAGATCAGAAATTGAAACAGTCTACTGAATTCACTATAGCTCGTAAGGAAAACGAAAAACTCTTTGAAGAGATGAAAGGACTTGATGGAGTTGTGACTTCAATTACAGAGAAAGATGGCAATGATATCTTTATCAGTTGAAGTCGACTTAACGAAATATACGTTGTCAAAAATTGAAAAGAAAGTAACAGTTCATACTTTGAAAAACCTTCTTCAAAAGTGGTTTCTTAACAGAAGACGGAGATCAGGTATCGTTCTCTAAGAGTAAAGAAGTTGCACTAAAAACGTGGAATGACAGAACAAACGAAAAATAAAATGAAAAAGACTTGAACAGCGATTTGTTCAAGTCTTTTTTTGTGACTATGAAAAATCAAGAAATATAAAAAGTAGACGAGAAGTTATTTTTAGTATACAATTCCTTCATAAAATATTCTCAATTAGTGGAGGGCGTTATGAAAAAAGGGAAATTACTATCAACAATTGCACTAGCAACTATGTTACTCATGACTTGCCAATCGCAACAAAAAGCAGAAGAGACTACGACAGTAGAAGAAACTACAACAACGACAACAACTGTTTCGACTACAGAGGAGGTCAAGCCTGATTACACGCTTTATGATGCTGTGATTCAAAAAAATATGCACAAGTGCAACCTGGAAATTCAAACGTTAGTGCAGACATCAACTCTATGGCAATTCTTGCAAGACCGGGTGGACCTTTTACAGGGATTGAATACGCACAGGTGGATTTAGATAAAAACGGAGTGGATGAATTGCTTGTTGCGTTCCGTACAAAAGACAATAAATGGAGCTTGCTTGATTTATATACACTTAATAAAAATCAATTAGTTAGAATGACGACAAAAGAAAACGGATTAGACGCTATTGGAGAACGTACCTCTATTGTTCCTCTTAAAGATGGTACTTTTGCATATCATGCTTCAGGCGGAGCTCGTAACTATACATTAGGTCAGTTCCAAATTGATAAATCAGGAATCCGTTTAGAAAAGATTAAAAGTGATTTGTCAGCAGAAGAATTCCAAAAAGTTAGGGAAGCATTAGATTTATCTACTGTAGGATTTAAATCTGTAAAAGGAAACAATGCACCTGTAGCAGAAAAGAAAGGTATTGATCTTCAAGCTATTAAAAACGGAGATTATTCAAGCTTAGCCGGAACATGGAAAAATAATAAAGACCAAACGTATACTTTTGATGCAAATGGTCTTGTCGGAGATTATGAAAATTGTTGGCAATGCAAGAGAAGTAAATGGTTTTGTAATGGTTGGTGCTAAAGTAAAATCAGCGATGGCTGGTGGATTTAATATGATTTTTATTCAAGCTAACTCACCATTTATCTTTAACGGCATTCAAGATCCATCGGACTCTTCAAAAGACCGTATTATGGTAGGTCAGGCGTACCAAGGAGAGACAGATCGTTTCTTCTATAAAGTCAGTGAATAATTATGAGGACGAAAAACAAGTTGATTTGAATAAAGTATTAGCTGTAAAAGCCTTTGAATAAACTCAAAGGCTTTTTTTATATATTTTTGCCTCGAATATGAATAAAAAAATAAAAATAACTTGTATGTTAGATTTAGATGAATTCTTTGTTAAGAATGTGAATATTCTATTAGGAAGGTATGTGAAGTAATGAGTAATCGTGGAAAAAAACTAGCTTTCACAACCGCTACAATTGCTGCAATCGCAACAGTTGGCAGTAACGTGAATGCTGAAGAAGTTACAACACCTGTCGCGTCAGTAAAACCAGTTGCGGAGGCAACAACGGAAACGAAGACAACAACAGTTTCTGATGAACAAGTATTGGATGCGCAAGATAAAGTATCAGATGCAAAAGCTGATAAACAAGCTAAAGAAACGGCATTAACTGAAGCTGAAGCAAAACGCAATGCAAAAGCGGAAGAAAAAGCTGCAGCTCAAGCGAAGAAAAAAAGCATTAACTGAAAAAGTAGAAGAAGCAAAAGAAGCCACACCTGAAAAAGTTGCTGATTTAGAAAGAACAGCAAATGAAAAAACAGCAGATAAAGAAGCAAAATCACAAGCTGTTAATAATGCAAAAACAGATCAAACAGCTAAACAAACGGATGTTGATAATAAAACAAATGCTCTAGAAGCAGCCAAAGCAAATCAAACAGCCGCTGCAGATAAGGTGAAAGCAGCAGAAGACGCTCTAAGTGGTACAGCAGTGAAATCTGCACAAGACGCAAAAGATGCGGCGGATAAAAAAAGTAAAGACGCCACTGCTACTAAAGATGCAGCAGATAAAGAATTAGCTGATTCTAAAAAGCTGATGCGGAACGTGCAGCTAAGAAAGCTCAAATCACTTCAGAAATTCCAGCAAAAGAATCAACAGCTTCAACAGCAGGTGAAGCGGTGAAATCAGCTGAGAAAGCATTAGATGCAATCCCAGTGATTACAAACATCCCGGTTAACGCTGATTGGGCTAGAGATGCAAAAGCATATTTAGATGCTCAAGATGAGAACTGGAGCGACGGTTTACGATTCGGAACAGCTGAATATAACAGCGCAAAAAGAAGTCCACAGAGCAAAAGTAAGAGCTGCAGCTGCAAAATTGAATAAGAGTGCAGAAGTAGCGGTTCAGGTAGCAAGTCGTAAGATTGATGCAATGCGCCAACAAGGCAACACAGAGGTATTCGACGTCAACAACTTACCACAAGACTTATTGAATGATGTGAACGACCAATTCATCACAACATTAAACGAAATTCGTCATGCGATTGGCTTTAGGAGATGCGAAAATCAACACTAAGAACATCGAATTCGCCAAAGAAGTAGCGAAACGTTACGTTGCAAACGATATCCACTTCATCAACCACTCTGGTAAGAGTATTGCTGAGGCAGCTAAAGCATTGGGGTACAAATACGACACCAAAGCATTAACAACTGAAACACATGGTCAACCGTATGAAAACTTAGCAACACACTGGGTTTTCGAAGGTCAAAATGGCAAATTACAATTGTCACGATTAGAGCTTATGAAGTATGCTGCTGAATCTGCTATTATTTTCATGATGGAAGGGGCTGGAGGTCACTTCACAGCACTATCACGCGATAGCATCCAAGGTGTTGCATATTCAAGCGGAACAGACGAACGTGGAAAAACAATCTTACAATTACACGTATTGAATGCAAACAGCTTCGGTCAAAAACAAATCACAGACCAAGCTACTACAAACCGTGTATTACCAGAAACTGACCGCACAACAGCTCAAGCGAAGTTAGACCAAGCTAAAGCTGCTAAAGTTGCTGCTGACAAAGCTGTAGCAGATGCTAAAGCTGAATTAGCACGCTTAAAACGCAGAAGTTTCAACTACACCAGCAAAACAAGCAGAAGCTGATAAGGCAGCAAAAGCGTTAGATGATGCGAAAGCTACTCAAGCAGCAGCAAACAAACGTCTTCAAGATGTTTCAGCTGATAATGCAACAAAACTAGCAGCGTTAAATCAAGCAAGAGCAGACAAAGCTACAGCAGATTCTAATGTAACAACTAAAGAGCAAGAATTATCAACTGCTACAGCTGCACTTGAAGCGGCTAAACAAACAACAGCAACTCGTGAGAAAGAATTAGAGAATGCTGTTCAAGCAGAAAAAGAAGCGAAGAAAGCAGTAGAAAACGCAAAAAGAATTATTAGCGAATAAAACGAAATTAGAAGCAGATTTAGCAGCTAAGAAAGCTGAAGTCCAAAAACACTGTGACGACTTAAAAGCGTTAGAAAATGATGTGACTGCAAAAACAGCTGCAAAAACAGCAGCAGAAACTGCTTTAGCAGATGCTGAAAAAGAATATAATCGTTTATTAGCTATCTATACTGCTGAACGTATGGTAGAGCCATTAATCCAAGATGAGTTGCTGAATTTGTGGGTGGCGTTAATTATAGTGAAGATCTTGTATTTGAACTTCCTGAATTAATGATTCCAGAAGAAGCTCCCGCAGTTTCTAATGTGGTAGCAGCAGGAAAATACTAATGCAACGTTAGGGCAAGTTGTTCATAATGAAGGCCGAGGCACAGTAGCGAATGAAGAACAATTACCAAATACTGGTACAGGTAGTGAATTTTGCTATCTTCAGTACAGCAGCATTAAGTATTTTAGCTTCATTAGGACTCGTAGGAACAAATCGTAAAAACACAAGAATAATTGGTATAGATGAACGTTCCAAATAATAAATTTTATTTGGGGACGTTTTTCTTCACGTTGACAGTCTTTTTTCGCTAAATATAATGAAATAAAAATGTTTAGGGAAACGTATGAAAAAAATTATTCAACTTGTTTTTAAAGTTTTATTGTTGCCTTCATTCTTCTAGGATGTAGTTCAGAAGTAACCGTTCAATATGAATCGGCAAATTTTACAAAAATCACTTATACTTATGACAAAAACAGATGTGATTACGAAGTTTAAGATTGAGAATAGAACGGAAGTGCCCGATGAAGAAGAGGCTGAGAAGATTAAAGAATTTTTTTCAAAAGGCTTGGGACTTTAGAGGAATAAAGACATCTGCTAGTGAGAAATATTTAGTGTGGATACTTCTTTAGAAATCGATTTAAAGGTATTGAAGTATTCAGATATGAAAAAGAGCATTGTTCCAGCAATTAGAAATCTAGCTGAGTATTTTCTAGATGGTGACAAGGATAATGCTACGTATGAAAAACGAGTCACCTTATCATCACTCGTAAGTTTGTTCAAACAAAGAAATAATGAAACAGAAATGACCTAAGGATTTATAGTCCATCGGTCATTTTTTTGTTTTAAGTTCATTTTAAGTTCGCTTCGTATACTAAAAACCATCAAGAAAAGGAATCGAGGGAAAACGAGATGGAAAAAGAAAAAGACAATAGTTTATTAACAACAACATTATTTATCTCTCTAGGGCTGGCCGCTTGCAGATCGCAAAGTGTATTAAGCCAAGCCGACGCAAATACTCAAACAACAACAAAGACATCTACAACTTCAACTACGCAGACGGCTTCTTATTTTGAAGCAAGCGACTTAACAGCGACTTACGATGAAAGTAAGGCTTCGAAGATTTCGCTGCAAGGAACGACAGCTACTGTTTCAGGAGATGACGTCGCGGTCAATGGAAGTACGGTAGAAATTACAAAAGGTGGAACGTATATCGTCGAAGGAACGGCTTCAAAAGTTCAATTGAAAGTTGCAGCAGGTAAGGAAGACGAAGTACAAATTGTCTTCAAAAATGCGACTTTAAAGAATAGGAAGCTCCATTACTGGTCGACACGGCGAAAAAAGTAATTTTAACAATAGCCGATGGAACGAAAAATGAAGTGGCTGATGAATCAACATCAACGGTTAAAGGAGCGATTTACTCCGATAGCGACTTGACGATTAACGGGAAAGGTTCATTAACGGTAACAGGCGCAGCAAAGCAACGCGATTAAAATCAAAAGATGGCATTCGTATCGTGGATGCGACAGTCACAACAACCGCGAAAAAACACGGTGTAGCAGCTAACGACTTCGTGAACGTGTCGGGCGCGATATTGAACTTATCAGCCGATGAAGATGGTATTCCTCAGACAATGAAGATGATGTATTGTTAGGAAATATTGCTTAACCAATACGAAGATCACTGTAAATGCAGGGGAGACGATGGTATCAACGCTTCGAATACAATGCTCATCGACGAAGGTGCAACTATCGATGTACAAAAAGAGTGAAGAAGGTCTTGAGGGCTCGATTGATTCATCAAGTCGGTGGAACTGTCACAGTGAAATCTTCTGATGATGGATTAAACGCAAAAGACTGGACGTTAGAATCGTCTGAAGGACAAAGGCCCAGGGGCAACAAAACGAAGACCGTAAAAGCCGAAGCCGCAAATGTGAAAAACTTGAATCAAGCAGGCGAAGTGAAGATTGTCATCGACGGCGGAACATTACCGTTGATGCTGAAGGGGACGGACTTGATGCTAACGGCTCCATTGAAATTAACGGCGGAACAGTCGTTGTAAATGGTCCAACAAGCGGCGCCAACGCAGACTCTTTGACTCATGACGACAATGGAAAACTAAACGGTGGTACAGTCCTCTTTGTCGATAATGGAGAAATGACAATGGGATTTGGTAGCGACTCTAGCCAGCTTTTCCTAATGGCAAGTGTTCAAGGGAACGGCTGGAACAACTGTTGAAGTGGTCGACTCTTCTGGTAAAAACAGTCGCAAGTCTAAAAAGCTTCTAAAGGCATTCTCAACGGTGATAATTAGTAGCCCAGAAGTTAAAGAGGGCGAAAAATATACGATTAAAGTCGGTTCAAACTCAACTACAGCAACAGCTTCTAAGCAAGCAGCTAATACTGGTGGTAGACCTGGACAAGGTGGCCCTGGTGGCGGACAACCAGGCCAAGGTGGTAGACCAGGAGGTAGATAAGGCCGATAAGAATTCTAAGGAACCGTGAAAGGGGTGAGTCCACCAAAATAAGAACTCGATGAGACCGTTCAAACGTTAGACGACAATCAGGAGTCCAAAATGGAACAACAGCTCTCAAAAAATAACAAAAACGACAGCACACAAAACCATAAAATGGGGTATTATCTCAGCTACCGAAAGCTTAACTGGGACAATACCCCGTTTTTCATGTTATATTATATGACATAAGAGGTAAGGGCAGTTTTTGACAAAGATTCAACCGTTATTTACAATAACCCTATAAAGGAGGAAGACAGATGGGTGAAAAGGAATTACGACGTTCACTAGCCGTCTTTCCAATCGGAACAGTGATGAAGCTGACCGATTTATCTGCACGACAAATTCGATATTATGAAGAACAGCGATTGGTCATCCCGGAACGTTCTGAGGACGAGACCGCCGCATGTATTCCTTGAATGATGTCGATCGCTTACTGGAAATTAAAAGATTATTTAGCCGATGGATTAACCATTATGGCGATTCAGAAGATTTTCAATAAGAATACAAATCCCGTAACGAAGGAGAGCGTGAAAGAAGCGCTGACGGATGAAGATGTCCGACGAATCTTCTACGACGAGATTATGCATATTAGCTGCTACTCTGGCGGAGAAAATGGAACTTATAGGAGGAAGCCAATGATTACACATGAAGAGATTAGAAGACAGGTAGAAGAGAAAGATGTTCGTTACTTACGATTAATCTTCACGGATATTCTAGGAACGATTAAAAATGTGGAAGTGCCAATTACGCAATTAGATAAAGTATTGGCCAACAAAAAATGATGTTGACGGTTCTTCAATTGAAGGATTCGTTCGTATCGAAGAAAGTGATATGTACTTATATCCAGACCTTTCAACTTGGGTGGTTTTTCCCATGGAGCAGCAAACACAGTACAATCGCACGTTTAATCTGTGATGTATACAAACCAGACGGAACGCCATTTGCGGGAGACCCTCGTTCAAACTTAAAACGTGTATTAAATGAAATGAAAGAATTAGGGTTCTCAAACTTCAACTTAGGACCAGAGCCAGAGTTCTTCTTATTCAAATTAGACGAAAACGGCGAACCAACGCTTGAAGGAAACGACCAAGGTAGTTACTTTGACTTAGCGCCAATCGACCTTGGGGAAGAATGCCGTCGTGAAATCGTTCTTGAATTAGAAAAGATTGGGTTCGATATCGAAAGCAAGTCACCACGAAGTAGCTCCAGGGCAACACAGAAATCGACTGGAAATACTCAGATGCAGTGGCAGACTTGCGATAACATCAAACATTCAAATTGGTCGTGAAAAACAATTGCGCGTAAACATGGATTACGGCGACATTTATGCCAAAACCAGTATTCAGGAATTGCTGGTAGCGGAATGCATTTCAACTTATCTTTATTCGATGAAGGCAGAAACAATGCGTTCTTCGACGAAAATGGCGACCAACGTCTAAGCGATACTTGCCGCCACTTCATCGCTGGGGTAATGAAACATGCGAAAGCTTTAACGGCCGTATGTAACCCAACGGTAAACTCATATAAACGTTTAGTTCCAGGATACGAAGCGCCTGTATATATTGCATGGTCTGCACGTAACCGTTCACCGCTGATTCGTATTCCGGAATCTCGTGGAATTTCAACGCGTATCGAATTGCGTAGCGTGGACCCAGCGGCAAACCCATACTTAGCGATGGCTGCAATTTTAACAGCTGGTCTTGAAGGGTTAAAGAAAAAATGGAAGTTCCTGCAGCTATCGACCGCAACATCTATGCGATGTCTGCTCGTGAACGTAAAGAAGCTGGAATTGATGATTTACCAGGAACATTAAACGAAGCGATTGAATACTTGAAACAAGACGAAACTGTTCAATCAGCTTTAGGAAGTCATATTCTAGACAACTTCATCGATGCGAAACGTTTCGAATGGGCTGCTTACCGTAGTCAAGTTTCACAATGGGAATTAGACCAATACTTGAAACTATTCTAAAAATTATATTGAGAGTGCACTCACAAGTGTGCTCTTTTTCTTATTGTCAAAGAAGTTTTATAAAGGCTGTCTTCCGTTGATACATAAGCTTTTTCTTTGTTAAAAGTTTTGACATATTTTTTGCTGAAAAATGTAATACTGGTAAGGAAATGTCAAAAAGGAAAGAGAGTGCTCACATGTATATAAAAAGAGATGTCGAATGCGTTAGAAGAGTATCATGCTTTTTATGGAAACTCAAGCCAACAGAACGGTTTTCCAAACGCCTGAATAGGGGCGAAGTGAAAAACTGATGGCTCATGGACAAGAGATGTACTTCTTGTTATATCCGATAATCATGAACCTGTTGCGGCTGCGATGATTCTTTATCGTAAATTACCAGGTGTGAATAAGTTTTTAGCATATGCACCGCGCGGAATCGTAACCGACTATACAAATGCTGAACAATTAAAATCAGTCTTTGCGACTTTAAAAGTGTATTTGAAATCTAAAAATGCATTTGGATTAAAGATTGACCCAGAATTACAATGGCGTGAATGGACAAACAAGTTCGAAATGGTTGAAGGTGGGTTCAATAACGAAGAATACCGCAAAAACATTTTAGCAGCTGGATTTGTAGAACGCCCAATGGACTTAGGGTTTGATGGAATCAACCACGTCTCACAATGATTTTACCGTTGAAGGACGAAGGAAAAGGCATCGTTGAAACGTTTAATAAGAAAGAACGTTATAAAAGTGAATGTAGCGAAGAAACAAGGGGTTGTTGCTGCACAAGGGAACGCTTGAAGATATGCCAATCTATGATGAGTTAAATAAAATTACGGCTGAGCGTGATCAATACGTGGCGCGTAGTATCGAGTATTTAACAACGATGTATCAACACCTTCACCCTAAAGGAATGGTGGATTTATACTTTGCAAAAGTGGACTATAATGTGCAATTAGCATTTAGCGACAAACCGCTTAGAAACAGCACAAAAAGAATTCGATAAGTTAACAGAGGCAGTGAAACGTTTGAACAATCCAAAAACGGATTGAAAATGTAGAAAAACAAATCAAATCATTGAAGGTCAACATTGCTAAATACGAAAAAGAAATTGAACGCGTGAAAGGCGACTTAGAGAAGTATCCGGAAGGAAAAGTAGTCAGCGGAGCGTTTGTGGTAACGTACTTAGATAAAGCGTACTACTTATATGGCGCTAACATCACAGATGATGGTGGCTTGAATGCCAATAAAGGCGCTTGTGTCTTGGATTATGCAAACTCTTTATGATGAAAAAGGCATTCGTTCGTTTGACTTCTTCGGAGTTTCTGAAGACCAAGAACATCACGGTGGAATTAACGGATTCAAGCAATCATTTGACCCAGAGTTAGTGGAATATATCGGTGAATTTGATATGCCGATTTCGAAGTTCTGGTTCGAAATGTTCCATACATGGGCACCAAAAGCCGTGAGCTTGAAAAATAAATTACTAGTAAGACGTAGAAAAATAGAAAGAAGAAGAGGCTGGACGAGTTTCCGGCCTTTTTGCTTATCTAGACTTAGTGCTGTACTTGACAAAAGCAGGTTCATTTTCCTTATGATGAAATAGATATGGATTTATAGAAAGTAGTGAGAAAATATGGCTCAGAAAAAAGCGGCGTTAGCTTGTAGCGTATGTGGTTCAGAAACTCACGATTGCGCTTGGACAAAACCGACGAGTAGAACGTCTTGAAATTATTCTGCAAGTATTGCAACAAACAAACACTACATCGCGAAACAAAATAAAAGGAAGAGGAGATTCGGAATGCGTTTTTATCAAATGTTATTAAAGAGATGAAAAAAAGTTACTTGAGCCAACAGGTAAAGAAGTTAACAAATATACAATCACAGTAATTATGACAGTGCTTGCTGCACTATGCTATCTTGCATAGTGGACTACGGAGTGCATCAACTCATTACATTCCTTTTTAAAATAATAGTACTTTAAAAGTGATTAGTGATATACTGAGAGCAGTTGACCTTCGCTTATGAAGGGTTTTTGTATGGAAAAATGTTGTCAACACTCAAGGAGGAGTATCAATGGAAAAAGAATGGTATGTATTGCACACTTATTCGGATTATGAAAAACAAAGTTAAATCAAATCCTATTATCACGTATCCAAAGTATGGGTATGGAAGAAAATATCTTCCGCGTGATTTCACCTGAAGAAGAGGAAGTAGAAGTAAAAAGACAGTAAAACTAAAACAACTGTTGAAAAACTTTCCCTGGTTATGTATTAGTTGAAATGGTCATGTCAGACCAAGCATGGTATGTTGTTCGTAACACTCCAGGCGTAACTGGATTCGTTGGTTCACACGGTGCTGGTTCAAAACCATCTCCATTATTACCAGAAGAAGTAGAAAGCTATCTTAGGACGTATCGGTGAGAAAAAGTTCATGCTCCAGTTGATTTACACGTATCTGTTGGAGACTACGTAATCATTACAGAAGGTGCCTTCAATGATATGAGCGGTAAAGTAGTAGAACTTGACCACGAAAAACAAAAATTAAAAGTTGCGATTGAAAATGTTCGGTCGTGAAACAATTGCAGACTTAGAGTTCCACTAAGTGAAAGAAGATGACTCTGTATAACATGTATCCTACAATGTTAGAACGATTTATTCGATATGCGAAAATCAATACGCGTAGTGATTTAAAATCAGCAACGATTCCACGACAAAGAGTCAATGGAATTTTTAGAAATGCTTCATGATGAGTTAGTGGAGTACGGCTTTACAAAAGTAGAACTTGATTCAGAGGACAGCTACTTAGTGGCGCTCCTCCCAAGTAACTTGGAAGAAGGAAGTACGGCGCCTGCGATTGGATTTATCGCTCACGTCGATACAGCAGATTTCAATGCGGAAAACATCAATCCACAAATTCACGAGAATTATAACGGAGAAGATGTGCTAGCTTTAATGCCAGAAAAAGAATTTAGTAATGACGGTCATGAGTTTCAAGTTTGAAGAACTACATTGGCGAAACAGTTAATTACGACGGACGGAACAACTCTTACTAGGTGCCGACGATAAGGCAGGGCTTGTTTCTATATTAGAAGCGTGCTTGTACTTAATGGCGCATCCAGAGATTCCGCATGGTGATATTTGGTTAGCGTTTGGTCCGGACGAAGAAATCGGAAAAGGCGCACACCGTTTCAAAGCAGAGCGCATGCCTGCAAAATTTGCCTACACTTTGAGATAGTGGAGTGGTAGGGAAAGTTAGAATATGAGACGTTCAATGCGGCTCGCGCGGTGGTAACGATTCATGGAACCAGTGTTCATCCAGGACAAGCTAAAGATGTCATGGTGAATGCTTTGGCAGAAGCAGCAAAACTATTTGCACGTATGCCAGAAGATGAAGTGCCAGAACGTACGAGTGGGTACGAAGGCTACTTTATGTTATCGAAACAATCAGGCGACATTGGTAAGGTTGAGTTGGAATATATTATTCGTGATCACTCAATGGAGAAATTCGAAGAGCGAAAAGCGCAGTTCCAACAAATCGTAGATGCGCAAAATGCAACGTATGATGTGCCTCGTATCGAATGTACCATTTACGATGAGTACTATAATATGTATGAAATCTTAAAAGACGATATGACTTCGGTTGAAGTAGCGATTGAGGCTTATAAAGAATGTGGGATCACGCCAGACATTCAACCATTCCGCGGAGGGACGGACGGATGTATTATTACTTATAAAGGAATTCCAACTCCAAACTTATTTACCGGGACAGAAAACACTTTCATGGGCAATACAGATTCGTAACTCTCGAAAGCATGCAAAAAGCCAGCGACGTTGTATTAAAAATTATTGAATTAGTCAAAGAAAAACGGTTGAGTAATACTCAACCGTTTTTTGAGCTAGAGAGAATATGCCGTATGCAGCAGAAGATCAATTTGTTATAATGAAATAAGTATGGAATTACTTATAAGGCAGAAGGTATTTCTAAGGGAAGGATGGTATTTGTTCTTATGTATTTATTTGGTGTGAATGTCATTATCTGTATTCTTTTGGAAATAGTAATACTTCTATTAAAAAGTAGGATTAATAAAAATAGAGAAATTGAGAATGCTCATGAACTTGAAATGAAAGGCATGTTGAGTGATGTCAGTGTGAACTATAAAGAAGACTCTTTCTTTAGCTATAACTACTATACAAAAGAGCTGACTAAGAAAAGATTTGCAAAATTACACAGATTATATTCAGTTAGCTCATGAATATAGCCACGCGATTCATAATGAGGTAACTGGGTATAGAAAGGTAGGGAAGTTCTTTAGTGCGATAATTTTTCTTTATGATTCTGTTTATACTCATGTTGTTCGCAACTATGTTTCTTATGGATAAATTGATCTTTATTTTTGGCGCTAAAGTTGTCTTTCCCTTTATTTCATCTATTATTTATTCGTGGTCTATATGAGAGTCTCTGCAAACGGGATTTTTATTTAAGAAGAATAGTATTAAAGAAGATAAGTTGGTAGTTGCATATATTATTTTAAAGCATGGTAAACAGAGTTTGTTTTTCAGATTATTAGGATTTGTTGGCACTGTCATAGTATCATTTCAAAAACTTAAACAAATAAAAGTGGAACAAATATGGAGCAAAAATAAAAAGAGCACTGAGAAGTCTGTTAGTACGAGGACTACTCAGTGCTTTTCATGCTTTCGAAAACAGGGGTCGAACCTGCGACCTACGCGTTACGAGTGCGTTGCTCTGCCAACTAGAGCTATTTCGGCGTCTTACATCAATAATTATACGAGGCGTTCCTGAAATTGTAAAGATATCGAGATGAGTTATATAGAAGAAATCCGAGCTTGATTACGGTTTTTAAAGAAATTGAAAAAGTTTTTAAAATCGAATCATATCGGTTGAAATTGATAATCAGTTATGATAAATTAATATCACTGTTGAGGCGAACGTTCACTTATAAAAACAGTTTCAAAAACTTTAGAAAAAGTTAGCATGAAATCTGTTGACAGTAAAAATGTCCTATGATAGGATATGAAGTTGTTGCAAAACAACGATTGACCTTTCGAAAACTGAACAAAGAAGACAGAACCAAATGTGTAGGACTTTCATCTTAGTGATGAAAAACAACAATTTCTTATCTCTTAAAGAGATACAATAAGTCAGTAATTAAAATGAGCTTTTTCAAAGCTCATGAAAATTCAAATTTTTCATGAGAGTTTGATCCTGATCAGGACGAACGCTGGCGGCGTGCTAATCACATGCAAGTCGAACGAGGCGACCGGTGCTTGCACTGGTCAATCTGATGGCGAACAGGTGAGTAACACGTGGGTAACCTGCCCATCAGAGGATAGCATGTTCGGAAACGGATGCTAAAACCGCATGGGTCCTTTAACCGCATGGTTGAAGGAGGAAAAGAGGCGCAAGCTTCTGCTGATGGATGGACCCGCGGTGCATTAGCTGAGTTGGTGAGTGACAGCTCACCAAGGCCGTGATGCATAGCCGAGCCTGAGAGGGTGATCAGCCACAGTGGGACTGAGACACTGGGCCCAAAACTCCTACGGGGAGGCAGCAGTGGGGAATCTTCCGCAATGGACGCAAGTCTGACGGAGCAACGCCGCGTGAGTGAAGAGGTTTTCGGATCGTAAAACTCTGTTGTTAGAGAAGAACAAGTGCTAGAGTAACTGTTGGCGCCTTGACGGTATCTAACCAGAAAGCCACGGCTAACTACGTGCCAGCAGCCGCAGTGATACGTGGGTGGCAAGCGTTGTCCGGATTTATTGGGCGTAAAGCGAGCGCAGGCGAGTTCCATGAAGTCTGATGTGAGCCCCAGCTCAGCCGGGAGGTCATTCGAAACTGGGAACTTGAGTGCAGAAGAGGAGTGGAATTCCATGTGTAGCGGTGAAATGCGTAGATATATGGAGGAACACCAGTGGCGAAGGCGACTCTCTGGTCTGCCATACTGACGCTGAGGCTCGAAAGCGTGGGTAGCAAACAGGATTAGATACCCTGGTAGTCCACGCCATAAAGCGATGAGTGCTAAGTGTTGGAGAGGTTTCCGCCCTTCAGTGCTGCAGTTAACGCATTAAGCACTCCGCCTAGGGGAGTACGACACGCAAGTTGAAACTCAAAAGGAATTGACGGGGACCCGCACAAGCGGTGGAGCATATGGTTTAATTCGAAGCAACGCGAAGAACCTTGCACAATCTTGACATCCTTTGACCACTCTAGAGATAGAGCTTTCCTTCAGGGGACAAAGTGACAGGTGGTGCATGGTTGTCGTCAGCTCGATGTCGTGAGATGTTGAGTTAAGTCCCGCAACAGGCACAGCCCTTATTACTAGTTGCCAGCATTGAGTTGGGCACTCTGGTAGAGACTGCCGGTGACAAAGCCGGAGGAAGGTGAGGGATGACGTCAGATCATCATGCCCACTTATGACTTGAGGCTACACACGTGCTACAATGGATGGTACAACGAGCAGCGAACTCGCGAGGTAAGCGAGATCTCTTAAAGCCATTCTCAGTTCGGATTGTAGGCTGCAACGCTCGCCTACATGAAGCCGGAATCGCTAGTAATCGCGGATCAGCACGCCGCGGTGAATACGTTCAGGTCTTGTCACACGCCCGTCACACCACGAGAGTTTGACACCCAAAGTCGGTAGGTAACCTTTTTGGAGCCAGCCGCCTGAGGTGGGATAGATGATTGGGGTGAAGTCGTAACAAGGTAGCCGTATCGGAAGGGTGCGGCTGGATCACTCCTTTCTGAGGATAAACCTCAGTGCCGAAAGGTATTGAAGGTAATACGGAACCCTACAGGGTTTTGCTTCTTTGTTTAGTTTTGAGAGGTTAAAGCTTCTCAAAACAAAAGTTCTAAATGCAGAACAAGGGCCTATAGCTCAGCTGGTTGAGCGCACTCGATGAGCGTGAGGTCGATGGTTCGAGTCCATTTAGGCCCATGTGGTTTTAATTTGAGGCTTAGCTCAGCTGGGAGAGCGCCTGCTTTGCACGCAGAGGTCAGTGTTCGATCCCGCTAGTCTCCATATCTGCTAGAAATAGCAGAGAATTTTGTTCTTTGAAAACTGAATACTATATCACAACAAATAACCAATTAATTTACCGAGAGTTAGGTAACATCTAACAAAAAGGTTTTTAACAAACACGCAACGTATGCGACATTTTAACCAACGGTTAAGTGAATAGGAGCGCATGGTGGATGCCTTGGTACTAGGAGCCAGAGAGGACGGAACTAACACCGATATGCTTTTGAGGAGCTGTAAGTAGCTAAGATCCAAAGATTTCCGAATGGGAGACCCAACACCTTTCATGAGGGATTACTTTACAATGAGTGAATACATAGCTCATTAGGAGGTCACGCAGGGAACTGAAACATCTCATTACAGGAAGAGAAAGAAAAAAATCAGATTCCCTGAGTGGCGGCAGGCAGAGACAGGAGGAGCCCAAACCAACAGAGCTTGCTTGTTGGGGTTGTAGGACTAGAACGTAGAAGAAATCAAGATAGCAGAAGTGGTCTGGAAAGGCCCATCAAAGAAGGTGACAATCCTGCACGCGACATCTTGATGAACTCTCTAACATCCTGAGTACGGCGGGACACGAGGAATCCCGTCAGGAATCCGCCAGGACCATCTGGCAGGGCTAAATGCTACCTGGTGACCGATAGTGAACCAGTACCGTGAGGAAGGTGAAAAAGAACCCCGGGAGGGAGTGAAAGAGTACCTGAAACCGTGTGCTTACAAGTAGTCAGAGGCCCGTTAATGGGTGATGGCGTGCCTTTTGTAGAATGAGCCGGCGAGGTTACGTTTACATGCGAGGTTAAGATGAAGAGTCGGAGCCGTAGCGAAAGCGAGTCTGAATAGGGCGCATGTATGTATGGACGTAGACCCGAAACCGAGTGATCTACCCATGTCCAGGTTGAAGGTGCGGTAAAACGCACTGGAGGACCGAACCAGGGCACGTTGAAAAGTGCTTGGATGAGGGTGTGGGTAGCGAGAGAAATTCCAATCGAACTGGAGATAGCTGGTTCTCTCCAGAAAACTAGCTTTAGGGCTAGCCTCGGAATCAAGAATCGTGGAGGTAGAGCACTGTTTGGACTAGAGGGGCCCATCTCAGGTTACCGAATTCAGATAAACTCCGGAATGCCATGTATTTATATCCGGAGTCAGACTGCGAGTGATAAGATCCGTAGTCGAGAAGAAACAGCCAGACCACCAGCTAGGGTCCCAAATATCTGTTAAGTGGAAAAGGATGTGGGGTTGCACAGACAACTAGGATGTTGGCTTGAAAAGCTGTCATCATTCAAAAGGTGCGTAATAACTCACTAGTCGGTGACCCTGCGCCGAAAAATGTAACGGGGCCAAACAGATTACCGAAGCTGTGGATTGGACCTATGGTCCAGTGGTGAGGAGAGCGTTCTAAGGGCGGTGAAGCATGATCGTGAAAGGACATGTGGGCGCTTGAAGTGAGAATGCCGGTATGAGTGGCGAAAGACTGGGTGAGAATCCCGTCCACCGAATAACTAAGGTTTCCTGGGGAGGCTCGTCCTCCCAGGGGTTAGTCAGGACCTAAGGCGAGGCCGATGAAAGGCGTGAGTCGATGGACAACAGGTTGATATTCCTGTACTTATAAATCGTTTGAGCAATGGAGGGGACGCAGGAGGCTAAGAAAAGCGTACGACTGGAAGTGTACGCGCCCAAGCAGTAAGTCGGCTGATGAGTCAAATGCTTATCACGGATGCGACAAGCTGTGACAGGGAGGAAGTTTAATGCGAGTTTCTGATGTCACACTGCCGAGAAAAAGCTTCTAGCAAGATTTATGGGACCCGTACCGCAAACCGACACAGGTAGTTGAGGAGAAAATCCTAAGGTGAGCGAGCGAACTCCTCGTTAAGAACTCGGCAAAAATGACCCCGTAACTTCGGGAGAAGGGTGCTGGTAGCAGTACCAGCCACGTGAATAGGCCCAGGCGACTGTTTATCAAAAACACAGGTCTCTGCAAAATCGAAGATGACGTATAGGGGCTGAGCGCCTGCCCGGTGCTGGAAGGTTAAGAGGAGAGTTGACGCAAGCGAAGCTTTTGGAATTGAAGCCCCAGTAAACGGCAGCCGTAACTACTAACGGTCCTAAAGGTAGCGAAATTCCTTGTCAGGGTAAGTTCGACCCGCACGAAAGGCGTAACGATCTGGGCACTGTCTCAGCGAGAGACTCAGTGAAATTATAGTACCTGTGAAGATGCAGGTTACCCGACAGGACGGAAAGACCCCATGGAGCTTTACTGTAGTTTGATATTGAGTGTTTGTGTCACATGTACAGGATAGGTAGGGAGCTGAAGAATCCGGGACGCCAGTTTCGGAGGAGGCAACAGTGGGATACTACCCTTGTGACATGACCACTCTAACCCGCACCTAACCGGGGTGGGGAGACAGTGTCAGACAGGGCAGTTTGACTGAGGGCGGTCGCCTCCTAAAAGTGTAACGGAGGCGCCCAAAGGTTCCCTCAGAATGGTTGGAAATCATTCGTGGAGTGTAAAGGCAGAAGAGGGCTTGACTGCGAGACCTACAAGTCGAGCAGGGACAGAAAGTCGGGCTTAGTGATCCGGTGGTTTCCGTGTGGAAGGGCCATCGCTCAACGGATAAAAAGCTACCCTGGGGATAACGAGGCTTATCTCCCCAAGAGTTCACATCGACAGGAGGTTTGGCACCTCGATGTCGGCTCATCGCATCCTGAGGGGCTGAAGTCGGTCCCAGGGTTGGGCTGTTCGCCCGATTAAAGCGGTACGCGAGCTGGGTTCAGAACGTCGTGAGACAGTTCGGTCCCTATCCGTCGCGGGCGTTGGAAATTTGAGAGGAGCTGTCCTTAGTACGAGAGGACCGGGATGGACACACCGCTGGTGTACCAGTTGTTCTGCCAAGAGCATCGCTGGGTAGCTATGTGTGGACGGGATAAACGCTGAAAGCATCTAAGCGTGAAGCCCCCCTCGAGATGAGATTTCCCATCATTTTAAATGAGTAAGACCCCTGAGAGACGATCAGGTAGATGGGCTAGAAGTGGAAGTGCCGCGAGGCATGGGCAGACTAGTACTAATCGGTCGAGGACTTAACCACGAGTTGTATAGCTGGTAGATTGATGGAGTTGGATATAGATTCAGTTTTGAAAGAACGAAAGTTTTTTCAGAAATAAAGTGTGGTGACGATGGCAAGAAGGATACACCTGTTCCCATCTCGAACACAGAAGTTAAGCTTCTTAGCGCCGATAGTAGTTGGGGGTTTCTCCCTGCGAGGGTAGGACGTTGCCACGCTTTATATATAATGGAGGTTTAGCTCAGCTGGGAGAGCATCTGCCTTACAAGCAGAGGGTCAGCGGTTCGATCCCGTTAACCTCCATTGATGAGTGATTAGCTCAGTTGGTAGAGCATCTGACTTCTTTAATCAGAGGTCACAGGTTCGAGCCCTGTATCACTCATAGCCGGCTTAGCTCAGTTGGTAGAGCATCTGATTTGTAATCAGAGGGTCGAGGGTTCAAGTCCTTTAGCCGGCATTAAAACCAAATTTGCGGAAGTAGTTCAGTGGTAGAACACCACACTTGCCAAAGGTGGGGTCGCGAGTTCGAACCCGTCTTCCGCTTAGTCATGTTAAACCATGGCCCATGCCGGGGTGGCGGAATTGGCAGACGCACAGGACTTAAAATCCTGCGGTCAGTGATGACCGTGCCGGTTCGACCCCGGTCCTCGGCATTTAACTAAATATACAATGCACCCATAGCTCAATTGGATAGAGTACTTGACTACGAGATCAAGCGGTTACAGGTTCGACTCCTGTTGGGTGCATTTTTACTACGGAGATTAGCTCAGCTTGGTAGAGCGCTTGGTTTGGGACCAAGGGGATCGTGAGTTCGAATCCTGTATTTCCCGATACGTCAAACAAATGAGAGCTAGACATCATGTCTAGCTTCTTTTTCATCAAAAATGCAAGATGATTGGCAAAGACGCATTCCTTTTGTATAATTAAAGTCAAATATAGTCAAGGTAAAAAGGAGGAAGATGAATGCAAAATCCAAAAATCAAAAATATGTCGGATTTGATTGAAGATTACTTAAAGAATATGCATAAGAATGAAACAGTTGAAATCAGACGCGGTAGTTGCAGACCAATTCAATTGTGTACCTTCCCAAATTAATTACGTGATTAATACGCGCTTTACCATTCCAACAAGGCTATGTCGTTGAAAGTGAAAACGCGGTGGCGAGTGGTTATATCCGCATTATGAAAGTGAATCTAGTGGACGAGATGGATATCTTAAATGCATTAGGGCGATCTTGTTCCTGAAGAACTTTCAGCGAGAGAAAGGCAATCATTTATTACAAAACTTATATGAAAATGAGCTAATTACCAAACGTGAGGCGCAAATGATGTCACTCATGATGGAGAAAGATACATTCTCTTCAAATGTAAAGAACGCTGCAGAGATTCGTAGTAATATGATGAAGAAATTAATCGACAATTTGAAATACCGTTAAACAGAAAGGAATAAACGCATGAGTGAAATTTTTACACCAAAAGCAAAGAGTGCAATGGTCTTAGCCGCAGAGAAGCCATCCTGTTCAAACACCAAGCCGTGGGAACAGAGCACTTACTATTAGGATTAATCCTTGAACAAGAAGGCATCGCGGGAAATGTGCTTCGTGCTGCAGGGTTGACTGCGGAAATCGTTCGTTCTGAAATCGAGTCACTCACAGGATACGGCTCAAACCGTAAGCAAATGGATCCGTACTTAATGCCTTATTCACCAAGAGCGAAGAAAGTGATTCTATCGGCTACCGATGAAGCCAAACGCCTCGAAGTGCCACAAGTCGGAACAGAGCACTTATTATTAGCCTTATTACGTGAAGAAGTATTAGCAACGAAGATTCTGCGTGATAACCAAATCGACCCTCAAGAGTTGATGAAAGAAATCTACGGTAAAATCGGAATTCAACCTTCAAACGCTGGTTCTAAGAGAAAAGCACGCCAGAGTCTTCATAAGAAGGAACTCCTACATTAAACAGTTTAGCGTGACGAACCGAATTAGCACGTGAAGGTAAAATCGACCCAGTTGTTGGGCGTGAAGATGAAGTACGCCGCATTATCCAAATCATCAGCCGGCGTACGAAAAATAACCCTGTCCTCGTTGGGGAACCAGGGTGTTGTAAGACAGCCATCGTTGAAGGTTTAGCTACAACGCATGGTGAGCGGAGAAGTTCCAGAAGAAATCGCCGAAAAACGTCTGATGATGTTAGACATGGGTGCAGTTGTTGCGGGAACAAAAATACCGTGGTGAGTTCAGAAGAACGCATGAAGAAAATCTTGGATGAAGTATACCGTGAACAAGATGTGATTCTCTTTATCGATGAGTTACATACCCTTATCGGTGCAGGTGGGGCAGAAGGCTCTATAGACGCTTCAAATATCTTGAAACCAGCGCTTGCTCGTGGTGAAATCCAAGTTATCGGAGCGACTACGCTTGATGAATATCAAAAATATATCGAAAAAGACGCAGCCTTAGAACGTCGTTTTGCTTCTGTTCATGTGAATGAACCTACGCAGAACGATACAGTCGAAATCTTTAAAAGGTCTTCGCAAACGTTATGAAGACCATCATCGTGTGGAAATCACAGACGCAGCGATTGAAGCAGCCGTTCAATTATCGGTTCGTTATATTACGTCTCGTAAATTACCAGATAAAGCCATCGATTTGATGGACGAAACAGCTGCAAAAGCCCGTCTGGACCGCAGTGGTAAACACTCACCGCTTCAAAAACTGGAAGCAGAAGTGGCAGAACTAGCAGTGAAGAAAGACGACGCTATTCGTGAGCAAAAATTCGAAGAAGCAGCTCGTTTACGCAAAAAAGAACAAGCCAAACGCGACAAGCTTGAAAAACTACGCCAAAAAGTAGAAGTCGAAGCTAAACAAGAATTCGTCGCAGCCATCACAGACGAAGATATCGCAGAAGTGGTATCGCAATGGACTGGAATTCCATTGAAACAAATGGAGAAAAAGAAAGCGAACATCTCGTGCATCTTGAAAAAGAATTGCACCAACGCGTCATCGGACAAGAAGAAGCTGTATCAGCGGTAGCTCGTTCGATTCGCCGTGCTCGTAGCGGATTGAAAAGATCCAAAACGTCCAATCGGTTCATTCTTATTCCTTGGACCTACTGGGGTTGGTAAGACAGAGTTAGCGAAAACATTAGCGGAAGCGATGTTTGGCGATCAAGACGCACTCGTTCGTATCGATATGTCTGAGTACATGGAGAAACACGCGGTTAGCCGTTTAGTCGGTTCACCTCCAGGATATGTTGGATTCGATGAAGGCGGACAATTAACAGAGAAAATCCGTAATAAACCTTACTCTGTGATTCTGTTAGATGAAATCGAAAAAGCTCATCCAGATGTATTTAACATTCTGTTGCAAGTCTTGAGACGATGGCCATCTAACGGATTCGAAAGGACGTAAAGTCGACTTCAGAAATACGATTCTTATTATGACATCAAACCTGAGCAACGGCTCTTCGAGATGAAAAAGCAGTTGGTTTCGGTGCGAAAACCGTACAACATGACCATACGGCAATGGAAAAACGCATCCGTGAAGAGTTGAAGAATGCGTTCCGTCCAGAGTTATTGAACCGTATTGATGAAATTATCGTCTTCCATAAATTAACGAAACCTGAATTACGTCAAATCGTGCAATTGATGACAAAAGACATTAAAAACTCGTCTTGCGGAGTTGAATATCGAATTGAAATTCACTTCAGGAGTTATCGACTTAATCGCAGAAGAAGGATTCTGACCCAGAATACGGGGCACGTCCAATTCGTCGCGCGATTCAAAGAAAAATCGAAGACCCGCTTAGTGAAGCACTCCTCAGTGGAGAAAATTCGCTTCGGTCAAAAAAGTGACAATCGGTTCTCAAAAAGGAAAAAGTGACGATCAAAAGAAGCAAAAGTCGCTCCTAAAAAGAAGCCGTTAAAGCATAAAAATCATATCGAAAAATAGCCACTTCTATGTGAATAGAGTGGCTATTTCCTAATAACTTTGTTTTTGTAAGAGTAGGTGGCCAAGCGTAAGGTCGTTCATGTCTTTGACGTTTAGCCCCTGTTTGTTCTGCGAAAGCGATCAATTCCGATACTGCAAAGTATTGCGGTGTAAGAAGAGTTTTTGGCTGGCCTTTGAGACATTTCCATGAGCGTCCCAGAGAGCTTCAATCAGTTCTTTTACGTCGTCTTCGCTTAATAAGAGAATCAACTCGTCGGCAATCGAGTGCGATATCGACTAAAGCGTTGGCAATCGCCCATAACATCACTGGTGCAAATTCAGACTGGAGCGCTTGTGTGAATGCATTAAGTATTCCACGAAGAGCGCTTTTTCTCTGATAGAGAAGCGGCACGGGAGCTTGACGTTGCCCAGCGGTTTCAATAAAAGAGCTGTAATTCCACGGCGAAGTCATCTTCAATCGCGGATTGCACTTCAAAGAGCGTGCTTGCTAGCGATGTCGCGACTTCCGGGTTCACAACCAGCGTGTAGTGATGGCGGAAGTTTTTGAAGGCGGCAAGGGTCCCAACCGTTAAGTTCTCGACGAACTCCAACCAGTCTTTTTCTTGAAAAACGCCTTCTTGCTTAGGAAATACCGCCAAGTGTACGCATTGGATATACGCGGTTGAGTGGGCAATGCGCCTTTTCCTTCTAAGTACGCTAGCCAAGGATGCGTTGGGATTGAAAGATTTTGTCGGTTGTGTATTTAAGGTTTCGATGAGGAATCGTTCGCGCTCCGTTAAGGTCGATTCTAAGAGATAAATCACTTCACCATTCAGCGTTACAGGAACAGTGTCTTGACCGTTTTCTCCAAGAAGAGCATCCGGGAACAATTCTTTCCAAGTCTTTTTCATAAGAACTCCTTTTTTGAAAAGTATGTGCTTCTTAAGTATACGTTGTTGCCTAGAGAATAAAGGTTCTTATACTATGATTTTTATAAAGAAATTCGGTAGAATAGGACATAGTCAATATAAGGGGGATACGAAATGTCAACAGAATGGTCATTAAAAGAATTATACCCTTCATTTGAAAGTGAAGAGTTTCAACGTGACTTTGAACGTTTTTCAAACTTTAGAGAGGTATTCAACGGCTTAACGCTCGAAGATAACTTAGAGTCTATCAAAGCTGCAATTGCGGCCTTAGAAGAGTTCAGACGTCTTAAGCAGCCGTCTTGAAAACTACATTAATTTCTAACATTAACAGCTAACAGACAGACGAAACAGCGAATAAATACCGTACTTTATTCGGTAATGCGTATGCTGCGTTAAACAGTGCGTATACAAAAGTCTACAAATTTATCGGAAGCGTGGAAACAGATATCACAGCCGACGAAAATCTAAAAGACTACGAATTCTACTTTGCAGAAGCAAAACAACAATACAAACATCTATTATCAGATGAATTAGAAGATGTGATTGCGAAATTCTCTATCAGTGGTGGGAGAACGGTTGGGAACAACTCTTCGAAGCGATGACTTCCGGCGTTGAAGGGCGAATTTAAAGGCGAAAAAGTAACGCTTAGCGAAATTCGTAATATGGCGTATGATGCGGATGCAGCGGTTCGTAAAGAAGCGTACGAAACAGAATTGAAGATGTACGATACCATCAAAGAGCCAATCGCATTTGCCTTAAACAATATTAAACAACAAGTACTTACAGAAACAAGCTTACGTGGATTCGAATCTCCACTAGCACAAACATTAGAAGCATCTCGTATGTCTCGTCAAACATTGGATGCCCTTCTTGAAGCGATTCGCGAATATTTACCACAATTCCGCGCTTACTTGAAACATAAAGCAGCGCTCTTAGGTCACGAAATGGATTACCATTCTACGACTTATTTGCACCAATCGGAGAAAGCTCACGTCGTTTCACAATCGAAGAGTCGAAAGAATTCTTATTAGAAAACTTCAAAGGCTTCTCAGAAGATTTAGCGCAAATGACAAAAAGCACGAAAACAACTATATCGACTTCTTACCACGTAAAGGAAAAGTGGGGGCGCGTTCTGTAGCAACCTACCATTCATCAAACAATCACGTATCTTAACAAACTTCTCTGGTTCATTAAGCGACGTTGTAACAATTGCGCACGAATTAGGACATGCGTACCACGGTTTACATATCGAAAACCACCGTGTATTAAACCAAGAGTACTCAATGCCTGTTGCTGAAACGGCGTCAACTTTCAACGAAAATATCGTGATGAATACAGTGATTAGCGAAGCAAGCGATGCTGAAAAAGTAGCGTTATTGGAATCACAATTACAAGATACAACACAAAATCATCGTGGACATCTACTCACGTTACTTATTCGAATCAGCAGTATTTGAAAACCGCGAAAAGAGCTTCATGTTCTCGAAAGATTTAGAACAATTAATGTTGGATGCGCAAAAAGAAGCATACGGCGATGGATTAGATCCAGACGCAATGCATCCATATATGTGGGCTTGCAAACCGCACTACTATAGCAGCTGACAGCTTCTACAACTTCCCATACGCATTCGGAGGATTGTTCTCTAAAGGTTTATATGCCATCTATCAAGAGCAACCTGAAGGATTCGTTGAGAAGTATCAAGAGTTATTGCGTGCAACAACAGTGACTTCTGCGGAAGATACTGCGAAGGTGTTGGGCGTGGATGTGACGGACAGCGCATTTTGGAAGAAAGCATTGGCGCAAGTTGCCGATAACATCGAGCAGTTCATTGCTTTAACTCCGGTAAAAGCATAAAAACATCTTGCGATGTTTAGTCCAATCCGTTGGAATAAAACAAAATCATTATAGTGCTATAAAGTACTTGAGCCCTTTCGGATATCTTCATAGCAATCATTATAGTTGTAACGGGCTGAGCTCACGTCTCAGCTCTATCGAGCCTCAAAAGTGACTCTAGGGAAATAAATTTCCAGAGTCACTAATTCGCATCGATTACACTCGCTATGATGATTGCTATAGAATCCGAAGGGCTCTTTCGTACTTTTATGGGGTATCTTTGTTTTATTCCAGCGAGTTTGTAGTGATTCGCAAGATATTTTTATGCCTTTTCTTTGATAAACTGCTACAGATGTAATCGCCAAATGCTTAGGAAGGAACGGCGAGGGGTAGTGTGCTTCATTATTGGAGTAAGTTTAGCGATTCTTTTTGGTTTTAATTAAATAGATTGTTGCCGTGTTGTCGGCAATGCTTAGGAAGGGAGCGCACTGGCGGTGAGTGCTGAGTGAGGGGAGGAGCGGAAGAAGTGTGGGTGATTTTGGGTGAGGGGGAAAATAGGCTCTTTTATTGTATTTAACCGATTTATTATATTGCATATAGGGGGAAAGAGGAGTACCATTAGAGTATCAACCTTAAAGGAGATGAAGTGATGTTTACGTTAACAAAGGAATTGACGAAACAATATAAAGAAAATTTTCAAAGTAAGCCAGACCGTATCGTGGCGCAAAATGCTGCGGTGAAGAATGGCTTGAAAGGATCTAGTGAGACGGTCGCTTCTGTTGTGGAAAATCAGCGGTGTATTCGATTGATTTGGAACACGGGAAAGTAGCCAATCAAAAGGCTTCTGGTCGTTGCTGGATGTTTGCGGCGCTCAATACATTCCGCCACAGACTCTTTAATAACTTCAGCTCGAAGAATTTGAACTCTCACAAAGTTATACATTTTTCTGGGATAAATACGAAAAGGCTAATTATTTCCATGAAAATATTTTAAAAACAGCGGGCGAACCTGTGACAAGCCGCAATGTAGCCTTTCTTTTACAAACACCTCAACAAGACGGTGGGCAATGGGATATGATTGTGTCTATCTTCAAAAATATGAGTTAGTGCCAAAAGAGTGTGATGCCGGAAAGTTTTTCAAGCTCAGCTTCAAGCGATTTGAACAAATACTTAAATAAAAAAACTTCGTCAAGACGCAAAAGTACTTCGTGACTTAGTGGCAGAGGTGCTAGCGAAGAGGAAATCAACGAAACGCGTAAACAATTAATGCAAGAAGTGTACGACTTACTCAGCGTGACTCTTGGAACTCCGCCAGAAACATTCGACTTCGAATATCGTGATAAAGATAAGGAATTCCACCGTCACTTGAATTTGACACCACAAAGCTTCTTCGAACAATTCGTGGGCTTGAACTTGGACGATTATGTGTCTATCATCAACTCACCAACCGCGGACAAACCATTCAACCGTTCATACACTGTTGACATGCTTGGAAATGTCGTTGAGAACCAAGTGAGCTACTTGAACCTTGATATGGCAACGTTCAAAGAATTAGCGATTCGCCAATTAGAACAAGGCGAGTCTGTCTGGTTTGGTTGTGATGTTGGTCAATCTTCAAACCGTGGAAATGGACGTCTTGCGCTCAATAACTTTGACCTTAAAGGCTTAACTGGAATCGACTATTCACTAACGAAAGGCGAACGTCTTGAATACGGCGATAGCCTAATGACACACGCGATGGTATTAACCGGGGTAAACCTTGTGGATGGCAAACCAAACCGCTGGAAAGTGGAAAATAGTTGGGGCGAAGAATCTGGGGTTGAAGGGTTCTGGATGATGAGCGATGCGTGGATGGATGAGTATACGTATCAAATCGTTGTCAGAAAAGAGTTTCTTACAAAAGAGCAACTCGACGCTTTCAACAGCGAACCAATTGTGTTAGCGCCATGGGATCCAATGGGTTCTCTAGCGTAATCTTGTAAAAAAACAAAATAAGTCCTCTGGACATCTTCATAGTGGTGACAGTAAAGGCACCGGATTGAGCCGAAGTCTCAATTCCTAGCAAGCTTCAAACCGAGGGTAAGTGATAAATCACGAACCCTCGGTAATTCACATTGCTTGCACCTCTTTACTGTTCCCACTATAGAGTCCAGAGGATTTTTGTTTTGATTAGAGCTAGATAAGAGTGCATCCTAGTGCTAACTCAATTGGTTTTGTAACGAAGTTGTCTTTTGCTTTTTGGGCTAGAAGGGTGCAGGGACGAGAGCGAAATTAATATATATGTTAATTAACAAATATGTTAATTGAGGTCATAAAAAAGGTGGGTAAAGGCCTGGGCCTTTATCCACCTTTTGAAGTTTAGTTGTTATTCGCTGCGGAGCGATTCGACTGGGTCTTTCTTCGCGGCGATGCGTGAAGGGATGAGACCGGCTAACATGGTTAATACAATCGAGATACCGATGAGGATAAGCGCTGCTTCCCATGGTAATTGTGCTACATTTTCCACGTTAGTCATTTTCGCAACGACGGCATTGATTGGAATTGTCGCAAGGAGCGTAATGGCGATGCCGAGCACTCCGGAGATAAATCCTTCGATGGCTGTTTCGGCCGTGAAGATGCGACGGATGTCTTTCTTCGAAGCCCCCATTGCACGTAGGATTCCGATTTCTTTTGTACGTTCGAGAACCGAGATGTACGTGATAATCGCAATCATAATCGATGATACGATGAGCGAGATAGCTACGAAACCAACGAGTACGGTTGTAATCACGCCCACCATTGTCGTAATCGAAGACATGATGGTTTGAATATCGTCGGAGTAGGCGAGCACTTTGTCGTCTTCGCCGGCGTCTTTTTTCGCCGTGTTATAGGCGTTGATGAAGTCCTTCAACTCTTGTTTTTGTTGGAATGAAGAGGTGTAGAACTCGATGGCAGCTGGTTTGGATTTGTCGATGACACCCAATTTCGCGAGGTTTTCCTCGTAAGTGGCAGCCGAGTTTTCGTTGTATTGTTGGATGTATTGCGCTTGTTGTTCAGGCGTCAATTTGACCAACTGGATTTTTTCTTCTTCGGTTAAATCAGCCGAATTGAATGGTTTTGGATCTTTGGCAAATTCTTTTCCAGTAAATACATTAATGGTTGGGTTGGCTTTTGCTCTTTCACGATGTCACTGTTTTTGAATTTGTTCAGAAGTGTAATCGATCAGGGCGCTTGTGTATGCCACACCACCAGAAGGAGAGTTCACACCAGAACTTGTGCCTTCTTTTTGACGAAGAACGCCGACGATTTTAAGCTCGAGGCCATTCTCGATTTGCGTCTTCATATACGCTTCGTCATCAATTTTATTCATCCATTGGTTGTTTTCTTTCACGAAGCGGTTCGTGTTCACAACGGCTTTGAATGTTTTTCCCGATGAAATCACTATATTGATACGTTTGTGATTTGAGTTCAGTCGAGTTTCTTTGCATCGTTTAATTCGCTAGGATCTTTTGATGCGTAAGCTATAAAGGAGCAGGTCACTGATTTGGTTATCTTCATCCACGATAAGGACGATTTCAGATTTATCCTTTGGAAGGCGACCTTCTAGCACGTCATATTGCGCATTCAGCATCTCCTCGTCGCTTGAAAGTTGGCTCCAATAGTCGATATTTTGCAAGTAGCCTTTAATCGTTTGGTTCGTCGTGTCGACTTCGCTTGCTATGTTCGACGGAAGAATGCTCTTGAACCGCCTGATGTATCACTAGCGTAAATATAGGGTTGCAGGTTGTATTGGTAACGAATGTCTTTTGTGAGTTTTTCGACTTCGGATGCGTGTTCGTCCAAGTATGCCTTGAAGGACGCGATGTCGTTTTTCTCGATTTGTTTTTTCAATAAATTCGTCAACACCGTATTGACACCGAGCTCGTTATTGTCTTTATAAGGCTTATCGCTTAAATCCGGAGAGGTCGCTAGCAGATTGCTTTGGTTCTGCTCGCTAATCGTCAGTGGAAGAGAGACGAGGGTGTCTTCTTGCACCTTCTTCACGTAGTCGCTCACACCGTTCGAGAGGGGCCAGGATAAGGGCAATCCCGATAATTCCGATAGAACCGGCAAAACGCAGTCAGGAAGGTACGGCCTTTCTTTGTCAATAAGTTATTAAACGAAAGGGCTAGAGCCGTCATAAAGCTCATCTTCGTCTTCGTGAACTGAATGTCCCCTTGTTTAGATTCTTCGGTTGGTTCGTATGGATTCGAGTCGCTTAAGATATTTCCATCTAATACTTGTACGATTCGAGTGGAGTACGTCTGTGCCAGTTTCGGGTTATGCGTCACCATGATAACGAGACGTTCCTTGGCGATGTCTTTTAATAGCTCCATGATTTGAACAGAGTCTCAGAATCGAGCGCTCCTGTCGGTTCGTCGGCTAAAAACGACTTTTTGGATTATTGACAAGGGCACGCGCAATCGCAATCCGTTGCATTTGTCCCCCAGACATTTGGTTCGGTTTCTTATATAAATGGTCTTTCAATCCAACGCGTTCGAGCGCTTCGATGGCACGTTTCTTGCGTTCTGCTTTGGAAACACCAGAGAGTGTCATTGCAATCTCGACGTTTGAGAGTGCCGTTTGGTGACCGATAAGATTATACGACTGGAAGACGAATCCAATCGTGTGGTTTCTGTAGCTATCCCAATCGCGGTCTTTAAATTGCTTTGTTGATTTTCCTTGGATGAGTAAATCACCCGATGTGTATTGGTCGAGTCCACCGATGATATTTAATAGGGTGGTTTTCCCTGAACCCGATTGCCCGAGAATCGAGACAAACTCATTTTCACGGAAACGAATCGAGATATCTTTCAACGCGTGAAACTCTTGATTAGCTGTATGATAAACTTTTGAAATGTGTTGTAGTTGTAGCATCACCAAGCTCCTTTCATCAATGACCCTAGTGTACCACAGTGGCAGGGCGCTGGCATAGGGACTCGAGTCGGAATTTATCGTAAAAATAATTTTTAGTGTATACATAAACCTTTGAAATAATTTTATTGAAACGCTATCATTTTTGTGTATAATAAAAGTAACGACATGAGAGGAGCACGTTTTATGAACTATTTATGTATTGATATTGGTGGAACAAGTATTAAGTATGCCTTTGTTTAACCGTGAAGGAGAGAAAGTGTCAGAGGTCTTTCAAACGCCAACGATAAAAGATGAAACAAGTAATCAAATTTTACCGACTGTATTAAAACTTGTGGAACAATTCAAAGATCAAATTCGAGGCGTTGCGATTTCTTCAGCAGGAGTAGTAGATGCGAACGGAAATATTGCGTACGCAGGCTATACGATTCCTGGATATACAAACACTCCAATTAAAGAACAGGTTGAAAGTAATTTTGGAATTCCTTGTACGGTGGAAAACGATGTGAACTGTGCTTGCCTTGGGAAGTCTGGAAGGGAAGTGCCCAAAATGTTTCTTCAGCAGTAATGTTGACGATTGGAACAGGGGTTGGCGTGCTGTTTACTTAAATAATGATTTATGGACCGGAATTAGTTATACAGCCGGAGAAATTGGTTATATGCTCATTCAAGGAAAGTACTTTCAAGATTTAGCTTCGACAACAGCTCTTCTTGAAAGTTACGAACAAAAGACACATGAAAAAGTAGATGGGAAAAACGCTGTTTGAGTTAGCAAAAAGGCATGAATTATTATGCGATTGATGCTGTACATGAACAAATGAACTACTTAGCGGAAGGTTTAGTGAATATTTGTTATCTATTAAATCCAGAAAAATTATCTTAGGTGGCGGAATTATGGCTCAGAAAGACTATATTATGCCAATCTTGGAACGCAGCCTTAATGGAAAAATTGTAGATAAACGATTCTTAACCACAAAAATAGAAGCAGCAACTTTAGATAATGATGCAGGAATGCTCGGAGCATTGTATCATTTCTTGCAAAAGGAAGAAGATGAATAGATGTCAGTATTAGAGAAAATTGAAGCACAATATATGAGCTTAACAAAGAAGGAAAAGCAAATTGCTTTATATGTGTTGCAACACCCAAGCGAGATTAAAACAAGCACGATTACAGAACTTGCTTCAAAAATCGGAACCTCTCCAGCATTGATTACTCATTTTTGTAAGAAAATTGATAATCTCAGTTTCATGGATTTAAAACTGGGGATTAGTAGTATTCGAGAAAGAGAAAATATCGTTCAAAGTGATTTAGTAGCCGATCATATTTCTGATTTCTACTATCACGTAATTGAACGTACGAAAAAGAATTTAACGATTGAACTTGTAGATGCAGTTTTAGAGAAGATTAAAGCAGCCCGCCGTATTTATATTTGGAGTAGGGAGCTCTGGACTTTCAGCATTAGAGTTAAACCAACGGTTGATTCGTATGGGAATGAACAGTGTCTGCGTGACCGATTCGCATATGATGTTAATTAATAGTACATTAGTAACCGAAGAAGATGTCGTAATTGGTATCTCAGTTTCTGGGGAGACGGAAGATATTAATAAGGCCATTAAACTTTGCAAAGGTACGTGGATCAGAGATTATTGGATTAACAGCCTTTAGTGAGAGTGAATTAGCAAAAATTAAGTGATCTTCACTTGCAAGCTTATAATAGTACATTTGTAAATAATGAACGCTTTGTCAATTCGCAATTCGCATTAATGTACGTAATTGACATTCTTTCAATGAAATTATTAGGCGATGATCGATACCAATATGCGATGCTACAAACAGTGGAAACGATTCTTACTCAATAAAATACAAGCTAAAATTATTTTAATTTTAAAAAACAAAAACTACGCTAAATTAAATTTATTTTTAAAAATAAAAAGTTAAAAATTTCAACAAAAACTATTGAAATCTTTTATTTCATTCCTCTAGAATGAAATTGTAGTAAACGCTACCAAAAAAATAAGAGGTGCGATATGAAGATTGAAATCGTCAATCAGTTAAGCCCACCTGGTTTAGCTGGAATGATTTGTAAGCGCATTAATAATCGTATTTTGGTCTACGGGGGGAGCTATTTCCCAGAAAACGAACCGTTAAAAACGAGTAAAGTGACATCGAATCAAATCAAAGTTTATGATTCATCTTTCCAACTCTTGTATGAGCAAGAAGGAAAGATATCACCTGACAAAAGGTATTACGATCCAGGTAGAGGATGAACTCTACTACATTCTAGGCTCAAGCATTTACCGAATTTCGGTAGGAGAGAGTGTTGAAGAAGAGTGCGTCGGTAAATTTGATTTTCAAATTGAAACCGGATACGGATGCTTAAAGGATGGGAATTTATTCTTTGGATTCCAAGAAAGTTATCTCTATAACTTAAAAACTGGAGAACTTTCCAGAAAAAGCAGACTTTCCAGTTCCTGCTAGAGGACAAGGATTATCTATTCTTTATCAAGAAGAATTGTATTACCTAGGTGGAGCGAATCAAGAAGCCTATTTAGATGGATACAAGTACAGCTTTGAAAAAGATGAATGGACGAAAGTTGGATTTGAATTACCAAGCTCAGTTTTAGGGGCTTCAAGCATACGATTAAATGAAAGCGAATTACTAATTCTCGGAGGATTTAATAGAGCTGTTTATAATCAAGCAGTCATTGATTTAGCAACTCCGGGATATCGAGAAGAATATTTTTCAAAAGAAAGAAGCTTCTTTCAATGGAATCAACACTTGCGAGTATTAAATTTAGAGACTGGGAAAGTCGTTGTTTTAGCAAGTGATGAGCAATTTGCACTATGTGGTGCAGGTTTTGTAAAAAGCTGATAGAGGATATTACATTGTCAGTGGAGAAAGCAGTCCGGGTAGACGAACTGCAAATATATTGTTAGTAAAGGAATAAGCATAAGGAGGACATTATGAGCTTAGAAAAATTTAAAGGCGTTTTCGTAGCCTTCTACTCAGCATATGATGATGAAGGAAACGTAAGCCCGGAGCGTGCTAAAAAACTAGCACAATACTATATCGACAAAGGAGTGAAGGGATTATACGTAGGTGGCTCTTCAGGGGAAGGAGTTCTTCAATCAGAAGAAGAACGTAAAGTGATTCTTGAAGCAGTCATGGAAGTTGCAAAAGGAAAAACAACGATTATTGCACACGTTGGGGCGAACTCAACAGTAGAATCTGTTCGTCTTGCAAAACACGCTTCAGATTTAGGCGTCGATGCAGTATCATCAATTCCTTGTGTATATTACGGATTCTCTCCAGAAGCAGTAAAGAAACATTGGTTAGCAATGATTGAAGCAAGTGATGTTCCTTTCATTATTTATCACATTCCACAAACAACACGTTTCAACTTGCCAGTTTCATTATTAGAAGAAATGGCTCAATTAGACAAAGTTATCGGAATTAAATGTTCATCAGAAAGTACTTTTGAATTACAACAATTCAAAGCAATGGGAGAACGTGCAAAACAAGGCGAATTCTTAGTGTTTAACGGTCCAGATGAACAATTTATTGCAGGTCGTCAATCGGTGCGGATTCAGGTATCGGTGGAACATATGGAGTAATGCCGAGTTATTCCTTAAATTAAAATGAATATGTAATTGCAGGGGACTTCGTTAAAGCTCGCAAGCTTCAAAATGAAGTGAACGAAGTGATTAAAGGCTTACTTTTCAGGCCCTTCACTTTACGCAGTATGTAAATATATCCTAAAACTTCGCGGAATTGAAACTGGTGAAGTTAGAGGACCAATGCTTCCAATTTCAACACCAGAACATGTTGCGTTGGCAGAGCGTTTAAATAACCGAATTCAAAGAATTAATTGAAGAATATAAATAAAGGAGTGTTCTTATGAAAAAGTTTGTTAAAGGTCTTTTAGCAACAGCAGCAGTTGTAGCAGGGTTAGCGGCATGTAGCCCAGCATCGCAACAGTCAAGTGGAGGGGGAAACTCAGATTCTGCTAAAGAAAAAGTCTTCTACTTATCAGGAAACTTAACTGGAACAGGGATCGAGTTCCTTATGTTTGGCAAGATGGAGATGGATTAGTGCCTTATATGCTTTTTCCGTACACTATTAATGGCAGATTCAAAAATATGAATCAACAACTCCAGACTTAGCAAAAGAATGGAAAAAATCAGAAGATGGTAAAACTTATGAATTCACACTTAAAGATGGATTGAAATGGTCTGACGGTGAAGCTTTAACAGCAGCAGACGTTGAGTTCAGTGTGAAATTAGCATTAAAAGCTTCAGTAATCAATGGTATCTTCCTGCAGCATTTTTAAAAGTGGATGGAGCAAAGGATTTTAAAGAAGATAAAGCACAAACTATTTCTGGTATTAAAGTAGAAGGAAACAAAAATTACATTTAATTTAACAGCACCTGTCGGTAATTTTTGAGCAAATTATTGCACAATTCTACATCTTACCTAAACACAAATTAGAATCAGAAAATCCACTTGAATTGAATAATAGCACATTCTGGAATAGTCCAGTTACAAAGCGGTATGTACAAACTTAAAGAAGTTAGCGCAGGTAACTTTATCGAGTATGACCGTAATGAAAATTACGAAAAAGATAAACCAAAATTTGATAAAGTTGTTTATAACTTTATTTCTGACCCTGTATTAGCGCTACAAGATGGTAAATCTTACTTCTTTACAACTAATAAACCACAAGAAATTAGCCAATTAGATTCAGTTAGTTCATTAACTAAGAAACCAATTGATATCTTATTCTATCGTTATTTCATTGTTAACTTGTCAGGAATTGATGGAAAAGGTGATTCAGCTTTAGCAAACCCTAAAGTTAGAGAAGCTATTCTATATGCAATTAATCGTGAAGAGTTATCTAAATCTATCTTCCCTGAAATTTCTGAGGTAAACAATACAGGTGTTCCTACAGCTTTAGACGCATATTTGAAAACAGCAAACAAATATGAATATAATCCTGAAAAAGCGAAACAATTACTTAAAGAAGCAAATTATGACGCAGTAAACCATTAGTATTAACATACTACTACAAAGACCAAGCGTCACAAGACTTCATGCAAGCTGTAAGTTATCAACTAGACCAAGTTGGTATTAAGAATGAGGTAACTCAAATCACTTCTGATGCAACTACAGGGCTATTTAAAAACACGTAAATACGACCTCGGATACAAAGGTTTATCTTCATTTGGATATGAAAGTTGGTATGGCGAGTATGCTTCAACAAACACTAACTTCAAGAACATCACAAAATGGTGACACAAGCTTTGATGAGTTAACTAAGAAATTATCTGAGACTTCGATGTAAAAGAAAGAAATGCAATCCTTGCAGAACTACAAAAAATTAGAACAAGAAAAATTATTGAAGTTAAACTTATTCACATTTAAAAACTTCTATATTTAAATACTGAAAAAGTTTCTATTCCAGACGATGTTCAATTTGGTAACCCATTCTATAAATTTGATTACAAATTTGAAACTTGGGATGCAAAATAAGATCACGAATAGTTAATCAGTAATTAAGTTGGATGATCTTTTGGGAGTGAGTAGATGCAGGGTTATCTAACCTAGCATCGCTCACTTTCATTATTTAAGGAGAAAATGACATGAAGAAATATATTCTTAAAAAGTATTGTTCATGATCCCTATGTTGATTAATTATTAGTTTTTTTAGTATTTATCGCACTTGATTTGACACCATGCAGACCCATTGTCTTATATGGTTTCTCCAGATATGGCAAGTAGTGCGGACCAAATCGAAAAGTTAAGAGAACAACTTGGGTTGAATGATCCAGTACTTATCCGTTATGGAAGATGGTTGTTACAAATTTTACATGGTGATTTTGGCTATAGTATTGTAAATGGTAATCCTATTTCAAAAATCGTAGGGCAAGCATTACCTGCAACATTTGAATTAGCATTTGTATCATTAATTGTTTCTACAATTATCGGGATTTTTAATTAGGGGTTATCTCTGCAGTTAAACAAAACGGAATTATCGATAACGTTGCTCGTTTCTTAGCCGTTATTGGAACTGCAATCCCTCAATTTTTCTTTGGTATTTTAATCTTAAACTTCTTTGCAATTCAATTGAAAATTTTACCGATTGGTGGACGATTTAGTAGTGGTGATATGTCCTTAGTTAGTCGAATTCAGCATTTAATTCTACCAGTAACCGCAATGTCTATTGGATTAGTAGCTGCTTTAATGAGATATACTCGAAACTCAATGCTAGATGTTTTCAATGCAGATTATGTGAAGACTGCTCGTGCAAAAAGGGGTTCCAGAGTGGAAAGTGTATTTCAAACATATCTTTAGAAATGCAATGCGCCCAATTTTAGTATTACTCATTTTCCGTTTACCATTATTAATAGGTGGATCAGTAATTATTGAAAGCGTATTCTCTTGGCCTGGAATTGGAACAATTATCATTTCTAGTGTGACTGCGGGAGATTATCCAGTAATCATGGTAACTACTTTAATGATATCTGTTGTAGTACTGTTTGCCAGCCTGTTAGTGGATATTATGGCAGCAGTATTAGATCCAAGAATTCGTTATTAGAAAGGAGGACAAAGTTATGAAACCTATGCCTTTATGGAAAAGAAATTTGAAGAAATTCTATAATAATAAATTAGCCTTTATCGGTTTTATCTTCTTTACGATAATTTTTGTTAGCGTGTATCTTTGCACTGCTTTTAACAACGTATCAACCAGATACTGTAGATTTAAGTTCAATGAATCGTCCTCCGTCTGCTCAACATATTTTTGGGACAGATAAATTAGGACGTGACGTGTTCTCTCGTGTTTTATACGGTGGTCGTGTTTCGATTCAAGTTGGGATGACAGGAGCTATATGTGGAGCTTTAATTGGAACGGTTTTAGGGGGTATTGCTGGATACTTTGGCAGCAAAGTTGATGCTATTTTTGGTACGTATTTTTGAACTGTTTTTCAACTTTCCCAGATATGATTGTTATCCTTTTACTTTCTAGCATTTTCGGACAAGGAGTTTTCAATCTTATCTTTGTATTCTCAGTGATGGGATGGATGACAACGTTCCGTATGGTACGTAATGAATTTATGTCATTGAAACAAGAAACATATGTAGATGTATGTAGAGCATTCGGTTTCTCTGACTCTCGAATTATTTTCAATAACATTTTAAGAAATGCTATTTCACCGGTAACAGTTTCACTTTCATTAAATGTAGCTGGTTTTATTCTTAGTGAAGCAGGGCTTAGTTTCTTAGGAGTAGGGGTTCCTTCAGATATTCCTACGTGGGGAAATATTATCAATGCTACTAAAAAACACAAGATGTTATTAAAAAAATAGTTGGTGGTTATGGTTAGTTCCTGGTGTAGTCATCACACTATTCGTACTTTCTATCAACTTTATTGGGGATGGATTACGAGACATCATGGATCCAAAAACAACAATAGGAGGTTGACAACTAATGAATCCAACAGTTTTAGATGTAAAAAACTTAAAAACTGAATTCATCAATGATAAGAAAGCATTCCCTATCATTAAAGATGTGAACTTCACTTTAGAACGAGGAAAAGTTCTAGGGATTGTTGGTGAATCAGGATGTGGTAAGAGTGTTACTGTAAATACAGTGTTAAACTTATTACCAAAAATGGACGAATTGCTGAAGGGGAAATTACTTATTTCGATGAAGATAAGCCAATTGAACTTCAAAAATTAAAAACAATACGGAAAAAGAGTTCCGTAAATTACGTGGCGAAAAGATTTCGATGATTTTCCAAGACCCAATGTCTGCATTGAACCCAGTGTATACGATTGGAAATCAAATCACAGAAGTGCTTTTTGAACACTATGACATTTCAAAAGAAGAAGCGAATAAACGCGCAATTGAAATGCTAGAAAAATTAGGGATTCATAATGCTGCAGAGCGTATGAATGACTACCCACACCAATTCAGTGGTGGACAACGTCAAAGAATCGTTATTGCGATCGCAATGGTATGTAATCCAGACATCCTTATTGCGGATGAACCAACAACGGCGTTAGACGTAACGATTCAAGCTCAAATTTTGGACTTACTAGATGACTTACGTAAAGAACATGGAACTTCTATCATTTTAATCACTCATGACTTAGGGAGTTATTGCTCAAATCGCTGATGAAGTAGCGGTGATGTATGCCGAGTGAAATCGTCGAAGTTGGTTCTGTTGCTCAAATCTTTGATGAACCAAAACATCCGTATACACGTTCTTTATTAAAATCAATTCCAAACCCTGAAAACATGGATAAAAAAATTACACGTGATTCAAGGTAGGTACCTTCTATTTCTGAAATCTCAGAAAAAGGATGCTGCTTATGAATCGTATTCCATGGTTGCCAGAAGGAAGCTGTACAGATCCCCAATTGCATGATTTAGGAGATGGACACTTTGTAAGATGTACATGTCACAAACATTTCTTCTTTGAAGAAAAAGAAGCGAAGTGTTAGCTGAAAAGAATGTTGGCGATGTTGTCTTGGAAGTGAAGAATATTAAGAAATACTACTATCCTAAGAAACAACTATTTAAACCGCTTGGAGAACCTTTGAAAGCTCTTGATGATGTATCGCTTGAGTTGAAAAAAGGAACAACGATTGGGATTGTTGGTGAATCTGGTAGTGGTAAGAGTACGATTGCAAAATCATTAATGAAACTTCATGAAATTACAGATGGAGAAATCAATATTGATTTAAATGGTCGTACCCAAAACATCTATGATATCAATCGTAAGGAAGATTTGGATTTCCGTAAGAAAGTTCAAATGGTATTCCAAGACCCTTATGCTTCTTTAAACCCAACAAAGAAAATTTATGACTCATTCGATGAACCGATGATTGTTCATCACATTGAAAATAAAGAAGAGCGCTTCGAACGTATGAAAGAAGCGTTGAAGATGGTAAACGTACCAGTAGAATACTTAGACCGTTACCCACATGAATTCTCTGGGGGACAACGTCAACGTCTCTGTATCGGTCGTGCTCTTTGTATGAGACCAGAAATCTTGATTTTAGACGAGCCTGTTTCGGCATTAGACTTATCTGTACAAGCGCAAGTATTGAACTATCTCGTTGAAATCCAAAACAAAAGAAGATTTAACATACGTATTTATTTCTCATGACCTTGGTGTTGTGAAATACATGTGTGACTACTATACGTAATCCATAAAGGACGTATCGTAGAAGCGGGAACACGTGAAGATATTTATGACAACCCAATGCATATCTATACGAAGAAACTTCTAGCAGCAATTCCAGAAGTGAATTATCAATTCAAAGAGGTGTTAGCTGAAAAACGTAAAGAAAATGAAGTTGAGTTCAAGGAACAATTCCACGAATTCTACGACGAAAACGGTCGCGCTTATGACCTTAAGCAGTGTCTCCAACGCACTTTGTTGCGTTAAAAACCAGAATAGGGTGATAAAAAGTGAAATTAAACAAAAATTTATTTTTTTCGATAAAGGGATTTTCAATCCTACTGTATGAGTAATGTAGAATTGAAAGTCAATCAAGCCGTGAAGGAGAATAAAAATCTTCTTCACGGAAGATGAACTCGTGGGAAATTCGATATGACAATAGTTATCCAAATGTGTTCTTTGATGACTTAGCAGGAGTTTATCGCTGTTATTATTCTACATTCACAGACGATGAAGAGACTGAAAAATACTCTTTAGAAGAACGTGTGGGTCGTCAATATTTACCACGTGCAAAACGTATTGTTTCATTATGCTATGCGGAAAGTATAGACGGCGAAAACTGGGTAAAACCAAACCTAGGAATTACAGAATTCCGTGGGTCGAAAGATAATAACATTATCGGACATTTCTTTACATGGAACATCTGTCTTCTTAGATAAACATGAAGTCGATGAATATCGTCGCTATAAGATGTTTACAAAGATTGATTATGGTAACGGAGTGCATTTCATCGCCGTAGCGTTCTCTAAAGACGGACTACACTTTGATGAATATATTAAAGTACCGAACTTTAATCCTCGTGCGGATACGCATAACCATATTATTTATGATGAAACATTAAATCGTTATGTGTTGATTACACGTACTTGGAGAGATTCATTACGCTTACCATGTGTTTCTACAAGTGTGGACTTCATTAACTGGACACCAATTCAAGAAGTCTTGAATGTTTGTGATTATGAAAAATCAAATTTATTCAATGCCAATTTTTAAAACGTGAGACTACGTACTTGGTTTAGCGTCTGTATTCCATGAAGGGGATCAGCTGGATCCCTAACTATGATACCGTTGATTTACAATTAACGTATAGCTACCGTCATACAGGGTGGCATTACTTAAACACAAATACGCCGTTGATTCCTCGTGGTGAAGGTAAATACGGAAATGGTGCTTTTGACTGTGGTTGTATCTACTCATCGGCTCCGGTAACGATTGGAGACCGTACGTACTTCTACTACATGGGAGGAAATGGCCAACATACAAACTTCCGTGAAAACAAGTCTATCTCGTGCTTATGTTGAGAAAGATCACTTTGCATATTGGGATGTAAAACGCCCAGAACATCCAGGAGTGTTATACATAAATGGATTTATCTTCCTCAATGATCAAGTGTACTTAGATGCAGAAATTGCAGAAGACGGTTTTGTGACAGTTGAATTGTTTGAAAAATAACCATACTCCAATGGCTGTTACGGCTTCTCTTGAAAAAGTAGAGGAAGGTCGTTATAAAGTAGTGTTCAGCGAACCATTACCTCGTACACAGACAAGACTTAAAATCAGCTTTAAGAATGCTAAAATCTATGCAATCGAAGGAGATTTAGATGTTTTCAGAATAGAATCTGATAATGCATTAATGAGAGGGTAGAACTATGAAAATACGATTTATATGATTATTGTATTGAACTACTAGAAGAACGTGGTGTCACAGTTGAGGAAATGGCTAACTTAGTATTATTTTCTCAAAAGAAATACTATCCAGATTTAACCATCGATGATGCAACTTATGCGATTCAACGTGTGTTAAAAACGTGAAGTGCAAAACGTGATTATGACAGGAATCGAACTTGATAAATTAGCAGAAGCGAAACAACTTTCTGAGCCGTTCCAAAAAAATCATGGAGAAAGATAATCCATTATACGGAATTGACGAAGTGATTGTATTTTTCGATTCTAAATTTATATGGATCGATTGGTTTTACAAATTATGGATATTTAGATAAACTAAAAACCGATGATTTTTAGAAAAATTAAATGAAAACCATGAAGGTATTTGTAATGTTTTCTAGACGATATCGTCGGTGCGATTGCAGCAGCTGCATGTAGTAAGATTGCATAACCATGCGAGCGACGAGATCTAGAGGAGAGAGAACAATGAGTAACAATGTTTTAGATACCTTAAAAGGAAATTTAATTGTTTCATGCCAAGCGTTAGAACACGAACCACTTTTATAATCCAGATTTTTCGCTAATGCCATATATGGCAAAAGCAGCATTACAAGCTGGAGCAAAAGGAATTCGAGCTAACAGTGCAAGAGACGTGAAAGCCATCAAAGAAGCATTTCAGACGTTCCACTGATTGGTCTTGTTAAAAAGAGATTATGAAGGTGGAGAACAGTATATTACTGTAACGATGAAAGAAGTAGATGAATTAGTAGAAGCTGGTGCGGATATTGTTGCACTTGATGCGACATTACGTCCTCGTTTCGATGGAATTACAATCAACGAATTCATTCATCAAATTAAAGAGAAATATCCAGAATTATTATTAATGGCAGATATTTCAACATTCGAAGAAGGTGTTAATGCTATGAAAGCAGGTGTGGATTTAGTCGGAACAACGATGAACGGTTATACACCATACACTGAATCAGCAGATAAGAGTCCAAACTTCGAGTTAGTACATCGTTTAAGCGAAACATTGAACATCCCAGTGGTTGCAGAAGGCCGTATTCATGAGCCTGCTCAAGCAAAACGCATGTTTGAAGAAGGAGCTTATACTGTTGTTGTCGGAGGAGCTATTACTCGTCCGTTGGAAATTGCAACACGCTTTGTTCAAGCAATTAAGTAGAAATAAAGGAGTACAACCCATGACAACAATTGATAAAGTGGCTCTGATGGAGCAAGCGAAAGAAGTTTTAAAGAATGCTTACTGTCCGTATTCAAAATTCCCTGTAGGCGCTGCGGTGTTATATAAAGATGGCCGCGTGATTACGGGAGCGAATATTGAGAATGTATCGTTTGGAGTGACAAACTGTGCAGAACGTAGCGCGATTTTCTATGGAGCTTCACAAGGCTATCGCAAAGGCGATATTTTAGCGATTGCCGTTGCGGGGGAAACAGAAGGATTCTTACCACCTTGTAACATTTGTCGTCAAGTGATGGTTGAGTTCTGTGGACCAGATACTCTTGTATTCCTATTGAATGGAAAAGGCGAAATTCTAGAATTACGTCTAGAAGAATTAGTTCCTTATTCATTTGTTAGCTTAGAAATGTAATGAAACGTTAGAAGAAATGAAGCAGCTAGTCGTTGCTTCGTTTCTTTTTTTGTCCAAAAAATTGAAAAATAAATTCGACGGGGTTTGTTGGATCTATTCCGAAAACTGAATTTTTAGAATATAATCGCCTGAACTTCTAGTGATTGAATGATATAAAAGTTATTCAGCAGAGTGCTTGAACAGCGATTAGAAACTCGAATGCAGGATACATTTGTAAAGGGATCTCCTACACTGCAAGGAGTGCATTGATAAAAAAATTGTTGTTTTTCTGCAGTGTCGAAATGAGTTCTTTGTATAAAATTTTTCTGCGTCATTTTTGCACGAAAAAGTAAAATGTAGCATATATGTTACACTTCAAAAATAAGACCGAAGAATCCAGCGGATGCCATAATGGCAGTAATGGGGGATGGCAATCATCGGGAATTACTGACTCTAGGGAATTCCCGTAGAGTCAGTTTGAAGCTTTGTAGAGCTTGAGACTTTGGCTCAAGCCGGTGCCCTATTACAGCTTTTTATGGCCAAATCCACTAGGATTCGAAGGGATTGATGCCAACCGAAATTAACTTATAAGTTAATTTTGATTTTTGACTATTCGTTCTGCTTGCAAGTGGTGCGGGACTGTTTTTATACTAAAGTCAACCAAATAGGTTTACACATTTTTGTAGGAGGTGTACGATGTATCAACCAGAGAAATTAAAAGAGAAGAGTGGCGCAGGGCTTGACGCAACAAGAGCTCGCCAATGCACTGGGTGTCTCTAAGCAGGCGTATTCTGCATGGGAGCGTGGAGTGAAGGTGCCAGCTTCGGATAAGGTAGAACAGCTGGAGAAGCTTCTATCTGTGCCAAAGGGATATTTTTACAGAAATAGAAATTGTACGACTATACCATACGCTCACGCCACCCAACCAAGAGAAGGCGGTGCGCTATGTCAAGGCCTTAGCAACCGAGGAACAAACGCCAAAAGTGGTGCCGATGAAGAAGAAACTAGTCGCGTATCATGTGTACGAGAAGATGTCAGCCGGGATTGGAGCGACGATTTACAACGACCGAGACTACGATACGGTTTTACTACGATGAAGAGTTGGCGCATGATTTTGCGTCATGGGTATCGGGAGACTCGATGGAACCACGCTACCACAATGGATCGGTGGCGCTCATTCGTGAGACGGGATTCGATTATGATGGGGCGGTCTATGCGGTGGTATGGAACGGACAGACGTTTATTAAGCGCGTGTACCGTGAACGAGACGGGTTGCGTTTAGTATCGTTTAACCCAGACTATGCAGACTTATTTGCTCCGTATGAGGAAGAACCACGAGTGGTAGGAATGATTGTTGGAAACTTTATGCCGTTGGAGGATAAAGATGGGCTGCTTTGACTATTCGAAGGAACCGAGAAGCGACATTGCCTTTGTGGACATGAAGTCCTTTACGCAAGTGTGGAATGTGTGGCGAGGGGCTGCATCCATTGAAGACGTCGCTGTGCGTGATGAGTCGTGCGGATAATTCGTCGGGATTGATTTTAGCGTCCTCTCCAACGTTTAAGAAAGTCTTCAGGAAATCCAATGTCGGTCGTGCGTATGAATTACCTTTTGATGTCAAAACACGCAAGTTTAGTTATGCCAATGCGCGCCGTCAAGGAATCGAAGTGACGCCGCAGTATGTGCGGTTTATAGAAAGATGGGCTAAGGTGACCTATATCGTGCCACCTCGGATGGACGAGTATATTAAGGTGAACATGCAAATTCAACACGTGTTTCAAAAACTTCGGTGGGCCAGAGGATATTTTTCCGTATTCGATTGACGAAGGGTTTGTTGATTTAACGTCGTCGCTGAATTATTTTGTGCCGGATGATGCCTTGTCTAGACGGGAAAAAGCTCGACCAGGGTGTCTGCGGATATTCAACGGGCGATTTGGAAGGAGACGGGATTTACTCGACGGTTGGCATGTCGAATGCGAACCCGCTTTTGGCCAAATTAGCGCTCGATAATGAGGCGAAGAAGATTCCGCATATGCGAGCGAACTGGTCGTATGAAGATGTCGAAGAGAAGGTCTGGGGAATTCCAGAGATGACCGATTTCTGGGGAATAGGTTCGCGGATGGAGAAGCGGCTGAACGCACTAGGGATTTATTCGATTCGTGAATTGGCTAATGCCAATCCTGACCGATTGAAACAAGCGCTTGGCGTCGTAGGCTTGGATTTATGGTTTCACGCGAATGGGATTGATGAGAGTAATGTGCATGTGCCGTACCGTCCGAAATCAAGAGGGCTCGGGAACTCACAGGTACTTCCACGCAACTATGTTCGCCAGCGGATATTGAAATCGATGCTACGCGAGATGGCGGAGCAGGTGGCGATTCGAATGCGCAGAATTAAGAAGAAGGCGACGGTTGTTTCGATTCATGTGGGCTACTCGAAGGACGAAGGCTTGTCGTCGATACAGGCGCAGCGCAAAATTGACCCGACGAATCGCACTTCGGTGTTATCGGAAGTGGTGTTGGAACTCTTTCGTAAGAAATACAAAGGAGGTGCGGTGCGTAATGTGGCGGTGCGGTATTCCGGATTTGTCGAAGAAAGCTTTGACTCATTTCACTATTCGAAGATATTGAAGCAATTGAGAAAGAAGAAAGGCTCCAGACGGCGATTGATACGGTCCGCGACCAATACGGATTCACCTCACTTTTAAAAGGGAACTCGCTGGAAGGCGGGTCGCGCGTGGTGGCTAGAAGCAAGTTAGTCGGAGGACATTCCGCTGGAGGATTAGACGGTTTGAAATAATGGAAAAGAGCGTATTTGCCGTATCGCTCGGCAAGAGAGCACAAGCGATCGCGGCATGGCGAAGTGGATGGGATTTTTCCTGTCTGAACATACGACGTCCCTAAAGGATGAAAAGAAACGCAGCGACCAGACGAGTATGCTGACGATGGAAGAGAAATGGATGCTGCTATCGCAATTGTATGTAGGGAAAGCTACAAGCCAGTATTACGATTCCGTATCGGATGATGCGACAAACGCTCATTGGCGAAGTGAGTGAATTATACGAGAGTGAAATCTCGCTGAAAACAGAAGAAGGCTACCGCCGCATTGCAGTGGAAGAGATTCTGCAAATTCAGTTGGTGGAGGGCACAGAGTAATCAAAAAAATAGTATTGAATTTCATTAATAATCCAAAGTTTAAAGGGGTCGAATTCGACTCCTTTTAATCAATTTGCGTGGAAAAATTGTTAGATATAACATCGCACAGCTGTCAAAGTTTGAGCAATGTTATTTTTTGTTTTGAAAAGGCTTTTAATACAAATGATATAATTCAGTTGTGTTATCAATCGTAAGCAAGGTGAAAGGAAAAGGAGAAAATGTATGAATGATACTATTGTAATTGTAGGGCATCCTGTTAGAAAAATGTGTAGAAGCAGATTTTGAGGAAAAAATATCTGATAAAATTTGATGGGTTTAAATCGGAAGAGCACAACGAAGATCCATTCATTTGGAATAAAAATTTTTATATTCCTTTTTGCCATGCTAATGTAGCTTTATCGAAGAGAATCATAGATAAAATTGCTACTAAAGAGAATGTATACTTTGTTTTTGTGGCGCGAAAAAAATAATAAGTCACAAATAATGGAAATAGATACAGTGATAAAAGCTGATAAAATAATCAAATGGCCAGAAAAAAATAATAGAAAAAGCAAGTGATATAAAGGATATTTTTTTAAAAGTATTTTTAAAAAATAAAGAAGAAAGAGATCAAGCAATTGATAATATCGTTAAATATCATTTTACAGGTATAAAAAGAGAAAAAATGTGGTGAAGATGAAATAGGAAATCTTATTCACCATAATAACAAAACGCTTCATACTTGCGTTGGGGATACGGGAAAATCATTTTACCAATGGTTAAAATCGGATGGTGGATATCAACCATATACATTTAATGAAACAGAATCGGAGTTACTATTAAAACTCTTAAAAGAGGGCATAAAAATGCATTCTATCCAATTGTTTGGGAATCATTAGATGGTGAAAGAAGAAGTGAATATCATGAATTGTGTCAAAAATTATAGAAGAAGTTATTAATAATAAAAAGAAAAGAATTAAGAAAGTTAAAGGGCAAATGCTACAAGAAGTTCACGATAAATTAAGACCGAAAAAAATAGAGGGTTAGAGATATGAATAGCATTTACAAATTTGTCGAAAAACAAATGCCCCTGTTATTCACTAGAGTTGACGGGGGCGTTTTTTTGCTAAAATAGT